>Ga0066256_1000510_pt1 | contig 99802 bp, 108 predicted proteins | sample ThiBio_1000_biof_FD_87107 | JGI IMG/M metagenome (GOLD analysis project Ga0066256, IMG submission 87107) | Wastewater bioreactor microbial communities from Cape Town, South Africa - Thiocy_expt_1000_biof (version 2) | ecosystem: Engineered > Bioreactor > Thiocyanate-remediating >... | reverse complement strand
GCCCCGGGCGCGCCGATCCAGGTTCCGGTCGGCCCGGGCGTGCTCGGCCGCATCATCAACGGCATCGGCGAGCCGGTCGATGAAGAGGGCCCGGTCGATGCGATCGAACATCGCGCCATCCACCAGCCGGCTCCGGAGTATGTCGACCAGTCGACGGAAGCACAGATCCTCGTGACCGGCATCAAGGTTCTCGACCTGCTCGCGCCTTACGCTCGCGGCGGCAAGATCGGCCTGTTCGGTGGCGCCGGCGTCGGCAAGACCGTTCTCATCCAGGAACTGATCAACAACGTTGCCAAGGCACACGGCGGCTTCTCGGTGTTCGCCGGCGTTGGTGAGCGTACCCGCGAAGGCAATGATCTTTATCACGAGTTCATCGAATCGGGCGTCAACAAGAAGGGCGGCGGCCAGGGTTCGAAGGCAGCGCTCGTGTACGGCCAGATGAACGAGCCGCCGGGAGCGCGCGCTCGCGTTGGCCTGACCGGTCTTACCGTCGCTGAATATTTCCGCGACCAGGGACAGGACGTGCTGTTCTTCGTCGACAACATCTTCCGCTTCACGCAGGCGGGTTCGGAAGTGTCGGCTCTGCTCGGCCGTATCCCGTCGGCCGTGGGCTACCAGCCGACGCTTGCCACCGACATGGGCGCGCTGCAGGAACGCATCACCACCACCACCAAGGGGTCGATCACCTCGGTGCAGGCGATCTACGTGCCTGCCGACGACCTGACCGACCCTGCGCCTGCGACCTCGTTCGCCCACCTTGACGCGACGACGGTTCTCAACCGCGCCATTTCGGAAAAGGGTATCTATCCAGCGGTCGATCCGCTCGACTCGACCTCGCGCATGCTTGACCCGATGATCGTCGGCGAAGAGCATTATCAGGTTGCGCGCCAGGTGCAGTCGATCCTCCAGCGCTACAAGTCGCTGCAGGACATCATCGCCATCCTGGGCATGGACGAATTGTCCGAAGAGGACAAGCTGACCGTCGCGCGTGCCCGCAAGGTCGAGCGCTTCCTGTCGCAGCCGTTCTTCGTCGCCGAAGTGTTCACCGGCTCGCCGGGCAAGCTCGTCGATCTCGCCGACACCATCAAGGGCTTCAAGGGCCTCTGCAACGGCGAATACGATCACCTGCCGGAAGCTGCCTTCTACATGGTCGGCGGCATCGATGAAGCGGTCGAGAAGGCCCAGCGCCTGGCAGCCGAAGCGGCTTAAGCATCATTGAGATTGCGCGGGCTCCAAAGTCCGCGCAGATCGACCCAAACCACTGTGAGACGTCATGGCTGAGAGCTTTCAATTCGAACTGGTTTCGCCGGAGCGCCTGCTTGTTTCGGAACAGGTCGAATCCGTCGTCATTCCGGGTGCAGAGGGCGAGATGACGGTGATGGCCAATCACGCGCCGGTCATGACCACCATCAAGCCGGGCGTGGTTACGCTGAAGGCTGCATCGGGACAGGAAGACCGCTACGTTGTATTCGGCGGTTTCGCCGACATCCTGCCCACCGGTTGCACGCTCCTGGCGGAGTCCGCTGTGCCGGTCAAGGACATCGACCGCGCGGATATCGCTCGCCGCATCCAGGAAGCACGTGAAGACGTTGCCGACGCCAAGGATGAAGGCAGCCGCACCAAGGCGGAGCAGTTCTTGAACCAGCTCACCACGCTGGAAGGCGCCATCCTGCCAGCCTGAGCAGTAAGACGCTCTCTACACTAGGAAGCCGGGTTCGCCCGGCTTTTTTGCTTTCCGTATCGTGCAGTTGCTTGGCCCGCAATGATAGCCGGAAATGAAGAGACCCGCGCCTCCGTTAGGAGACGCGGGCTGTTGCCTGGGCGCTTGCGCGCCGCGGTACTCGGTACTGGGCCGCAGGTCTGCAACCATGCCCGGTCGTAGTGAAGAATGACTTAACGGCGATGATCGGCCGATGGCGATATCTTGATTTCACGCTGCCGGTGCGGACAGAATTTTTTCACGGTGTTTTCTTGGCAATAGGGCATATTGACCGTTGTCGTCGCAAATAGATCGACCAGCCTAGATTGTTGCTGTTTTTCAATAGATTGTTGTTTCTATATTCTAGCCCGCCGGTGGTAGGTCATCCTGCCGATGGATAGCTTTCCTTCACGAGAAAGAGATGTTTGCGTGCACTGTTCTTGACGGAAGGTGGTGCCCTGTTTTGGCGCCAAGTTTTTTTGAGTTGGTGTACGGGTTTTTCAGGGTCTGATTTCATCGGCCCATCCAGGAGAATGTCTGCTCGGGGGTATGTCGATGCGACATTCCGTCGATCTGTGTTTGCGAGTAACAAGCGTTCGCTTGGAACCGGCTTCTTCGGTGTGGTTTCAGCGGCGTTTCTCGCAATCCTGGTTTGCCTGCCCCCCGCTCAGGCAGCTTCCACGAAATGCCTGCCAGGTTCGCTTAGGGCCGCGATGGCTCATATTTCGCGCAACTATGGCCGGGTGCTGATCATATCGACCTACCGCCGTGGAGCAGTTATCGCCGGCACCAGGAAGCGGTCGAAGCATGCCCGATGCCAGGCTGTCGATTTCAAGGTCAAAGGTAACCAGCGCGCGGCTGTGAGATGGCTGCAATCCCAACCGCTGGAAGTCATCACCTATAGCGGGGCCATGCACCACATCCACATTGCCATCGGATCGTACAAGGGGCACCACCGGGTCGATGGTCGCGGGCGGCGCAAGAAGCGCTGACGTCACATCAGTCTGGAATTAGACCCGGCCGATCAAGCCAATTTGAGACGGTAGCCGGCGCCGGTTTCTGTCAGAATATGTTGCGGTTGTTCAGGGTCTGCCTCGATCTTCTGTCGAAGTTGGCGGATGTAGATGCGCAGGTATTGAACGTCGGTCTCGCCGCCCCAGACATTGCTCATCAGCATACGGTGGGTCAGCACCTTGCCTGCATGGGCCACAAGAAGGCGCAGAATGTCGTACTCCTTCGGCGAAAGCTTCACTTCGGCGCCTTCCACGCGCACGATCCTGCGCACGAGGTCCACGCTCAGATTGCCGCTTTGGAAAATCGGTTGCTCGCCCTGCTGCTGCAGACGATGCCTGAGCGCTGCGCGAACCCGGGCAAAAAGCTCGCCGGTTCCAAACGGCTTGGTAACGTAATCGTCGGCGCCGAGGTCGAGCGCCTCGACTTTGCCCGTCTCATCGGCGCGGCTCGACAGCACTAGGATCGGTATGGCGGAGCCACCGGCTCTCACGGTGCGGATCAGGTCCAGGCCGGAAATGTCGGGCAGCCCCAGATCGAGAATGACCAGATCGGGCTGTGATCGTTCGATTTCAGCAAGCGCATGCTTGCCGTCTGCCGCTTCCAAAACCTGAAAGCCTTGCGAAGACAAGCTTGTGCGCAGCAAGCGACGGATCGCAGGCTCGTCATCGACCACCAGTATGTTTGCAACAACAACACTCATGACGCAGCGCCTGTCCTGCCGTCTTTGGAAACCGGCAGTGTTATGGTGAAAACCGCACCTCCCGCTTCGCGGTTGCCGGCCTCGATCGTGCCCCCCATGGCTTCGATGAACCCCCTGCAAATTGCAAGGCCCAGACCAGTACCGGCGCGTTGGCTGTCGCCTTTGCGGACCCGGTAGAACTTGTCAAAGACCCGATCAAGTTCGCCCTCCGGAATGCCTCCTCCTTCATCCAGTACCTGCAAGCGCACAAAGGCGCCATCGCACCAACCCCGAAGGCGGATCGTGGTACCTGCAGGAGCATATTTCGCGGCATTGTCGAACAAGTTGAAAAGGACTTGCTCAAACAGCACCTCATCGAGAGAAAGCATCGGAAGATCGTGAGCAATGTTGGTCTCGACATGGTGTCCAGCAAGGATCTTGCCGGCTCGGCGCAGCGCGCTGCCCACCACCTCGCCGATATCGACAAGGCTCGTGTTGGGTTCAAGCGCGCCCGATTCCAGCCTCGTCATGTCGAGTAGATTGGCAATGAACCGGTTCAGCCGCTCCGCTTCTTCCTGGATTGTCGACAGAAGGTCGTTGCGGTCGCTCTGTGCAAGTTCGGGAAGAGTGGCGAGGCTGTCGGCGGCACCAAGGATCGACGCGAGTGGCGTGCGCAGGTCATGCGAGATTGACGTCAGAAGGGCTGCGCGAAGCCGATCGTGTTCGGCTGCGCGTGCCGCCCTGTCGACATCATTGGCCAGATTGATGCGTTCAATCGCTATTGCCGCCTGATCTGTCAGCGCATCAAGCAGCCGTCGCTCGTCGGGCGACAGGATCGGACCGATCTTGTCGCTGTCGACACCGATGACAGCAACCGGCCCCCGGCCAGTGCGCATCGGCAGAAACAACCTTTGCGCGCCAGGCAAGGTATCGGCACCTCGTCCCGTGGGTTTGTTGTTTTCCCAGGACCATTTTGCGGCTGCAAGATCGGCTTCTTCGGCGACATCTTCCGGAGGCCATGCGGATTTCAGCTCCAGCGGGCCGTTTTCCGGCAGAAACAGGACGACACGAACCTTCAGCATCGAGGCAACCTGCGAAGAGATGGTCCACATCAGATCATCGAGCGATGCGATGCCGGCCAATTTGGCGCTGAACCTGTAGAGATCTTCCGTGGTCTTTGCCCGGTTGCGCGCCACCGTGGCCTGGCTGCGTACGCTGGCTGTGAGATTGCTGGCGATCAGAGCCACCACCAGAAAGAAAAACAGGGCCACGACGTTTTCGGGATCGGCGATAGTGACGCTGTAATAGGGTGGCAGGAAGAAGAAGTTGAACGCGAACACGCTGAGCAGGCTGGAATAGAGAGCGGCTCGCAGGCCGAAGGTCACGGCGCTGGCTAGCACGGCGGTCAGGAACACCAAGGCGATGTTCTGAACGTCGAGGATGCGGGCAAGGAGCACGCCACACACAGAAGCAGCCGCGACCAGACCGGTGGACGCCAGATATGGCCAGTACTCGAACGACGCGGCGACCGCTTTCGGGGCTGTCTCTTTGGTGGGCGAGGCACGACCGGTTTCACCTGAAATTACATGCACCGAAACGTCACCGGCGCGCCGCACGATCTCGTAAGTGACTGAACCGAACAGGATCTCGTGCAAGCGCGAGCGTTGGCTTTTGCCGATGACGATGTGGCTGAAGTTGTTCTTCGCCACGTAGTCGAGGATTTCCCTGGCAAGCTCCCTGCCGGGGATGGTCACGGCCTCGCCGCCGAGGCGTTCGGCAAGCCTTAGAGCGTTGGCGATGCGGTCGCGCTCCGGCTCGGTCAATCTCAGCGCGCGCGGCGTCTCGACATAAAGCGCGATCCATGGCCCTTGCAGCCGTTCGGCCATGCGGCGGCCATAACGGACCAGTGAGGCCGCCTTGGGGTGCTCGTTGACCACCACCAGCACGCGGTCGCCGGCTGCCCACGGACCTTGTATGGCGTGCGCCTGCATATGGGTCAGCAATTGCTGGTCGACCCGCTCGGCGGTCCGCCGCAGCGCCAGTTCGCGCAGCGCCGTCAGGTTCCCCGGCGAGAAATAATGCGAAAGCGCCCGCTCCGCCGTCTTCGGAACATAGACCTTACCTTCCTTCAGCCGCTGGATCAGATCCGCCGGGGTGAGGTCGATAACCTCGATCTCGTCGGCGCGGTCGAGGAAAGCGTCCGGCACCGTTTCGCGCACGCGGATACGGGTGATCTGAGCGACGATGTCGTTCAGACTCTCCAGATGCTGGATATTGACGGTAGTGTAGACGTCGATGCCGGCGGCAAGCAGGTCTTCGACATCCATGTAGCGTTTCGGGTGCCGGCTGCCCGGCGCGTTGCTGTGCGCGAGTTCGTCGACGAGGGCGAGTTGCGGCTTGCGGGCGAGCAGGCCGTCAAGATCCATCTCATCCAGCCGGCGTTCCTTGTAGTAGAGCCGCTTTTTTTGAGCGACCTCGAAGCCGGCAACCAGGGCTTCGGTCTCGGTGCGTCCATGCGTCTCGACCACCCCTATCACGACGTCCACACCTTCGCGCCTGCGCGCGGCGGCGCTCAGCAGCATCTCGTAAGTCTTGCCGACACCGGGAGCGGCGCCGAGGAAGACCTTTAGATGGCCGCGCGTCTCCCGCGAGGCTTCCTTGAGCAGGGCTTCGGGGTCCGGGCGCTTGTCCTGGCCGTTCTGGTCCGGCATCGATTATCCGTTAATCTGCCTCGTCATGAGCCGCCGACGGCAGAGCCAAAGTGAACATCGTCGCGGTTCTGCGATTCTGCAAGGCCGATGCCATCGAGATAATCCATTTGCCGCTCCATCCTAGCCGGCGGTATCGAGCGCTAGGTTGAGTGTGAGCACGTTGACAGTCGGCTCGCCAAATAGGCCGAGTGCCTGTCCCTCCACGTGGGCTTCGACTATCGCGCGAACGGCATCTTCGGAAAGTCCGCGAGCCTTGGCGACGCGCGGTATCTGAAAGAGCGCCGCCTGCGGCGAGATTTGCGGGTCGAGCCCGCTGCCCGAGGTGGTGACGAGATCGACCGGCACCGGCATTCCGGGGTTCTGCGCCGCGAGTGTTGCAGCCACAGTCTTTACCCGCTCGATCAACTTGGCGCTGGTCGGGCCGAGATTGGAGCCGCCGGAGAGGGCGGCGTCGTAGCCGGCGCCCGCCGCCGAGGGGCGCGGATGGAAATACCTCTCTCCGGTGAAAGCCTGGCCGATCAGCGTGGAGCCGACGATGCGGCCGTCGCGCTCGACCAGGCTGCCATTGGCCTGTGCCGGAAACACCACTTGCGCGATGCCGGTGACGGCGAGCGGATAGGCAAGGCCGGTGATCAAGGTGAACGCAACGATCATAACGAGCGCGGGACGCAGTTGAGCAAACATTTCTAAGGTCCTTCAGGCAAGGCCGACGGCCGTGATGATCACGTCGATCGCCTTGATGCCGATGAACGGGATGATCACGCCGCCGAGGCCGTAGACGAGCAGGTTGCGGCGCAGCAGCGCGCCTGCGCCGATGGCGCGATACTTCACCCCCTTCAGCGCCAGCGGGATCAGCGCGATGATGACGAGCGCGTTGAAAATGATGGCCGAGAGGATGGCGCTTTCGGGCGATCCCAGCCGCATGACGTTGAGCGCCTGGAGTTGCGGGTAGAAGGCGACGAACATCGCCGGGATGATGGCGAAGTATTTCGCGACGTCGTTGGCGATGGAGAAAGTGGTCAGCGAGCCGCGCGTCATCAGCAACTGCTTGCCGATCTCCACCACCTCAATCAGCTTGGTCGGGTCGCTGTCGAGATCGACCATGTTGCCGGCCTCGCGCGCGGCCATGGTGCCGGTGTTCATCGCCACGCCGACATCGGCCTGGGCAAGGGCTGGCGCATCGTTGGTGCCGTCGCCGCACATCGCCACCAGCTTGCCCTTGGCCTGCTCGGCGCGGATGAGCTCGAGCTTGTTTTCGGGCGTTGCCTGGGCGAGGAAATCGTCCACGCCGGCCTCTGCCGCGATGGCCGCCGCCGTCATCGGGTTGTCGCCGGTGATCATCACAGTGCGGATGCCCATCTGGCGCAAGGCGGCAAAGCGCTCGCGGATACCGCCCTTGACGATATCCTTGAGGTGGACGATGCCGAGCAGCTTGCCGTCGCGGGCCACTGCCAGCGGCGTTCCGCCGGATTTGGCAACCTGCCCCGCGATCTGCTGAAGCTCGCGCACCGCCTCAGTCGACACGCCGGGTTTGACCGCCGCCCGCGCGCTTGCTCCATGCGTGGCCGAAGCTGCATTGGGGCTGCCGACAAAGGCCAGCATGGCGTCCACCGCGCCCTTGCGCACCGCGCTGCCATCGACATCGACGCCGCTCATGCGCGTCTGGGCGCTGAACGCCACGAAATGGGCGTGCAACTGCCTCATATCGCGGCCGCGAATGCCGTATTTCTCCTTGGCCAGCACGACGATCGAGCGGCCTTCCGGGGTCTCGTCGGCAAGCGAGGACAGTTGCGCGGCGTCGGCAAGTTCATGTTCGGTAACGCCGGCGAGCGGCAGGAACTCCGTCGCCTGGCGGTTGCCGAGCGTGATGGTGCCGGTCTTGTCGAGCAAAAGCGTATCAACGTCGCCGGCAGCTTCCACCGCGCGCCCGGACATGGCGAGCACGTTGAAGCGCACCAGCCGGTCCATGCCGGCAATGCCGATGGCCGAAAGCAGCGCGCCGATGGTGGTTGGGATCAGGGTCACGAACAGGGCCACCAGGGCCACGATCGGAATGGAGCCGCCGGCATAGGCGGCGAAGCTCGGGATGGTGGCGACGGCCAGGACGAAGATCAGCGTCATGCCGGCAAGCAGGATGTTGAGCGCGATCTCGTTCGGCGTCTTTTGCCTCTGCGCGCCCTCGACCAGTGAAATCATGCGGTCGAGAAAGGTCGAACCGGCGGCGGCGGTGATGCGCACCTTGATCTGGTCGGACAGCACCTGGGTGCCGCCGGTGACGGCGGAGCGGTCGCCGCCGGATTCGCGGATGACGGGCGCCGACTCGCCGGTGATCGCCGCCTCGTTGACCGAGGCGATGCCTTCGATCACCTCGCCGTCCGAAGGGATGATCTCGCCGATCTCGACGACCACGACGTCGCCGACCTTCAGGCTGGTGGCTGGTACAAGTTCATACGTGGCCCTGTCGGCAGACAACAATTTGGCGTCGGTCTGGGTACGCGTCTTGCGCAACGCATCTGCCTGGGCCTTGCCGCGGCCTTCGGCGATGGCTTCGGCGAAATTGGCGAAGAGGAGCGTGAACCAGAGCCACAAGATGACCTGGAAGGAAAAGCCCAGCCGATCGCCTCCCGTGAAGACATCGCGAAGGAAGATCAGCGTCGTCAGCGCTGCCACTGCCTCGACGACGAACATGACCGGATTCCTGATCTGCGCCATCGGGTGCAGCTTCCTGACGGCTGAACCGATGGCCGGCCAGACGATGCCGGGATCGAAGATGCTGATGTCAGTGGATTTTGCCATGATCAACTCCTCTGAACCGGTCAGAACGATTGCCCGGCAAGCATCGCGAAATGCTCGACTATCGGACCGACCGCGAGTGCCGGGAAATAAGTGAGGCCGCCGACGATCAGCACCACGCCGACCAGGAGCCCGACGAACAAGCCGCCATCGGTGGGGAAAGTGCCGATCGAGGCGGGTACGGTCTTCTTCATCGCCAGCGAGCCGGCGATTGCCATGACAGGTACGATGACCAGGAAGCGACCCATTAACATCGCAAGCCCTATGGTCACGTTGTACCAAGGCGTGTTTGCGGAAAGCCCGGCGAACGCGCTGCCATTGTTGGCCGTGCCGGAGGTGTAGGCGTAGAGGATTTCCGAATAGCCGTGCGGGCCGGCATTGGCGAGCGAAGCGAGGCCGGTCGGCAACACGACCGCGACGGCGGTGAAACCAAGAATGGCGAGCGGCAGCGACAGCACGGCCAGCATCGTCATCTTGACCTCGCGGGCCTCGATCTTCTTGCCAAGATATTCGGGAGTGCGGCCGACCATCAGCCCGGCGATGAAGATCGCCAGGATGACGAACAAAAGCATGCCGTAGAGCCCGGCGCCGACGCCACCGATGATGACCTCGCCAAGCTGCATGTTGACGAGCGGGATAAGCCCGCCAAGCGGCATGAAGCTGTCGATCATGGCGTTCACGGCACCGCAGGACGCGGCGGTCGTGATCACGGTAAACAGTGCCGAAGCGGCGATGCCGAAGCGGACCTCCTTGCCTTCCATGTTGCCGCCGTCGATGCCGAGTGCCGCAAAGGCAGGATTGCCGCCAGCTTCGGCCCAGTAGGTGACGGCGACGCCGGCCACGAACAGCACGCCCATGGCGGTGAAGATCGCCCAGCCCTGGCGTTCATTGCCGACCATGCGTCCGAAGACGTTGGTGAGGGCAGCGCCTATGGCGAAGATCGAGACCATCTCGATCAGGTTGGTCAGCGCGGTCGGGTTCTCGAAGGGATGAGCGGAGTTGGCGTTGAAGAAGCCGCCGCCATTGGTGCCGAGCATCTTGATGGCGAGCTGGGAGGCTGCCGGGCCGACCGCGATCGTCTGCTTCGCGCCCTCGACGGTCGTTGCGTCGACATAGGAACCCAGCGTCTGGACAATCCCCTGGCTGACGTAGAACAGGGCGCACAGGACAGAGAGCGGCAAAAGCACATAAAGCGTCGAGCGGGTCAGGTCGGTCCAGAAATTGCCGACCGTGCGCGCCGAAGCGCGCGAGAAACCGCGGATCAGCGCCATTGCGATGGCGATGCCGGTGGCGGCCGAAACGAAGTTCTGCACCGTCAGCCCGGCCATCTGGACGAGGTAGCCCATGGTGCTTTCGCCGCCATAGCCCTGCCAGTTGGTGTTGGTGACGAAACTGACTGCGGTGTTGAAGGTCGAGTCAGGCGAAACGGCGCCCATCTGCATCGGGTTGAACGGCAACAGACCCTGCAGCCTTTGCAGCCCGAACAGGAGGAGGAAGCCGGCCGCGTTGAAGACGAGCATCGCCGTCGTATAGGTCAGCCAGTGTTGCTCCTGGCGCTCGTCCACTCCTGCTCCGGCATAGAGCAGGCGCTCGAGCGGATGCAGGATGGGCGACATAAAGGTGCGTTCGCCCGCCATGACACGCGTCATGTACCAGCCGAGCGGCTTCACCAGTGCGATGATGATCGCACAGAAGACCAGTATCTGGAGCCAGCCATTGGTCGTCATCACAAGACCTCAAAATCGTTCAGGGCGCACGAGCGCGTAGACCAGGTAGACAAGGATGAGTGCAGCCACGAGGCCGCTCGCTGCATAGTCGAGGGTCACCGGATTTCTCCTCAGAGCTTTTCGCTGGCGATGCCGTAGAGGACCAGAAGGGCGAAGAAGCCGAGGCCAAGCGCCAGCAAGATCACGTCGAGCATTGAGCCGATCTCCTTGGTCGAGGCGGTGCCGGAACGGACAGTGCGTCGACCGTGTCAAGGCCCGGAAAATGATCAGAGCGACATATATTTTCGAGAGAGGTGTTCGTCGGCGGATATAGTTTTTACATATATGGAACGGTGGTTTCCGATCCCTGCCGCTCGCCTAACGTTTCACAGCAGCCGCTACAAAAGCGCAGGCAACAACTGCCATTTGGGCTTTGTGGGCATTTCCGGTGAAGGGAGATTGGCGGAGAAGGAGGGATTCGAACCCCCGATACCCTTGCGAGTATGCCGCATTTCGAGTGCGGTGCATTCAACCACTCTGCCACTTCTCCGCGGGTCGTGGTCGCCATGTCGGCGGCGCACTAGATAGCGGCAGTATCGCTGTGAGACAAGGCCAAATCCGCCGGTTTGTTGTGGGGTTGGGCCCGGCGCATAAAATGCGACCGTCACGGGCGTTGCAAAGGATGGTCCTTGCCGTGTGCAATCGGCGATTGCCTTGACTTTGCAGGACCCTTCGGTTAGGGACAGCGCGCAATCGGCGTGGAACGCTTTCCGCGCCGCTTGTTTTTTGAACCCGCAGACTGACAAAAAGACGGCCGGACAGCCATTCCCTCGTGGAAATTGGCAGGTTCATAAAGGCCGACCGAACAGCGAAAGGCAAAAAATGTTCGCAGTCATCAAAACGGGCGGCAAGCAGTATCGCGTAGCCGCCAACGATCTTCTGAAGATTGAAAAAGTCGAAGGCCAGGTCGGCGATATCGTCGAGATCGGCACTGTTCTCGCTCACGGCGAAGGCGACAATGTCGTGTTCGGCGCTCCCTTCGTCGAAGGCGCGCTGGTTACGGCGGAAGTTGTCCTGCAGGGCAAGAACCGCACCGTCATCGCTTTCAAGAAGCGCCGCCGCCAGAATTCGCGCCGCAAGATCGGTCATCGCCAGCTGCTCACCACGGTGCGCATCTCCGAGATCCTGATCGGTGGCGCCAAGCCGTCGAAGAAGGCTGCCGCAAAGGCCGAAGCCAAGGCAGAGGCAAAGACGGAAGCCAAGGCTGCTCCGCTGTTCAAGGCGCCGAAGGGCGAGCCGGATGACCTCACCGTCATCAAGGGCATCGGTCCGGTGGCTGCCGAGCAGCTCAAGGAGCAGGGCATCGCCACTTTCGCGCAGGTTGCGAAGCTGTCCGATGCCGACGTCGCCAAGATCGACGAGCACATGCCTTTCAGCGCCGACCAGATCAAGGACTGGCGCGAGCAGGCCAAGGAACTGGCGAAGAAGTAATTCGCCAGCCGCCTGATCGGACTTGAAACGGACGCCAAGCGCGTCCATAAGGATCGCAAGCGCCTGAGACGGCGCAAAGGAGCACTAAGATGGCACACAAGAAAGCTGGCGGTTCGTCGCGCAACGGTCGCGATTCGCACTCCAAGCGCCTTGGCGTGAAGAAGTTCGGTGGCGAAGCCGTCATTCCGGGCAACATTATCATTCGCCAACGCGGCACCCAGTGGCATCCCGGCGTCAACGTCGGCATGGGCACGGACCACACCCTTTTTGCGCTCGAAGCAGGCGCAGTAACCTTCAACAAAAAAGCCAATGGCCGAACCTACGTATCGGTAAACCCGATGCAGAAGGCCGCGGAGTAGCCGGTTCCGCACTTAGATACCGGCGCCCCATCTCGGGACCGGTGTCTGGCCAAGCCAGGAAATGGATCAGGGGAGATGGGTCGCCATCTCCCCTTTTTCTTTCGCCTGGAGGACAGTTCGATGGTTGCCGAGAAGGAAGAGTTAGACGACGCGAGTTTGCGCATCGATTGCCCGGTGCTGCTCACCGAGCGCCTGGTGATGCGCCCGCCGCATGACGACGACGTGGCCGATCTCGTGGCGCTGGCCGACAACCGACGCGTTGCCGAAATGTTGGCGCGCATGCCCAATCCTTATGGCGAAGCGGAGGCACGCGCCTTTATCGCCAACAGCAAGGTTGGTGGCTTCGGCGGCGCGGTCTATGCGCTGACGCGCTCCGAAAACGGCGCGCTGGTCGGTTGCGCCGGCCTCAACCAGACCGATCGCGGGCTGGAACTGGGCTACTGGATCGGCGAACCCTATTGGGGCCAGGGCTATGCCACGGAAGCTGCGCACGCTCTGGTCGATCTTGCCTTCAGGGCGACCGAGATCACTTCGCTGCATGCTTCGTGCCGGGTCATCAATCCGGCCTCGCGGCGGGTCATCCACAAGTGCGGCTTCCAGTATGCCGGCCAGGGCATGCTGAACTCGATCGTCGCCGGCAAGGTGCCGGTCGAGCGCTACAGGCTGGACCGGCGGACATGGTCGAGCCTGAGGACCTGGGCGCATTCTTGAACCAGAGGCGGGGCGGGGATTCTCGCCTTGCCTTCTCCCCTTGTGGGAGAAGGTGCCTGAACGAAGTGAAGGCGGATGAGGGGCATCGTCTAGCCGGAACACCCCTCATCCGTCTCGGCTTCGCCTCGACACCTTCTCCCACAAGGGGCGAAGGGAGGTCGCCGCATACCTATTCATTGCCACGCCTGGATTCTCATCCGTCTGGCCATTGTCAAAGAACTGACCTTTGCTTGTGAAGCGCAGGTCGGGAAGACGGGCGGCCGTTCGGTCGCTCGTTTAGATAGATAGTGCGGCCTTGCGGCCGCCCGTCCGGTGTCTGTCATCCAGTCGACCGGTCCCAAGATCGTCCGATGGGTCTCGCCCTGTCGCGACGATCAGACGAAATGCGTCTCCTGCCGACACGGGTTGCCTTTCCTTTGTCATGGAAAGCCCGCCGCAGGACGCCGGCCTGTCGGATGCCCTCGGGTCCATCGGCGCCGAACCAATGGGGGGAGGTCACCGCCGCCCTAACCGTTGCCCGGTGCGCAGCCGGTTCCCGCAAGAGCGATGGGGGAATTATGCGGGAGACGGAGAAGGGGGTGGATAAGTGGGATGAAAGTTTTTTGCGGAAGTGAGCAGGAACAAGGGGTTAGGTTGTGAATGCCCGGTGTTTGATCCACGCCGGCCAGCTCAGCGCTGCCCCTCACCTGCCTGTCGGCATCCCACCGGCCGGGTGCCCGCTGCTTACGCAGCGACCCGGCGTTCGCTGGCCTTTCATCATGCCACCGGCATGATGAATTCGCTTTGCGAACCGGCTGCTCACCCCCGTGAACGGGGAGAGGAAGACGTCAGCGTTTGCGCTCCGCTTCAGGCGACGAAGCGGCGGGATGACGAAGCGGAGGGGTTGGGGCGGTAGAGAAAGGGGAGAGACTATTCCAGCACGGTCCAGACCGGCTGGTGGTCGGAGCCGTCGGCGTCGTTGTCGATCCAGCAGTCCTTTACATGCGGGGCGAGGCCGGCGGAGACGAAGCAGTAGTCGAGGCGCGAATGCTTGCCGGCTCCGGTGAGGTCCGTCCAACTGACGCTTTCCTCCGGCGACGGTCCGGCAAGGCGCGAGGCATCGACCGGGTGATGGGCAACGATGCGGTGACCGAACAGCGGGTCGGGCGCGCCGGTCATCTCGGCATATTCAGGCTCGCCGGGGCGCATGTTGAAATCGCCCATGAGCGCGAAATCCTCCGGGCAGGGTGGCTCGGGAAAGCCGTATTCGCCGGCACCAGTGATGGAGCCGCCTTCCTTAGGGTAGCCGAAGGCGCGCTCTTTCAGATAGCGGATCTGCGTGATGCGCTCGTCCATGTTCACATGGTCGAGGTGGACGCTGTAGAAGCGCAGCGGCCCAAGCGGCGTGACGATGAGGCCCTCGAGGGCGGCGCGCTGCAGGTTGGCCTTGTCGTAGGTGCGGCTGCGCGGCAAAAGCAGGTTGCGGCTGGACGCAATCGGCCAGCGGGACAAGAGCATGTTGCCGAACTGGAAGCGCAGCGCCGGCTTGGGCGGATTGGGTGCCAGCGCGCCGAAATCGATGTCCATCGCCGCGCCATAGACATGGTAGTGGTCGGGCAACAGCGCGGTGAGGCCGGCGACCATGTCGATGCCGCCATTGGTGGGATAGTTGCGGGTGACTTCCTGCAAGGCGATGATGTCGGCATCGGCGACGCTTGCGGCAATGCGCTCCAGCCCGACCTTGGCATCGCGGCCGACACCGAATTGCACGTTGTAAGTCACCAGCTTCATTGCGATATCTCCTGCTCACCGGCAGAATCGTTTTGTCTGCTCTCGCGCTTGCCCGCACCATAGGGTAGGGAAGGCCGGATAGCGAAGCGCAATACAGCAGAAGTGCGTAACGGAACGGCAAGTAGAGATGAAATTCCTCGATCAGGCCAAGGTCTACATACGCTCCGGCGACGGGGGCGCCGGTTCGGTGTCGTTCCGGCGCGAAAAGTTCATCGAGTTCGGCGGGCCGGATGGCGGCGACGGCGGCCGTGGCGGCGACGTGTGGGTGGAGGTCGTGGACGGCCTCAACACGCTGATCGACTATCGCTACCAGCAGCATTTCAAGGCCAAGACCGGCACGCACGGCATGGGCCGCAACATGACGGGGGCCAAGGGCGCCGACGTGGTGCTGAAGGTGCCGGTGGGCACGCAGGTGATGGCCGAAGACAACGAGACGCTGATCTGCGACATGACGGTGGTTGGCCAGCGCTTCCTGCTCGCCAAGGGCGGCAATGGCGGCTTCGGCAACCAGCATTTCAAGACCTCGACCAACCAGGCGCCGCGCCGCGCCAACCCCGGCCTGCCGGGCGAGGAAATGAACATCTGGCTGCGGCTGAAGCTGATCGCGGACGCCGGGCTGGTGGGCCTGCCCAATGCCGGCAAATCGACATTCCTGGCGGCGGTGACGGCGGCCAAGCCGAAGATCGCCGACTATCCGTTCACGACGCTGCATCCGGGCCTTGGCGTTGCGCGCATCGATGCGCGCGAATTCGTCATCGCCGACATTCCGGGCCTGATCGAAGGCGCGCATGAGGGCGTCGGCATCGGCGACCGCTTCCTCGGCCATGTCGAGCGTACCCGCGTTCTGCTGCATCTGGTTTCGGCGCTGGAGGAAAGCCCGGCCAAGGCCTACAAGACCGTGCGCGCCGAGCTTGAGGCGTATGGCAACGGCCTTGCCGACAAGCCGGAAATCCTGGCGCTCAGCCAGGTCGATATTCTTGACGCCGATCAGCGCAAGAAGAAGCTCGCCTCGCTGAAGCGGGCGGCCGGCAAGGCTCCGGTGCTGTTGTCGGCTGCCACCGGCGAGGGGGTAGAGGCCGTGCTGCGCGCGCTGATTTCGGTGGTGGAAGAAGCGCGGCAAGGCGTCTCCAGCGCCAAGGCGGTCGATGACCGATGGAAAGCCTGACGGCAATGGCGACGGGCTCGACTGCGCTTTCGCTGAAGAAGTATCGCCGCATCGCGGTCAAGGTCGGCTCGGCCTTGCTGGTGGACCGCAGCAAGGGGCTGAAGCGCGACTGGCTGGCCTCGCTTGCCGACGATATCGGCGCGCTGACCGAGGGTGGCGCTGAGGTTCTGGTGGTGTCGTCGGGTGCGATTGCGCTTGGCCGCACCATATTGGGACTTGGCCGCAAGGCGCTGAAACTGGAGGAGAGCCAGGCGGCGGCGGCGGTTGGCCAGATCGCGCTTGCCGGCGCATGGTCGGATGCGCTGGGCAGCCACGGCCTGAAGTCCGGGCAGATTCTGCTCACGCTTGGCGACACCGAGGAGCGGCGGCGCTACCTCAATGCGCGCGCGACGATCTCGACGCTCTTGAAGATGAAGGCGGTGCCGGTCATCAATGAGAACGACACGGTGGCGACTTCCGAAATCCGCTACGGCGACAATGATCGGCTGGCGGCGCGTGTCGCCACGATGATGGGCGCGGACCTTCTGGTGTTGTTGTCCGACATTGACGGGCTTTATACGGCTCCGCCGGCACTGGACCCCAAGGCGACGTTCATTCCGCTGGTAGCGCGCATCACGCCCGACATCGAGGCGATGGCCGGGGCGGCGGCGTCGGAGCTTTCGCGCGGCGGCATGCGGACCAAGCTCGATGCCGGCAAGATCGCGACCGCTGCCGGGACGGCGATGATCATCACCGCCGGAACGCGGCAATCGCCGCTTATGGCGATTGAGCGCGGCGAGCGGGCGACGCTGTTCAAGCCGAGCAACCATCCGGTGAAGGGCTACAAGACGTGGATCGCGGGTCAGCTTGAGCCGGCGGGACGGCTGACCGTGGACGAGGGCGCGGTGAAGGCGCTCTTGTCGGGCAAGTCGCTGTTGCCGGCGGGCGTGAAGCTGGTGAGCGGCAACTTCGCGCGCGGCGACACGGTGGCGATCCTTTCGCCCGACAGCCGCGAGATCGCGCGCGGGCTGGTTGCATACGATGCCGCCGATGCCGTAAGGATCGCGGGATTGAAGACGGCCGAGATCGAAGCGGTGCTCGGCTACGAGGCGCGCTCGGCCATGATCCACCGCGACGACCTCGTGGTGAGCGACGTCGATGCGTAGGCGAAAGGATGAGACATGCTGAAGGCGCATGACCGATCCGGGGACGACACCATTGCCTTGATGGCCGAGATCGGCCGCAAGGCGCGCGCCGCCGCACGACCACTGGCGATTGCCAATGCCGAGCGCAAGCATGCCGCGCTGGTCGGCATGGCCGAGGCGATTGCGCGCCGCGAACAGGACATACTCGACGCCAACGTCATCGACATGGCGAATGGCGAGGAGGCTGGCCTGTCGCCGGCGATGATGGACAGGCTCAAGCTTTCGCCGGCGCGCATCCGCGCCATGGGCGACGGCATCCGCGCCATCGCCGACCTGCGCGATCCGGTGGGCGACGTGATCGCCGAATGGGACCGGCCGAACGGGCTGCATATCGAGCGCGTGCGCACGCCGCTTGGCGTCGTCGGCGTGATCTATGAGAGCCGGCCGAACGTGACGGCGGATGCGGGCGCGCTTTGCCTCAAGGCCGGTAATCCGGTGATCCTGCGCGGCGGATCGGATTCGCTGAATTCATCGCAGGCGATCCATGCCTGCCTGGTGGAAGGGCTGAAGGCGGCGGGCCTGCCGCAGGACGCGATCCAGCTTGTGCCGACGACCGACCGCGCCGCCGTCGGCGAGATGCTCAAGGGGCTTGCCGGCAATCTCGACGTGATCATTCCGCGCGGCGGGCGCAGTCTGGTGGAGCGCGTGCAGACGGAAGCGCGCGTGCCGGTGTTCGCGCATCTGGAAGGCATCTGCCATCTCTATATCGACAGGTCCGCCGATCTCGGTATGGCGGTGAAGATTGCCGTGAACGCCAAGATGCGCCGGACGGGCATTTGCGGCGCGGCGGAGACGCTGCTGGTCGATCGCGCGGTGGCCAAAACGCATCTGAAGCCGGTGCTGGAGGCGCTGAAGGCGGCGGGCTGCGAGATACGGGCGGATGAAGAGGTGCTGGCTGCGTTCGGCGATGCTGTGCCGGCGAGCGAGGCCGACTGGCGCACCGAATATCTCGACGCCATCATTTCGGTGAAGCTGGTGGACGGCATTGGCGGGGCGATCGAGCATATCGAGATGTTTTCCTCGCATCACACCGAGGCCATCGTGGCGGAGGATGCCAAGGCGGTCGAGCGCTTCTTCAACGAGATCGATTCGGCGATCCTTTTGCACAACGCGTCGACCCAGTTTGCCGATGGCGGCGAATTCGGCATGGGCGCCGAGATCGGCATCGCCACCGGCAAGATGCATGCGCGCGGGCCGGTCGGCGTCGAGCAACTGACTTCGTTCAAATATCGCGTGCGCGGTGCCGGCCAGGTGCGGCCGTGACCGATTTCGTGGGCGGAGCCTAGCAAGACGTGCCGTCGTCCGGCGCTGCCATAGCAAGGCCGTACCTGCGCATGCCGCATGTCGAAAAGGGCATGCAGGTCGGGCTGTTCGGCGGCTCGTTCAATCCGCCGCATGCTGGCCATGAGCTCGTTGCCGACATCGCGCTGAGGCGGCTTTCGCTTGACCAGCTCTGGTGGATCGTGACGCCGGGCAATCCGCTCAAGAGCACGCGCGAACTGGCACCGCTTGCCGAGCGCATCCGGCTTTCGGAAAAGGTGGCGCACGATCCGCGCATCAAGGTGACGGCCTTCGAGGCGGCGTATCACGTGCGCTACACCGCCGACACGCTGGCGCTGGTGCACGCCAAGAACCCGGGCGTCGATTTCGTCTGGATCATGGGCGCGGACAGCCTGCGCGATTTCCATCATTGGGAGCGCTGGCGTCAGATCATGCTGACGTTTCCGATTGCGGTCATCGACAGGCCGGGAGCGACGCTGTCGTTTTTGTCGTCGGTGGCGGCAAAGACTTTCGATTATGCGCGTGTCGATGAACGCGATGCACCGCGGCTTGCCCGCATGAGGGCGCCGGCCTGGACATTCGTGCACGGCCCGCGTTCGGTGCTGTCGTCTACCGCCATCCGCAACGGCGCCAAGGCGTAGTTTCATCCAAGGCGTGTCGCTTTTAATGCCGCCTTTGGATAGGCGGACAGCCATGATGGGAAGATGAGCAAGACTTCGGACCGCACAGGTGCCAATGACCGTACTGGCGACGCGGGCGAATCCGCGCCGGCCATCGCCATTGCCAGCTTGATCCTGTCGATGTGGCTTGTGGCCATCGGCAACGGGCTGATGTTTGCCTATATTCCGGTGCGCCTGGGCGCTGAGGGCTTCGACCCGATATGGGCAGGGCTGATCGTGACCGCGCTTTCGGCCGGTGGCCTTGCTGGGTGCATCCTGACCGGACCGCTGGTGCGGCGGGTCGGCCATGCGCGGGCGTTCATGGTGCTGACGGCGCTGATCGTGCTTTCGAACGCAAGCGTCGGTGCGGGCACCTATCCGGTGCTGTGGATCGCGGCGCGGGCGCTCTACGGTTTTGCCATCTGCGGCCTGTTCATCGTGGCGCAGAGCTGGCTCAACGACGTGGTAGCCAATTCCATACGCGGAAGGGTGATGGCGATATTCTACGTGGCCTACACCGCGGGCCTCGGCGTCGGCTATTTCACGCTTGCTTTCATCGACCTCGAGGCTGCGGAAGCACCGCTCATCGGCATCGCCTTCACGGCCCTGTCGATCCTGCCGGTCGGTTTGACGCGGTTGGCGCAGCCGCCGCCACCGCTTGCCGCCTCGGTGGCCTTGAGAAAGGCATGGCGAATTTCTCCGGTAGGTCTGGTGGCGATGCTGGCGGTCGGCGGCCTTTCGATGACGATCACCGGCTTTGCTCCGATCCATGCAACCGCCAAGGGCTACAGCCAGGCCGATGTGGCGCTCCTGTTGTCATGCATGCCGCTGGGTACGCTATTGTTGCAGATACCTTTCGGCTGGATCTCGGACCGCACCGACCGACGCTATGTGCTGATAGGGGCTTCCGCATTGGCGGCGGTCAGCGGGCTCCTCGCGCTCGGTTTCGACGGTGGCGCGCTTGGACTGCTCATCGTCATCTATGTGATCTGGGACGGTGCGTCGGAATCGATCTATTCGCTGGGCGGGGCTCACGCGAACGACCGCGCCGGCAAGGACGATCTGGTGGCGCTTTCAAGCTCGCTGTTGTTTGCCTGGTCGCTGTCGGGCTTCATCGTGCCCGGCATCGTCACCGGCCTGTCGGTGATCATGGGAACGCAGGCCTTCATCTATGTTGCGGTGGCGATTGCGGTCGCGTTCCTGTTGTTCGTAATCTGGCGCGTCGTTGCGATGCAAGCGGTGCCGGCAAGAGAAACCGGCAGCTTCGCGCCAATGTCGGCACAGGCGCCGTTGCCCGTAGAGCTGGCGTTTTCCGCGGATGACGATCCTCACCAACGCTAGCCGTGTGTCCCTTTGGGCAGGCGCGTCTCGGCCCGTTCCGTAGCTGCGGAAAAGCAATGGAAATCGACCGGTTGCTTTTTCCAATTCGCCAGCCTATATCGCCCTTCTTGGCTGCGCCCATCGTCTAGCGGTCAGGACGGCGCCCTCTCACGGCGCAAACCGGGGTTCGATTCCCCGTGGGCGTACCAACAAAATCAATCGCTTAGCTGCGGCCTCCCCGAAACCGTCAACTATTCGTCAATTATGTGGTTTTTGACGGGCCTATTTTGCTTGGAGAATGCGCCTCGCATTGAGGGTGCCACGAGCAGTGCGAAAATTTCGCATTCGCCCATTTGGCGAACTGACAAAACTGACAAAACCTCTGTCTGGCCTGTTTATGGCCTGCTCTAGCAGGGCTGCGATTTTGTTGAAGGACAGCCGGCGGGCGTCGGGAAGTGCTTGTGCAATAGGAAGCCCGCCGGTTGCGCGAACAAAATACTTATCGCGGCAAGCAAGCTGAAGCGATTCGGTTACCGATTTGTAAGCGTCATATCGATGCGAGAGAAAAGGGCCGGCGAAGCTAATGTGCAATAGCCTGGGGAACCCCAAACGCCGGCCCTCTGCGACATTGGGAGATGCCGCAAGGGAAACCTAGTTTCCAGAGAATGCGATTTCAACCGGGGATGATGGTCCGAGCGACCGACGCACAGCTTGAATTTTGGGGTGAAACTGCGCGCCGGCCATGCAGCCTCCTTGAAGACTGACGAGCCAACTTAGCCCCTTAAACCGATACTGACAACCAAGAGAGACAAATCCGGCTCGTCCGAAACTAACGGGCCGTGCTGCGCTAGCGCACGCTACCGTAAGCCAAGGAATGACAAGAGCAGCAGGACCACCACGATTAGGCCGATGATGTAGATGATGCGGTTCATGCTTCTCTCCTTCAGAATGACCGTCAAACGTCGGGGGAGAGTGTTTTGTTCCTGTAGAGCACTATCTGAACGGGCTTGTTTCGCGGCTTAGTACAGAACCCAAATAATGCCCGCTGCGGCAACCAAGACGACGACCACGTAGAACCATTCTTGGCCGGTTACTCGCAACGGTGACGGCATGCGTGTCCCCTCCGCAAGCAGTCAGATTACCCCAACCGAAAATCCTGACAATCTGAAAGGGCTGAACATGATATGACCGTGCCACCGGCACGGCCCTTCGGCATCATTGTCCTAAGCAGGCAGCTCAAATCCCACCTTTTAGTTCCACGGAAACTTAGGCGGCGAAAGCTACGGATGTGCATACGTACTCGGTGGGTTGCGCATGTCGTGCAGGTAATATCGGTCTCATCTTCCGCACCTAGCAGTGGACGCAATTGGGCATTGGGCGGGGTAAATTGCCTCCGAAGCCTGGTCGTCCTCGCGATTGTCTGTTTGATGACGTTGTTTGTAGCGCAGCGTCACAAGGGACTGACCTTCTACAAAATTGACGCCCCGGTGCTCATTGCCCATGGCGGAGGTGGACTACCGGAAGCCACGACATCAAATTCGCTGGAGGCTCTGCAAAGATCGAAAGCAGTGGGCTTCTGCTTGATTGAGGTGGATTTTGACCTTTCGAACGACGAAGTGCAACTGGATCGAAAAATGAAGGACGGATCACCTATTCTACGGGATGATCTCAGCAATCTGACGCCGATGACGCTCGCAGATCTGGTGGCGTGGATGGCAAAGAACCCGACAATACGAATTGTCACAGACACGAAAGACAGCAACGAAAAACTGATCGCCAGACTTTCCCAAACGGGCCTTAAGGAGCAGCTTATCGTCCAAGTTTATCAAGCCGATCAATATCAGATCGCGCGGAACGCGGGTTTCGACACGATCATTCTCACGCTTTACCAATCCACCATGAGCGACGATGAGATATTAGAATTCGCGAAAGCAAACCGTCCCTTCGCTGTCACGATCCCGCGTAAGAGAGCAACCAATGGAAATTTACCGGAACGCCTTCACGAGGAAGGTGTCCAGGTGCTGATAAATACAATCAACGATGTTTGGGAAGGCAAGGCATTTTTGAAAAGAGGTATTTCTGGCTTCTACAGCGACACACTCATGCCGAAAGGAACATCCTCCTGCTGACCATGGTCGGCGATGTGGGGGCATCCACCGTTCAGTGCTAGGCTAGTGGCGGTTTGCTGGTTGCCTTTGGCAAGAAGATTTGGGTCGTGATCGTCGGCAATTAAGTGGTCCTAACGCCGATATTCAACCTCTTTCTTAGGAACCCAATGCCTTCAGCGTCGTTCCACCCTTCGAGGGACAGAAGGAGATATCATATGAAAACGCTGCTCTTAGCTTCTGCGCTCGGGCTTTTTGTAACGTCCGCCGCGTTCGCCGACACCACCGTCACGGCCACTACGGACCTCAATCTCCGGGCAGGGCCAGGATCACAATTTCCGGTAGTGGGCGTTATCGGAGCGGGACAAACTACGGTTGTCAAAGGCTGCATCAATCAAGGAAAATGGTGCAACGTGGTTACCGGAGCTGAAGATGCGTGGGCCTATTCGGACTATCTCATGATGGATTCGGGCGGTACTCAGGTTATTCTCACGCAGCGCGCGCCCAGCGCGGGGATTGCCGTTGTCGAAGCACCTCGTAACACCAACAATGGTGATGTCGGGGCGGTCGCTGGTGGTGTGACCGGCGCCATTGCCGGCGCCATCATTGGCGGCCCGGTTGGGGCAGCCGTTGGCGGTGCGGCAGGCACTGTCGCCGGTGGTGCAGCAGGAACGGTAATCGAGCCGCCGGCCACGGTTCGCACGTATGTTACGTCTCATCAGGCCGAACCGGTCTATCTTGATGGGGAAGTGGTGGTTGGAGCAGGACTGCCCGAAACGGTCGCTCTCAACGAAATTCCCGATTACCAATACCGATACGTGAATGTTAACGGACAGGCGGTCCTTGTGGACGCGCAATCCAGGAAGATCGTCTATATCGTTCGCTAATAGTGGTTACCAAAGGCGGCCCGCCCAGTTCACGCTGGGCGGGCTTTTTTGTTTGCGCCATGGAACCGAATGCCGGGGCGATATGTTCAGTGTATGCCCATCTTTGACGGCGGGATGAGCGAGGAAAGCCCCGTCACCGCGCATCCGGTGGCGGGGTCTTATTTTCGTGTATCGCAAGCAACTGAATGACCGTGACACCTAGCGCGTCGGCAAGCGCGTCGATGGTCAAAATTCGCGGTGACCCTTGGGCCTTTTCAAGCTTGGCGATCCGGCGAACGGTTAAGCCGGCCTGATTGGCGAGGTCGAGTTGGGTAAAGCCGTTTTCTTCCCGGTATCTTCGAAGGTTCTGTGCAAAAATCGTATTGAGGTCGGACATGGCGTGCATACATCACGCCGGCACCGGGGCTGGGGCAATACTGGAAAACCGGTATTGACGGGAAGTTCGGAATGTGCCGTCCGCAGCGCGGTGCATCGGAGGCTGTGCCGTTCGCCTATTGTCACTTCTTTTGTGATCTGCCAGCCTTGGACTGAAGTTTCAGCGGGAACGGGGACTATGATTTTGCGATTTTGGACAGCGGCGTTGTTGTTTGCTTGCGCCTGGGGACAAGCGTTTGCCGCGTCCGACCAACTCGTTCCAGAAGGATGCGTGATACTCGGTAAGCCGCGCAAGGTCTCGAGTATGTGTGAGTTCCAGAAAAATACCGCGATGTTTTACACGCCGATCAAAACATCCGGTGCGCAAGGATGCCCCAAGTCGCTTATCGTGATCTATCGTGACCCGCAGACCGGCAAAATCTTGAGCCATGCCGCGTTGCGGCAGAACACCGTGATAGAAACCTGTACGGCAGGTGTCAGCCGGGTCGCAATCAAGCCGGGTCAAGCAATTATTCGGAGTGACAAAGATTCCAGGAAGCCGTTGGGGAAGGACAAGCCTTCCAGTCGCCTTGATGGCATCACCATCAGTTATAGCTATAGCGCTTGCACGTCGACGGTATGCACTCCGGCGAGCGGGACGATCAAAGTCTCGGGGAACACCCTGATTGCGGAAGCTGGCGGCGTTCGAAAATCTTTGCCCATTGGCGGCCAGGTTATTGAGGGACGTAATCAATCCTCACATGGGTGCACGACAAGGCTCGATGATACTTGGGAAGTTTCGGTCAGCGCGACCCAGATTGCTAGCCGAGTAGACACAAAATGGAAAACAACCTGCAATGCCGGCACAGACAGCGAGGGGAAGTCTGGCGCTAATTTCGTAGTGGCCGTTGATGGAAGCAGATGCACCCTACGAGCGTCGTGGGATGGCAACCAGACGAATTATTATGCTGACGGCCAGGTAAAAAAAATTCCAAATAGCTTGCTTCGCATGACTAACCCTAGATGCACTGTTCGATGAATTCTGTGCTATCCATTCACACCGGCTAGCAGTCAGCCTTGCTGGCCTCAAACCAAGGTCATCATAATTAAGGCGGCTACACTGCCGAGCACCGTTATGGTGTAAAATGACCAAAATATCTGATTCATCATTGTTGGCACCCTCTGGATTTGAAACGCCGATTGAGGGCTTTTGTTCCGTGGCTCGACCCCACCAAAGCTTGGAGGGAAATGACGGGGCCGAGCCTGTCGCCAAGGTATGCGTGGCGGCATCGAGTATTGTAGGGCGCGCGAAAGTTCCGGGTATTGCTCGGACGGCCTAGACAATTACCCTCCTGTGCAAATCCGGTACACGCTCGACTTCGACATGCCAACGGATTGTGCGACGGCTTCGAACGTCAGGCCTTGAGCGTGTAGAGCGATTATGCGTTCGTTCCGGCTGGCCCTGGCCTCCTGCTTTGCAGTATGCCGGGCGCTAGCCAAGTCTCTCGGCTTAGAGGCTTTCCCCGCATCCCTCCCGCATTTTCGGGCAATGATCCGTTTCGGCTTTGCCACCAATGACTGATAGATGGCCCGCAATCGTTCTGTCTCTGCCTTATGGGCGGCTATCGCTTCATCGACGGAAGGCCACGGCGCGTTTGTCGCCCAATTGATGCCCGAGACACCTAGCGGGATATGGCGCACCGCACCCGCTGCAATCGCCTCATCAATCAGGGCGCGGTCATGTGCTGTTATTGCGTACATCACTTGTCCCCCTCACTGGACAGCCGGTCATGGGCGGCGCGATAGTGCATGAGCCTCCAATCGTCGTCGGGAGGCGGCTCTGTTGAGAACACCCGCAAGATGACGCCATCGGGCAGGCGTTCGGCGCGCTCTGCGGGCGGGTTCTTCCGGTTCAGTTCCCGCAGCGCCTTCCGAGCTTCCTTGTATCCCTCGCCCCTGAAATCAGGCCCGCCCTGTGAGGGTGAGGCAAAGGTGAACTCGTCGCTCTTGAGCGCGTCTTCGTCGGCAATGCCGTGTTCGGTAGCACCGCCGTCAAGGGAATCCTCGCGACCGTGTTCATTCTCGCTTTCCCGATCATCGTCGGTTTCGTCGGGATGGATGCCTTTGCCGTGGTTCTCCACCCATCCAAGGTAGGGCTCGCCATCTTCCAACTTCCACCCAGGCAGGGTTTGCAGCCGGCGCACTTGGTCGATTTCTTCCGTGGTACCAAGCTCCGGCTCGTACTCGTCGGAATCCCGCAATACGGCTTGGCTGCCTTCATTCTCCCAACCAAGGGAAAACTCACCATCCTCGTCAGGCTCCAGGTCGTCGCCGTCGTCCTCCCTGTCGTCATTCAGCGCGCCGGGAGTGCTGCCAAACTGCTGCGGCCCGAGTGCATTGGGCCATCCAAGCGACGGCTCGTCGTCGGGGTTTGTGTCGGTCGTGTCGAGAAGGCCAATCAGGCGTTCAATCTCGTCCTCGACTTTCCGGCGCTCTGCCGGCTTCAGCTTGCGGGGAATGTCGTTCATGACCGACCCCCTGCGGACTTCGTGGGGGTGCAGGCCTTCAGAGCCTCGTCGCTCATGTCCTCGATGACGTTGTGCAGCCTGCCGGAGAGGCCGTTGACGTGTTCGCGGACTGGCGTCAACAAGCCATCGTCGGCAAGGTCCATGGTATTGCCCAAGGCCAGCCAGATTACTTTGAGTTCGTCCCTGATCTGGCAAAGCAGGTCGATGGAATCGGGCAGCTTGTTCATGACAGCACCGCCTTGCCGATGTTGGCCAAGACGACCGCGCACCAATCATCCTTGAACACCCGGTCTTTGCGATGAGCTTCCACACTCCATTGCGCAAGGCGAATGGCTTCCGCCATAGAAGCGGGCACAAAAGCCGCGATTTGCGTCTCAATGGCGCTTACTGCCTCGGATGATGCCTCGGCGGCGGCGTAAGCATCGCGAAAGCCGCTGGCGATTTCCCTAGCCTCTCGCTCCGCTTCAAGCGCGGCAAGCTCTGCGTTCTTCGATGCGACCTTGGCAGCGATGCAGTCTCGAATTTCGCCGGCCTTCGTTGTGTCATTTCCCACCAGCGATAGGCACACGGCCAAATCCCGCTTGTAGTGTTCCTCAATCCTCTCGTTGAAATATGCGTACATGGGTTCGTAGATGTTCTCGCCATCATCGTCCCTGCCTTTATAGAAGCGGCCCACCACCACCTTGCAGTTAGGTTCGGTGTCCAGTTCGCCGGCTCGCTCCCAAAGCTCGTCGTTTCGGGCATATTCGGCTGTATGGGCTTCAATCAGTTCGTTGAGCAACGCCAAGCCGTTTCGCGGGGCGGTTCGGGCGGCTTGAACAGAAATGCCGGCAAGTGCTGCGGCAAGGCCAGCGCCGGTTATCGTCAATACATTGCGGCGGCTGATATCAGGCAAAGCGGTAGCGCTCGCCCGCGTGGCGTCGTTCGTCATTGTCGAGTTCTCCCGTGGTCTGTGGGTTTGCTAGGCCGCTATGCCGGCCAATTCAGTTTCGAGGCGGCGGCGCATCGCCACCGTGTCGTAGCGGAGCGTCTTGTATTGCAGGGCGTCGATTTCAGCCCTGATGGAGGCTGCACGGCGTTCATTGGTCGTAAGCCCGTGCTTTGCTTCGGCCCATGCTGTTTTCAAGCCGTGCTTGAGCAGGAAGGCATAGGACCATTGCCGGCCCTTGTAGGCCTGTGCGTACCGATGAGCGGCTTTCATGATGTCTGAACGGTGATACATCGCGGCACCTCTTAACGATAACGATTATCGTTAATCAGAACGTATATCGTTGCATCTAGTTATGTCAAACGATTTTCGTTATGGTGAGCGAAATAGGAGATGCTGAATTTGCTTACCCCCTCGCAATGTCGCGCCGCCCGAGGACTGGTGGACCTTTCACAGCAGCAGTTAGCCGACGCTGCAAAGGTCGGTCTATCTACCGTCCGGAATTTTGAAGCTGGGCGCTCAATCCCTGTTCACAATAACTTGGCCGCTATTGTGCAAGCGCTTGAAGGTGCAGGCGTTCAGTTCATTCCAGAAAATGGCGGGGGGGCGGGTGTCCGACTTAGTAAAGCCCATTAGATGCAATTTTTTTGAGCTATCGCGAGCGTATTGTTGATGACTCTCTTTGTCCTACCCCCACATTAATCAATAAATTTACTGAGATTTCTATTTTTTCTTGTCCTCTCTACGTGAATGAGTCTTACTTGTTTTCGGGTGCATATAAAGGGGGTAAAAATGAGAAGAATACTTCTTTGGGCGGCGGTCGCCTCAATGGCCTTAACAACAGTTGCTTCAGCACATGGCGGAGGTTGCCGAAAGAGTTCCCCTCCTGGCCAATGCTGCCATATGGATAACAGTACCGGTTTTGTTCACTGCCACTGATCGATGTCAGTCTCATCGTTCCGAGTACTATCCGTTCTTTCAAGGGGCGGAAAATGAGAAATTGGTTTCTACTTCTTTGGCTCTTTTGCTTATTGACCCCCGCGTTGGCGTGGGATGGCACTGACTCACAGACGGGAGAGCCCGTTGAGATAGAAAAAGGGAATCTTGTTCGAGAAGGGCTCGATATTGAGGTCTACGACCATGCCGCAGATGAGTATCGCAACGTGACCGTCGAAGACATCACCCGTTACGGATCAAGCGTAGAGGTCGAAGTTTACGACAACGACGCAGGCGAGTACCGCACTTTTGAGATGGAAGACGATTGATTCCTAGCCGCAAACCTGGACATTTCCAGAAGTACCGGCGCAAACCAAGGCGACGGCGATTGCCTTACGCCGTGCGCAGCCTCGTTCTCACCTTGCTCATTTTGGCGGCGATTGCTGGCATGCAGTTGGTTGGCAAGGGCGACGCCCCCGTCAGCAACTATCTCGATAAGGCAACCTCCCTGCTGCCCCGATCAGATGGCAATCCCATCGAAGGCCGCGCTTCTGTGGTTGACGGCGACACAATCGAGATTGCCGGCCAGCGTGTTCGCTTCAACGGTATCGACGCGCCGGAGGGGCAACAATCGTGCAAGAATTCCAATGGAAAGGCCTATGCCTGCGGGCGCAGTGCCGCGAAGGCACTGGACAATTTCCTGGCTGGGTCACGGCCAGTCAGGTGTGAATTTCTCGACTGGGACCAATACGGACGCTATGTCGGTAATTGCGCTCGAGCAGACGGCAGATCGGTTCAGGAATGGCTTGTCGAAAGCGGCCATGCGCTCGACTGGCCTCGCTATTCGGCTGGAGGCTACGCTGTCCAGCAGGCAAGGGCAAAACAGGCGCGCCGTGGCGTTTGGCAGGGTGAGTTTGAAGAACCTTGGGAATGGCGCGCTGCCCAGCGCAGCGAACCAGTCACACCGACCGTGACCACCAGCCCGAGCTTTACCTTCGTCGGAACGTCCGGCTGCAACATCAAGGGCAATGTTTCCAACAAGGGCGAGCGAATCTACCACCTGCCAGGACAGAAATTTTACGAAAAGACGAAGATATCCGAAAGCAAGGGAGAGCGTTGGTTTTGTTCGGAAGCGGAGGCCCGTAGCGCCGGGTGGCGAAAGGCACAACGATGAGCGAACGGCCCTATGAACCAACAATCAGCATAGCTGGGCGGCTCGTCTTCGGTGCACTCATTGTGATCGGCATGCTTGCTGGCTTTGGGTGGTTGCTAGTTTAGAACGCTGAGTTTCCACCGTCACTGACGATGCCTTACGCGTATAGACCTGGCCAGCGCCAGTCGGTCTGCACTTTCCCATAGCAATTGCTGTAATCGGTGAAGCGGCCCGTTGCAATTTCGCGGCAAGCCCAAACTACCTGCCCATACTGATTGTAGAAGGCGTCCCAGTCAGCGCCTTGATAGTATCTGGGCTGATAGTATCCCCCACCACCGCAATCATTGTTGGCGCACACGGCAACAGCTGCGCCAATAGCGGCAAGTGCAACGCCCGCAGCAATCGCCTGGTTCTGCTGCTTTATCATGGTCGCGCACTGGTCCATGGATACTGACCGTCGCGAGAGTTCCGCAAGAAGGTCAACCCGGAACTGTGCGTCAGTTGTGCTGGCAAGCGATCTACAAAGAGCTGAAGTATTTACCGCCTTTGGGTTCTTAGTCAGTGCCTGTTGTGAAGTCGTGCAAGACGCTAGCGGCAGCGCAAACAAGACCGTCGCAACGGCCCTAGTCCCCCGATTCAAATGCATTGAGCCCCCCAGCTCGAAATTTCGAAGCTAGGCTATCGGCAAACAACAAACACTTGCAATCTTCTTTTTTCAACGCCCGAGAGCAACTGCCCCTACCGGCATCATTGCTACCGTGTTGGCTGTGACGCTTCCAACTTCTCGATGCGCTCCAGAAGCTCCCCTGTCTCGATGGCCTTCCGCTGAGCCTCGATGAGCGCTGAGAGCGACTGCGCCTCAGCAGGGGCAATCTGACCGCTGGCAGCAGCCTGGGTGATGACGTTGAGCGCTGATGTGATGCCCTCAACGGTGCTGGTGTCTGGCAACTCAACTTCTATCGAACGCGCTACTGGCTGAGGGCGAGGATGCAGGAAGGCTGCGGCCTTTTCCGCTGCCCAATCACGGCGCTTCTCGTCAGCGTTTTCATCGGTCATGATGTCCATGAGATATTCGAGCGGTGTCTTCCTGCCGTCCATCATCAAGGCAACAATCTCGACGTGCCGGCTGCTGACGCTGCCGCGCGGTCTACCTGCACCTGGTCGTGCGCCGCCAATCTTCGCCATGACACCCGCTACCTGTTGGAGAGGATTCGGACGGACAGGTCAGCACTAGCGCCATGCACTACGAGTGCGCCGTCCCAGCCCGGATTTATCCCGGCAGCCATCAATGCCGCATGAATGGTATCGTCGTCATGATGACCAGAGAATGCACAAGCTACACGGCGGGGAACCCTTCCCATGCCGCGTTCTTCCAACCTGCCTATTCTCGACTTAAGGGCCGTCATCTCAATTCATGCTCATCGTGTAGAGGATTCCCGCCTTTGGCTGGTCTGGTGCCAATCTGCCGCTCTTGTCCTCGTATAGCGTCCTAAGAATGATGATCTGATGGTTGGGATTGTCGGGGTCTATTCCGCGTTCGCTCAACAGCGACGAAACCTCATCATCGGATGGCCCAGCCTTGACAACGACCAGTAGCCCCGATGCGGCACCAATCTGCTTCTCTAACCTGGCAAGCCTGCTTTTGACCGCGAGCATTTCGATTCTTCCTGATTGTTTTCAGCGCAATTGGAAGGCGATCAGTACAGCCCACCGCCCAATTTGCTCTTGCCCAAATTGAACAATGCGGTGAGTGGGGAACCTTCAAGCGCCCTGCTCCAAGGGTTGCTCTTGGGTTGCTCGCCAACAAGGGCATTTACAACTGCAGATCTGGGGCTGGGCGCTTCAGGAAAGGTATTGTTCTGCCGATACCGGTATTCAATCCCATCACCCAAAGCACTCAGGCCTTGGCCAACATTCTTCGGCATGGCCATATTGTCGTACCGATATCGGGACTCCAGATAGGCGTTTCGTGCCTTCTGAGCCGGTGTCTGGTCGTTGAAGAAAAAGGACGGCATATCAGGTATCCTAGTTGATTGCGTCAGCTTCGCCGGTGAAGCCCTCGGCGCTGTATCCAGTGTGAAGCTCAAGCGCCTGTACCGCGTTGTTCAGCAGTTCGAAGACATTGGCGACGGCAACGGCGCATTTGTTGGGTTGCTCGATTTCCTGCGGAGACAGATCGGAAAGAGTGACATTGAGAACTCGCCTGGCAATGGCGATCAAGGCGAGTGCATCGACCGCATTCGAGGCAGGAGCCTGGCAAAGCCGCTCGATCAGATATCCAAGCTCCCCGGAGGCCGGCATATCTCCCGCACGGATAGAACGGACCTGCTGGGCAATCACAGTGCATATCTCGGCTGCCGCTTCACCTTCCATCGAACTTGCTCCATAGTGACGGCATGAGCCGATATCTCGTTCCAGCACTCCTGAGCGCCATTCTCATTGCCGTGTTGGTGGGCGTGAATCGGGGCTTGTGGTGGGCAACGTCATTTTTCACCACTGAAGCACTTGCCGGCTTTCTCGCCGGCTGCGTCTTCATGATGCTATTGGTGTTGTTCATCATGTGGATCGACCCCGCCTCAAGGCCGCGTGGCAGCAGTGCCGCCGCCAATCATCAGGGCCCGCGCAATACGGTCGATTGATTCATTCGGAACCTTACGTGCCTGTGACTTCATCAGCGCGTTGACTATCTTCTGGAAATCGCTGCTGGAGATGGCATCAGCCAGACCCGCATTGCGTGCTTCCCGGCTTGCTGAGGCGAGTGCATCAATCAACTTCTCGCCAGTTCGAACGCCTGCCGAGCGAAGCCCCCCCAGCATCCCGCCCGACATGTAACCTTCACGCAAGCCGAATTGCGGGCCGCTCTCCCCTGCGATTTCCTTCATCGCTTGAGAACGCGCCATGGTCTCGGAGTTGCCTGTTACAACGTCGCTGGTGCGGGCAAAGGTGGCTTCGGCATCAAGCGCCTGAAGCATCTTTTCGGCTTGTGGTTTGCCGATCAGCATTTCCAGCTTGTCGCGGTTATAGCCCTTCTGGAACATGGAACGTGCCGACAGGGCGTCATTGCGAGCCGTACCCATCGCGTCGGCAATCTGCGCCCTTGCGCCCTGAACAAACGCCTCGCGCTCTGCTTCGCTCATCGAAGACATGCGTTGACGCAATTGGCCCGGCGTGAAGCTGTTGCGGAACACGCCCTGTCCTTCTTCCATGGCCTCCATGATGGCCGAAGGGCCTGCGTAGGCGTCTCGGGCTGCGCGGTAGGATGGCACGGCCTTGTCGAGTTCGCCGCGCAGATTGGTCGCAAGGTTGGTGGCGATAGATGCCTGCTCGGACCGTCCAGCCCGCTTGGCCTCGCCCGCAATGTCGTCAAGATTGCGCTTCACATAGTCCCAATATTGGAGGTCAGGATAAAGCGGCGATCCACCAGCGCGAGACTGGTTGAAGGAAATACGGCCGTCCTGGGTAACGGTGACACGCGGATTGAACGAGCCAAAGCCGTCAAGGATTGCACGGTCCTTGCCGGTGGTGGCAGCGCGGCGCATTGCTTCGGAAAACATGGGGCTTCCGGCCATCCGCTCCAATTCGGGCGACCAAACACCTTCCGAGCCTTCTTGATAGGCCTTCTGGTAAAGCGGCTTGGCGGCAGAGGCGCGCTTGGTCACAATGTCGTCGGCAAGCGCGAGCGTATCGGCAGGTTGCCCCAAGGCATCGTCAAGAACGCCGCTGATACGATTGCCGGCGTTAGCCTGTCTGTTGGCAATGGATGACCGCACAATCTCCTGTCCACGCCCCGGCGTAGCTGCGAGTGCCCCTCCCTGCCGCTGGAGGTTCGGGCCTAGATCCATCATCATCGCATCAGGGCCGAGTTCGTTCATGCGCTGGCCAATGGTGGCAGGGTCAAGGCCGTCATCGCGAACGGCGCGACCAACGGTCGAAATGACCTTGCGGTCCATGCCTGAGGCCTTTGCCGCCCCGCGCGCCGCACGGAAATCACGGAGGCGTTGCCAACTGGAGCCAACGACCTTTCCGGCGAGAGGGCCTGCCAGCCCCATGCCGCCGCCTGATATTGCCCCACGCAATACCTCTCGGGGGTCACCACCGGAGCGAACTGCACTGTCCGCACCACCAATAGCAGTACCGGAAAGGCCGCTGGCAATGGTGCGCATCAGCAGACCACCACCACTGGCTCCGAACATGGCTGGGGCTGCCATAACCATCGGTAGAGTGCCTGCCACTGCGCCGCCTACGCCTGATGCCGTGCTGGTTATCGGATAGGCCTCTTGGGCATCGTCAACCATCTTGCCCATTTCCGCGCGGACCTCGGAACGCGGGCGGTCCTCGATAAGCGAGCCGATGCCCGCAGCAACATTCTCAACGCCGCTTTGGAGATAGGGACCAGCAATAGGAATACCCTCGACGGCACTCGAAAGGGCCGCTGTCACGCGGGACGGGTCTGCGTTTCTATGGGGAACATTCGCGGGGTCGAATTCCGGATGAAGCGGCTCTGTGCGCTTGGCCGGCTGGGTTTCGGTTTCTCCGAGGTGCTTACGCAGTGCACCTACAGCGCCCTCAGGATCAGAACCCGTAACGCGATATTTTTTGCCATTGGGTGCAGTGATTGTGAATTGCCGCTTGGACTTGTCGGACTGCGAATTGCCCGCCAACAGGTCACGCGGTTGACGAGCTAGGAGGTCACGCGGTTGATATTTTGACCAAGGCCCCTCACCGTTCGCAGCCCTGCGGCTGTTGAGTTCGTCTAGCGCCTCTTGCTGGTACTTGGTCCAAGGCCCTTTGCTGCCTTCGCCCGATTGTTCAACAGGGATGCCCGGGAACCGGGGGCTTGTTGCCGGGTCAATTTCCTGAATGCCCGCGCCCGCCTCTGCGCGACGACGCCTAGCGCGAGCCATCGCAAGCGCCTGTTGCTGCTCAAGCGACATTTCAGCCATTACGCGACAGCCTTCCGCATGGCGGCGAGAGCCGCGCGTTGATTGGTCACAGCAAAGCCAATGCCGCTTGGCAGCGTTTCGACGCCGGGCAACCTGCCGGCGCGCGCGTCTGCCACGATGGAGCCAACTGCTCGACATTCGGCACGGTGGAGCCGCCATAGCTGCATTAGGGTCATGGGAGGGGCGTAGGTGATACTCACGCTACTGCCCTCGCGTCGCTTGAGGCCGCACCTCGCAGCAGATCGGACAGGCTGACGCCACGCACTCGGGCGAGTTCCACAAGCCGGCGCTTCTCGTCGCTGGCAACGCGCACCCGGATTACCTCGTTCATCGGTTCAGAAAAGCGCATGACCGCCTCCGTTTGTTGCGAAGCAGTCTAGCACAGACATCTTTCAATGTGACCACAAAAGATAAATAAAATCAGATAGTTATAATACTATCCAGCATCGTCCTACGCCGTCCCGTTGCGTCCAAAGTGCTACAACTCAGCAGTTGTGGAACAAAGGAAACGGTGGAAAGATTGTGGTGGGGAGTCGGGCGAGACGATCAGAAATGCCGACTCCCGAGGGGGCTTGGGAATGAGAATAGGGAAGTTGGCGGCGGTAGGTGCCGCGCTTGTCGTAGCCGGTTGCGCGAAAAATCCGGAAGCCATTGTTCCGATGTCTATGCCGGCAAATGCCTATACTGGCCTGTCATGCGATCAGCTCACAGTTGAGTTTCAAAAATCAGCCACGGCGCTTCGTGCCGTTGAGACAGACCAACGCCAGGCGGTTGCCGGCGACGCTGTCGGCGTGTTCCTGATAGGCGTTCCAATGAGCAGCCTTACAGGTGGTGACAAGGAAGGTGCAATCGCCCAGCACAAAGGCGAGGTTATTGCTATCCAGGCATCGCAACGTGCTCAGGGCTGCCAGGTTTCAGAGGTGCCGACCGCGGCTCCATCTAAGCCCAAAGCGAAGAACTACCCGTAGACCCGCTTAGAATGCACCTTGTCCTCGACCTTCCCCGCGATGTTTCCATAGCTCTGCGCCGGTTCGCAAACCTGCATCAGGTCGAGTTGGAAGCGTCTGCCGTGCTGGCGCTACGGGAATATCTGACCAGCACTGGTGATCTGGAGCTGGTGGCGGCGCTGGAGGAAGACGGCGGAGTGGCTGGGAATGCTTGACGTGGCTGACGGAAGCGGAATGAGCAGGCCCCGAATATAGGAGCGTCGTGAGAAGCGAGTTGAAATGACGACTGAAAGCAAGATCGGCACAAAGATGAAGGCGTTCTGCTCGAACTGTAAGGGGGAGCGGAATTGCGAGATCAAAGGCTATCATCGCGCGTCTGGAAGTGAGGGAGAAAACTACGACTGGTGGAAGAATTGGTATCTACTGGTTTGCTGCGGCTGCGATCATGTGTTCGCTGAATCTCATTTCACGGATTCGGAATCGAGTTATCCGGTAGGGTACGACCGAAATGGCGATTATGAATATCATCAGGATGTGGACATCAAAAGCTGGCCAGCACGAACTAAGCGCAACCGTCCTGACTGGCTTGATCGGATAAGCAACTTCGCTGAGCATGAAAAATCTGGAGATTTAGAAGCGTGTCTCCTGCAAGCCTATGAAGCCCTCGATCACGATCTGAACATTCTTGCCGCTATCGGGATTCGGACAACTTTTGACGTCGCCTCTGAAATTCTAGGTGTTGAAACTGATCTCCCGTTTGAGGCGAAACTGAAAAAAATGGAGTCGGATGGGATTGTTACCCCATCACAGCGCGATGATTTTGAGGTGCTAATAAACGCGGGCAATGCGTCGGCCCATCGCGGGTGGAATCCCAAATTCAATGACTTGGATCCACTCGTTGATAGTTTAGAGCACTTCCTCGCAGACAAATTTGTAACCCCAAAACTCCGGAAAATTGCGGCTGATGGCATCGCAAAGGTTCGGCCCAAGGTACCCAAGCGCACAAAGAAACAAAAGGCGTTGCCAGCGCCCCCCGGCTAATCGTCCGCACAATTAGCCGATCTATGAGGCAGCGCGAGAGATCGTCGAGGCACAGTTGCGGCCGGATGAGGGGTGATGGAAGCGGCACGGCGGGCGGATGAGGGTTCTTTGCCGCGCCGGCAGAAACTTTACCACTTTTGTTCCATTAATATCCCGATGTGCTATCTTCGCGCCGCAATCGTCGGATAGGGGGTGACGGATGCAAGCTTGGTACAATTCACGGAAGGCCGCACAAATTGCGGCTTACTTCGCAATCAGACAGGGTGGAACGATCCCTGTACTGAAGCTGGTCAAGCTTATCTATCTGGCCGACCGCGCGTTTATGGATGCCTTTGACGCATCGATGCTCCGCGATCAATTGGTTTCGATGGACCATGGCCCTGTAAACTCGATTACCCTAAACCAAATCAACGGCCTAGATGTTGGCGATGGATGGGGAGAGTTTGTCAGGGACAGGGAGAACTATGCCGTATCGGCAACGCATCAGGACCTCACCGATGATGATTTCGACGAATTGAGCCGTGCCGAACTGAAGACCTTGCACCAAGCTTGGGAACAGTTCGGCCATATGTCGAAGTACGCGATCCGGGACTACACCCACAACCATTGTCCCGAATGGCACGACCCGGAAGGATCATCTTTCCCGATTCGCTATCGGGACGTTTTTGCCGCGCTTGGAAAGGCCGACCCTACCGGCCTCGAAAATCAGGTGATGGCTGAGCGAGAGCTGCACGTAACCCTGCGGGGTTAGCGCGGTGGCATTCATCGTCGTGAAAAAGGCGACGCTCCTTATCCCGAGCGGGTCATCGCAACATTTGTTCGTGATTTTGACCAACCCATGTGACGGCAACCAGTGCTGCGTTGCATCGTTTTCATCGGTCAAGGATGGCGGAAAGCACGACACCACATGCCTGGTCGCCGCCGGCGAGCATCCCTCGATCTCCAAAGATTCCTTCATCGAATACCGAATGGCAGACGTTCTCCCCTGTGATCGCATCACTCAATTCGTCACGAAGTGGTATTACACACCGAAGCCAGACGTGTCGGAAAAGTTGTTTGAGCGTATTCGTGCCGGCATCGAAGCGTCTGATTTTACCCCGCGCAGAGTGCAGATGTATTTCGCGGCCAACCATCACCGCTGAACGTGGCCCCCGCTCCGGCCGAGGGTTTTCGTTTCAAGCGGCTACAAGTCTACGGACCAGACCTCAATTCCGTCCCGCTCGAATTGTGGACGACGTTTGTTGCCTGGGAATAGCGGTGACATGAAAAACACGTATCTGTGCTGCTCGGGCCTTCTGGCGAGTTTGGCAAGATCCGCGGCAAGTTTGCCGTTGTTGCGAGGGGTGACGGCCGCAAAAGTTTCTGCTCCTAGATACCCTGGGATTTCGCTCATTATGTCCAGCTCAAGTGAGGCGTGAGCCCCTGGAGCTAGTTGGAGGCCGCCGGCATCCGGGTGCAACTCCAAGAGTTGCCTCGCCGCTGCGATCGCGACTGCATAGGTCCAAGTCTGATTGATCTGCTCGATGATATTCAGTGCCCTGTCTTCCAAAGGATGAAACCCAACCGGTTCGAATTTCATACTGCGCAATAGATCGAGCGGGTCCCCAGATTGTTCTGCAATCCACGCTTGGGCACGTTTCGCAGATGCGCGTACGAGATCCATCATGCGGTCCGCATCATCAAGTGTTCGAATGGTCAACTTATGTGTCAATGCTCATCTCTCAGTTGTTTCTGGAATACCCTCAGAACCCATACCCATAGCGGTAACCCTTAGAGATTCAGTGTTTCGGAACCTCGCAAGGCGTCCGTCGTTGTTGGCGCATAAACCAGGGAGAGAGTCGATGAAGACGATGACATGCCGCGAACTCGGCGGCGCCTGCGATCAGGAGCTTTCGGCGGAGACTTGGGAGGAGATGGTCAAACAAATGACAGATCATGTCATGGAAAAGCATCCCGATGTCGCTGCCGTTATGAAGAAAATGCACGATGAAGACCCCAAAAATTGGGGACGAGAAATGAAGCCGAAGTGGGAAAACACACCCGAAGACTAATACGCCGCTCAACGGGTCGCCACTTGATGGCGGGTTTTTGTTGCGCTCGATCTTGGCCTATAGTGAATGGAGAATGTCATCTGCCTGACATCGCAATTATGTTTTTTGATTGACCTTGTAGTTCTCCAGCGTCCGATCCGCCGACGACAACTGGCGATAAAACTCGTCCAGCATCGCGTCGATCGTGTCCATCCGTTCGCTCGCGGACGAAAACACCTCTTGTGATGCTCCGCGGACTTTCGGATCCTCGACATTCTCCAAGATCAGGTCGAGGCCATCATAAAGATAGCGGGCGCGGGCTAGTGCGTCCTTGATGTCGATCACCTGTTTTCGAAACGGGTCGAGGACTTCACCTAAATCGAGCATGCTGCTTTCCGGACGTTGCAAGCTCTGGATTATCTATCACACGGCCCGTCCAACACGAAGCGCTGGCAGGATGAGCACTGCCGCTGCCACCGCTCTTTCTCTCAAGCCCCTTGCGTCCTTTCCACCGCATGACGCTGGTGGTTTACTCCATCGAAAATACCAGAAAAGCAGAGGCGCGATAGCGCCCGCTGAAGCGAGGCGAATGCGGAAGTTTCAAATTTCTTTTTTTGTTTTTTTCTCGGTGTCCTTTCGGTCTCCGTTTCCGTTTTATGTTTTACGTTTCCGTTTCTGTTTATCGGTACCGTATCGATAGCGTACCGATAGGGTATCGCTCCCATCATCTTGCCCTTCCTGTCATGAAATTGGATTTGAGAAGGTGTGAGCCATTTGAGAACGACACATCGAGCGGGTTTTGAATTCCCTTTCTCAGCACCTCGGATGCCTCAAAATCGGCCTCTACCTTTTCCCGGATCACGTCGCTTTCGATTGCGCTGATCACCCTGCGGATGCCTATCGCATGTTTGTCCGACATTGCCGCACAGTGCTGAAACCAGCGCTCAACGTAAATTGTTGAGGTTGCTGCGTCGAAGGCGATCATCTCACCGTCGATGAGGATCTGGCGAACGGACATATACTGCTCAGTCGGCCAACCCAGATCGGCGCTCGCATAGCCATTGGGCAGCCTGAAGCAACCAGCGCTGTTCTGATGCTCGCAGGTGAGGAAATAGAGATAAAGCACCTGGGCTTTTGGGTCGCCAAGGGAAAGGAATCTCCCCGGCCGCCATATGGCCGGGGATACCATGGAGAATTTGCGGGCGCTCATTTGCAACGCTCCGCTTTCATGCGGCGATGTTCTGCCTTGTGGTGAAGCCGGCAAAGCCAGATGACCTCAGCCGGTTTGTCGTAGTCCGGGTGATGAGCTTCTGCCGGCTCTGCCCCGCAGACCTCGCAGGGCTTGGCTATGGCCAAACCACGCTTAAGCGCTGACCGTAAGGCTGCCTGCGCCCACACCGCCTTTGGGTTCTTATCTCGCCACTTGGCTTGTGATCCGAAGGCCTTGTTTGTGACGGGAGTAGTGTCGCTCATGCTGTCCTCCCGAAATAGAGCTCGGCAGTCAGGCGAGCGACCGGCCACGAAAGCGCAAAACGCTGCCGAATGCGGGATGCTTGAAGATGAGCGAGGTTCGGGCTATCTTCCGGGTCATCGAACTTGCTGGGAAGCTTTTCGAGATTTTGGAAGCCCGTCGCCTTGCCCGCGACGGGTTTTCGCATTTCAGACCGCATGATGACCTCTCCCTCAAGCCGCTTCCGGGAGAGACTTGACGACGCGCTCAAGGTCTTCGACCAGAATGAGCGAGCGCTTGCCGTTCTTGCGGCGGACAAGCTTACCCTCGGAAAATAGTTTGTAGAGGGAAGTGCGAGAGAGGCCAGTCATCGCGACCGCCTCGGGGATAGTAACAGACAGCTTGGTCATGGGAGCAGGGTTCCTTTGGAACCGACTGGTTTCCGCCAGTCACGCCACCTGAACGAATTGGTGTCAGGGCGTCCCCGATTATTCACACGTACTGTCTGCCGTCACAGGACAAGGATCATTTTTCTTCTGATGATTGTCCGTGAACCTTTGCTCGATCCCACGCTTTTCGGATTCCCTCCGCTGTCATGGGTTCTCCCATCTCGCGGGTTACGGCTTCCACGAAGCTGACGAACGGTCCAGTAGGCTCGCGATCACTCGTAAACTTGATCAAGACTTCCTGCCCGAAACCCTTTTTGAACGCCTCCCCCATTCTCGAGATGAATGCATTGCCAGGAGTAGCCAAGGACGCTGAATCCCCTCCCACACGGGAAAGCGGAGCAGCCTCATGCAGATCGGCGTTGCTGAGGCGCGCTCGCTCCTGCTTTGCGGCTTCTTGCAGTCGTTCCAAACCCACCATGAGTTGGGAGAAATCTACGACATGGAAACTATCCTCGTCAGAGGTCAGAAAACGAGGTGCCAACGATGGGGTGAGGGGCAACTGGTCATCTTTGATCAGCGCAATCAATTCCCGAGCCATCCGGTGGACACGCTCAAGTGCAGTGTATCGCCGTTTCGCGCGGCTGTCGCTGGTCCAGTCAGCGTGGACATCGCGGAGCGTGTAGGCCCAAGAGATAGAACTTGCCAAGTCAGCACGCGCGGCCCGGACTCGACCCCAATCCACCGAGTTTGTGGTTGCGGGCAATTCGTACGCCGACCCCAAGCTGGCATCCATATCTTTGACTCGATCTACAACGCGCCCAATAGCCTCAAAGTCCAAGATATGGGATGGTCTGCGATCTGGCGTAAGTGATTTCATCCGCGCAGCTTCACTACCTTGCCGCGTTCGGTGTCGATCAGCGGAACCACGGCAGCAGCGGCCAAGTCATCAAGGGCGTTGACGATGGCGGCGGCATAGTGCCGCTCGATAATCTTGTCTGAGGTGTCGTGCAGTTGAGCGACGAGACGGACAGGCAGCGCAGCCCGCAGCCCGCGAACAATCGAGGAATGCCGTAAGGAATAGGGAACCGTGTCCGCTGGTAGTCCTGCGCTCTTGATGATGGATGCCCAAGGGCGCGTGAGTTCGGCAGACGTTTTCCATGCTCCCCGCGTGTCCCGTACCCATACCCCCCTCTTGCCATCCTCGGACTTCTCTTGGCGATGTAGCCAGCGCTCTAGCAGTGGTTCGGCAGGACGCCGGCCTGCAATTACCGGCCTCAATGCCTCCATCACGTCATTCCCCACCCTCACGGCGGTATGTGTCGCGCGCTTCTGCCCTCTGCCCTTGCGGGACGTAGGCACCATGAGGCGGCTTTGCTCTGCCTGCACGTCACCAACCTGCATGCGCTGGATTTGAGAGAAACGTGCGCCGGTGGCCGCAAGCACCACCACCATTCGGAAAAGGTCACCTTCCCACTGGTCGCTCTCGTCTATGACTTTGGCTGCCTCGATTATCCGGCGTACGTCAGTATCAGGGAGAGCCGCACCATCCCTCGCGCCGGCTGGCTCTGCCTCACCTGACTTCATGCCAAGCTTGATTGTGGTGAGATATGAGGCCGGCAAGCGCTTCAACACCTTTACGGGTACGCCATTGAGCGCAGCGCGGAAGTCATTGACGATTCGGCGCACAGAGGAAGTGGCGAGGTCGCTAGGCAATCCGGTTCGCCACTCTATCAAGTCCTCGTCGGAGAGGGCGTCTAGCTGCTTGGCGGCTATGGCGTGGGAAAGGACATGCAAAGCCAGTCTGCCCCGAGCATCATCCGGCCTCGCGCCCTCCTGTTTCTTCGCCCTGGCGCTTCGCGCATCCGAATAGGCCTCAACCACTTCTCGGACGCTCGGGATTGGCGTCTTGCCTGCGTCTCTTGCCTTCTTGCGTTCGGTTTCAACGTGGCGGACGGCCTTGGCCTTTGCCTGCTCGAAATTCAGTGTCTCGCCACCATCGGCGGGCATACCGTCATCGGCTGCCCCAATGCCTTCCTGCTTGTACTTGGAACCGGGAACACGCCAACGAACCAGCCAGCGCCCCGAGCGTTTTCCCTTGCGGTAGCCTAGATGAACCTCGGAACTCACCCCGCGCCAATAGACGCCATCGGCAAGGCTCTTGCGGGCGTTCGGCGTCGTCAACGCCACTTCGCGAATAGTCCTGCCCATGTGGCACCTGTTCAAAACCGTCAACTATTCGTCAATTATATATCCGGGAACGATGGGGGACAATGGTGGATAGTTCATGCTAAAATGAAAACATAGGCAGAACATATTAAAAACAACTGTGGACGGCGGTGGATAGATAGCCTCTAAGGCATACGCCCTCTCACGGCGCAAACCGGGGTTCGATTCCCCGTGGGCGTACCAGAAATTTCAGCAGCTTTGTTGAATGCTCCCGCAACCGTCACTTGCGAGGTTTCTGACGAGCTTTTTTGTATGGCGCAAAGACTAGTGTTTGCAGCATCATTGCCTGTACGAAAATTTCGCATTCGCCCATCTGGCAAACCGACAAAACTGACAAAACCTCTGTTCGGCCTTTTTAAGGATGGGCCGCCGGTGGCGCGGTTTCCATTTTGGTTAGCAGTTGCACAGGCGTGGTACCCAAAGCGTCGGCAAGCGCTTCAACGGTTGGGAGTGTTGGCGACCGCTCTGCGCGCTCCAGCGTTCCGACATAGCGGACGCTCAAAGTGGCCATTCGGGCCAATTCGTTCTGGCTAAAGCCACTGCTCATGAGCGCAAATCGCCTCGTCAATGGCTTGGCCGGATCGGTGTCAAAACGCTCAACATCGAACCCGGCTCACCCTGGGAGAAAGGCTACTGCGAGAGCTTCAACGGCAAGCTGCGCGAAGAATTGCTGAATGGCGAAATCTTCTACACGCTGAAGGAGGCGCAGATCGTGATCGAAAACTGGCGTCAGCACTTCAACAACATCAGGCCCCACAGTTCGCTCGGCTACATCCCACCGGCTCCGCAAGCCATCTTGCCTCGCAGCCTCGGCCTGTTCTACGCTTCAACCCGGTCAGCCAATCTCGGCGACCATAACCGCCGGAACTCCAACTTATCCGGTGGACCTCTCTAGCGGGGCAGGTCAAGGGATGGCCACCTTTCAGGGGCAGACCTAGACCCGATCACGTCGTCCAGGCCGGAGAGGATATCAAAATCCAATTCCGAAAGCTTTCGCGGCCGACCGTCCGCGGCACTACCGAACGATATACAGCCCTTTCAGGAAGTCGTTCATTCAGAAGTTAGGTGGGGTGTTCAGCCACAATACCCGTGCGATGCTGTCGCTGCGGTTGCGATAAGAATGCTGCCATTTGGAATGGAAGCAAAACGAATCGCCCGCGCGTACGACGAAGATCTGATCCCCGACGCGCAGCTCGATCTCGCCAAGAAGCACGTAGCCGAACTTTTCCCCCTCGGTGTGCGAGGGGCCGTCGGTTTCGAACCCCGGCGGGACGTGATGAATGCTGCCTTGCAGGAGATGCTGGTCAGAGAACGGAATGAGCCGCTCGAGGACGAAGCCCTTTTCCTGGTCGGTCTGCCCCATCCTGATAAGGGGACGGCTGTCGGCGCGCGAGACAATCCTCAGCAGATCGTCGTCGGGAGTATAAAGGTCGCCGATATTCACGCCAAGGGCTGTGGCGATCTTCTTGACCATTCCGAGCGACGGATTGGTACGGTGATTTTCGATTTTTGATAGCAGGGAATTGGAACAATCGACCATTTCGGCCAGTTGCTTGAGCGTCAGGCCCTTCCTTATGCGTAGATGCCTGACCTTGACGCCGACATCTAGTTCCTCGTCTTTCAAAACAGTGGCCTTCACCGAAATACTCCTGGTTGAATTCTGATCGGGCGGCTCGCCAATTGCTACGCTTGGCGGCAACGCGATTTGACCAACACTCAACTGCGCTTATCACTAGAATTGAGCAGCGGCGCAAGCGCGCAGCATAAAATCGTTCAATATAACGATTTTTGTCTCTCAACTTCAACGTTTGGCGGATCTGGTGGGGCTTTGAAAGCCGTCCCAGCCTGACTCGTATTGAAAACTATTCAACATGGTTGAATTGGATTCCGCCCCGGTGTAAGGACGAACCGCAATCCATTTTTCAGCCTTTGTCGGAAGACAACCCGACTCGTTTTTAGCAAGACAAGGACGTGCGATGACCAGGAAAATTCAGAGCATCAGAACCAGGATGGTGTCCATTCCATTGGAGCGACCGTTGATAACGGCTACCTTCCCGATTACCGCCATCGATACGGTCATCGTCGATGTCCATACCAATGACGGGATTTCCGGACTTGGCTGGGTGTTTGCGTTCGGGCGTGGCCGCGTGCGCGGCATCCAGTCGATGATCGACGACATCGGCGGCCTCATCGTCGGCGAGGACGCGGGCCATATCCAACGTTGCCTGCAGAAGATGAGGAATGCCTGCACGTTCATCGGCCATTCCGGAGCGGCGATCATCGCGATCTCGCCGCTGGAGACAGCGCTGTGGGATATAGCCGGCAAGGTCGCGGGCGTACCGCTCGCGCAACTGCTTGGCGGCTACAGAGATGCCATCGAAGTTTATGCGAGCGAAGGGTTATGGCTCAACCAGTCGATCGACGAATTGCAGGTGCAGGCGGCGTCGTTCGTTACGAGAGGCTTCCGGGGGATGAAGATGCGGGCCGGCAAGCCGAACGTGGACGACGATCTGGCGCGCGTCGCGGCCGTCCGCGAGGCGATCGGTCCCGATGTCAAGCTTATGGTCGACGCCAACCAGGCCTGGGATGTGCCTACGGCGCTGCGTTTTATCCGCAACTGCGAGGAGCAGGATCTTCTCTGGCTTGAAGAGCCGATCTACCATCAAGACTATGCCGGCATGGCGCGGCTCGCGAGCCAGAGTTCGACGCCTCTTTGTGTCGGCGAGACCAACTACGCCATCGAAGATTTCCGACGTCTCTGCCAGGAGGGATGCGGGCATTTCATCATGCCTGATCTCATGCGGACCGCGGGTATCAGCAATTGGATGAAGGTCGCGCACCTGGCCGAGGCGTTTCATCTGCCGATCACGCCGCACCTGTTCATGGAAGTGAGCAGCCATCAAGCGTGTGCACTGCCGAATGCGGTCTGGCAGGAGCATCAACCCTGGTGGGAGCCGATTTGGAAAGAGCCGGTCGATTTCCGTGACGGCAAGATTCACATTCGCCAGCGGCCTGGCCTCGGGGTCGAATGGAATGAAGACGCCATAAAAGAATATCTCGTGTGAGGGGCGCAAGAATGTCGGAGAATCACAAATCTAGAAAAACAGTGCTCGTTGCTGGCGGCTCGCGCGGCATCGGGCGCTCCATCGCCGTCGCTTTGGCAAAAAGCGGGGCGGACGTTTCCATCATCGGTCGTGATGAAAATGCGCTCGCCCAAAGCGCTCGGCAGATCGAAGCCCATTCCGTCAAGGCCAACGTCATAACGGCGGACCTGTCCTTGCCCGAAGGTGTCGAGTTGGCCTACCGCCGACACATGGATGCGTTCGGCCGGGTCGATGTCCTGGTCAACAATGCAGCCGCCGGAAGCAGCAACAATGACATCCTTGACGTTGACGTCGCTGATTTTGAACGAATGCTGCGGATAAACGTCACCTCCTATTTTCGTATGTCGCAACTTGTCTGCGGCGACATGAAAAAAAGGGGATGGGGGCGGGTCATCAACATAACGTCGTCGACGGCGCTTAAGGCCAGACCGAAAATGGGCGACTACTCGATCTCGAAGGCCGGAGAGCTGATGCTCACTCGCCAGTTCGCGGTCGAAATGGCGGAGTTCGGCATAACCGTGAATGCTATCGCACCGACGCTGACGCGGACCGAGTTTTCGCGCTGGCAGTGGGAAGACGACGCCGAGCTCGACAAAGTGGTGCGCAACCTGCCCATCAAACGGCTGGCGGAGCCGGAAGACACCGCCGGCCTAGCGGCGTTCCTCGCCTCGGAAGCCGCGTCCATGATCACTGGGGCGATCATTCCGGTGGACGGTGGCTCGCTGGCGTAAACGGCCGCCTCTCATGCCTGACGATAATGGAAACCAGGGGAGACCAGAAACATGATTGTCGAAATCCGCACCTACACCATCCGGCCAGGCAAGATGCCGGCCTATCTCAAGCTCGTCGAATCCATCGGCCTGCCGCTGCAGCGGCAGCATTTGCAGAAGCTCATCGGCCTTTTCGTATCGGAGGTAGGGCCGCTGAACGAAGTCACGCAGGTCTGGGGCTTCGATGACGAGGAAACTCGGAGGACTTGCCGGGCATCCCTGCTGCAGGACGGCGAATTCCGAATGTTCATGGACGAGGCCATGCCAATGGTCACACAGCAGAAAAGCTCGCTGGTCCGCCCCGCGGCGTTCGCCCCGATCGGCTGACTTGGGCGGCCGCGATGCGGGCAAAATTTCCGAAACCCAATAAAAAATGGAATTTCATTCAACTGAGTTGACAAACCTAAACCGACTGATATCAATCATGATTGAACGGCACGAAAGTTGCCGGGGAACCAAAGGTGAGGAGACAATCACATGGGCAAGCTGCGCTCGGCAGATGATTTGACGCGTCGAAAATTCATCGCGGGAGTCGGCGTTCTTGGCACCGCCGCGATTGCCGGCAGCATGCCAGCGCTGGCCGAGACCGAACTGGAGGAGACGGCGTTCGAAATCGCCGCCGTTCGCGATCCGCAAATCGGCACCCAGCTCATCGTCGCGGACGCTCTCGGCCTGCTCAAGGAACAGGGTTTGAACATATCCATCCGCTGGCTGCAGACCGCGGCTGACACCATTCCGCTGATGGCCGGACGCGCCGTGCCGCTGGCGCTCGGCAACACTTTCGCTCAAGTAGTGCTGGGCGACCGCATCAAGACCGTCAAGACGATCTCGCAGCTGGCGGACATATCCGGCAATCAGGGTTTCGCCTTGGCGCCCGGGGTCAAGCTCAATTCGCCGAAAGAACTCGAAGGCAAGCGCGTGGCATTCACGCAGGGCACGCCGCAGGTCCTGATCCTCACTAAGCTTGCCAAGATCTATGGCTTCGACGCCTCGAAGGTGGCTCTTGTGAACATGAATCAGAGCGAAGGCGTCGTCGCGGCTTCCAAAGGCGACGTGGATGGACTGCTTGGCTGGCAGCCGAACCTGCAGCGCTTGGTCGAACTCGGCGGATCTCTCTATTGCACCCTGACGACGGTCTACGCATCCGGCAAGCCGGAGCCGATGCCGCCCGGCGACCCGCTTACCTTCCAGTCTGTGCTTCTGGCGCAGCAGGACTGGATCGAAAACCGGCCGAACACGCTGAAAGCGTTTCTGACAGCCTTGGTCAAGGCCAATGTCGTGCTGACCACGGATCGTGGCCGAGTGTTCGAGGACATCCAGAAGGTGCTGCGGATCGAGCCGAAGCTGCTTGCGCTGATGCTGGATGCCAACCGCTTCGAACTCGGAATACCCGAGAATCTGGCGACCAGCTACAAAGTCCTGTCAGACTGGGCTAAGTCCATCAATAAAATCTCAGGAGAGGTTCCGCCGAGTTCGATCCTTTCGGCCGGGATCGCCCGTTCCGTCGATCCGGCCCTAGTCACCTGGCGGGGCTGAGGGATTGTCAAATGGTGCCTGAGCTGCCGCAAGCTACCCCTGTGGCCGAACCGACTTCTACGCGGGATGGCATCCCCGGGGTTTATCGAGCCTTCTCCATCGCGCTGTTCGTCCTGCTGTGGCATGTGATCAGCGTCGCCAATCGGGATTTGGTCCACTTCTTCGACCCAATCCTGATACCGGGACCGGTGGAGGTCTACCAGGCCGGCATAGAGTTCAGCAAATCCGGCCAGTTGCAGCGCGACATCATCGCTACCGTCTATCGCGTAGTGGCAGGATTCGGCTTGGCGGCGCTCACCGGGCTTCTGGTCGGTGTGGCGGTCGCGACCTGGCGTCCTCTGGCGGTGCTGTTCGAGCCTGTGATCGAACTGCTTCGTTCCATTCCGCCACTGGCGTTCTTGCCGATGATGGTGCTCTGGTTCGGAATAGGTGAAGCGTCCAAGATCGCGTTCATCGCCTACGCCGCCTTCTTCCCGATGTTCATCACGACGCTGGAGGGGGTGAAGTTTGTCGATCCGGTGCTGGTAAGGGCGGCTGCCAGTCTTGGGGCCAAGCCGATGCATATCCTGCGCTATGTGGTGCTGCCTGCGGCTCTCCCTGGTATCATTACGGGTTTGCGGCTGGCTTTGAGCCTGTCCTTCTTCGTGATTGTCGCCGCAGAGTTCGTTGCCGCCGATTCCGGTCTCGGTTTCATGATCAACGACGCCAGAACCTTCTTTCTCATGCCGCAAATGCTGCTCGGCGCCATCGTGACTGGCATCATCGGCTTCCTGTTCAACGAATTGTTCCGGCTATTGGAGGCGCGGCTCTTCAGATGGCGAAAGGGCGGGAGGACATGACAATGGAAACCAGTCGCGACGCGCACGCGCTCGCTCACCAGGAACCCGCCGCGCCGAAAATCCGCATTACCGGGGTGTCAAAGGCCTACGGCGTCAACACCGTGCTGAAGAACGTCGATCTCAGCCTGGCCGAGAACAGTTTTACCTGCCTGCTCGGGCCGTCGGGTTGCGGAAAGTCGACGTTATTGTCGATGATCGGCGGTTTTGCGCGACCGAGCAAAGGCTCGGTTATCGTCGACGGAAGCGTTATCAGCGAGCCTTCGGCCGACCGTGGCGTGGTGTTTCAGGAATATGGCCTGTTCCCCTGGCGCACAGCACTGGACAACGTCGCCTTCGGCCCGATGCTGGCGGGTCGCTCGCGCGTCGAGCAGGTTGCGACCGCCCAGCGCTACCTCGCGATGGTGAACTTGGCGGGGCATGAGAACAAGTATCCGTCCGACCTTTCGGGGGGAATGAAGCAGCGCGTCGCCATCGCGCGGGCGCTCGCCAACGAGCCGTCGATCCTGCTCATGGATGAGCCGTTCGGGGCACTGGATGCGCAGACGCGCGAAATCTTGCAGGAAGAGCTGTTGCGCATCTGCGAACAGAAGAAAATGACGGTCGTGTTCGTGACCCATAGCATATCGGAATCGATATTCCTCGCTGACCAGATCGTCGTCATGGCTACTCGGCCGGGTGGGGTCAAGGAAGTTATCGACGTCGGCTTACCGTTTCCCCGCGATCGCGCCAGCCATGAGTTCGTGGCGCTGGAGAAACGGATCAAGCAATCTGTCCGCGAGGAGGTCGACAAGCTTGGCATCATATGAGGGGAACGGAGCGAGAGGAAGCCGACGCGGTGCCGTCGCCTGACGGTGACATCACATCGCTCGCCGATTGCCTGCGCCGCGCTCCGGCCGCTAGACGGGATTTTCGTGAGTAAACCAAGGGTTCACATCATCGTGCTTGGCGGCACGATCACCATGGCGCCGCAGAGCAGCGCCGGCATCGTGCCGAAGGTCACCGGGGCGGAGCTGGTGGCGGCGGTGCCCTCGCTTGCCGAAGTGGCCGAAATCGGCGTCGCCACGCCGTTCCTTGTGCCGGGGGCCTCACTGTCCTTCCCTCAGATGCAGCAGGTCAATGAACTCGTCGACCGGGCGCTGGAAGAGGGCGCGCACGGCGTCGTGGTCGTGCAAGGCACCGATACCATCGACGAAACAGCCGTCCTGCTCGACCTTGTCCACCGGCGAGCCGAGCCGGTGGTGGTTACGGGCGCCATGCGGGGGGCAGGTGCGGCGGGAGCCGACGGCAACGCCAACCTCCTGGCTGCGGTCACCGTGGCGGCCGCGAGTGAGGCGCGCGACCTTGGCGTGCTCGTCGTGCTCAATGACGAAATTCATGCCGCGCGCCTCGTTTCCAAGCAGCACAAGGCTCTGCCCTCGGCGTTCGCCTCGGTTGGCTTCGGTCCGCTCGGCCATGTCGTCGAAGGCAGAGCGCGCATCGTGCTGAGGCTTGCGCGTATCGACGCCGGGATCGGCCGGCCGATGCCGAAGGCTGCGCCGGTCGCACTGGTGAGTGTCGGTCTCGGCGACGATGACCGCATGATCCGCGCCATTCCCGAATTGGGCTACAAGGGCCTGGTGATCGAGGCAATGGGTGCCGGTCACCTGCCCGGCGGGCTTGCCGCCGCCAGCGAGGAGGTGGCGCGTGCGATGCCTGTCATCCTGGCGTCGCGCGTTCCCGGCGGGCCGATCTTTGCCAATACCTATGGCTTTCCGGGTTCGGAGATCGACCTTCTCGGCCGGGGCCTGATCGGTGCGGGCCTGCTTTCGGCGCACAAGGCGCGCCTGCTGCTTTCCCTGCTGGTCGGGGCCGGTCGTTGCACAGACGAAGTCGCGAGCGTCTTCGCCTCGTTCCAATAATTGTCAGGAGCTTCCATGCCCGAAACGATCGATCCCGATGTCATTCGCAACCGGTTACCTTATAGCCCGATCACGAAGCGGCCGCCGTTGCGTCTTCCGAAGGGCGAGCGGGTAGCGGTCTGGACTATCGTCAATGTCGAAAACTGGTCACCCGATAATGCAATGCCGCGCACCGTCCTGCCGCCGCCCATGGGGCAACCTTTGCTGCCAGATATTCCTAATTGGGCCTGGCATGAATATGGAATGCGCATTGGCTTCTGGCGGTTTCTGGAAGTGCTGCAGGCCCGCAACCTGAAGGCGAGCTTTGCAGTCAACGGCTCGGCTTGCCGCGTCTATGAGGAGGCCTGCCTTGCAGCTTTCGAGGCCGGTTGGGACTTCATTGGCCACGGTTTCATCCAGCGGCCCATGCACCGCGTCGACGATCAACGTGCGGCCATCGCTGATACGATCGAAGCCATCCGTGCCCTGACCGGCAAGGCGCCGCGCGGCTGGGAAAGCCCTGGCCTGACCGAGACCGCCGACACGCTCGATCTCCTGGCCGATGCCGGCATCGAATATGTCTGCGACTGGTGCCTCGACGACCAGCCGGTGACAATGAACACTAAGACCGGCCCGATCATCTCGGTGCCCTATACGGTCGAAATCAACGACGTGGTGATGACCGCGGTTCAGGGCCATCGCTCCGACGAGATTTACAAGCGCGGCGTCGATCAGTTCGACCGTCTCTATCTCGACGGCGCCAAGACCCCGCGGGTGATGGCAATCTCCATCCATCCGTTTCTTACCGGCGTCCCCCACCGCATCAAATATCTCGAGATGCTCTACGACTATATTCTCGGCCACGAGGGTGTGGCCATGATGACCGGTTCGGAAATCCTCGACTGGTATATCGATCAGGCCAAAGGGTGATAATAAAGGTATTGGACGAGGCGATCACAGATAAATGAGAGTTGTCTGTTGGTGCGGGCGCTGGAGACCAAGCAGCCTTGCCGTGACCCTCGTTTCTCGCAAACCGAGGTCTTAGAGGGCAAACTAGGCTTGCCGATCAGCATCGGGGCGGCTGGATCAGGCCTATAGTTATTCAGGTCATGGCTCCGGCTCGCGCCGCACGAGCAAAACTCGGCGCATTTGCGAGGATACTGCGCCACTGATCAGCTCGGCGATAAGTCCGCATGCACGTCCGTTCCTGACCGGCAGTCGCGGCCCAATATTGCATAGGTATTACAGTTACATACGAGTTCCCATCTTCGCCCTATCCGGCGTGCCAAGTGCAAACATTGCCGGACACTATGGTCTGAGCTGCTAGCCGACGTTCAAGAACGGCCCGCTCTCGTTGGATCGGCGCTCCTGTATCAGCCACTTCTATGTTGTCGAACGTGGCGCGCGGGCGGGCGTTAACGATGGCGCCGGCTCTGTCGCGGCTCCTATTTCTTGAACGACAAAATGCTATTGGCGTTGATAATGGCGTTGGCAATCTCCTCGGTGCTGACGCGCCTTGTCATTGCCTGCTCGCGGATCACCCGATACGCCTCCCGATCGGTGATCCCTCGAGTTTCCATCAATATCGATTTTGCTTCTGCTACTTTTCGAATTCCGAACAACTTGCTTTCAAGGCGAGTGATTTGTTTGTCCTTCGTATGAAGCTCGTCGTTGACATATTGGGCCACCACCAGAGCGGAAAGCACACCAAAGGATCTGACTGGCGATGCGATGACGCCTTTCACGCCAAGCCTCAGGATCGCATCGACAATGACCGGATTTTCATAGTTGACGACGGCAATGACGGCTGGAGACCGACTTTCCCGACACCAGGGGAAATCCAGTTTGACGACATCAGGCCTTACGGCAAAAAACACGAGATCAGTGTCCGCGGGCGGTTCCTGCAGAGGCGGCCAAAATGCCTGGACCTGGCAGCCGATGCGCTGCAGTTGCTGCGTGAGTTGTTCTCCGTCCTGGTCCTTGGGATGGAATACCGCGACACGCAATGTCCGAAGATCCCTGAGGAGCTTCGGAGTTGCCTGCGTTGGCCTGCCCCGTCCTTGTGTCGTCATTTGTCCAGTTTCGCAGTCCAGTCGCCGAGAGAGTGCGTCACCAGATAGGGATCCGGGTACACGGCTCGCCTCGATTCCCGCACGATGGTGAATTGGCCGTCCGCTTTCGCCTGACCTATGCGAGGGTAGAGGCATGTATGATTGTTGGACGGATCAATTCGGATCCGTCCCTGAGGCGCGTTATGTTCCGACCCCAACAGCGCCGGCAACAGCACATCGATCTCGTCGCTGCCAACCTGGCGGACCGCATTGGCGAACAGGTACACTTGGAAATATGCCGCCTCCCAAGTCTGGTTCGGCACGGTTTCGTCGCCAAACCGCCTCCTGAAATTTTCGAGGCAAATGCGGTTGGTCGGGGTGGCGATAGACTGGAAATAGGGCGCGGACGTAAAGTGTCCGGCCGCAACGTCGGCTCCCATTTGCGCGATTTCTGCTTCGGAGGTCGAAAGGCTCCCAATCGGCATTTCCTTGGGATCGAGCCCCGCATCCGCATAAGCCCGGTACAGGTACTGGGTGGGATTGCCAACGACGGTCGAAAAAATGAAATCCGGCCTCTCGTTCTTGATATCGGCGATGATGTCCGTGAAGTCCTTTTCAGTTGCATCAAGCCCGACATATCTTTCTCCGACCTTTTCACTGTCCTGCCTTTGCTGGACAAGGTCGGTCATGATGCGATTGGATTCATAGGGAAAGATGTAGTCCGACCCCACGATGTAGATGCGTGCGCCGAAGTTCGACGTCATGAACTCCGCAAGCTGGACACTGTTCTGGTTTGGCGCCGGCCCGGTGTAGATGACGTTGTTCGAATGCTCGAAACCCTCATAAAGCGTCGGGTAAAAAAGCAAGCGGTTCCACTTCTCGATAACCGGGATGACGGCCTTGCGGGTGTGTGACATGAAGCACCCGAATATGACGTTGACCTTGTCCTTGATTATCAGGCGTTCAGCCAGAACGCGGTATTGGCCAGCCGAAGCGTGCGGATCGTATTGGACGGCGACAAGCTCGCGGCCGTCGATACCGCCTGCTTCGTTGATTTCCTGAATTGCAAACAACGTTCCCTTCAGTTGCGCGGTCTCGCTTGCCGAGACGGCGTCATAGTCGGAGAAAAGCACGCCGACTTTGATTGGATCACGTTGCGACATTTGTGGCCGTCCACCTAAGTTATAGCGTCGATGTCCTGATCGTGGACATGAGTGCCGCATGGTATGCACGAAGCGGCGCATCTTCGAGAGGCAACATGGGCCGAGACACTCTTATTTCTCATAGGCGCGTGTCGGGCGTGGGAATCCACACGAAGTCCCGTCGGTTACCTCCACCTCGTGCTCCCATGGCAAACGGTATTTCCCGGCGGCAAGATCGTTCATGTATGTGTAGGGGCAATCCCCCGCACCGCCACGCACAGCAACAAAGCCACGATGGCCCAGTTGATAGATATTGTTTTCAACGCCCCACAGGCGCCGCGCCTCGTCGGCGAGCCGAGGGCGCACTTCGCCGGTGATGATCTCGTCCGGCATGCCGTTGCCGGTAACCAGGGGCGTGCCATCAAAGTTGACGATCATGCCTTCGCCCATGGAATTGAAAGTTCCATCGCTGCCGGCCATGCAAACGCTGGCGGTGTAGATCAGGTTGCAGAATGAATTGGCCTGGTTGGTGACCTGCCAGGCGTGCCGGATGGGAGCCGTGTAACCGGCCGTCCGGATCATGATGTTGGCACCCTTGTAGGCGCATTCCCGCGCCATCTCCGGGAACATTCCGTCGTGACAGATGATCAGGGCAAGCTTGCTGCCGTTAGGCCCGTCGCAAACAGGAATGCCGAGATTGCCCGGTTCCCACGGCTCGACCGGCACCCAAGGATGCATTTTCCGGTAGTAAAGCCTGAGCTCGCCTTTGTCGTCGATGATGATGCCGCTGTTGTAGGGATTGCCGGCAGGATTGTATTCCATGATGGAAAAGCAGCCCCAGATCTTGTGGCTGGCACAGGCCTCCTTGAAGGCGGAGACTTCCGGCCCGTCGAGACTGCACATGATCTCCGGATTCGTATCCATCGAAAGGCCATGCAGCGAGTATTCGGGAAATATGACGAGGTCCATCGCCGGACTGCCCCTTCTCGCCTTCGAGACCATGGCGCAGATCCTTTCCGTCTGTTTCGCCAGATCGGCCGTCGACACGACGGTTGGAAGCTGTAGTTGCGCCAAGCCGATAACGACCCCGTCGGGGGATTTATTAAGTCCGCCAAGTCCGCTCATTTTCGTGTTCCACTGTTGATGTGCTGTGAATTTGCTTGGCGAGGCCCCGTTCGCAGGGCCCGCCGTTGATGTGGCAGACGCTTCAACAGCGTCGCGGTATCTCTATTCAGTTCAGGTGGCCTCGTAGCGCACTGCGGCACTGGCGCGACGTTCGGATGCGCTAATCAACCAGTAGGCTATTGCCGCGACGACGAAGGCGGAAATGGCGGTGGACAATCCCGGCGCCAATCCTTCGACTGCGAATGCAGCAAGGGAGCCAATTATCCAGGCTGCGAAAGACTTGCCGCGCCACTCGCAGTCGGAGACCGCATTGGGCCGGGTGAAATAGAGATCCACGATCATGATTGCGCCGATCGGCGGGATCAAAATGCCAAGCAGAGAGAGCCAGGGTATGAACATCGCCCAGACGTTCGTGGCGGCGACTGCAATACCGACCATCGCAAGAATGACGGCCATTACGCGCATCTTGCTCTTTGCAATGCGTGACCAACCCACCGATGAGTTGTACAGGCAGTGAGCGCAGACCGAGCCGAGGTTGCACAGCACGAAGGCGAACGCGACTACGGACAGCCATGGCAAGTTGTACTTGACCAGATATCCGAACATGTTGTCGCTGGCGAAGGGCTGCGGATCGGGCAGGGCGAGCGCCGCAGTCATGACGCCGCCGACCAGCATTGCGTAGAGGTTAGCGAACGGGAACGCGCTGAAGGTGGCGATCAACGAGCCTTTGGTATCCTTGGCCCAACGGTTGAAGTCTGCCGTCACGGTGCCGGCGTCGATAAACAGCGCAAGCACCATGGTGAGGCCGACACCGAACGCCATGGGTATTTCCGGCTTGGTGCCGGCATAGGCGAACACGGCCGACCAGCCAACCTGGCTGGCCGTATCAAACGCCACCCACGTGCCAAGGACGATGAACAGCGGCACGGAAACGATGCCAATCCAATGCAAGCCGCGAATGCCGACGAAGGTAATGCCAAGATAGATGGCCCCGGCAATGACCGTGACCAGCAAGTAGTTGATGCCATATGCGGTGTGGATCAAATTGCCCGTAATGCCTGTCTGGACGGCATACCAGCCCAGCAAGAGGGTCGACAGCAAGCCGGAAGCGACCACGTAACCCTTGCGGCCGAACACCAACGTGGCGAGCAACGCGAAGTTCTTGCCCGTGCGCGTGCCAAGCACGCCCAGTGCACCGACATAGGCAAACATGAGCGCATTGCCGATCAGCATGGCCCAGATGGCTTTCTGAAATCCCATCCCAGCGACCATGAGCGAACCGGTCATGGCGCCGGTCAGGATCATGGGAAAGCCGATCCATACGGTGGCTACGGAAAATGTGCTGTGTCGCGCACGCGCCGGCACAGGTTCGTGCTCGTATTCGCTGCCCAGGACCTCGTCAACTTGCTCCTCGAGTTCATCGAGGGGTTTGGAACTTTCTCGTGGCGTCATGGTAGTCGTCCCCTTTTTCTTTGGCCGGATTGGAGGCGCAAAAGCAAAAGGGCCCGATCCAGACGTGAACGTCTGGATCGGGCCCTTTTGCCCTACGCCTGACCGGCAGTTTTGGCGGTCGGCGAAGATTTTAATTTCGCTGAGTGCTGCTTATTAGCAACTCCTGTAGCGTAGCCGCGAACAGAAGTTTGTCAAGCGGGGTGAGTAAGCATCGTATTGACGGCTTGAAAAGCCGGAAACCTTCCACGCGCACCACGCCAGCGAGGTCGTCGGGCGACCCGCTACGGCACTGCTTCGTCGCCCGGCATCGGTCCAGATGGTTACCTGCGCACTTCCATTTCTGAAAAGGGAAGTGATGTCGTCCATCGGAACCAATGAAAGGGCTGTCCATTTCTCCTCCAGCCAATTCCGGCACGAGGAGATATTTCATGAAAACTCTAGCTGAAATCTTCGAGCACACGCTTCAGGACGTCTATTACGCCGAGAACGCCATCACCAAGGCCTTGCCGAAGGTTGCCAAGGCGGCGACGGACGCCAAGTTGCAGAAGGCTGCCGAAGATCACCTCGCGGAAACGAGGGACCAGATCAAGAAGCTCGAGCAGGTTTTCAAGTCCATCGGCAAGAAGGCGTCAGGCGAAAGATGCGACGCGATCGAAGGCCTGATCAAGGAAGCGGACGGGCTTATGGAGGAGGCATCGGGAACGGCTCTCAACGCCGGTCTGCTGGCCGCCTGCCAGGCGGTGGAGCACTACGAGATTTCCCGCTACGGGTCGCTGCGCGAATGGGCGAAGGATCTCGGACATGACGAGGCTCACAAGCTGCTCAGCGAAATCCTCGACCAGGAAAAAGCGACGAACAACAAGCTGACGAACCTGGCGGTTACGTCGATCAACCGGACCTCGGCGACGGCCAAGGCGGCCTGAGGCTAGCCGTGATCTTTCAACTTCGCTGCGCACGCTCCGGCACTTGACCCTTAGCGAGTCTTGCCTCGACACGGGTTTGTGCTTTCGGCAGGCGCGCACTGGAGTTTCGCGAGTGCAACCGGCGGGCGTCGGGGGGCTTGTGCAATAGGAGGCCCACCGGTTGCTGCGAACACGATACATTTCGCGGGAGGCAAGCTGCTGTGATTCGGTTACCGAACGGTAACGGCCAAGCCGGCGCTATCGGGAAACAGGTCGGAAGCTTGCGCGTCCGGAAAACCGCCGGGCTACTTGGCGATCTGGTGAGCGCTACGGCTTTTTCTTTGCCAGATAGGCTTTGCAGGCTGGCGACAGCTCGTCTGTGTGCTGCCTGAGGCAGGGCTCGGCAACAGCCGCGTTACGCGTGCCGCAAAGGCGTCTGCCGTCACCGGTGCATGGGGTGTTGTATTGGGCAAAGGCGCTGTCGGAGACGAGAAGCGCCATCGTTGCGAGGAATGAAATCTGAAGCAACCGATCCTTATGCATGAATGCCTCCGAGTTGCCGAAGGCTTTGAGTTTCCTGCTTTGGGCAGCCGGTTTCAATTCCACAATAAGGACTATTGCGCGCGGTGGCTTGCCGGCGGAGGCCGACTACGCCTTGCTAACAAAAAAGCCCCGTACGAGCGGGGCTTTGCCTGTCATCTTGGGAGACGATCAGAACCTGTAGTTGAAGCCAATCTTGAGCGCGTGGACATCAAAATTGTCGTCATAAGTTCTGAATTCGGTTCCGGCGGGGGTAAGCAATGCCAGGTTCGGCGAGAACCGATAGAACTGATACTCGCCCTTGACCGTCCATTTGTCGTTGAGCGCATATTCGACGCCGGCGCCAAGGGTCCAGCCAGCTACCGACTCCTTGCCGCTTGCATTGTAGCCGCCACCAAGCGGGATATCCGTGATGCCGAGACGCGTGAAGCCGACACCGCCCTTGGCATAGAACAGCGCGTTGTCGACGGCATAGCCGAGACGGCCGGTGATGCTGCCAAGATAGTCAAGCTCGGAGTGGGTGGTTGCGACCGGCGCTACACCACCGGGGAAACTGAATATATTGTCGTCGCCATCCGCATCTGAAAAGGCGAGGTCGCCTTCGATACCGGCCACGACGGAACCGAACTGCCAGTTGTAGCCGACCTGGGCACCAAGCATGACGCCATCTGCATTCAGATTGGCCGTTTCGATGCGAACGCCGCCGGCCGTATAGACGCCGTCGCCGTCACCCCAGGAATATCCGGCATGAAGGCCGGCATAGGCTCCCGACCAGTTGTAGGTCGAAGCGACGGGAAGTTCCGCTGCTGGATCGGCTGCGAGTGCAGCGCCCGTTGCCCCAAGAATAACTGCAAGTGCAATGGCAATCCGCATGAAAACCCCCTGAATCAAATTTGTGTGCGCTTGGTAACAGAACTTGTGTACGTTTGGTAACGGAGTTTCATGCTTTGGGCTGTAGCAGAAAAGGCACAGGTTATCGCCAAGTACGGGCTTGCCTTTTCAGAATGCGGATGTGGTCAGGCGGCGAGCGCTACGCCTCAGCCGTAAATGGCTGCCGGTCCGATCTGGTGCCCGCGTTTGCCAAGCTCCGCCTTGATGACCTGGAGGGCCCGGCTAACGCGTGATCCCCGGATCGAGACGTCCTTGTAGTCTAGGCGCAAAATCGCCTTGCGGGTGAGTGAAACGAGCTCATTGGCTGGCATTACGGGAGCGAGGTTCGCGGCTTCTTCGATCTGTGCATAGAAGCTGTCGATGTTCTGCGGCATTGGGTCTATCCTTAGCGACCTCCCAATAACCTCCCAGGCCATTCATATAGTGTTGGCGCGTCAAACATAAGGCCGGCGCCGTCGATTTTTGCCGAAAAGTGGAATTATTTTCCCACCAGTTATTTTTGGGTGGTGTTGAAACGTTGTGGGAAGAGAATATCTGGCCGGCACACCGCCAGGAGCCTGATCGAACATCAATACCTGTTTACTGCACAAACCGGGATTGGACCCACCCATACGGTTTCGCTAATTTGCGGCATGACTGAACTGTCCGAGGCGACGCGGCGCGCCCTTCTTCACCAGCACGGCAATTTTGCCCTTGCCTATTCCACGGCCTTTCAGCCGGGGATGTCCTATTTCGGCGACAGGGACGGCTTCCTCGCCTACAGGATGGTGGGGCGCACGGCCTTCGTGCTGGCCAATCCGCTGGCGGATCCGGCCCGGTGCCGCACGCTTCTGGAGGAGTTCGTCGCGGCCAAGAAGGACGTCTGTTTCGCCCAGGCGTCGAAGGCTACCGCCGAGATACTTTCCGATCTCGGTTTCAGCGTGAACGACATGGGTCCCGAAACTTCGCTCGATCTGGCGACCTATGGTTTTAGCGGTCCTTCGAAGCGCAATTTCCGCACCGCCGTCAAAAGGTTCGAGGCCCTCGGCTGCACGGTGCGCGAAAGCACGGCAGCGGCGCTCGATCCGAAGGAGTTGCGGGCGGTGTCGGACGGGTGGCGGCGCACCCGCACGACGAAGCGCCACGAACTTGCCTTCCTGGTGCGGCCCGTGGTGCTCGCCGATGAAGTGGACGTGCGCAAGTTTTTTATATGCGATGCGGCCGGAAAGCCTGTGGCCCTGGCCTTTTTCGACCCGGTCTATGAAAACGGCGTGGTCACCGGCTACCTGTCGGCCACCCGACGCCGCCTGCCCGGAACAGAGCCGCTTGCCGGCTACTATCTGCTGCATGCGGCAATCGAAAAATTCAAGGCGGAGGGACTGCGGACCCTGCATCTGGGGCTGTCGCCCTTTCATGCGATCCACGACAAGGATTTCAACAAGAACTGGCTTGTCCGCCGCAGCTTCCGGTTCGTCTATACGAATGCGATGACGAACCGCCTGATCTATCCGTTCCAGAGCCTTGCCAAGCACAAGGACAGCTATGGGGGAACGAGAAAGCAGACTTACTTCGCCATCAACACGCTGCCCAGCCTGCCGCGCCTGCTGAAACTCCTATGGGTCTGCCGGATCATCTAGGGTCAGGACCTATTAATCTGGCTGAAATGGTCGGAGCGGATTTGTGCGGATACGAGGAGCGAAGCCGCTGGAAGGCTGAAGCCTTTCAAGGCTTTGCGACACTGTAGCCCGTGCAAATCCGCCCGATCCGTAGGACGATCGAACTGGCGTCGAACTGCTGTGTCAAAGTCCTCGACCGGGGGAACCACCCCGCTCCGCGGACTTTTCCTTGCATCTCTCGCCATTTCGAACGCCATATCAGTCATATTGATAGGTCCTGACCCTAGGCGGCGAATCCACGACGCGTTGCCGTTCAGTTGAACTTCCAGTTAAGCCGCACAAGGACGTTGCTGGAATTGTAGCCGATGTTGGCCGTGCCGGGCACGCCGCCGAGGTCGATCGCATAGGACGGGCGGTCCGTGGTGAAATAGCGATATTCGAAGCCAAGCTCTGCCCTTTCGCCCAGCGGAATGGCGACGCCGGCGATGGCCTGGAAGGCGGCGCGGGTGTCGCTGATGTCGAGCGCAGGCCCTCCGGCCGGGGTCACCTTGGCCGAAAGGAAAGCCACGCCGGCACCAGCCCCGACATAAGGAATGAAGCGCGTGTCGTTTTGGAAGCGGTAGTAGGCGTTGGCCATGACGGAAATGGCGTCATAGTGCCCATCCAGCGGAATTGCGCCGACGAATATCTCTTCGCGATCGAATTGACCGCGCCGGCCCGACAATTCCGCCTCGGCGGCGAAGGAGCCCCAGTCGTAGCCAACCGCTGCGCCGACCGCGCCGCCCGCATCGAAAAACATCTTTGCCGGCAGGACTGAAAAGCCGGTTAGCGAGGGGTCGGAGGAGCCGATCTGGAAATCGTTGTCATGCAGGATGTTGATGCCGCCGAAGACGCTGGCATATGGAACGCCGTCTTGCGCCACGGCCAGGCCGGGTGCCGACAGGAGCGCGACTATGGACGCCGCGAGCGCGCGGGAGAGTACATGCATGGATCACCCCTCAAGGTTTCAAGGCAAGGCCTGCAACGCGCTGCAACCGAATCACGCACTTCCAACAACAACTTTTGGTAGCGAAACTAAGGGCGTGTGCAACTAACATATATTAGTTCATGCTTGTTTCCTTCGTGCCCCCCGGGAACCGCAGTCCGACAGAAGCGTTTTGCTCGACCTCGAAAAGGGAGCGAGCAATGGTAACGTTCAGGGAAATGAAGGTTCAGGAGATCGTCGACGACGAGGCCCTGACCGCCCATCAGAAGATCGAGAAGCTGCGCAACATCGAGTCCGAGGCGCGCGCCTTGCAAAGGGCCGCGTCGGAGAGTGCCATGGCCGATGACGATGGATGGCAGGAAGACCTGCGCCTGGTGAGATTCGCGCTGGACAAGCTCGGCGCCGAAGAGCCGAAAAAGGGCGCGGCTACACTCTAGGACAGGCTAGGACGGGCGCCCTACTGGCAGACGACGCGCACGCGTTGACCGGATTGCTGCGCCGTTCCGCAGGCTACCGTGTTTTCGTTTGCCGCCGGCGTGCCGGCCTGGGTCCTGCTTGTCGAAAACCGGCGCGGCTGAGCCACCACCGGAAAGACGTTGGCGCCGCTTGCGACCGGAGGCGTCTGGGTGGAGGAAGGCCCCTTGTCCCACATGAGGCGGGTGTCGAGCTGCCTTGGGATGATGACGGTGCCGTCCGACGTGCGCGCGCAGCCGCTGCCTGCAAACAGGAGGCCGGAGGAAAGGCAGATCATTATGCGCGCCGCGACAGTCATTTGCCGCACTGATAGCGCGACGGGTGGCAGGCTGGCAATCGGAGGTTTTCAGTAAGCCTACGATGACGTTTTTCCGGCGATTGGGGCCTATCTGCGTTCGTACGCGTTAAGGTTAGCGGATCATTAAGTCTTATCATCCAAATTCCGGGTGCGGACGAGGGGGCTTGTCCGAAACCGATTTGCTTTTGGACTGGATTGCGATGGAGACCGCGGGGGAGGCCGGCGCCGGGGGCGCTGAAAGAGAGCTTCTTGCAGGCGAGGTTGCGGCCAAGGCTTCTGCCGCGCATTCCGCGCAAGCCCTTCATGAAATGGCTGACCTCGCCGGGGACTGGTTTTGGGAGACCGACGCCGATCTTCGCTTTTCCTGGCTTTCGGAAAACTACCGCGATGTGACCGGCATCGACCCCGCCGACGTGATCGGGCATTTCCGTTTTGACTTCATGGAACAGGTGCAGCAGGGCGGCCAAAAAGCTGTCGCCCACCTGCAGGATCTGCAGGCACACCTCTCATTTCGCGACTTCGTCTATGAACTGAAGGGCGGTTCGCCAAGGTGCCGCTGGATTTCGACGAGCGGCTTTCCATGCTTCGACGGAGCGGGACGGTTTGTCGGCTACCGGGGCGCGGGCCGCAACGTGACCGCCACGGTGGAGGCCGTGGCCGATCTCGCTGTGGCGCCCCAGGTGGGACGCAAGGACATCCGGCAAATCCTGGCCGCGCTCAACGTGATGACCGATGCGCTGTGCCTCTACGACGAAAATGGCGCGCTGCTGCTGCACAACGCAGCCACGCTTTCGATGTATGCGGGCATTGCCGATGTCATCAAGCCTGGCGTCACCTTGCCGGAGATGATCGAGGTCGGGCTGTCGCGCGGCCTGTGGGATACGGAAGGGCTCGACCCGCAAGCCTGGCGCGACGCCATTCTCGAACGGCATCGCGTCGGCTGCGGCGCGTCGGTGACCATACGCTTCGCCGATGGTCGGGTAATCATCCACCGCGAAATGCGCACGGACAACGGCGGCATCATTTCCGTCTGCACCGATGTCACGGAACTGGAAAGCCACAAGCTCGAGGTGACGACCGCCGGGGAGCGCAGCCGGGAATTGCTCTACGATCTCGAGCGAACAATAGATTCGCTCGAACTTGCCATCGTCATCGTCGATGGGCGCTTGAACGTCGAACTGATCAACAAGGCTTTCTACGATATCTGGAAAGTGACGCCGCAGCAGGTCAGCGCCGGCAATCCATTCCGCTCGCTGATCGACATCAACCGCCACAACGGCATCTACGATGTCGCCGATGCGGAGTGGGAAGACTACGTGGCCTCGCGGCTTCAGGAAATCTGCGCCGGCGACGTCGCGCCGCGCGAATTCAAGCGGGCCGACGGATGCACGATGATCTATTCGGTTACCGCGCTTTCCGGCGGCAAGCGGCTGATCTCGTATTACGACGTCACCGAACTCAAGGAACGTGAAAGGGCGCTGGGCATCAGCATGCGCCAGATCGACCTGTTCCGGCACATGATGGACGAGTTGCCGATTGCGGCATTCACCAAGAACCAGGACCTGACGCTTGAGTTCGTCAACAAGGCCTGGTGCGCGCTGACGGGGATTTCCAAGGAAGAGGCCACCGGCCGCACCGATACCGACATTTTCGGCGCGGAGTATTCGCGCGTCTATACGGTTGACGACACAGAGGTCATCCGCACCGGCCAGGTCAAGGAAATCGAGGAGCCTATCAGGCACCGCAACGGCACCGTGCGGCAGCTCATGACGCGCAAGAACCGGCTGACGACCATCGACGGCGCGGTGCATCTGCTTGGGACAAGCACCGACATCACGGACCTCAAGGAACGCGAGGCCGAATTGCAGGACGCGCGCCATCGCGCCGTCCTCGCCGACCGGGCAAAGTCCGAATTTTTGGCCAATATGAGCCACGAGATACGCACGCCGATGAACGGCGTGCTGGGCATGGCGGAACTTCTGGCCAAGTCCGACCTCGATCCGAAGCAGCGGACATTCACCGACATCATCGTCAAGTCGGGCAACGCGCTCTTGACCATCATCAACGATATCCTCGATTTCTCGAAGATCGATGCCGGCCAGCTCGTTCTTGATCCTGCGCCCTTCAACCTGTCGGAGGCAATCGAGGATGCCGCGGCGCTGGTTTCGACACGCGCCAAGGAAAAGGACATCGAGCTGATCGTGCGCGTCGAGCCCGGTCTCGAGGGTCACTTCGTCGGCGACGTCGGGCGTATCCGCCAGATTGTCCTAAACCTGCTCGGCAACGCGGTGAAGTTTACCGACAAGGGGCATGTGCTGGTCGACGTGTCCGGCGAGGATGCAGCGAAAGGCACGACGCTGCACGTCTCGGTCACCGATACCGGAATAGGCATTCCGCAGGACAAGCTTGCGCTCATTTTCGAAAAGTTCAGCCAGGTCGATGCCTCGTCGACGCGGCGGCATGAAGGCACTGGCCTTGGCCTTGCCATCTCGTCACGGCTTGTCGGGCTGATGGAAGGCGAGATCGGGGTTGAAAGCGAAGAAGGCAAGGGCTCCACTTTCTGGTTTGCGGTGACGCTGCCAAGGGTAAAGCGCACTGTTGCGCGCCGGGGCCTGCCTATCGACGTCACCGGCGCGCGCATCCTGGTCATCGACGACAATGCGGTGAACAGGTCGATCCTGACCGAACAGATGGTTTCGTGGGCATTCGATTCCTGCGCGGCGGCGAGCGGGCAGGAGGGCCTGAAGGTTCTTTCAACGGCGATTGCCCGCGGACTTACGGTGGATTGCGTCATCCTCGACTACCAGATGCCGGGCATGAACGGCGCGGAGGTGGCGCGCATCATCCGTACGACGCCGGAACTTGCCGATACGCCGATTGTGCTGCTGACTTCGGTTGACCAGTCTCTTGCCGATGCCAACCCCCGCGATCTCGGTATCGACGCGCACCTGACCAAGCCGACGCGCTCTTCATCGCTTCTGGAGACGCTGGTTGCGACCATCCAGCGCCACAGGGCGGCCAAGAGCGGCGATTATGTTGCCCTGCATGCGATCGGCGACGAACTGCCGCCCGTTGCCACGGTGCAGCCACCGGTCGAGCGTGCATCTTTGCTTGCCCCGCCGACGCGCCCGCGCATGACGCAAGGCATCCACGGCAATCTGGACATACTGGTTGCGGAAGACAACGAGGTGAACCAGCTAGTGTTCACCCAGATCCTGTCGGAGACGGGCTACAGTTTCGAGATCGTCGCCAACGGCCGCCTGGCGGTGGATGCCTATGACCGGCTCAATCCGCGCATGATCCTGATGGATGTCTCGATGCCGGAGATGAACGGACACGAAGCGACCGGCAAGATCCGCGATCTGGAAGCGGCGCGCGGGACGCATGTGCCGATTGTCGGCGTGACGGCGCATGCCTTGAAGGGCGACCGCGAGCGCTGCCTGGAAGCCGGCATGGATGACTATCTGCCCAAGCCGATCAGCCCGAAGGCGCTGATGGCCAAGGTCGATCGCTGGATCGGGATCGCTGCCGACATGGGTCGCACCGCCTGACCCGCGAGCGTGCCTTCAGTTGTCTGTGACAATCGATATTTTTTAAAGCTTTGCCGGCACGACGCCCTGATGCCGCGCGCCTTGCGGCCAAGTTGCTGATTCCAGAAACCAAACGCTCGCGGATCAAGAGGGCGGACGGCTATCGATGTTAGCAAGCCGGCGCAACGTTTACCGGACCGACACGAAACTGTCATGCGACTGTTATAAACCGGCGTTATGGCCTCACCGGGCGCAGAGCCAAAGCGCCAAGAGACCTTATCATCCGAACAGGAGCAGGCCATATGAAACGATACCTTTTGACGGCGTCCGCTGCGGCGCTCGTGCTGGCCGGGACGGCTGGCTTCGCCTCGGCGCGCGACCAGATCCAGGTCGCCGGTTCGTCCACCGTGCTGCCTTATGCCAAGATCGTTGCCGAGCAGTTCGGCGAGACCTTCACCAACTTCAAGACCCCGGTCGTTGAATCGGGCGGAAGCGGCGCCGGCATCAAGGAATTCTGCAAGGGCGTCGGCGAAAACACCATCGACATCGCCAACTCCTCGCGCCCGATCAAGAAGGACGAAGTGCAGTCCTGCGTCGACGCCGGCGTCAAGGAAATCCAGGAAGTGAAGATCGGCTATGACGGCATCGTCTTCGCCACCGACATCAACGGCCCGGATTGGGCGCTGACGCCGGAAGACGTCTACAAGGCGCTGGCCGCCAAGATCGCTGTGGACGGCAAGTTGGTCGACAATCCGAACACCAAGTGGAACCAGGTCAACCCGAACCTGCCCGACTGGGATATCGCCGCCTACATTCCGGGCGAGAAGCACGGCACGCGTGAAGTGTTCGAGGAAAAGCTCCTCATCGCCGGCTGCAAGAAGCTCGGCGGCGTCGAGGCCGGCACGGCTTCGGGCCTTGACGAGAAGGGCGCGGAAGCTGCCTGCAAGGCAGTGCGCAAGGACGGCAAGGCGGTCGATATCGACGGCGACTACACCGAGACGCTGGCCCGTATCGACTCGAACAAGACCGGCGTCGGCGTGTTCGGCCTCGCCTTCTACGAAAACAACGCCGACAAGCTGAAGGTCGCTACCGTTGGCGGCGTCACGCCTTCGGTCGAGACCATCGCCAAGGGCGAGTATCCGGTTTCGCGTCCGCTGTTCTTCTACGTGAAGAAGGCGCATCTGGGCGTCGTTCCGGGCCTCAAGGAATATGTCGACTTCTTCCTTGACGACCAGATGGTCGGCCCCGAGAGCCCGCTTGCCGAGTACGGCCTGGTTGCCGCGCCGGACGCCGAGCGCGCTGCCCAGCGCGAAGCCTTCGACGCCGGAAAGACGATGTAATCATCGCAATTGCCGGGGTGCGGCCACCGCGCCCCGGCGTTCGCCGTCTCTTGAGAGGCGACGGTCATCCGATCCCGGAACGGACCCATGTCATCATTCATCGTGTTTGCCATAGTTCTTGCCATCGGACTTGCCGCGTTTGTCGTCGGCAGGCAGCGCGCGGTGGCGCAGAACGACGGTAGGGTGAAGCCGCATTCCCGCGCGCACTACCACGGCTGGTGGGCGTTCCTGCTGGCTGTCCTGCCTGCCGTGCTCATGCTTCTGGCGTGGGACGTCGGTTCGTCCGCCTATCTTGGCCGACAGGTCCATGCGGCACTGCCCGCACAGGCTGAGGACGGCTCGCCGATCAACGAACAGATCTCGGCAGGGCTGGTGAACAGCCTGGCAAGGGGGCTGCGCCGCCTCGATGCCGATACGCAGGCAGCGTTGCCCGCAAGCTTTGCCGAATTGCAGCCCTTGCTTGCCCAAAAGGGCGTGGCGCTGGCGACCGATACCAAGGACTACATGATACCGATTGCGCAAGAGGCCAATGCCTCGCAGGATCGGCTCGGCCTGATCGGCGGGGTGCTTGCAATCGTGATTGCCACGGCAGGCGCGCTTTACGCGGTCGGCGGCGTCAAGCCGCGCGGCCGTGCCCGCAACAATGTCGAAAAGCTGATGCTGTGGGGGCTGCTTGGCGCCTCGACCATCGCCATCCTGACCACCATCGGCATCGTCCTGTCGATGCTGTTCCAGACCATCCAGTTCTTCGGTTCGGTGTCGCCGATGAACTTCTTTTTCGGCACCGTGTGGGACCCGCGCTTTGCCGCTGCCGGCTCGGGTGGCAGCGAAGGCCAGTTCGGCCTCATACCGCTGCTTGCCGGCACGCTCTACATCGCCTTGGTGGCGCTTCTGGTGGCCGTGCCGGTCGGGCTGATGTCGGCCGTCTACATGGCCGAATACGCATCATCAAAGGTTCGCTCGGTGGTGAAGCCGGCGCTTGAATTGCTCGCCGGCATCCCGACCATCGTCTACGGCATCTTCGCGCTGGTGACGCTGGGTCCCTGGCTGCGCGACCTCAGCGCGGCGCTGACGGGCGGTGCGCCGTTCATCCAGGGGCAAAGCATCTTCGTTGCCGGCCTCGTCATGGGCATCATGCTGATCCCGGTCGTGTCTTCGCTGTCCGACGACATCATCACCGCCGTGCCGCGCGCTCTGCGTGACGGGTCGCTCGGGCTTGGCGCGACGCACTCCGAAACCATCAAGCGGGTGGTGCTGCCGGCCGCCTTGCCGGGCATCGTCGGCGCGGTGCTTTTGACCGCCTCGCGCGCCATCGGCGAAACCATGATCGTGGTGCTGGCGGCGGGCGTCGCCGCCAACCTGACGCTCAACCCGTTCGAGGCGATGACGACCATTACCGTCAAGATCGTCAACCAGTTGACCGGCGACCTCGAATTCAACTCGCCGCAGACGCTGGTCGCCTTTGCGCTCGGCATCACGCTGTTCGGGCTGACGCTGATCATGAACATCGTGGCGCTTGCCATCGTGCGGAAATACCGGGAGCAGTACGAATGACCGACGTTTCCTTCGATACGATGCCGGTGGCGACAGCGCCCGCGCGGCGCGATATCGGGCTGAAGGCGCGCTACCGCGCCGAGCGCCGGTTCCGCATCTACGGCGTTCTGGCGATTTCGGTTGGCCTGATCTTCCTGGCGATCATGCTGGCCTCGATTGTGCAGAAGGGCCACACCGCTTTCTGGCAGACGACCGTGACCTTGCCGATCAGCTTCGACGAAAAGATCATCGATCCGCAAGGCGAGCGCGCCACCGATCCGAACGTGCTGATCAAGGCGAACTATCCGAAGCTTGCCGAGAATGCGCTGGTTGCCAAGCTTGGCATCAACCCGGACGACAAGGCTGCGGTGCGCAAGCTGAAGGGCTTCCTCTCTGACGGCGCGCGGGTGCAGTTGCGTGACATCGTGGCCGCCGATCCCTCGGTGATCGGCACCACGCGCGACGTCGAGGTGCTTGCCTCGGCCAACCTGGACTCCGCCTTCAAGGGCCAGATCGATCTCAGCGTCGACCAGGCGCGGCGCAAGGTCTCGGACCAGCAGGTTGCCTGGATGAACCAGCTCAAGGCCGACGGCGTCATGGCCGAGCATTTCAATACCGGCCTGTTTACCTTTGGCGCTTCCAGCCGGCCGGAGACTTCCGGCATGGGCGTTGCCATCATCGGCTCGTTCTACATGATGGCGATCGTGCTTTTGCTGGCGTTGCCGATTGGCGTCGCGGCCTCGATCTATCTCGAGGAATTCGCGAAAAAGAACCGCTTCACCGATCTGATCGAGGTCAACATCAACAACCTGGCGGCCGTGCCGTCGATCGTGTTCGGCCTGCTCGGGCTTGCGGTGTTCGTGAACTTCCTCGGCATGCCGCGCTCGGCTTCCATCGTCGGCGGCCTGGTGCTGACGCTGATGACGCTGCCGACAATCATCATTGCGACGCGCGCGGCGCTTGCCGCCGTGCCGTCTTCGATCCGTGCCGCGGCTCTCGGTCTCGGCGCTTCGCGCATGCAGATGGTGTTCCACCACATCCTGCCGCTGGCCGCACCCGGCATCCTGACCGGAACCATTATCGGACTGGCGCGTGCGCTCGGTGAAACGGCGCCGCTGCTTTTGATCGGCATGGTGGCGTTCGTGGCCGACTATCCGGCGACGCCATTCGATCCGGCAACCGCACTGCCGGTGCAGATCTACATGTGGGCGAACGAGGCCGAACGCGCCTTCGTCGAACGCATGTCGGGCGCAATCATCATCCTTCTCATTTTCCTGATGGCCATGAACATCACGGCAATCGTGCTGCGCCGGCGTTTCGAGCGGCGCTGGTAGCAAAGGGGCGAACAATGAATATCATGACCGAGAAAACCCTTGAAAGCGCGGTGGACGCCAAGATGAGCAGCCAATCTAACGAAGCGATCAAGATGCGCGGCGACAAGGTCGGCGTCTTCTATGGCGACAAGCAGGCACTGTTCGACGTCGATCTTCTGGTGCGGCAGAACCAGGTGACGGCGCTGATCGGGCCGTCTGGTTGCGGCAAGTCCACCTTCCTGCGCTGCCTCAACCGCATGAACGACACCATCGACAGCGCCCGCGTCGTCGGCAAGATCACGCTCGACGGCGAGGACGTCTACGACAAGGCAATCGACGTTGTGGAACTGCGCGCCCGCGTCGGCATGGTGTTCCAGAAGCCCAATCCGTTTCCGAAGTCGATCTACGAAAACGTGGCCTATGGCCCACGCATCCACGGCCTTGCCCGCAACAAGAGCGACCTCGACGGCATCGTCGAATCGAGCCTGAAGCGCGCCGGCCTGTTCAACGAGGTCAAGGACCGCCTGCATGAGCCCGGCACCGGGCTTTCCGGCGGCCAGCAGCAGCGCCTGTGCATTGCGCGCGCCATTGCGGTGTCGCCGGAAGTGATCCTGATGGATGAGCCATGCTCGGCGCTCGATCCGATTGCCACCGCGAGGGTGGAAGAGCTGATCGACGAACTGCGCCAGAACTACACCATCGTCATCGTGACCCACTCCATGCAGCAGGCGGCGCGCGTGTCGCAGCGCACGGCGATGTTCCACCTCGGCTATCTGGTCGAGGAGGGTGCGACCGAGAAGATGTTCACCAACCCCGACGACAAGCGCACGCAGGACTACATCACCGGCCGCTTCGGCTGAGCCGAACCTTGCGAAACGCCTAGAGATTTGAGGACAGCATCATGGGTGAGCACACCGTTGCGTCATTTGACGAAGACCTCAACGAGGTCAGCAGACTGGTTCGCGACATGGGCGATCTTGCCGGCTCGATGGTGAGCGGGGCGACGCGCGCGCTGCTCACCTCCGACAACGCGCTGGCCCAGCGCGTTGTTTCCGAGGACGCGATCATGGATACGCGCCAGCGCGAACTGGACGACCGCGCGATAACGCTGATCGCCAAGCGCCAGCCGATGGCGCAGGACCTGCGCGCGGTGGTGGGCGCCATCCGCATGGCGGGCGATCTCGAACGCATCGGCGACCTTGCCAAGAACATCGCCAAGCGTGTCAGTGCGGTTGGCCAGGCCGCTGCGCCGCGCGAACTGGCGCATTCGATCGACATCATGGCGGGGCTCGTGCTGGCGCAGGTGCAAGGCGTCATCGAGCGCTACGCGGCCCGCGACGCCAGCGGATTGGTGAAGCTGAGGGACGAGGACGAGCGCATCGACGTCAAATATACGTCGGTGTTCCGCGAGCTTTTAACCTACATGATGGAAGACCCGCGCAACATCACGCCCTGCACGCATCTTTTGTTTTGCGCCAAGAACCTTGAGCGCATTGGCGATCATGTCACCAATATCGCGGAAAACGCCTATTATGTGCTGACCGGCGAGCAGTTGCCGGTGCATCGTCCCAAGCAGGACGAGACGGCTATGTCCGCCGCCTGACGCGCAAGACGGGAAGACGAACAAGATGATCGCACCGCGCATCATGGTGGTCGAAGACGAGGAACCGCTGGGCGTTCTGCTTCGCTACAACCTGGAATCTGAAGGCTATCAGGTCGAAGTCATCACCAGAGGCGACGAGGCCGAGATCAGGCTGCAGGAGAATGTGCCCGACCTTCTGGTGCTCGACTGGATGGTTCCTGCTGTTTCCGGCATCGAATTGTGCCGCCGCCTGCGCATGCGCCCGGAGACCGAGCGGTTGCCGATCATCATGCTGACGGCGCGCGGCGAGGAAAGCGACCGCGTGCGCGGCCTTTCCACCGGGGCCGACGACTATCTGGTGAAGCCGTTTTCGACACCCGAGTTCATGGCGCGGGTAAAGGCGCTGTTGCGGCGGGCCAAGCCGGAAGTGCTGTCATCGGTGCTCAAGGTCGGCGACATCGTGCTCGACCGCGAGTCGCACCGGGTCTATCGCAAGAAGAGCGAGATCAAGCTCGGGCCGACCGAGTTTCGTCTGCTCGAATTCATGATGCGTCATCCGGGAAGGGTGTTCTCGCGCGGGCAGTTGCTCGACAATGTCTGGGGCGAAACCATCTATATCGACGAGCGCACCGTGGACGTGCATGTCGGGCGGCTGCGCAAGGCGGTCAACAATGGCCGCATGCCGGACGTCATCAGGACCATTCGCGGCTCCGGCTACGCGATACAGGAAGAGTAGGGAAGCTACAGGAAAATCGGCCGAGCGCTTACGCCATTTCGTGCCCGGCGGCGAGTTCCATCTGGGCCGGGTTGCCGGCGGCGAAAATCTCGTTGTCGACGAAGGTGAGCGCGCGCATGGCGCAGCCGCCGCGCAAAAGCGCCAGCTCATCCGGTTCGGTGTCGAACGATATCGAGGTCGAGTGGTGGCCGCCGGCCGTCCGCGCGATGGCTTCGCGCAGCGACGGCTCTATGAGGTCGAAGGCGGCAGCACTTGCCCCGACCATCGCCACCGGAGCCGGGTCGATGAGCGCAAACAGGCTGCCGAGGCCGAAGCCCAGCGCTTCGCCGGCCTTGCGATAGGCTTCCCGTTCCGGCCCGTCATGATCCCTAGCCGCGTCCGCCAAGGCGCGCATGTCGGCCTCGCCGATGTCGTCCACCGGCTCAGCGTTCTCGTCCATGCGCCGCGCATTGCGCCAGATGGCGTAGTTGCCGGCATAGGCCTCGATGCAGCCGCGCCGACCGCAGCGGCACAGCGCGCCGTCCGGACGGTGGATCATGTGGCCGAACTCGCCGCCGGACGAATGCGTGCCGGTAAAGAGTTCGCCCTTCAGCACCAGCCCCATGCCGATGCCGTGCGACAACAGGATGGCGATGAAGTCGTTGCGGTAGCGCTCCGGGTCGCGCCAGCGCAGCGCCACCGCCATCATGTTGCAGTCGTTCTCGACCGTGACGGGCACGGAGAATTCGCGTTCCAGTATGTCGGCAAAGGCGATGTCGGTGTGCGGTGTGATCGGCGACCAGAGCATGGCGCGCGCCGGCGCATCGGTGATGCCCTGTATGGCCAAAACGATGCGCAGCACGCGGCGTCCGTCGCGTCTCGGATCGTCCAGCTTGCGCCGGATGATTGCCACGCATTCGCTGATGAGCTCTTCGCGCGGCATGGCGCGGGTGTCGAGCCGATGCTGTTCTTCGGCGACGATTTCGCCGGCATAGTCAAGCAGGGTGGCGGCGAGGAAATTGAGCGACAGAACGACCGTCATCACCACCGCTGCCTTCGGCTCGAGCGCCAGCGCGACTTGCGGCCTGCCGCGCTTGAGGGCAAGCTGTTCATGGCGGGCCTCGGCCAGAATGCCTTCGGCAATCAGGTCGGACGAGATGGCCGATATGGTGGAGTGGCTGAGGCCGGTGACCGCGGCGATTTCGGTGCGCGAGGTCTGGCCATTGCGCCGCACGGCCGAGATGACCATGGCGCGGTTGCGCCGTCGCAAATCGTCGTGGCGGATTCCAACCGTCATGTCGCGTTGTCCTCCCTCCGGCCGCGCGCCGTGCATAACAGCACAGTGATAGTGTCAGAAGCTCCGGGGGATGTCATTATTTAATTCGAGTTCCGAAAAAAATCATTTATGGGTGCGGAATCCCAGTTGACAGAAAAGCGGTGTTGCGGCACACTTTTTTCGAGGCTCGAAAAAAAAGAGCTTCCGCACCAGCATCGGGTCAGATTAGTCGCGCCTGTGTGGCGCAGGGAGGAAATCATGAGGAAATTTACGGCCGCCATCCTGGCGGGTGCCGCTATGTCGCTGACGCTTGTCGCGACCGCCGAGGCAAAGGACAAGGTCATCGGCGTCTCCTGGTCGAACTTCCAGGAAGAGCGTTGGAAGACAGACGAGGCTGCCATGAAGGCGGCAATCGAGGCTGCCGGCGACAAGTACATCTCCGCTGACGCGCAATCATCCGCGGCCAAGCAGCTTACCGACGTCGAAAGCCTCATCAGCCAGGGCGCCAATGCGCTGATCATTCTGGCGCAGGACGCTTCGGCCATCGGCCCGGCAGTTCAGAAGGCGCTGGACGAGAGCATTCCGGTTGTCGGCTATGACCGCCTGATCGAGAACAAGGACGTCTTCTATCTCACCTTCGACAACAAGGAAGTGGGCCGCATGCAGGCTCGCGAAGTGTTCAAGGTGAAGCCGGAAGGCAACTACGTCTTCATCAAGGGCTCGGGCGCCGATCCGAACGCCGACTTCCTGTTCGCAGGTTCGATGGAAGTGCTCAAGGAAGCCATCGACAGCGGCAAGATCAAGAATGTCGGCGAGGCCTATACCGATGGCTGGCTGCCGGCCAACGCCCAGAAGAACATGGAGCAGTTCCTGACCGCCAACGACAACAAGGTCGATGCGGTTGTGGCGGCCAATGACGGCACCGCCGGTGGCGTTGTCGCAGCACTGACGGCGCAGGGTCTTGCAGGCAGTGTTCCGGTCTCGGGCCAGGACGGCGACCATGCCGCCCTGAATCGCGTGGCGCTGGGTACCCAGACCGTTTCGGTGTGGAAGGATGCACGTGAGCTCGGCAAGAACGCCGCCGAGATCGCTTCGCAGCTTGCCGATGGCAAGGCCATGACCGACATCGCCAATGTGCAGGACTTCACCACGCCCGGCGGCAACACCGTCAAGTCGGTGTTCCTGACCCCGATCGCGATCACCAAGGACAATCTCAACGTCGTCATCGACGCCGGCTGGATTTCCAAGGATGCGGTTTGCGCCGGCGTCGCCGCTGGTGCGGTTGCCGCCTGCAACTAAGTTCGCCTGACGGTGAACACGATGCGCCGCGGCCTAAAAGCCGCGGCGTTTTCAAAAGAAGCGCGGACTTTGTTGGCCGGTTCGGCACGAAAAGGCGCAAGAGGCACCGCCAGGGGCGAGCCTGAAAACAGCGCATTTTCCAACACGCTTTCCGCTTCCGGCGACGCCGGAAAGACAATAGCATGAGCTTGCTGTGCCGATGCATCGGACCGAACGGGACGCAGCGAACATTGATCCGATGCAAGACGGCCAGATGGGCATATCGCCGATTGGTTGGATGCTTGTCTGCACATATCAGCAAGCCGGTGGGAGGAAATCATGAGTGACGCGACCTCTGCAACGACGGTCGACCGGGCGCGCGAGGCTGAACTCGGCCCCGTCGCCCGCTTCCTGAAAGCGACAGAACTCGACACCCGCATGCTGGGCATGGTCGCGGCGCTGATCCTGATCTGGATCGTGCTGCACTTCCTGTCCGGCGGGTTGTTCCTGACACCACGCAACCTGTGGAACCTGTCGGTCCAGACCTCGTCGGTCGCGATCATGGCGACCGGCATGGTGCTGGTCATCGTCATGCGCAACATCGATCTGTCGGTGGGTTCGCTCGAAGGCGTCATCGGCATGATCATGGGCGTGCTTCAGGCCCAGATACTCATTCGCGTCGTCGGATTTCCAGCCGGAGACCCGTGGATATGGATCATCGCGCTTGCCTGCGGCATAGCCTTCGGCCTGCTGATCGGGGCGTTCCAGGGCTTCATCATCGCCTATCTGGAAGTGCCGTCCTTTATCGTTACGCTCGGCGGCCTTTTGGTCTGGCGCGGCGCGGCATGGTGGGTGACCAGCGGCCAGACGGTCGCGCCGCTCGATGCAACGTTCCAACTCATGGGCGGTGGTCCAAACGGTTCCATCGGCGCGACGTGGAGTTGGATCATCGGCATTGTCGCATGTCTGGCGGTGATCTTCATGCTGCTCAATGGACGCACACAGCGCAAGCGCTTCCGCTTCCCGCTGCGGCCGGTCTGGGCCGAGGTGTTTCTCGGCGCTGTTGCCTGCGCCGTCATTTTGGGCGCCATACAGGTCGCTAATTCCTATCCGTGGCCGGTCGGCATCGTGAAGCGCTATGCGGAAGCGAACGGTATAACCATTCCCGAAGGTGGGCTGTTCATTGCCCACGGCATTGCCATTCCTGTTTTGATGGCGGTTACGGTCGGCATCGTCATGACCTTCGTTACCAACCGGACGCGCTTCGGACGCTACGTTTTCGCCATCGGCGGCAACCCTGAGGCGGCCAACCTTGCCGGTATCAACACCCGCTGGGTGACGATGAAGGTGTTCATGATCATGGGTGCGCTGGTGGCGATCAGCGCAGCGATCTCGTCGGCTCGCCTCAACGCTTCCACCAATGCGCTCGGCACGCTGGACGAACTTCTGGTCATCGCGGCGGCGGTTATCGGCGGCACGTCGCTTGCCGGCGGCGCAGGCACCGTTGTCGGCGCCATGCTGGGCGCGCTTTTGATGCAGTCGCTGCAGTCCGGCATGGTGCTGCTCGGCGTCGATTCACCATTGCAGAGCATCGTCGTCGGTGCGGTTCTGGTCGTCGCGGTGTGGCTCGACACCGTCTATCGCAAGCGGGTTTAGGGAGGAATTGACCATGGCTACCGCTCAAGCTGCCAACGCAACTCCGCTGGTCGACCTGCGCAACATCTCCATCGCCTTCGGCGGCATCCGTGCCGTCGCCGACGCGTCCGTCGATCTCTATCCGGGTGAGGTCGTGGCGCTGCTCGGCCACAATGGCGCCGGCAAATCGACGCTGATCAAGATCCTGTCGGGTGCCTACAAGCGCGATGCGGGCCAGATCCTGGTCAACGGCGAGGAGGCCTCGATCTCCAACCCGCGCGACGCCAAGAAATACGGCATCGAGACGATCTACCAGACGCTGGCACTGGCCGATAATGTCGATGCCGCCGCCAACCTGTTCCTGGGGCGCGAACTGATGACGCGCTGGAACACGCTGGATGACGTGGCCATGGAAGCGGAGGCCCGCAAGGTGATGGGCCGGCTCAATCCGCGCTTCCAGCGCTTCAAGGAGCCGGTCATCAAGCTGTCGGGCGGCCAGCGCCAGTCGGTGGCGATTGCGCGCGCCATCCTGTTCAATGCGCGCATCCTGATCATGGACGAGCCGACGGCCGCCCTTGGTCCGCAGGAGACGGCGCAGGTGGGCGAACTGGTCAAGCAGCTCAAGGCCGACGGGATCGGTATTTTCCTGATCAGCCACGACATCCACGATGTGTTCGACCTCGCCGACCGCGTGTGCGTGATGAAGAACGGCCAGGTGGTCGGCACTGCCAAGACGACAGATGTGACCAAGGATGAAGTGTTGGGGATGATCATTCTTGGCAAATGTCCGGCGGGGGCGATACCGGGGCCGGGAGCCTTGAAGATCGCAGCCTGATAGGGTTGCCCGAAGGTCGGTAAGCCCTTGGACGGCACGGCATTATTGCCGATGTGATGGCGTGGCCAAGCCGCGCCTTGTGTTGGCGCGTGGACTTGCTAAGAAGTGCGGGGGCTAGCCACGGATCGCGTCATCTTTTGAAGAAACTTTTCCCTATCCTGACATTCGTGACCGTGGCGCTGATCAGCCTGACGATGGCTGGTTTCGCCTATTTCGCCACGCAGGAAGCTGCCCGCATCAAATTCCAGGCGACGGTCGATGACGCCGTCAACCGAATCGAAAGCCGCATCGATCTGCACCTTTCGCTCTTGGGCTCGACGCGAGCACTGTTCGATTCGCGCAACGGGCAAGTTTCGCGCAACGAGTTCAAGGCCTATTTCGACGCGCTCGATGTCGATGGAAGTTTTGCCGGCTTGCGCGGCATCGGCTTCCTGAAGCTTATCCGCGCGGGCGACGAAGAGGTTGCCGAGCGCGTGATCAAGCAAGAGTACGGTATCGACCGTGCCATTTATCCCGCGACGACGCAGAAGTGGCGCACGCCGATCGTGCTGTTCGAACCGCTCGACGACAGCAACCGTTCCGGCGTTGGCTACGACATGTTCACCGAAGAGGCGCGCCGTTCGGCGATCGAAGCGGCGATGGCGGACGATGAGCAACATGCAAGCGGGCGCGTTCTTCTTGGCGAGCAGACGGGCGCGGAACAGACTTTCCCGGGCTTTTTCGTGTTTGTGCGGCTCAACGTCGATACCGCGCCTGATGCCGTCGATGCGGCAACGTCTTCGACGGCGGGGTTCCTCTATGCGGCTTTCCGGGCTGGCGACCTGTTCAGGGTCGCGTTGCGGCGGATGCCGCTGTTGCCGGTCAATGTCGAGATCTACGACCAGACGGCAAATACCGACAGCCTGCTCTTCCGCTCCGAGACACCTCCGGTCGAAGGGATAGGCAACCAGCTGCTCGACACCCGCAAGATAAATGTCGCCGGCCGTGAATGGGTGTTGCAGTTCCGCCCAACAAGCGCGTTTTCGCCGCCGTCGTCACGCGCCATACCGATCATGCTCGGCCTGTTCGGTCTGTTGCTGGCAGGCGCCATCGCGCTGGTGGCGCGTTACCAGGAACGCGCCTACGACGCGGTGGCGCAACTTCACGAGACGACCGAGAAGAGCCTGCTCGAAAAGGACCTGATGCTTCAGGAGATGAAGCATCGCATCAAGAACCTGATTACGCGCGTGCTGGCGATTGCGCGCCAGACGGCTTCGGGCGCGACCGACGTCAAGGAGTTTTCTGACTCGTTTGCAGCGAGGCTTCAGGCGATGGCCGCATCGCAGGACATGCTGACCCGTTCACGCTGGCAAAAGGCCGATCTCGGCGACCTGCTGCGCATCGAGCTGGGTCAAGTGTTCGGCAAGGACTTGCCGGAGGATCTTTTGTCAGGGCCGCAGGTGCTGCTCGACGAGACGGCGACGCAGGCGCTTGGCCTGACCTTCCACGAACTGGCGACCAATGCGCTGAAATATGGCGAGGCCGGCAGCGCGGTCGGGGCGCTCAAGGTGGACTGGAAGACGGAACGGCTCGATCGGGCGCGGGTGCTTGTTCTCAACTGGCGCGAATCCGGCCAGACCAATCTCGAAGCACCGACGCGGACCGGTTTCGGCACCAAGCTGATCGACATGAACATCACGCGCGAGCTCAACGGCACCATCGAGCGCAGTTTCAAGCCGAACGGCTTGCAGGTCGAGATCAGGATTCCGCTGAAATAGCTGTCCCAACGAAAAGAGGCCGGGTTTCCCCGGCCTCCGAATTCTAGGCTGACTGCAGGATCAGTTGCAGCGCGCCGTGTAGATGCGGCGGGTATCCGGGTCGCGATACTGGCAGTAGCCGTTGCGCAAGTTGCGCACCAGCAGGCCGGAGCCTGCACCGACGGCTGCGCCAATCAATGCACCCCTGCCACCACCGGCAATGCCGCCAATAACTGCACCGGCCGCTGTGCCGACACCTACGTCCTGCTCGGTAGTGGTGCAGCCGCTCAAGGCCACGAGTGCAGCCACGACGACGATCATCTTGCGCATGTAGTCACTCCTCTCGCTTTTAATGTCTCTCGCTTCTCTGCGATCCCTTGCCATCTAGCACGAGCGCGCCGATTCTGCGTTACGGTTTTCATTCTTGGCTAAGATAGTCTTTTTCGGGGCGATGGCTGTTGGAGGCAACGACCGTCGCGGTCTCGACCGACGCATCCAGCCTGCCGTCCGGGGTAACAGACCAGACAAGCTCGGCGTAGTCTTCTTCCAGCGCCGGATCGAGGCCGATGCAGGTAGCCATGACATGCACAGCTTCGCCGGACATTTCGCGCAGGGAAAGTGCCCGCGTAGCCGCACAATCCTCGGCGGTTTCGAATACGGTGACCGGTGCCGGCAACTCCCTGCACTCAGAAAGATTGCCCGAGCATCCAACGATCAGCAACAAAGCAGCGATGTGTTCCATTGCGGTTTCCTCTTGGCAGGGAAAACGCGCGGGACGGTGCATGGTTCCAGCGGATGCGGACCAGATCGTCATTCCGTCTCGAAATTACCGTGCGGAACAGTCAGACAATACTCCAACTGACCGTTGGCCATTTCGAGAGAGGCCTGGCCATTGAGCGAAAGCGGCACGACGCGTTCCAGCGTGGTGCGGCCGAACTGGCGTAAGGCCGGGAGCTCGCCGTCGAATTCGAAGGGTTCGCTCCAGCGCAGGCGAAGCGACGTCGCCTCGCCAGATCTGGTCAGTTCCGACACGACGCTGACCGAACCGCCGGGTCGCGACAGCGCACCATGGCTAAGCGAATTGACGACGAGTTCATGCATGGCCAGCCCTATGTGCAGGGCGGCGTTAGGATTGAGGTAGGGGTCTGAACCCTCGAATTGAAGGCTGTTCTGGTTGCCATCGGTGTAGCGGCCTACCTGGCCATGGATCAGCTCGCGCAGTTGTGCTCCGCGCCAATTGGAGGAGGTGACGAGATCCTGGGAAGAGGCCAGCGATTGCAACCGGCCCTGGAAGCGGGTGAGGAAGTCGGCGATGGTTTCAGAATAGCGCCCTGTCTGGCTGGCGATGCTCTGGATGATGGCAAGCAGGTTTTTCGAGCGGTGGCTGACGTCGCGCAACAAGGCGCGCAGGCTCTGCTCGCGGCGCTTGCGCTCGGTGATCTCGACCTTGGTAGTCATAACACCGCGCACGCTACCGTCCCTGGCGATATCTGGATCGATCCATACCTCGAACCAGCGCATGCCGTCATCGCCCGGCGCAGCGATCTCGAAGCGGTCGGGTTTGCCCGTTGCTACCGCATTCTTTCTTGCTTCGATGAGGCGGTCCGTCTGGGAAGGGGGCAGGATCGTATCGCCATGGCCGCTGGTTGCAGCCCATGGCGCGGGCATGTTGCGCGCCCAGACCGTGCGGAGATCGTGATCCTGATAGAGCACTGAAACACCGGCATTTCGCAAGGCAAAAAGCAGCGCCCGGCCGAGTTGCGAATCGTCCCTGAGCGACGGGTCTATGATCTCGCTGTCCAGCTTTTCCGCGGGTTCCTTTTCGGCGCCTGCAGCCATTCGTTCAACCCCCGGTGTCCCCTCCTGGAAATGCCGGCTCTGCTGACCAATGCCGAGCCGAAACTCCTGCCGTTAAAAACGTTCCGCCGGGCAGCACTCTTTTCAGGGTTACTGCCCGGCGGCGGCTGGAAACCGTTTGAGGGGGGCGGTTTCCAGTTTCCCGTCGAAAGGATTTGGCCGGCGCTGTCATGCCCGCCGAAAAATTCCGGCCAGCAGCGAAATCACCAGGAAGGCCAGGAAGATGAAGAACAGGATCTTGGCGATACCAGCCGATGCGCCCGCAATGCCGCCGAAGCCAAGCGCGCCGGCTATGATTGCCACGACAAGAAACACGAGTGTCCAGTAAAGCATTGTTCGAATTCCTTCATTTCCCTGCAGGAAAAACGAGAGCCGGCTTTATTGGTTCCCCCGCCGGCGAAAAATGTGGTCAGGCGGCAGCCTTTGCCTGCCGGTCGAAAAACAGCGCCTGACTGATGAGTGCCTTGACCATGTCGGGGCTGAACGGCTTGGTGACGAGGAACGCCGGTTCCGGGCGCTCTCCGGTCAGCAGCCGCTCGGGGAAGGCGGTGATGAAGATGACCGGCACCGAGGTCGAGGACAGAATCTCGTTGACCGCATCGATGCCCGACGAACCGTCGGCAAGCTGGATGTCGGCAAGCACCATCTTCGGCCGCGCCTTGGCGAACATGGCAACTGCCTCGGTGTGCGTACGGGCTATGCCGACGACGCGATGGCCAAGGCTTTCGACCATCTCCTCGATGTCCATGGCGATCAGCGGTTCGTCCTCGATGATGAGGATGTCGGTTGCCACCTGCCGCGAAATCTCGCCGCTTGCCTGGGACAGCAAGGTGGAGAATTCGGCTTCATCGACATCGAGGATCTCGGCCGCCTCGTCTTCGTCGAAGCCTTCGACCGCGACCAGAAGGAACGCCTGGCGCTGGCGTGGCGCCAGCGCGTTGAGGTTCGCGGCGGCGCGCTGTTCCCAACCCGTCAGCGATTGTTCCTGCGGAATGCGGATGGCGATGGAAGTGAACATCTTGGCGAAAATCTTGTAGAGCGCGATGCGGTCGTTCGAGGCATCAGGGAAAATGCTGATGTCGGCAATAATGGCTTCCAGCATGGCTGCAACGAGAGCATCGCCACTTTCCTGCGAGCCGGACACGGCGCGCGAAAAGCGGCGCAGATAGGGAAGGTGTGGTGCGATTTTAGCAGACAGACTCACGTTTACGTCTCCCTCGAATGACGTGTTGCATGAACAGACAGGCCGGATGTTGCAAGCCCCGATCACACAAACGCGCACGCAATGAAAAAGTTCCGCGAAAAATTCGTGCAACCTCTGGAACCAATGCTGAATCAGTGCGTTTGAAACGGAATGTGAGTTCAAAGGGGTGCCGCTGGGCCTCTTGTTGCGTAGGGACGGCGGTGGGGAATGGGGCATAAAGGCAATATGAAAGACCAGAACAAGAACAGCGCTGCCGGGGCAGGCAGGCATCAGGCCGGGGCAGGCGATCCGCTCGGCCCGAATTCTGAAATTGGCCGCAAACTCAAGCAATATTACAACGACTTGGTCTCCTACGAAGTGCCGGATCGGTTCAGTGACTTGCTCAGTCAACTTGAGCAGACCGAATCCGCACTGAAGAAGGACTGACGCATGGCCGTATCAGCGGGCTTCAAGAGCGATCTGCTCGGGTCCATCCCGAGCTTGCGCGCGTTTGCCGTATCCCTGTCGCAAAATGCGGACAAGGCCGACGACCTCGTGCAGGAAACCCTGGTGAAGGCGTGGGACAAGCATGAGAGTTTCCAGCCGGGCACCAATCTCAAGGCGTGGTTGTTCACGATCCTGCGCAACGAGTTCTATTCGCAGATGCGCAAGCGCGGACGCGAGGTGCAGGACAGCGACGGGATCATGACCGCGCGCCTTGCCGTTCACCCGGCGCAGCATGGGCAGCTCGACCTCGAGGATTTTCGCGGCGCGCTCGAGAAACTTCCAGAGGACCAGCGCGAGGCGATCATCCTCATCGGGGCGTCGGGCTTTTCCTATGAGGAGGCGGCGGAGATCTGCAACTGCGCCGTCGGCACGATCAAGAGCCGTGTCAGCCGCGCCCGCAGCCGGCTACAGGAAATCCTGCAGATATCGGGTGAGGACGATTTCGGACCCGATGCGATTTCTGCCCAGGTGATGACGTCTCCGGCGGACTAGGCGGTTCTATCGCCCAGTTTCTCGTAGCTGGCAGCCAGAGCTGCGACGAGATCGCGGCCCGAGTAGGGCTTCTCAACCAAAGCAACACCTGGAAAGTCGCGCGTTATCTCATCGTTCATGCCGTGGCCCGAGGCAAAAACGAAGGGAATGCCATCACGGTGGAGTTGCGCCGCGAAAGGCAATGTCGAGACGCCTTTCAGCATCAGGTCAAGGATCGCGGCATCGAACTTGGGCGAGTCATCTGCTGTGAACGTGGCAAGATTTTCGACGATGGTGACGTCGCTTGCGCCGGCGTCGCGGCAGATTTGCTCGACATCCATGGCGATGAGATATTCGTCCTCGAGCAGGAGGATATGCAGTCCATCGAGCAAAGCTGACAACGCCATGACTCTCCTGGGGAGTGGGGGCGCAGTCATGACGGCATTTTCCTACCCTGTCATTTAAAAAAGACATAGGCTTGGGAGGCGGCTTTCGGAACTTCGACAAGGGAAATGCGTTTGGATTGAAGAGCTTCGGGGAAGGGGCAAGAAATGGCGGAACAGCAGGCAAGTCGTTCGGGGCGTCGTTATCCTTGCGAAAAGTGTCCCTTGCGACCGCTGCCCACCTTCCGCGAATTCGAGCCGCAGGAGCTCGCCTTCATCAGCACTTTCAAGAAGGGCGAGCTGGCCGTCGATCGCGGTGCGACGGTGCTGGTCGAGGGCAACCACAGCGCCCACCTCTACACAGTCCTTTCCGGATGGGGTTTCCGCTACAAGCTGCTCGACGATGGCCGTCGCCAGATCCTCAACTATGTGATGCCGGGCGACCTGATCGGCCTGCAAGGCAGCGTGATGGGCGAGATGCAGCATTCGGTGGAGGCGCTGTCCGAACTGCTTTTGTGCGTTTTCGAGCGCGACAATTTGCATGGGCTTTACCGGGAGCATCCAGGACTTGCCTACGACATCACCTGGCTGGCAGCGCGCGAGGAGCGCATGCTCGACGAGAACCTGCTCAGTTTGGGGCGTCGCACGGCCCTGGAGCGGGCGGCCTATCTCATCGCCTTCATCCATGCGCGGGCCAAGGTGGTCGGCCTGAACGGCAAGGCGCCAGTCGAGATCCCGATCACGCAGCAGCATGTCGCCGATACGCTTGGCCTTTCGCTGGTTCACACGAACAAGACGCTGCGCAAGCTGATGGACCGCAAGATGATCCACTGGCGCGACGGCGGCTGCGAGGTCATTGATCCCGAAGGGTTGCAGTCAATCGCCGGTTGGGATGGCTTGGGCGAGGGGCGCAGGCCACTTGTGTGAGGGCGCGGTTCACTTGCTGTGGACTCCGGCAAGGAAAAGCTTTCCTATGAGTTCAAGAGCTTGACCGGAACCTTGAGGTTTTCTGCGCGTTCCCGATACGACATAGATTCAAGGAGTTGAGAATGGCCACCGCAACCGGAAAAACCGCCGACGACGCCAAGACCACGTCCGACCTGGAAGCCGATATCAAGCAGCTGAGGGCGGACATCGACAAGCTTGCCAAGCTCTTGGCCAAGACCGGCGAGCATGGGGTCGGTACGGCGCGCCGGGCGGCGACAGAAGGCGTCGAGCAATTGCGGGCACAGGGCGAGGCGGCGATGGACAGCCTGCGTTCCAACGCGCGCGACCTCGAAGAACAGGTCATCGCCAATGTGCGCGAGAAGCCGGTGACGTCGCTGGCGATTGCCGCCGGTGTCGGCTTCCTGTTTGCGCTGATCTCGCGTCGCTAGCGGCTGCGCATCATGGGCTTCATCGCATCGCTGATCGCGGGCTTCGCATCGGGTGAGACGGTCGCAGCGCTGCGCCGTGCGCGGGGCGCGGCAATTGCCTACATGCTGGCCGGCCTTGCCGCACTGTGCGGGGTCGGGTTCCTCGTCGGCGCTGGCTATATCTGGGCCGCGGCGCGTTATGGTTCGCTGGAAGCCGCGATCGGCTTCGGCATCGGTTTCCTCGTCCTGGCGGGGCTTATCGTGCTCATCTTCCGCCTGAGCGCGGAATCGCGCGTGGTGCGCCGAGCGCGCCGGCGCAATGCCGATATGACTGCGGTCGGTGTAACGGCGGCGCTTGCCGCTCTGCCCGTCCTTTTGCGCAGCAAGGGCGGGCTAGGCGCTGTCCTCGGTCCGGCCGCAGCGCTTGTGGCCTACGCCATCTACCGCGAAAACGTGAAGCCCGGCGACGAAGATGACGCCGACAAGGGCGGACGCTGAGGATTAATTCACGGCAGGAACGAGCACTTTCAGTGCCTTCGGATGGATTTCGATGGTGGTTTCCGGCGTGAGATCCACCAGTTCGCCATCCATGGCAGCGTAGAGCTTGCGCCGCCTTGAGCGGATGTTCAGCTTCACCTTTTCGGTCTGGTGGATTTCGACATGTTCGTTGTCGCGCCATTTGCCACGGGCCACGTTGAGCATGAACTTCATCAGTTCGCCCTTCTGTCGCGCCACGGTGACATAGATGCCCAGCACGCCGCCGGCAGGATTGTCGGCATAGGGCAGATGGCCTTCGCCAAACAGGTTGTTGGTGACGCCGATGGCGCTGGCGCGGGCGATGACCTCGGCCTCGCCTATGGTCAAGGCCACATCCATCTTGGGCGGATTGGCAAGGGTGTCATAGGCGGCACGCGCCGAAGCGCGCATCTTGCCCAGCCGCGAGCCGAATTCCATCTTGTCGCGCAGATGGATCATCTTGGCATGCATGCCGACCGAGAACTGGTGGACGAAGGGCTCGCCATTGGCGCTGGCCATATCCACGGACACAATATGGCCATCGGCAAAGGCGGCGATAGCGGCATCGAGTGATTGGGGGATGCCAAGGCTGCGCGCGAACAGGTTCATGGTTCCCGCGGGCAAGATGGCAAGCGCCTTCTTCTTGCCCATCAGCCTTGCCGCGGCAGTCGAGACGGTTCCGTCGCCGCCGCCGACGAGGACGACGTCGATGTTTCGCCGCGCGGCAGCCTTGTCGAGCGCTTCCGCCACGTCCTTGCCAGGAACGACATCGATATCGACCTTGTGACCGGCGCTCTCAAGGGTTTCGGCCGTGCGCTTGGAAAACGCGTCGAGGTCGGTGGTACGCAAGGTGCCGCCCTCGCTGTTCAGCACCGCAGCAAAGCGCATGAAAAATCCTTCGTGACGGTCGTTGGAAATTAAGTGGCCAATTCATATTGGCCGGCCCTCCGACGCGAAACGTCAATGATCGCAAATGGTTCCCAGCTTGCGAGGGATCTGCATCGAAGGCAATTGGCGGAAAATTTCGGAACCTCAAAGTGATGGCGGCGTTGTCGAAACGTCATTGCCGCGGCCGTCCTCCCCAATGCTGGCCGCGGTGGAAACGAACAGCATACGAGGAGAGACATCATGATCCGCACACTCTTGGCTACGACAGCCCTTGCGACGCTTCTTGCCTCCGGCGCCATGGCGCAGGAAATCACCGCGCCTGCAACGACCGCGCCGGCGCCTATGACCGACAGTGCCGTTCCGGCCGCTCCTGTTGCGCAGGCGGATGGCAGCCTCGTCACAAACATCATCGGTGAATCGGTGTTCAACGGACCGGGCGACGATGCCCAGAACATCGGCAAGGTGAGCGACGTCGTGTTCGACAAGGACGGCAATGCGACTTCGGTGGTGATTGGCGTCGGCGGCTTCCTTGGCATAGGCGCAAAGGACGTGGCGTTCGATTTCGCCAAGCTGCAATGGGCCGAAAAGAACGGCGACCGCTGGTTGGTGGCTCCGTCTACCAAGGAAGAACTGACCGCGCAGCCGGCCTTCGATCCGGCCCCTTACGAACCGGCCCCTGCGCCGCAGGCTGCGGCTGACGTGCCGGCGACGACGACCGCACCCGCCGATGGCACGTCTGCGCCTTCCGATACAACGGCCATGGCGCCGGCCACCGATATGCAGACGGCACCGGCTGAGCCGGCTCCGCCTATCGAGCGAGCCGATGGCAGCATCGCCACGCAGATCATTGGCGAGAACGTGTACAACGGCACCGGCGATGACGCCCAGGACATCGGCAGTGTCAACGACATCGTGTTGTCCAATGCCGGCCAGATGGAGTCGCTGGTGATTGGCGTCGGCGGCTTCCTGGGGCTCGGCCAGAAGAACGTCGCCTTCGACTATGGCAAGACGAGCTGGACGGAAAAGAATGGCGACCGCTGGCTGGTGGTCGAGGCGAACAAGGAGTCGCTCGAGGCCCTGCCTGATTTCGATCGCCGCGCCTATGACCCGGCTCCGGCGGCAGCCGCTGTGAGTGCTGAAACGCCGGCAACCGTGACGCCGACGACGGACACGGCCGCCAATACCGAGGCCGCACCGAGTGCGAATTCGACGGCACCGGCTGGCGACATGGCGGCCGAAACGCCGGCCCCCGATGCGACTGCAACGCCTGACCAGACGCAGACGGCTGCCATCGACAAGTCGACGCTGACGGAAATGCCGATGACGGGTGAAATCCGCTCCGAGGATCTGGTCGGCACGACCGTCTATGGCGCCGATGATGCCAAGGTCGGCGAAATCGGCGATGTGGCGCTTACAGCCGACAGCAAGGTCGACGCCGTTATCGTCGATGTCGGCGGCTTCCTCGGCATCGGTGCGAAAGAGGTCGCGGTCGGCATGGATAATCTGAAGATCATGACCGACAAGGACGGCAAGAAGTATCTCTATACCGACTTCACGAAGGAACAGCTTGAAGCGCAGGCCGCCTATGACAAGGGCAGCTATACAGAAAAGCGCGACGAGCAGCGACTGATGCTCCAGTAATCCTGCATCCTCCCGGATGACCGCCCGCGCCGGCAACGGCGCGGGCTTTTTTGTAGCTGAATGCGCAGGGGGAAGTTCCGAAGAGTAAACAATTGAAGGTCGATTGTTCACTTATTCAGCACGGATCATTCTGAGTTTGGTGCCTTTGCGACGACCCATGGTAGGGCCATATTGGCCTCGACAGCGGCAAGGACCGCAGAAAGGGGCAATGTCATGCTCACCCAGATCAAAGGCCTGCATCACGTCACCTCGATGGCGAAGGACGCACGCACCAACAATGCGTTCTTTACGCATAAGCTCGGCCTGCGCCGCGTAAAGCAGACAGTGAATTTCGACGCGCCTGACGTCTATCACCTCTACTATGCCGACGAGTTCGGCACGCCGGGGTCGGTGATGACCTATTTTCCCTTTCCGAACATCGGACAGGGCCGCACCGGTGTGGGCGAGGTTGGAACCACCGTGTTTTCAGTGCCGGAGGGTACGCTCGATTTCTGGCAGCAGCGCTTTGCCGAGCTAGGCGTCAAGGTGCTTGGCAGCGAGGAACGCTTTGGCGAAAAGCGCCTGACCTTCGCCGGTCCTGACGGGGACGGGTTCGCATTGGTCGAGGCCAAGGATGATGCCCGCGCGCCATGGTCCAAGGCCGATGTTGCGGCAGACGAGGCCATCCGTGGTTTTCACTCCGTGTCGCTGAGGCTGCGCGACGGCGGTGCGACCGAGGAGATGCTCAAGTTCATGGGCTATGAGGAGGTCGAAAGGGCCGGCAACCTCAAGCGCCTCGCCATAAAGGACGGCAACGGCGCTGATCTCGTCGATATCGAAACGCTTCCGGGTGCCGCTTTTGCCAATCTCGGTGCGGGATCGGTGCATCACGTCGCATTCGCGGTGGAAGACCGCGCGCGCCAGCTCGAGGTCCGCAAGGCGTTGATGGATACGGGTCATCAAGTAACGCCGGTGATTGACCGCGACTATTTCTGGGCGATCTATTTCCGCACGCCCGGCGGCGTGCTGTTCGAGATCTCGACCAACGAGCCGGGCTTCGATCGGGACGAGGATACGGCCCATCTCGGCGAGGCGTTGAAGTTGCCCAAGCAGCACGAACACCTGCGCCCTTATCTCGAACAGCATTTGCAGCCATTGAGTGAATGAGGAGCGAACGATGACCAAGGATGCCTATATCCACAAAATCGTGCCCGGCAAGCCGGGCGGTCCGCTTCTCTTTGTGTTTCACGGCACGGGAGCGGACGAGACACAGCTTCTATCGCTCGGCCATGATCTCATGCCGGACGCGACCATTGTCTCGCCGCGCGGCGACGTTTCGGAAATGGGCGCGGCGCGCTTCTTCCGCCGCACCGGCGAAGGCGTCTACGACATGGCCGACCTGGCGCGTGCAACCAAGAAGATGGCCGGGTTCGTGAAGGCACACATAGCGGATGCCAAGCCGTCGCGTGTGGTGGGTCTTGGCTATTCAAACGGCGCCAACATATCGGCTTCGACACTGTTCGACGCGCCTGAGTTGTTCGATGCGGCGGTGCTGATGCATCCGCTGATCCCGTTGCGGCCGGAAGGTGGCCGGGGGCTGTGCCGGACGTCGGGTTCTGGTTACGGCCGGTCGGCGCGGCCCGATCTGCGCGCCAGACTTGACCACGCGGCTGGAAGCGTATTTGCGTGATCTTGGGGCCAGCGTGACTGTCGAATGGCATGAGGGCGGGCACGAGGTGCGTCCCAATGAAATCGAGGCGGCGCGCGTGTTCCTCGCGGCTGTCTCTGGAAAGGAAGTGGCGAAATGAACGAGCAATTGCCGGAAGTGCAACTTGAGGACAACGGCACCAAGGGGCGGTATGTGCTGCGCGGCCCGGATGGTGCTGAAGCTGAAATGACCTTCACCAAGATCGGCGAAAAGCAGTTCATCATCGACCATACCGAAGTGCCGGATGCCTTTCGTGGCCAAGGTGCCGGGCTGAGGCTGGTGACGAAGGCGGTCGAGGACGCGCGCGCTTCCGGCAAGAAGATCATTCCGCTGTGTCCGTTCGCCGCGGCGCAGTTCCGCCGTCATCCGGAATGGGCCGACGTGCTCAAGCCGTAAAGCTGAACTGGCCCTGCGGTCTCCGCTTCTTATATTTATGCCAGGCAATTTCGGTCGAGGTCGCGAATGGATGCGCATGTCGATATCCGCAAGGAAGAACGTGAGGGCAGAGGCCGCTACGTGCTGGCGATGCCGGGCGGCGAAGAAGCCTACCTGACCTTCGTGCGCTCCAGCCCATCGCATATCGTGATCGACTACAGCTTCGTGCCGCCGTCGGCGCGAGGGCGCGGCGTGGCGGCCAGGCTCGTTGCCTACGCCGTTCAGGATGCGCGCGATACCGGAACAAGGATTACGCCCGTGTGCGGTTATGTTGCCGCCGAGTTTCGCCGACATGGCGAGTGGGCCGACGTGCTGGCGCGCTAATTTGGCAGCCGGCAGGTTGCCCTTCCGCTGGCGTCCTCACACCGCCGACGAACACGGCTCTGGCCTGTCTCCCACCGTTTCTTAAGGTGTTTTGGCTAGACAAGGGCAGTTTTGCGCAAACACGGAGACGGACAGGGTGCGCTTTTCCGCGGCCACGACTGCCGACCGGATTTTGCCGCAGCGCCTTGCGTCGCGCATGCGCCCGTTGCTTGTGCGCGTGGACGACATTCTTTTCAGCGCGGACGAACGCGGCGAAGCCGGACGGATGTCGCTGATCGCCTTTGCGGTCCGTGTCGTGAGCGCGGCCATCGCCTTCATCAGCCAGGTTATGATGGCCCGCTGGATGGGCAGCTTCGAGTACGGCATCTTCGTACTGGTGTGGGTGACGATGCTGATCATCGGCAGCATTTCCTGCCTCGGCTTCAGCACATCGGTTATCCGCTTCATCCCGGAATTTCGCGAGCGGGCGATGCTGGAAGAACTGCGTGGCATCGTCTTGTCCAGCCGCTACTTCGTTCTTGCCGCCTCAACGGTCATAGCGGGTGTTGGCGCACTCGGCGTCTGGCTGTTTTCGCCGTGGATGGAAGACTACTATTTCGTTCCATTCCTGCTCGGCATCTTCTGCATTCCGATGATTGCCTTGACCGACCTGATGCAAGGCATGTCGCGCGCCTATTCTTGGGCATTGTCGGCGCTATTTCCGACCTTCATCACGCGGCCGATCCTGATCCTCGTGTTCATGGCGCTGGCGATCTGGTTTGGATTCCCGGCTGATGCAAAGACGGCAATCCTGTCAGCGATCGCGGCGACATACCTGACTGCGGTGTTGCAACTGGCCAGCTTGACGGCGCGGCTGGATACCTTGATCCAGGCCGGGCCGATGAAGGTGAATTTGCGCTACTGGCTTGCCGTCTCGCTGCCGATTTTCCTGGTCGATGGATTCTTTTACCTTTTGACCAATGCCGATGTGCTGATGGTTGGTCTCTATCTCGATCCCGATCAGGTCGCGGTCTACTTCGCCACGGTCAAGACGCTGGCGCTGGTGCATTTCGTCTATTTCGCAGTGAAGGCGGGGGTGGCGCAGCGCTATGCCCAATTCACGCATGGCGGCGATACCGACAGGCTGGCTGGCTTTGCCCGTGAAACGGTGTCGTGGACATTCTGGCCTTCGCTGGCGATGGCGGCGGTCGTGCTGATACTAGGCGAGCCCATGCTGGCGCTGTTCGGCGAGGAGTTCGTGGATGGCTATCCACTGCTGTTCGTGCTCGTCGTCGGCGTGGTGGCGCGCGCATCGGTCGGCCCATGCGAGAGCCTGCTCACCATGAGCGGCAACCAGAATGTCTGCGCCTTCGTCAACGCCACGACGCTGGCCTTCAACATCGGCCTCAACATGCTCCTCTTGCCGCTGTTCGGGCTATGGGGCGCGGCCTTCGCCACCGCGCTCGCGATGGTCTTCGAAGCCGTGGCGCTTTCGTTCACGGTATGGCGGCGGCTTGGCATCGTGATGTCGATCTTCATTCCGGTTCGGAGCGCTGTCTGATGGCCGCTGTTCCGTTGATCCAGGAAACCAGCGGCGGGCCTGCCGGCGCGATGGTGTCCGGGCTTGCCGGACTGGCGCGTGACCCGGCTGAACTTGCCGAGATCGAACTGCTTGCCAGCGGAAGGCCCGAGCGGCGGCTGGCGATCTATCCGGCTTCGGCGGGGTTCGATCTCGTCGAAGAACTCGACCATCTGTGTGTGCGGACCGTCGAGCCGAACATCTTCTTCAATCCGCGGTTCCTGGCCCCGGCCATGCCACGGCTGGAGGATCGCGAGGTGCGGCTAGCCGTCATTCGCGATGGCGATGAATACCGCTCGCGGCTGCGGCTTCTGGTGCCGTTTTCCGTTGAGCGCTCAACCGTGCCGCTTGGTCAATCGATCATGCGGACGTGGTCGAACCCGTTCGGGCCGACCGGCACCCCGCTTATAGATCGCGACGACCCGCTGGGCGTCCTGGAAGACTTCCTCGACATGATGTCGCGACCGCATCTGAAGCTGCCGAAGGTGCTTGTACTGCCCGATCTATGGCTTGACGGCGCAATGGCGAGCCTGCTCATGGGCGTCGCCGAAGCGCGCCATCTCACCTTGGTGACCACCGACATGGTGGAGCGCCCGGTGCTGGAGAGCGATCTCGAAGGTGACGCCTATCTCAAGGCTTCGCTGCGTTCCCACCACTATCGCGAGTTTCGCCGGCTGTGGCGCAGGCTCGCCGATACAGGCACGCTGGAACATAGCGTTGCGCGAAGCGCGCAAGAGATCCGCGAGGCAACAGAAAGCTTTCTCGCGCTGGAAGCGGATGGCTGGAAGGGCCGCGAGCGCACGGCGATGGCGATCGACCGGTTCCAGGCGCCCTTTGCTCGCGAGGCTGTGCATCGGCTGGCCGAACTGGACATGTGCCGTATCCACACATTGTCGCTCGATGGACGCACGATCGCCAGCCTGATCGTGTTTATCGAGCAGGGCGTCGCCTATACGTGGAAGACTGCCTATGACGAGAGCCTGGCCGCTTTTTCGCCCGGCACGCTTTTGATGATCGAGGTGACGAAACAGCATCTCGAAGATCCCAACATCGTCTTCACCGATTCCTGCGCGGTGCCGGACCACCCGGTGATGAGCCGCCTGTGGTCGGAGCGCAAGACGGTCGGAACCTTTGTCATCGGCTTGTCGCCGGATGCCGACAGGGCGGCGCGGCAGGCCGCTTCTCAACTGCACCTCTACCGGGAGACGCGCAACATGGCGAAGGTGTTGCGTAATCGCGTACGTGGCCTTCTCAACCGGCGGTAGCGGCGATGCGCCATATACATCCGACGTTATCCGTACGGAAACCATTGTCTGTTATGGCAAGGACAAACATGCGGCTCTGGTCGTCATGATTGACTTGAAGTGGGGGAACAAATGACGCTGGTGAATGCCGCCGCACCTTTTGAGGTGCCGCGTTCGGACCATGCATACAAGTGGTCCATCAGGCTGGTTTGGGCTACTGGACTATATGTTGCGATAGCGTTTTGTTTCTGGCCGGGGTCGTTTCTGACACTGAGCCAAATGTACGGCATGAAGTTCGCGGTCAACGTGCCTATCCTGTTGACGCTCGGAATCTTTTCAGCCGGGCTCATCTACGGCGGTTCCGAGCCGACGCGCTACGCCATCAACATGCTGACCCAGCGCTGGCGGCTTTATGGGCCTGTGTTCTTTTTCTTCTTCCTCGGCCTGACAGCCTTTTCCACCTACAAGACGGCCATTCCCTCGGTGGTGCCATTCTATGCCGATCCCTGGCTCGCCAGCCTGGACGAATGGCTGCATGGCACCCAGCCTTGGCAACTGGCTCACTGGTACGACAGCGATATATTCGGGCTTGTCATCTTCGAAAGCTACAAGAAGGTCTGGTTTGGCCTGTGGTTCGGGACGGTGCTTTTCGTTGCGATGTGGCCACGGCATATCGAACGGATCAGATATCTGTGGGCGCTGCTTCTGACATTCGCGATCATCGGAAGCATGCTTGCCATGGGATTGTCTTCGGTCGGCCCGATTTTCTACGATCAGATCCTTGGCGGCGATCGTTTCCGCGACCTGCAGCTGGCTCTCGACAACCAGGAATACAGCTACCGTATCCGAGAATATTCGGACTATCTCTTGTTGCTCTATCGGGCGGACAAGACAGATCTCGGCAGCGGCATTTCGGCAATGCCGAGCGTTCATGTAGCACTGGTGGTGCTCAACGCCTATTTCCTGTCGTCGCTCAACCGCTGGCTTGGTGCATTTGGCTGGGCCTATGCCGCGTTCATACTGTTCAGCTCGGTCTATACCGGGATGCACTACGCGATGGACGGTTATATGTCGATTGCCGTGGTCTCGCTGATCTGGTGGCTGACGGGACGCTTCATCCTTCGACCCGCATTGGCCGCAGACCGAGACGCTTGATGTGCATGGGCATGGCGTGAGCCTGCCCCTTAGCGCAGGATATCCGAGAGCTTGTTCGGCTTCTTGTCACCGAGGCTGAGGTCGAGCCCGGCGAGAAGATCAGCCAGATGGCTTTTCATCAATTCCGAAGCTTCGCTCGCGCGATGCGCTTCGATCGCATCGACCAGTTCGTTGTGCGCATGGGTGTGGCAGGTGGTTTCGCGCCTGGACCAGTAGAGCGTGATGATGAGCGAGGAATGGGAGACGAGATCGCGCACAATGTTGATGAGTGCCGACTGGTCGGCGATTTCGGCTAGACCGACGTGGAAACGGGCTGACAGGATGATGGCTTCGCTGTCACGGCCAGCGTGCAGCGCCTCGTGCTCTTCCTTCAGATGCTGGCGCAGCAGCGCGATGTCCTCGGGCTTCGCGCGCATCGCGGCGATGGCTGCAACCTCGGCCTCGATCAGCGCGCGCGCCTGGAAGACGTCAAGCGCTTCCTTCTTCGACGGGTGCGCGACGAACGCCCCGCGATTGGGCTCGAGGCGGACAAGGCGCTCATGCGACAGGGCCTGGAGCGCGGCGCGCACGACGGTACGGCTGACCGAATAGATGGCCGCAAGCTCGTCTTCCGGCAGCTTGGTGCCCGGCATAAGGCGACGGCCGATGATGGCATCCTTTAGGCCTTGATGGAGGCTGGTCCAGCGCGACGCCGGTTTTTCCCCTTCATCAACCGGCCTTAATACAGTCAGCATACTTTTCTTTTTCCGGCGATAGCTCTTTGGCTCCCCACCGATATGGGATTGCAAACCCGCCAAACCAACCAAAATCAGCCTGAAATCTCACATTGCCCGCATATCGGTCAATCCCTCCAATTTGTGCAGAAAGCTGGAGGAAAAGGCGGTTCGGTTCGATTTCTCCCTATCAAGGCCGGCTATGCCGCTGAACTGTCCTTGATATGTCCGGACGGGGATAGCGGTGCATAAAAGCCGGCGAAACGCTTGGCGAGTGGGGCAGCGTAGCTTCCAACCTTCGAAGTTTTGAGGCCAAGCATGTGCAGCGATTCCGCAAGCTTGACCGCGCAGACCACGCCATCCAGCACCGGAACGCCATGCTGGTGGGCGAGTTGGTTGGCAAGATCGGCCATGCCTGCGCATCCGAGAACGATGGCTTCGGCCTTGTCTTCATGCAGGGCGCGGGCGATCTCGTCGGAGATCTTGTGGCGGGCGTCCGAATCCGTTTTCTCCAGATCGAGCACGGGAACGTCGGAAGCCCTGACCTTGGCGCAGCGCGAGGATAGCCCGTACTTGACCAGATTGTGCTCGATGGCAGGAACGGAGCGAGCAAGCGTGGTGACGACGCTGAACTTGCCGGAAATCAGGCTGGCCATGTGGAAGGCGGCTTCGCCGATGCCGATGACAGGTGCTTCCGTGGCGCAGCGCGCGGCATCGAGGCCGGTGTCGTCAAAGCAACCGATGACATAGGCATCCATACCGGGGTTTTTGTGCATTTCGGCGATGATGCCCGGGATGGCGAACACCTCGTCGAAATAGCCTTCGATGCTGGGCGGGCCGTCATCAGGATTGACCGCCTGAACCTCCGTGCCGGCACCGGCCGCCAAGGAAGCGGCCTTGCCGATCTTGCCGGTCATGGACCTGGTGGTGTTCGGATTGATGACAAGGATACGCATAAGATATTCCTAGACCTCGCCGCCGAGGTAGAGCTGCTTGACGCGCTCGTCCGTCAGCATTTCGAAGGAGTTTCCACTGAGTGCGACAGAACCGGTTGTCAGCGCATAGGCGCGCTGCGAAATGCGCAGCGCCATGCGCGAGTTCTGTTCGACGAGGAGGACGCTCACCTTCTCGTCGCGGTTGATGGCGACGATCGAGCGGGCAATGTCCTGGACCAGTTTCGGCGCAACACCGAGCGACGGCTCGTCCAGGAGCAGAAGCTTGGGCTTGGCCATCAGGGCGCGACCGATGACCAGCATCTGCTGTTCGCCGCCGCTCATCGTTCCTGCCTGCTGGGAATAGCGTTCCTTCAGCCGAGGAAAGCGCGTCATCACCATTTCAAGGCTCTGGGCGATCTCTCCCTTGTCGGTGCGGGTAAAGGCCCCCATCAAAAGGTTGTCGCGAACCGTCATGTAAGGGAACACGCGGCGGCCTTCGGGCACCATCGAGATGCCCATGCGCACGATCTCGTCGGGGCCTGCGCCATCTATGCGCTTGCCGTTGAAATGGATCGTGCCTTTGCGCGGCTTCTTCAAGCCGGTGATGGCGCGAAGGATCGATGACTTGCCGGCGCCGTTGGCACCGATCAGTGCGACCGTCTCACCTTCGTTGACCTCCAGCGACACGCCCTTCAGCGCGTAGACGTGGTCGTAGTAGAGTTCGACATCGTCGAATTTGAGCAGTTTTTCCATGGCCTACAACCCGATCGATTCGTCTTCGGCGCCGAGATAGGCTTCGATGACTTTGGGGTTTTGCTGGATTTCCAAAGGCGTGCCCTCGGCAATCTTCTGGCCGAAGTTCAGCACCACGATGCGGTCGGAGATGTTCATGACCGCGGGCATGTCGTGTTCCACCAGAAGCACGGTGATGCCGCGATCCCGCACCTTGCGCACCATCTCCACGGCCTTTTTTGTCTCGTCGTGGTTCATGCCGGCGAAGGGCTCGTCGAGCAGGAGCACCGTCGGATTGGTGGCAAGGCCGATGGCGATGCCAAGCGCCCTCAGATGGCCGTGCGGCAAGGTAGAAGCCACTTCGCTGCCCAGTTCGCCAAGGCCAAGGAAGTTGATGATCTCGTCCGCCGAGCGTCCAAACTCTTCCTGGTCGCGGCGGGCCGTGGCACTGCCGAAATAGAAGCCGGCGAGGCTGGCATTGGAGCGCAAGTGATGTGCGGTAATGACGTTGTCGCGCACCGTCATGCCCTTGAAGATGGTGGTTTCCTGGAACGTGCGCACCACGCCCTTGCGCGCCACGATATGCGCGGCAAGGCCGGAGATGCGTTCGCCCTTGAAGCGGACCTCGCCTTCGGTTGGGCGAAGGAACGAGGAGATGAGCTTGAACAGCGTGGACTTGCCCGCGCCGTTCGGCCCGATCACCGAAAGGATTTCCCGGTCGCGCACGGTGAAGGAGACATCGTTGACCGCCACCAGGCCGCCGAAACGCTTGGTCACTTTCGAAATGGTGAGAATGTCAGTCATCGACCCGCTCCCTTCGCCTTACTGGAGAACCTGAGGCTCAACAGCCCGTTGGGCAGCAGGAGCATCAGCGCGATGAGGATCGCGGAGAAGATGAGCAACTGGAACTCACCGGTCTGGAACAGCACGTCCCAGCCGAAGTACAGCACGAAGGTGCCGAGGATCGGTCCGAACACGTAGCTCAAGCCGCCGAGGAAGCAGTTCAGCATGAAGTTGACTGAGTCCGCCACGGTGAAGCTCGAAGGGTAGATCGACTGCGAGATGGCCGCGAACATCGCTCCGCCGACACCACCAAGGAAGGAGGAGATCGCATAGGCGAGGACGCGCAGATAAGTGATGTTCACGCCGATCGAAGACGCCAGTTCCTCGTTCTGCTGCAGAGACTGGCAGAGCTGCCCGATGCGGGAGTTCTTCAGCCGGTAAAGGCCGGCAAAGCACAGCGCCATCAGAATTACCGAGACGATGTAGAAGGCCAGCCGAGGGTTGGTGAGCGTGGCAAAGTCTGGCAGCAGCGTGACGCCGAACAGGCTGATGCCGCCGGGCTGCGGAATGCTGACGATGCCCTTGGCACCGTTGGTGATCGGAAGCGCCAGCGCCAGAAGGCGCACCACTTCCGTCAAGACCAGCGTGACCATGGCGAAATAGACGCCGCGCAATCGCAGGATCGGCAGGCCGATCAGGATACTGGCTGCAGCACAGAATATGCCTGCCAATGGCAGGGTGAGCCAGAACGATACCCCGTAGGCGGTGACCAGGATTGCCGAGACGTATCCACCCATCAAGGCATAGGCGCCCTGACCGATGTTGATGCGTCCGATGTAGAAGGTGATCCAGACGCCGGCGCTGATGATGCTGAGCAGCGCCACGGAGGTCAGCGTGTAGTAGAGGTCTTCGCGACCGCTGGCGCCGATCGCCAGCGGCACCACGATGAGGAGGACCAGCAGGAACGCGCCTGCGAGGAGGGCTTTTGTCGTCATGGTCATGGCCTCAACCCCACGGCTTGCCCATCAGCCCGTTCGGGCGGATGCTGAGGAACACCATCAGGAGAGCGAAGATCACCAGGTAGGTGATGTCGCCATATTCGCGCAGGACGGTCAGGCCGACCGACTCCATCATGCCGAGGATGAAGCCGCCGGCGATCGCGCCGGAGATCACGCCCGCCCCGCCGATCATGATCATCAGGAAGGCCTTGATCGAGGTCGGGCCTCCCATGCCGAGATTGACGCCGGTGATGGTGACGAGAAGGCCGCCGACGAGGCCGGCGAGCATGGCGCCGAGCGCAAAGCCCAGCATCGAATAGCGCGAGACGTCGACGCCCATCAGCTGGGCCGCCATGCGGTCCTGCGCGAGCGCCCGCATGGCGCGGCCGGCACGGGAATAGTTCATGAAGCCGATGAAGGCGACGATCAGCAGGATCGCGAGGACGCCGATCAGGATGCGGTCATAGGGCATGATGATGCGCATGTCCCAGTTGAACACGCCGTTGACGACCTTCGGCACGCCGCGCTGCTTTTCGCCGAACAGGAGCAGGATGACGGCGTCGAGGAAGAAGGCGATGCCGGCGGCGAGCAGCATGGTCGATTCATCGCGCTTCGACCGCCGCACGACGGGGGCGAAGAGGAATTTCTCGATGGCCGCGCCCAGGATCGCGAGGATCGCCGCCGAGGCGAGGAGGCCGACGATGAAGGGCAGGCCGAACTGGACGACGACCGTGTAGGTGACGAAGCCGCCGAAGACGTACATCTGCCCGTGGGCGAAGTTCAGCACGTTCATCAGCGAGAAGATCAGCGTCAGCCCCAGGGCGATCAACGCATATTGCGCACCAAGGTAGAGACCGTTGGCGATTATCTGTTCCATCGTGAGCCTCCAATGGAAGGTTCAGGCAAAGAGGGGCCCGGCCGGACCTTGCGCGGTCCGGGCCCCGTTGCGGTATGCCTCAGGCTCCGATCAGTCGACCTGGCCGACGAACAGCGTCTCGAACTTGCCGCCCTTGTACTCGTTGACGACGAGCGGGACGGAGACCTGACGCTTCTGGCCGAAGGAGGTCATGCCGACATATTTCAGCTTGGCGTCGCCCTTCATGAAGGGATTCGGCGCCTCGAACGTGTCCATGGTCTTCTTGTATTCATCGACGTTGTCGATGGCCGCCGGGTTCGCCTTCAGCGTCTCGATGATGTATTCGAGCGCATAGACCTTGGTGTTGGACTCGTCGTTGTATTCGCCGAACATCTTGGTGTAGCGCTCGACGAATTCCTTCATCGTGTCGCTGGCGAGTTCCGGCGTGGAGGCGCCGCCGACCGAGATGAAGCCTTCGGCAAGGTCGCCGGCGCCTTCCTGGAGCACGGCGGCGTCCTGCGCCGTTTCCGTCGAGATGAGGCCGGTATAGCCGAGCTCGCGCGCCGAGCGGATGAGCTGCGGGGCGTTGGCCGGCGAGACGCCCGAAAGCACCAGAAGGTCGGGCGCGGCCTGGATGACCGGCAGCAGCACCGGCGTGAAGTCGGTCGTGTCCACCTGGTAGGTCACGTTGCCGGAGACCACCTCGAGGCCGAGCGCCTGGGCGGCGGCAATGCCGGATTCACGCTGGCTCAGCGGGTCCGATTCGTT
>Ga0066256_1000505_pt1 | contig 100808 bp, 88 predicted proteins | sample ThiBio_1000_biof_FD_87107 | JGI IMG/M metagenome (GOLD analysis project Ga0066256, IMG submission 87107) | Wastewater bioreactor microbial communities from Cape Town, South Africa - Thiocy_expt_1000_biof (version 2) | ecosystem: Engineered > Bioreactor > Thiocyanate-remediating >... | reverse complement strand
CGGCGTGCTCCTTCAAAACCCGGATGATCTGCTCTTCGGTAAACCTGCTCTTACGCATCGTCTGTCTCCTGGCTGGAGAACAGAAATCCTAACTCAAAATCGGGGGCGTTTCAGGGGTGCAGGTCAAAGTGATGTGATCTACGGGTTGTCCGTCCAGCAAACTCTTATATACCTTTCCTTTCTTGACATGAATTACAGAAACGACAACGGCGGCATCTCCAGGCCACTTCATTCTGCGAGTTGCACGATAAATAGTTCCGCCATGCTCGACGATGAACTGCAAACCTGTCTCTCGCGAAACGCCTTGTCGAACGGACTTTGTAGCTAGAAGCCCAAAGCAACCACTCTGCCTCAGTAAGACAAAAGCGAGTCTGAAAAAGAATGACACCAAATCGCTTTTGCCGTGCGCGGGATCGAAACTCTCCAGGAGCCATTGCAGTAGTTTTGAGCCTCCTTGACCGGAGAAGATGCTACCTCCGAGAAACGGCGGATTACCGATGATCGCATCGAATCCGGGATTATCCCGCCCAAACACCTCTGGAAACTCGACAGCCCAGTGAAACGGCGGCAGCAGATTCTCGGCGGTCCGCAGGCTCCCGGCAGCGGCCGTGAGTTCATCCCATTTCGCGGAGCCGATGCTCGACACCCAGCTTTCTACGGTGGCACGCCGTATCTCTCGCGCTTTCGGCTTGTCCTCCGCAAAGAACGCGGAGATCACCGCATCCCCCAGCACGCGGACATGCTCGACACGGCTCTCCACGAACCTGTGCTTCTGCTCCAATACGGCACGCATTGTATCGTCCGGCGCGGACCGGATTTCGGCGCGCGCCTTCGTCGCCTCGGCCACGCGGTCGGCGACGAACTGGCGGAACAGTGGCAGGCCGGGCTTCGACGTGTCCCAGTGCATCGCCGCGATCTGCGCCGCGTCGAGGCCCACGAGGCTGTCGCCGCATTTCAGCGCATGGTCAAGGAAGGTGAACTCGTGATCCTTCGCCAGCGTCGCAAGCCATAGTGAGAGCTTCGCCAGATCGACCGCCCGCGGGTTCTTGTCCACGCCGTAGAGGCAACGCTGCGCGACGAGGCGGCGGGCATGCAGCTCCTCGTCCTCGTCCGCCGGAATCACCGGCCGGGTCTCGGGCCAGCGCGCCCACGCTGCCACCAGGCGAGTCGCGATGGCGCGGCAGGCCTCGACCAGGAAGGCGCCCGAACCCATCGCCGGATCACAAACCTTCAGATCGAGAATCTGATCCGCCGTGGCGTCCGGCCCCAGCCGCTCGAAGGCCAGCTCCAGCGCATGGGCGACGATCGGCTGGGTGAGGCTCCGAGGCGTATAGTGGCTGCCGGTGCGGCGGCGCTCGCCGGTCGGCTGAAGGATCGGCGTTCCTGCCGGCGCCATGACGTGGCGCGGCGATCCACGCTCATCTACCATGCTCTCGAAGGCGGCGGCCAGTTCCTCGACGCTCTTCGCCGCCTCGACAGGCTTCGCCTGCGCGGCCGTGAGCGTGCGGCCGACATTCTCCTTCAGGTCCTTGATCCTGTCCTTGCCCTTGCGGGCAAGTAGCTCGTCGAGCGCCACGAACACCGGGGTCCGGTTGTTCTTGCCGGCTTTGATCGCGAGCACGCTGCTCTTCGCCGCCTCGACGGTGAATCCCATCACCGTCTCGTAAACGGAGCCGATCTGCTCGACGTCCAGTGTGCGGTAGGACAGGCGCTCGCGTTCATGCCCGCGCAGCTTCAGGGTCATCAGCCCTTCGAGGATGCGCAGAATGCAGCCGTCCGACACACTCAGGATGCGAGGCGCGTCGTCCTTGGCGGCGCGGCCTTCCAGAAAGGGGAACTCATCCGGATCGAAAAGCTTGCCGCCGCGCGCCTGCACGAAATGCGACGGATGTCCCTTGTGGATCAGCCGGAAGAGCGCGAGCAATTGGCCCCAGCCGCCGCGCCGCTCATCCATCGTGTCGGGGTTGAGCGCCGCATCTTCGGCGAGCCGCGCGTAGAGTCCGCGGACCGAATAGCTGGTCTCATACATCGCCCGTGCGCGGGCGTCGGCACGAGACGGCAGCAGATCCCGGTCCTCGGCATAGAGGATGAAGACCAGCCGCATGAGGACGGTGAGCAGCCCCTCATAGAGGTGGCCGGGGTTCGACCGTGCCAGTTCCCGGACCAGATCAGCGTCGGCCGCGTCGAGGCCCCGCAGCAGTTCGTGCAGCGCGCCGAGGACCTGGCCGGCGAGTTCGGTCGAGACCGACGCCTGGGCATCACGACTCCTCTTCAGAAGAGCCGGAAGGCGGTGCGTGTCAGCGGCAGTGAACAGACTCGAACTATCAAGGAGAAGCTTCAGACCGCCCAGCATCGGCCGCCCGGCCACCATGCCGAGCGGTCTCAACGGGAAGGCCAGATAGCCGGACGTCTCGCCGCGCGGGGCATAGACGAGGCGTAGCTCCCGATCGGTGATCAGCAGCCCGGCAAAAACGCCGGTATCTCTCAGCAGACGCTCGAAACGCTGATGCGGCGAGGCTTCCCAACCGCCGAGCTGGGCGCGGCCATCCGGCTCGATGTCCGCCGCCTCGATGCGGACGAGAAGCTGCCAAGGTTGGCCATTCTGCCCGAGTTCGGCGACCGCCCATGTGGGCGCCAGCGTCGTCGCTTGCTCGGGCAAGCTCACGACCAGCGTGTCCGGCAGTTCAGGACCGCCCGGCGCTCCTGCGACATGGGCGGCGTTCCAGCCGAGCACCTGTTCCACGAAGGCCCATGGGTCTGGCAGCGCCGGCCCGGCCTCGTCCGGATTTAGGTATTCGGCGGCGTCCGCCGTATCGACGGGGCTCTGATGCAGCGGTGTCAGGCCCAGTTCCTTGAGAACGCTCGGCGCAACAACCAGCCCGACCGGCTGGACGTGATCGAGCCATTCGATGTCCAGATCGCGGTAGAGAACGTCAGCCATCGCGCTCACCCCGACACCGGCCAGAGATAGACGATGCCGACCGGCTCCAACCGATGGGCCTTCACCTCATAGGAGTCGCGCAGACGTTTCGGCTCGTCGCGAAGATCCTGTTCGAGGCGTGCGAGGCGCGTTTGCCAGTGCCGCCGGTCGGCTTCGCGCTCGCGCCGTTCTTCGGGCACGAGGTCGAGGGTGAGCTGATCGGGATTGAAGTCCTTCGAGGCTTTTCCAATCCTATCCCGCTGCTGCTCCAGCAAGCTCGCTAACGACCGCGCCTCCTCATCTCCACGCTTGGCGAGTTGCGTCTTGACGGCGGCAAGGCGTTCCTTGGCGATGGCTTCGAGGGCGGGGGTCAAGTCGGCGATGTCCTGGGAGACGAGCGTCTGAATACGTGCGATCGCGGCCGCGGGCGCTTCGCGAGCGGTGCGCAGCGCCTCTTCGAGCTGATTCAGCGTTCTTTCCTCTCCGCTCTCTCCCAAAGCGCGGAGCGGCTTTCGGCCCCGTTCGGATTCCGTCCAGATGGCTGTGATCGGGATGATCTCCTCGTGCAGCCGGGCCGCGCCGGCGCCATAGACGGCCTGGCGCCCCATCAGCGCGACACGCGGCTGAGCGCCGAGACCGGTGATGACCGAGAACCGCGACAGGTTCGACTGGAACCCCTGACTGAGGAAGCGGGAAATGAGCCGCCTGACCAAGCGATGCTCGAGATGCACCTGCACGACGTCGGTGGCGTCGCGACCATCGTCGAGAACCGGAGGCTCGAAAGCGATAGACCGGATCGGAGCGTTGCGACGCCAATCGCCGAGGCGCTCGCCGCGCTTGCGCGGCCGCACCCGCAGATCGTCGAAGGCGTCGTCCCACCCGGCGTCCCTGGAGAAAGCGGGATCGGATGGATCCAGCCGATAGGTGACGGTCCTGCCGACGCTCTCGCCGCGCGCACTATTGAGGGCGAAGCCTGCCCGCGACAACGCCGCGGCAGCGACCCGCTTAAGATCGTCGGGATCGACGCCAACCCTTTCCCGGGAGCGTTCGAGGATCCGCCTCAGATCGTCCTGTTCCTTCAAAAGACGCTCGTGACGGACCTTCTCCTCATCGTCCATTTCGGACTGGGCCTTGCCGAGCCGCTCCGTGTCATTCTCATCGGAGATTGCGCGAGCGAGCGCCTTCCCCTGTCCACGCGCGATACCATCTTCGGCCAGCCGTTTAGCAATGCGATCTTCGATGACCTGGCCGACGGACCCGAGTTCCTCGCGAATGGTCTCGGTCTTCCAGACCAGCGCATCAAGAACAATGTCCGCCTCGCGCTGCTCGTATCGGAAATAGCGGCAGAAGACCTGCTTCGCAGGCTGGAGCTTGCGATCGATGCGGCCGTTCCGCTGCTCCAGGCGTGATGGATTCCACGGCAGATCGAAATGCAGGAGATCCGAGCAGTAGGATTGAAGGTTGATGCCCTCCCGTGCTGCGTCGGTGCAGATCAGAATCCGCAGGGGCTCACTATCGGGATCGGCGTTGAAGGCGTGCTTGATCTGCTCGCGGCGATCCGACCCCGTGGCGCCGCTGAAGACGCCGATCCGATCGTCAATGCCATCGGTATCGGCCAGCCCTTCCCGCAACCGCCTTTCCAGCCAGCTCCTCGTATCCTCCCACTCAGTGAAGATGATCAGCCGGCGCCGATTCCACTGTTGGCCGTCCAGCATAGACTTGCGGATCCACTCAACCAGCCAGTTCACACGTGCGTCAGGCCGCGTGGCGTGCTTTTCGGCCAGCGCGAACATCTCGTCGACAACCGCCAGTTCGGCGCGCAGGTCCTCCAGCGTGGCGTCGACGACGCCGGCCGCGGAAGCGATGGCCGCTTCCGCCTCTTCGTCGGCGGCAATCGCCTTTTCGGCGTCTTCATCTTCGAGGCCCAGCTCGGCATTGTCCTCCGGTGTCGGTACGGCCACGAACGCGCTTGCAGCCGCCGTCGCGCGCGCGAGCTCTTCGCCGTCCAACACTTTTTGCAGAGTCACGCGGTGGGTCTTCAGCGTTCGAGCGAAGGCGGCGATCGACGACAGAAGCCTCTGTTGAAGGCCGACAAAGGCCAGCTTGGCGAGTGCCGCCTTCTGACTGCTCAGCTTCGCAACGCGCTTCATGCGCAGTTCGCCATAGGCGGCGAGCAGTCGTGCGAGCGCCAGTTCAGGAGCATCTTCCGGCAGACCGTCGATCGAGATCGGCTCGACGACCCGTTCCGGGAACGCCTCGCCGAGACGGCGGAGATCGGCCTTCAGCCGACGCACCATGACCGGCTCGAGATCGCGCGGCCGGACCTCGACGCCGCGCGTGAAGCGCTGCGGGTCGAGCATCTCAAGGAGAGCGGAGAAGCTGTTGGAGTGCCCGTTATGGGGTGTGGCGGTCAGGAACAGCCTATGCTCGAAGCGCTCCGCGAGTTCCCTGACCGCTTTCGTGAGCTGACTGGAGACGGCGTATCGCGTGCCTGCCGATGGGGCGGCGTGGTGGGCTTCGTCCAGGATGAACAGAGACCTCGCGCGAAACTCCCCAAGGACATCGCGTAGGCCCGCAGAATAAGTCTCGTCGGTCAGCAGGCGATGCGACACGATAAAGCGTGACCCTGTGGTCCACGGATTGACGGAGAAGCCTCTCAGTCGCCTCAGTTCGCTGATGCGGTCCCGGTCTATGATCTCGAACGACAGGCCGAACTTGGCCTCCAATTCGTCCTTCCACTGGACCGTCATCGCTGGTGGCGCCGCGATCACGATGAAGTCCACCCGGCGTCGGAGCAGAAGTTCCCGCGCGACAAGGCCCGCTTCGATCGTCTTGCCGAGACCGACATCGTCGGCGATCAGCAAATTGACGCGCGGCAGACGCAGCGCCTTGCGCAGAGGGAGAAGCTGATAGGCGTCGAGCCTGATGCCCGCGCGGAACGGCGCTTGCAGCAGATCCCGATCGGCGGCTGTCGCGGACCGCCATCGGACCGCCCGAATATGGGCCGCCAAGACATCCGTGCTGTCGGGGCGGCCGACACCTACATTCGACCATCGATCCTCGTCGAGGATCTTCCTGGCAATCTCGGCATCCCATAGGACATCGAGCTGCTCGCCTTGGGCGTCGTCGGAAATACAGGACAGGCTTAGTGTGGGAAGGTCACCTTCCTCGCCGATCAGCGCTTCCACTAGCCACGGCTTGCCTCGCACTTCGACGAAAGTGCCAAGCTGAATGTTTGAGTGTGCCAAGCCGTCGTTCACTACATTCCCCGCTCGTTCGATCTCGCTTCTTTCATTCGGCTCATCACGCTTAATTCCACAAACTCATAGTGGCACCGCCGGTCGGTCACCAAACAGCACGACATCCGTGCTGTCACAGAGGACCACAACGATGACGAAGCGTCCCTGCAGGCCTCCAAGGTCGCCAGCTTTGACCGTTGGCGCTTACCTTCACCTCGATGCCTGCGATCATGCCGTCATCGCGATCGAGTACGATGTCCATCTCGCGCATGTCCCGATCCCGGAAATGATGCGGCGTCAACCGCAAGCCCGAGGCCATCATCAGCTTCAGCACCTCCGAGAATGCGAGCTCTCCAGCAGCGCGCCGAGAAACTGACTCCTGACCATCGGTGCGCGATCCACAGTCCTAGCAAGGTGTCTCGACGCCGTACTTGTTGGGATTCGCGATTATGAAGTGAAGCGAGCACAGATAGCGGGCAAGGGAGTAGAAGGCTGAGAGCAGTCAAAAATCTTTGGAAATTTCCGCAGACTAAATCGCAGACTAATTCGATTTTTAGTCTGCGGAGCGCTTGGGATCGAGCCAAAAAGGTGATGATATTTCAGAAGCTTAGATGGCGCGCCCGAAAGGATTCGAACCTCTGACCCCCAGATTCGTAGTCTGGTGCTCTATCCAGCTGAGCTACGGGCGCGCATTCGCGGGTTTGGGGCTTGAGAAGCCCGCCGCGAAGAGCGCCATAGCTACCGGCTCCGGGGAGGCTTGGCAAGAGTCGAGAGCCGCGAAAGGTGGGATTTTGGAAGGGCTTCCCAAGGTTCGGGCAGCAAGGATCAGGCCCGCGCCCGCTCGATGCGCAGATGGCTCAATTCCACCGGCCGGTCGGGAATAGCGATACGGAAAGTGGCTCCGATGGTCCCCTCCACCAGATTAAGCTCGCCGCCATGGGCGCGAACCAGTTCGGCGGCGATGGCAAGGCCGAGCCCGGTGCCGCCGGCGCGCGCCGAGCCCTGAAACGCCTCGAACAGATGCTCCCGCGCCTTCAGCGGCACGCCGGGGCCGGTATCGGACACTTCGATAATGGTGACCGATCCCTCGCGGCGGCCGGCAATCCGGATCTGCTTCGGTGAGATGTCGCTGCCGGCGTGGCTTTCCATCGCCTGCGCCGCGTTGCGGACGAGATTGAGCAGCACGCGGAACAACTGGTCGGGATCGGCGTCGGCGACAAGACCGCGCTCGATCGCGTTGATCCAGACGATCGAATCGTCCGTGGCGAGGCCGACGGATTCGCGCACCTCGTTGGCGATCGGCTCGATTGCGATCATGCGGCGGTCGGGCGGCGCTTCCTGCGCTTTGCCGTAAGACAGCGTGGACTGGCAGAACGCAATGGCCCGCTCCAGCGAGCGCATCAGCTTCGGCGCGAAACGTTGCACCCGCGGGTCCGGCACGCTGGCAAGCTGGTCTGACAGCAATTGCGAGGACGCCAGCAGGTTGCGCAGATCGTGGTTGATCTTCGACACCGCAAGACCGAGCGCGGCAAGACGGCTCTTCTGATGCAGCATCGAGACGAGGTCGCGCTGCATGTCGGCCAGTTCGCGCTCGGCGACGCCGATCTCGTCCTGACGGCGCGAGGGAATCACGATGCGCGCCGGACTTTCCGGATTCTCGTGGAAAGCGACCAGATTCGCCGTCATCCGCCGCATCGGCCGCACGAACAGGAAATGCAGCGCGAGATAGATCAACGCCGAGGTGACGATGGCGAAACCGAGCGAGAGCAGCAGCACGTTGCGCGAGAAGCGGTACATCGCCTGGCGCAGCGGCGCTTCGTTCACCACCACCTCGATGAACTGGCCGCCTTGCGGTGAGGGGCCGACCACGCGCATCACCTCGTCGTGGCGGTCAAGCATCACCTGAAAGGCATCCGCGATCGCCGACCACGCTGTCATGGTGCGCAGATCGACATTGCGATCTACCGCCGGCGGCATGTCGGCGATTGCCAGCAGGCGGCGCTGCTGGCCGGTCTTGATCGCCACCGCCCGCGCGCCGATGCTTTCCAGAATCTGCCGCGACAGCGAATCCGGCACCATGCCGCTCGGCGCGGCGTCGAGCACCAGCGCCGCCGTGGTCGCCGCAGCCAGCCGGTCGTTCAGGCGGTTGACGTAAAAGTTGGCGATCGACGGCACATAGATCAGCACTTCGAGGATCAGCACCAGCGGAATGGTCAGCAGCAGAAGCTTGCCGGACAGGCCGAGCCGCCCGCGCAGCGGAAGCCTCAGGCTCGCAGTCCCCGGCCCTGTCTGCGTCGCACTGTTCGGCACGCTGCCCGATCCCTGTTCCGTCCGCAAAATCCCGCCTCGCGCCACAATCCCGGCGATCTGGCCCCCGCACGCCGCGAGGCGACCTGGCGGCCCACGATGCGCCTGCTCGCAGCCGCCGTCAAACCCCTGAAAATCCACGATATCCCAGCTAAGTTAGCCAAAGCATCGGGTTTCCCGATCGGGCGCGTCATTATATCCCGAAGATTGACGAAAACAGGCCGCTCCCGTATAAGGCCCGCCAACTGTCCGCGATGGCCCGGTTCGACCGGGCCGGTTCATTTTGGGCCCATCCAAGCCCGTTTCTGGACCGGATCGGCGGACTTGCACCATTAACAGGCTCGGCAGTTTTCTGCCGGCACAGATCACCAGGCATCCGGCCGATAGCGGGATGCCCGGCAGCGGAGAACGACCGTGAAGCGGACCTATCAACCCAGCAAACTGGTGCGCAAGCGCCGTCACGGCTTTCGCGCCCGTCTGGCGACCACCGGCGGCCGCAAGGTTCTCGCCGCCCGCCGCGCCCGCGGCCGCAAGCGTCTGAGCGCCTGACCGGCCCACTCCATGCGCCGGTTGAACTCATGGACCGGTTGAAAAAACGCACGGATTTCATTGCCGCTGCCAATGGGCCGCGCATGACCGGCCCTGCTTTCGTCCTGCAATCGCGACGTCGCGACGACACCGGTCCGATCCGAATCGGATTCACGGTGACGCGCAAGGTCGGCACCGCCACCGAGCGCAACCGCATCCGCCGCCGGTTTCGCGAATTGGTGAAGCGCACCGACGTCATATCCATGCGACCCCACCATGATTATGTGCTAGTGGGCCGCCGGGCTGCGCTTCAGCGCAGCTTTGCGCTGCTGCTCGACGACCTGCGCCATGCGCTGGCGCGGCTCGAGCGGCAGACCGCAAGCGACAAGACCCGCCGACACACGCCACGTTCCCCGATTCCTCAAGCGGACTGACGAGACCCGACCGATGACCGATAATCGCAACACCATCATTGCCGTCATTCTGTCCGGCATCGTCCTGCTTGCATGGCAATATTTCTACAACATGCCCGAGATGGAGCGGCAGCGCGCCGCCCAACTCGCCCAGAAGGCGCAGACCGAGACCACCGCTCCGGCGCAGCCCGGCGCCGCCGGCACGCCGACCCCTGCGCCCACGCCGGGCCAGGCACCGCAGGCGAGCGGCGCGAACCAGACCGTGACGGTGCAGGATCGTCCGACCGCCATCGCCGCGACTCCGCGCGTCAAGATCGATGCGCCAAGCATCATCGGCAGCATCTCGCTGAAAGGCGCGCGCATCGACGACGTCGCGCTGGTGAAATATCGCGAGACCGTCGATCCGAAATCGCCGCCCGTCGAACTGTTCTCGCCGACCGGTTCCAAGGAGCCGTATTACGCCGAGTTCGGCTTCGTTCCGGCCGCCGGCTCCACCGTCAAGCTGCCCGACCAGAACACGCTGTGGAAACAGGACGGCGCGAACGCGCTGACGCCGACCACGCCCGTGGTTCTCACCTACGACAACGGCGAGGGCCTCACCTTCAAGCGCACCATCTCGATCGACGACAAGTACCTGTTCACGATCAAGGATGACGTGTCCAACGTCGGCACCGCGGCGGCGACGCTGTATCCATTCGGCCTGATCTCGCGCCACGGCGCGCCGCATGTCTCGGGCTATTACATTCTGCACGAAGGCCTGGTCGGCGTGCTCGGCGACAAGGGCCTGCAGGAATACAACTACAAGAAGATCGACGAAGCCAAGTCGGTGGACTTCAAGGTCACCGACGCCTGGCTCGGCATTACCGACAAATACTGGGCCGCGACGCTGTTGCCCGATCCCACCGCCTCGCTGACCGCGCGTTATTCCTCGAACCCGCTCGGCAACACCCGCACCTATCAGGCCGACTATCTGCTCGATCCGGTCACGGTCGCGATCGGCGGCAACGCCACCACCACTACCCATCTGTTCGCCGGCGCCAAGGAGACTCGGCTGCTCGACGCTTACGACAAGCAGCTCAAGCTCAACCGCTTCGAGCTTCTGATCGACTGGGGCTGGTTCTACTTCATCACCAAGCCGATGTTCTGGACGATCGACTTCCTCTATCACCTCGTCGGCAATTTCGGCATCGCGATCCTGCTCGTCACCGTGATCGTGAAGGCCATCTTCTTCCCGCTCGCCAACAAGTCCTACGCCTCGATGGCGAAGATGAAGGCGATCCAGCCGCAGCTCACCGCGCTCAAGGAGAAATTCCCTGACGACAAGGTGAAGCAGCAGCAGGAGATGATGGAGATCTACAAGAAGGAGAAGATCAATCCGGTCGCCGGATGTCTTCCGATCGTCATTCAGATCCCGGTGTTCTTCGCGCTCTACAAGGTGCTGTTCGTCACCATCGAAATGCGCCACGCGCCGTTCTACGGCTGGATCCACGACCTGTCGGCGCCGGATCCGACCAACCTGTTCAACCTGTTCGGCCTCTTGCCGTTCGATCCGAGCCAGGTCCCGCTGCTCGGTCACTACCTCGTGCTCGGCGGCTGGCCGCTGATCATGGGCGTGACGATGTGGTTCCAGATGAAGCTGAACCCGACGCCGCCGGATCCGACGCAGAAGATGATCTTCGACTGGATGCCGGTGATCTTCACCTTCATGCTGGCGAGCTTCCCGGCCGGTCTCGTGATCTACTGGGCCTGGAACAACCTGCTCTCGGTGCTGCAGCAGAGCGCGATCATGCGCAAGAACGGCGTCAAGATCGAACTGTTCGACAATTTGAAATCGACATTCGCCGGCGGCAAGAAAACAAGTTAGCGCGCCGGACCATCGTTTTTCTCCTCATGCCCGGACCCGTTCCGGGCATGATGCTTTGGGGAGCCTCATGACCACGTCTTCCGATGCGGAGCTGATTGAAGCCGGGCGCAAGCTGTTCGCCGGCGACTGGCGTTTCATCTGGGCCTCGCCCTCGATCGCGACGCTGCCGCCGATGAAGGGCGTCGAGATCGCCTTCGCCGGCCGCTCCAACGTCGGCAAGTCCAGCCTGATCAACGCGCTGACCGGCCGCAACGGCCTCGCGCGCACCTCGCACACGCCGGGCCGCACCCAGGAATTGATCTTCTTCGAGGGTCCGCAATCCGCCGGGGACGGCGACGCCGGCCTGCGGCTCGTCGACATGCCGGGCTACGGCTACGCCGCGGCCTCGAAGGTCAAGATCGCGTCGTGGACCTCGCTGATCCACCAGTTCCTGCAGGGCCGCGCCAGTCTCGCCCGCGTCTACGTGCTGATCGATTCCCGCCACGGCTTCAAGGATGTCGACAACGACGTGCTGACCACGCTGGACAAATCCGCCGTAAGCTATCAAGTGGTGCTGACCAAGGCCGACCAGGTGAAGCCGGCCGAACTGGAGCGCACCATGGCGACCATGCTGGAGACGCTACGCAAGCATCCCGCCGCTTTTCCCGAATTGCTGGTGACATCCTCGCGCACCGGCGCGGGCATGGCCGAACTGCGCGGCGCCATGGTCAAGCTGCTGCGGGAACGCGCCTGATGACCTCGTCTTTGCCGCTTCGCATCGCCATCATCCTCGCCGGCGCGATGGGCGCCTGCGGGGTCGCGCTCGCCGCCGCCTCGGCGCATCTGCCCGACGCCACGCGGCTCGGCTCCGCCTCCTCGATGCTGCTGTTTCATGCCGCCGCCATTCTCGGCGCGGCGGCGCTGACCCAACATACTCTGGTGCGGCATTCGCTCGGCGTGCTTGCGGCCTTCGGTTTCGTGCTCGGCGGAGCGCTGTTCGCCGGCGACCTGACGATGCGGCAATATCTCGGACACGGCCTGTTTCCGATGGCTCCGCCGACCGGCGGCACCATTCTGCTGCTGAGCTGGCTGGTGCTGGCGGCCGGCGCGGCGTGGCCGCGCCGCAATTGAACGTCTGGCGCTTTGCGCCCGTCACATCAATCGGCTAAACCCGTCTCGCTTTCCCCTTCGAAATAACCCGATGATCGCCATGCCCGACAGCATCAGCCCCCTCGACCAGGCCCGCATCCTCTCCGAAGCCCTGCCGCATATGCAGCGCTATGACGAGGAAACCATCGTCATCAAGTATGGCGGCCACGCCATGGGCGAAGAGGCGCTGGCCAAGCAGTTCGCGCGCGACATCGTGCTGCTGGAGCAGACCGCGATCAATCCGGTGGTGGTGCATGGCGGCGGGCCGCAGATTGCGACCATGCTCGGACGCCTCGGCATCAAGTCCGAATTCGCCGCCGGCCTGCGCATCACCGACGCCGCCGCCATCGAGATCGTCGAGATGGTGCTTGCCGGATCGATCAACAAGCAGATCGTCGGCTACATCAACGAGGCGGGCGGCAAGGCCGTCGGCCTCTGCGGCAAGGACGGCAACATGGTCACCGCCGTGAAGGCGACCCGCACCACGGTCGATCCCGGCTCCAACATCGAGAAGGTGGTCGATCTCGGCTTCGTCGGCGAGCCGGACAAGGTCGACCTCACGCTGCTCAACCAGCTCATCGGTCACGAGCTCATTCCGGTGCTGGCGCCGCTCGCCACCTCCGCGGACGGCCAGACCTACAACGTCAACGCCGACACCTTCGCCGGCGCGGTGGCGGGCGCACTGCGCGCCAAGCGGCTGCTGCTGCTGACCGACGTGCCCGGCGTGCTCGACAAGTCGAAGAAGCTCATTCCCGACATGTCGGTGAAGGACGCGCGCAAGCTGATCGCCGACGGCACCATTTCCGGCGGCATGATTCCGAAGGTCGAGACCTGCATCTACGCGCTCGAAGCCGGCGTCGAGGGCGTGGTCATCATCGACGGCAAGACGCCGCATGCCGTACTGCTCGAGCTGTTCACCAATCAGGGCACCGGCACGCTGATCCACAAGTGACGATGCGCCGCCGCGCCATAAAGTTTCTCCGTCATGCCCGGCCTTGTGCCGGGCATCCACGTCTTTTCTCAGAACGCATGACAGACGTGGATGGCCGGCATAGACGAGCGAAAGCGATGCCGTTCTTCGAACGGCTGGCCCGGCCATGACGAAAGACGGCGTGCGCGTCATGACCAGCCCTGCGCTCAGCCTGATCTCGGCCTGTCTCGCGCTGACCTTCTCCACCGCCGCCCATGCCGATCTCAAGCTTTGCAACCGCATGAGCTATGTGGTCGAGGCCGCGATCGGCATCGACAGCAAAGCCGCCACCGCGACGCGCGGCTGGTTTCGCATCGATCCCGCCGCCTGCCGCGTGGTGGCACAAGGCACCTTGAACGCCGACCGCATTCTGCTGCACGCCCGCGCGCTGCCGCTCTATGGTGCCTCGCCGGTCGCACAGAGCGGCACCGACAGACTCTGCATCGCGCAGGACAATTTCGTCATCGCCGCCGCGCGGCAGTGCCGTGGCGGACAGAGCCTGGCCGCCTTCACCGAAGTCAAGCCGACCACCGACGAGGCCGGCAACACCATCGCCTATCTCGCCGAGGACAGCGAATATGACGATGAGCAGGCGCGGCTAGCGGCGGTCCAGCGCCTGCTGGTGATCGCAGGCTATGACGCTGCGCCGATCGACGGCGTCGACGGACCGAAGACGCAGGCCGCCCTCGCCGCCTTCCTCAAGGCCCATGGTCTTGCCGCCGACATCGTCACCGCGCCGAATTTCTTCGACACCATGATCGAAGCGGTGCAGGCGCCGAGCGGCTCCGGCGTGACCTGGTGCAACGACACCGGCTACCGGGTGATGGCCTCGGTCGGCATCGACGACGGCAAGGCGCTCTCCAATCGCGGCTGGTATCGCATCGAGCCCGGCAAATGCTTGCATCCGGACATCGCGGGGCAACCACGCCGCGTCTTCAGCTTCGCCGAAGCGGTGGACGGCGATGGCCGCGCCATCAAGCGCGAGGGACGACCTCTGAACTGGGGCGGCTCCATGACCTTCTGCACCCGCGACACGCAATTCGAATTCAACGACCAGAGCGACTGCGCGGGCCGCGGCCTCACCGCCACCGGCTATGCGCTGGTCGATATCAGCGCTGCCGGCAAGACGTTGCGTTTCACCGCGCCATGACTACATTTCAGGCGACAAGCGAGACCTCCGGCGAGGTGCCGGGCGATTGCTCGCTGATCCGCCAGCGAGAGCTGGACCGACCATGACAGATTCTTTTTCCCCTCCCTCATCGCGCGGCTTCGGGCATATCGACACCTGGGTGTTCGATCTCGACAACACGCTCTATCCGCATCACGTCAATCTGTGGCAGCAGGTGGATGCGCGCATCCGCGATTTCGTCGCGGATTATCTCGGCGTCGCGAAGGACGAGGCTTTCCGCATCCAGAAGGATTATTACCGCCGCTACGGCACCACCATGCGTGGCATGATGACCGAGCACGGCCTCAAGCCCGACGACTTTCTCAGCTACGTCCACGACATCGACCATTCGCCGCTCGAACCCAATCCGGCGATGGGCGCGGCGATCGAGAAGCTGCCCGGCCGCAAGCTGATCCTGACCAACGGCTCGCGCGCCCATGCCGACAAGGTGACGCAACGCCTCGGCATCGGCACGCATTTTGAGGGCGTGTTTGACATCATCGCCGCCGAGCTCGAACCGAAGCCGGCGCGGCAGACGTACATGCGCTTCCTCGAACTGCATGGCGTCGATCCGTCTCGCTCCGCGATGTTCGAGGACCTGGCGCGCAATCTCGTCACGCCGCATGAACTCGGCATGACCACGGTGCTGGTGGTGCCCGACGATACCGTCCCGGTGCTGCGGCAGGACTGGGAAATGGAGGGCCGCGACGCCGGCCATGTCGATCATGTCACCGACAATTTGACCGGATTTCTGGCGGACCTCAGCCCTCGCTGATCGACTGTTTCACAGCAATTCCGCATCGACAGGCGATAGGACTTGCCTGATCCGGGGATATGCGGTTTGTAGGTTGCCGCGACCGACAACGACCTACAAAACCCGCTAAATCCCGCCTTTTCCCAGGACCCTCAATGTCTCTTTCCGCTCTCGAAACCACGCTGAACGCCGCCTTCGACGCCCGCGATACCGTCAACGCCGCCACCAAGGGTGAAGTGCGCGACGCCGTCGAGCTCGCGCTCGATCTGCTCGACAAGGGCGAGGCGCGCGTCGCCGAGCCGCAGGCGGACGGCTCGTGGAAGGTCAACCAGTGGCTGAAGAAGGCGGTGCTGCTGTCGTTCCGTCTCAACGACATGGGCACGATCAGCGGCGGCCCCGGCGGCGCGGCCTGGTGGGACAAGGTGCCCTCGAAGTTCGAGGATTATTCCGAGCAGAAATTCCGCGACGCCGGTTTCCGCGCCGTGCCGGGTGCGATCGTGCGCCGCTCGGCCTTCATCGCCAAGAACGTCGTGCTGATGCCGTCCTTCGTCAATCTCGGCGCCTATGTCGACGAAGCGACCATGATCGACACCTGGTCCACGGTCGGCTCCTGCGCGCAGATCGGCAAGAACGTGCACATCTCCGGCGGCGTCGGCATCGGCGGCGTGCTGGAGCCGCTGCAAGCCGGCCCGGTCATCATCGAGGATCATTGCTTCATCGGCGCGCGCTCCGAAGTCGCCGAAGGCGTGATCGTGCGCAAGGGCGCGGTGCTGTCGATGGGCGTGTTCATCGGCGCCTCGACCCGGATCATCGACCGCGCCACCGGCGAGGTGTTCGTCGGCGAAGTGCCGGCCTATTCGGTGGTGGTGCCGGGCGCGATGCCGGGCAAGCCCATGAAGGACGGATCGCCCGGCCCCTCGCTTTATTGCGCCGTGATCGTCAAGCGCGTCGACGAGCGGACCCGCTCCAAGACCAGCATCAACGAACTGCTGCGCGACTGATCCATGAGCAAGGCGCTCGACATCGCCCGCGACCTCGTGCGTTGCCCTTCGGTGACGCCGGCGGACGCCGGCGCGCTGGGCGTGCTTGAAAAGCTGCTGAAGAATGCCGGCTTCGAGACTCACCGCCTTACCTTCAGCGAGCCGGGCGCGGACGACACCGACAATCTCTACGCGCGCATCGGCACCGGCGCGCCGCATCTCACCTTCGCCGGCCACACCGACGTGGTGCCGCCCGGCGACGACGTAGCCTGGAGCCACGGCGCATTCGCGGGCGATGTGAAGGACGGCGTGTTCTACGGCCGCGGCGCGGTGGACATGAAGGGCGCGATCGCCTGCTGTGTCGCCGCCACGCTCGATTATCTCGCGACCCATGGCGGCAAGCCGCCGAAAGGCTCGATCTCGTTCCTGATCACCGGCGACGAGGAAGGCCCGGCCGTCAACGGCACCGTCAAGCTGCTGCAATGGGCGACGGCGCGCGGCGAAAAGTTCGATCACTGCCTGCTCGGCGAGCCGAGCAACGTCAATACTATTGGCGACTGCATCAAGGTCGGCCGGCGCGGCTCGCTGTCCGGCACGCTGATCGTCGAAGGCAAGCAGGGGCATGTCGCCTACCCCGACCGTGCCCACAATCCGATTCCCGATCTGGCGGCACTGGTCGCGGCGCTGGGTGCCGAACCGCTCGATCGCGGCACCGATCATTTCCCGCCGTCCAATCTCGAATTCCTCTCGGTCGATGTCGGCAACCCGGCGTGGAACGTCATTCCGGCGCAGGCCCGCGCGCGCTTCAACATGCGCTACAACGACTGCCACACCCAGCCGTCGCTGCGCGCTTTGATCGAGGAGCGTGTGGCGACAGCCTGCGGCAACCGCATCAAAGCGCATGTGACGTGGGAGCCGTCGAACGCCGACGCGTTCCTGACCCAGCCGGGCGCGTTCACCGATCTCGTGATCGCCGCGATAGAAGAGGTTACCGGCCGCATGCCAAAACTCGACACCGGCGGCGGCACCTCGGACGCGCGCTTCATCACCCATTACTGCCCGGTGCTGGAATTCGGTCTGGTCGGCCAGACCATGCATCAGATCGACGAGCGCACGCCGGTCGCGGATATTGACGCGCTGACCACAATCTATCGCGGCGTGCTCGACCGCTATTTCGCGTGAGGCCGTGCCCATGAGCGGCAACATTCTGGTTCTTACCGCGATCGAGGACGAACTCGACAAGGCACGCGCGCCGGCCGGCGTCGAGGTGATCTACACCGGCGTCGGCAAGATCAACGCCGCCAGCGCAGCGACGCTGGCACTGCTGGTGCTGCGGCCGCGCCTCGTGATCAATTACGGCACCGCCGGCAATATCGCCAAGGTGCATCGCGGACTGGTCGAGGTCGCTCATGTCGTGCAGCGCGACATGATGGCGATGCCGCTGGCGCCGCGCGGCCGCACTCCGTTCTCACCGGAAGTCGATAAACTGTCCTCGGGCCATGGCACGGTGATCTGCGGCACCGGCGACAGTTTCGTCACCGCCGCCGATCCGTGGCTGAGCGAAAACGCCGTCGATGTGGTCGATATGGAATTGTTCGCCATCGCACATGTCTGCCAACGTCACGCGTTGCCGTGGCGCGCATTCAAGTTCATCAGCGACGACGCCGACGAATTCGCCGCCGATCACTGGCAGGAGAACGTCGCGGCTGGCGAAGCGCTGTTCTGGGACGAGATGAAGGTGATCACGGGATAAATCGCACGTCGTCCCGGCGCAGGCCGGGACCCCTAACTACCGCTTTGCGTCTGATACCAGACGGCCTCACCGCATTTTCCAATTGAACTCAGCGAGTATGGGTCCCGGCCTGCGCCGGGACGACCATGTTCCCAGTTAACAATCTCAATAATCCACCCGCACGAGATAGAGCCCGTCCGGCGGCGCGACGGGGCCGCAAGCCTTGCGATCACGCGCCTCCAGCGCCGCGCGCAGATCATCCGAACTCCAGCGGCCGTAACCGACCCACACCAGCGAGCCGACCATCGAGCGTACCTGACTGTGCAGGAACGAGCGGGCGGAGGTCGTGATATCGATATTGTCGCCGTCACGCGTGACGCCGAGCACATCGAGCGTCTTGTCCGGCGACTTCGCCTGACACTCGGTGTCGCGGAAGGTGGTGAAGTCGTGCTTGCCGATCAAGACCTGCGCCGCGTGATGCATCACCTCGGCGTCGAGGTGCCGCGGCACGCGCCAGGCGTGTCCCATTTTCAGTGCGAGGTTGGCGCGGTGATTGACGATGCGATAGATGTAATGGCGGCGGATCGCGGAGAACCGTGCATCGAACGTCTCCGGCACGATCTCCGCCGAGAGCACGCCGATCGGATGCGGCCGCAGATGCGCGTTGAGCGCGTCGCGCACGCGGTCGGCGCGATAGTCGCGCGCAAGATCGAAATGCGCGACCTGCCCGAGCGCGTGCACGCCGGCATCGGTGCGGCCCGCGCCGGAGACCCGCACCATCGCGCCGGTCATCGCCGTCACAGCCGCTTCCAGCGCGCCCTGCACCGAAGGCGCGTTGTCCTGATACTGCCAGCCGCAGAACGGCGCGCCGTCATATTCGATGATGATCTTGTAGCGCGGCATGACGACCTACCCCGAGCCCCCAAATGCCGGTGCATAGGCGATCGTGCCAGCAAGCGGTGCAAGCGGCGACAGCCGCAACCATTGGAAATACGGGCCAACATACGCGCAATCGAACGCCGACGTGCCGTCCGCCGAATAACCAAAGCGGCTGTAGTAGGCAGGATCGCCCAGCACAAACACAACCATCTCGCCTGCGTGCCGAAGTTGATCATGCCCAGCTTCGATCAACGCACGACCTACACCCTTACGCTGCTTCTCCGGCAAGACTGCGACCGGCGCAAGACTCACACCCGGCGTGCTTTGCGAGCCATCCGTGATCGACAGGCGTGAGAACCCGACATGACCGACGACCTGCCCATCCTGGTCCGCAACGAGCGACAACATCAGATCCCCGTCGGCACGGAGGCGATCAACCAGATCAGCCTCGTCATCGCCGCCAAACGCTGCACGGATGACCTGACGAATGGCAGCGGTATCCTCGGCCATTTCCCGACGAATGATCACTGCGCCCGCGCTCCCGCCTCCAGCGGCGTGCCGCGCAGGAAGTCCACCGCCTTCATCGGCTGCTTGCCGGCGCGCTGCAATTCCAGAACGCGGATCGCGCCCTCGCCGCAGGCGATGGTGAGACGATCGTCCAGCACGCTGCCCGGCGCGCCGGAGCCTTTCGCCAGTTCGCAGCGCAGCACCTTGATGCGCACCGACACGCCGTCGAGTTCGATCTCGAACCACGCGCCGGGAAATGGCGAGAGACCATGGCAATGCCGGAGCACCTCGCGCGCCGGTCTCAACCAGTCGATCCGCGCCTCGGCCTTGTCGATCTTGGCGGCGTAAGTGACGCCTTGCGCATCCTGCGGCGTCAATTGCAGGCGGCCGCGTTCCAGCGCGCCGATCGCCCGCACCATCAGATCGGCGCCGAGCGGCGCCAGTGCGTCGTGCAGATCCTGCGCCGTCATCGCATCGTCGATCGGCAACCGCTCCGCCATCGCGACATCGCCGGTGTCGAGCCCGACATCCATCTTCATCACCATGACGCCGCTTTCGGCATCGCCCGACATGATCGCGCGGTTGATCGGCGCGGCGCCGCGCCAGCGCGGCAGCAGCGAGGCATGCAGGTTGAAGCAGCCGAGCGGCACCGCATCGAGAATGTTTTTCGGCAGGATCATGCCGTAGGCGACGACCACTGCCGCATCGGCGTTGTGCGCGCGGAATTCAGCCTCGGCCTCCGGAGTCTTCAGGGTCGAGGGCGTCAGCACAGGAAGGCCGAGCCGGCGCGCCTCGCGCTCCACCGGGCTCGCCTGCAATTTCATGCCGCGCCCGGCGGGCTTCGACGCGCGGGTATAGACCGCGACGATCTCATGGCCATGCGCCGCCAGCTCCAGCAGCGTCGGCACCGCGAAGTCCGGCGTGCCCATAAAGATCAGACGGAGCGGCATAAAATGTCTTACCCCAACGATGATGCCTGCTTTTAGCTCGTCATGGCCGGGCTTGTCCCGGCCATCCACGTATTACCTAAAGAAAGAAAGACGTGGATGCCCGGCATAAAGCCGGGCATGACGAGAAGAGTTCGCGTGCCGATGAGAATTTACTTCGCCGCGAGGCGTGCGGCCTTGGTGAATTTCTTCATCACCCGGTCGCGCTTGAGCTTCGACAGATAATCGATGAACAACACGCCATTGAGATGATCGATCTCGTGCTGGATGCAGGTGGCGAACAGGCCTTCGGCATCCTCTTCATGCACCTTGCCGTCGAGGTCCAGATAACGGATGCGCACCTTCGCCGGCCGCTCGACCTCCTCGTAATATTCGGGGATCGACAGGCAGCCCTCTTCATAGACCGACAGGTCCTCCGACGAGGTGAGAACCTCCGGATTGATGAAGACGCGCGGGTCGGTCTCGCCTTCCTTCTTCGACAGATCCATCGTGACGAGGCGCAGCGGCACCGCCACCTGAATGGCGGCAAGTCCGATGCCCGGCGCATCGTACATGCTCTCCAGCATGTCGTCGGCGAGCGAGCGGATCTCCCGTGTCACCTGCTCGACGGGTTTGGAGACAAGCCGCAAGCGCTTGTCCGGCAGGCTGATGATTTCGCGAATGGCCATGGCCGCGATGTAATGGCCGCGGTCCACGCGGTCAAACCGATATTCACCCCGCCGCACGGTTTGCCCCCGAATGCCGTTAAGGCGGCGTTAACCATAAAAATCAGGGACTTGTTAACCATAAATGTTCCCGCTTCGTTCGCTTCCTGCGCCGAATCGGGCTACAAAGGACGCATGAACGAGACCCTGTTTATCCTCGGGGACGTCCCGATCCGCACCGGCGCCGCGCTGATGGCGTTTGCCGCGCTGGCTCTGACGCTGCTGGTCGCGATCGCGATCATCATCGCCCGCGCCGGACGCAAGGGCGCGGCGATGGCGATGGCGCAGGCGATCCGCGCCGATGAGCTCGAGGAGCGCCTCAGCCAGATGCTGCACGCGCAGAGCCAGTCCGCCGGCCGGGTCGATGCGCTCAGTCAGGCGCTGGTCGGCCGACAGGCGGAAATGGCGCGCGCGGTCAACGAGCGGCTGGATTCGGTAACCCACCGCGTCGGCCAGTCGATGGAGCAGACCACGCGCAACACCATGGACAGCCTGCGCGCGTTACATGAGCGGCTCGGCATCATCGACAACGCGCACAAGAACCTCACCGACCTCACCACGCAGGTGACGACGCTGCGCGACGTGCTCGCCAACAAGCAGTCGCGCGGCGCGTTCGGTCAGGCGCGGATGGAAGCCATCGTGCAGGACGGCATGCCAAAGGGCAGCTACGAATTCCAGCACACACTGTCCAACAACAAGCGGCCCGATTGCGTGATCTTCCTACCCGACCAGCGGCCGCTGTGCATCGACGCCAAATTTCCGCTGGAAGCGGTCACCGCGCTGCGCGACGCACGCTCCGACGAGGAAAAGAAGTACGCAACGCAGCGCCTGCGGCAGGACGTGATGAAGCACGTCGGCGACATCGCCGACAAATATCTGATCGCCGGCGAGACGCAGGACACCGCGTTGATGTTCGTGCCGTCGGAATCCGTGTACGCGGAAATCCATGACGGCTTCGACGATGTGATCCAGAAGGCCTACCGCGCCCGCATCGTGCTGGTGTCGCCCTCGCTGTTGATGCTGGCGATTCAGGTGATGCAGCAGATCCTGAAAGACGCGCGGATGCGCGATGCCGCCGATCAGATCCGCACCGAGGTCATCAACATGTCGGACGATCTCGCCCGCCTGCGCGAACGGGTGCTGAAGCTGCAGAAGGATTTCGGCAACGTCAACGAGGACGTGCGCCAGATCCTGATCTCCGCCGACAAGATCGAGAAGCGCGCCGGGCGGATCGAGGAGCTGGATTTCAGCACCGCCAGCGAGCCCGCCAATGCGCCACGCGCCATCGCTCCTGCCGGCAGCGACCTGTTTCCGGCGCAATTGTCCCGCAAGTTGCAGGCGGGGGAGTGACCGGCATCTTTCGGTCGCACCTGTCGTTCGTCACGGCCGGGCTTGCCCCGGCCATCCACGTCTGGGCGTCCACATGCAAAGGCTGAAACCTGGATCACCGGGACAAGCCCGGTGATGACGATTTAGACCAAAGCCGCTTCCTTCCTCTCGCAAGGGGAGGGATAGGCCTTCGAATCTGCTACCAATCCCGGATGGATTCTCACGCTCCCAAGCCAGCGCCCGCCGAGGTGTCTGAAGCAGCCTCGCCAGAAACGCCCCCGCCCCGCGCGTCCTGGCGCGACGCGGTCGCGATCTATCTGCGGCCACGGGTGCTGATCGTCATGTTCCTCGGCTTTTCCTCCGGCCTGCCGCTCGCGCTGTCCGGCTCGACGCTGCTGGTGTGGATGCGCGAGGCCGGCGTCGATCTCGGCACCATCGGCCTGTTCGCGCTGGTCGGCACGCCCTACACGCTGAAATTCATCTGGGCGCCGCTGGTCGACGCGCTGCATGTGCCGGTGCTGACGCGCCTGCTCGGCCGCCGCCGCGGCTGGCTGGTGTTCGCGCAGTTCCTGCTGATCGCCGCCATCATTTTGCTGGCGTTCGCCGATCCGGCGCGCTCGCCGTTCTTCGTCGCCATCGGCGCGCTGCTGGTCGCGGCGACCTCGGCCACGCAGGACATCGTGGTCGACGCCTTCCGCGTCGAGAGCCTGCCGGAATCCGAACAGGCCGCCGGCATGGCCGGCTATGTCGCGGCCTATCGCATCGGCATGCTGATCTCGACCGCCGGCGCGCTGTTTCTGGTCAGCGCCTTCGAAAGCACCGGGCTTGCGCGCGGCAACGCCTGGACGTGGGGCTATATCACCATGGCAGGGCTGGTGCTGATCGGCACCGCGACCGCATTGCTCGCCACCGAGCCGGAGCAATCGGCACGGGCCGAGCGCGCCAGCGATGGTGAGAGCGCGTTCCAGCGCGTGACCCGGGCCGCGGTCGGCGCATTCTCCGAATTCCTCGCCCGCAAGGACGCGGCGGCCGTGCTCGCCTTTGTCGTGCTCTACAAATTCACCGATGCGTTTTCCGGCACCATGACCGCGCCGTTCGTGATCGATCTCGGATTCTCGCGCAACGACTACGCCGCCATCGTCAAGGGCGTCGGCCTTGCCGCCACGCTGCTCGGCGGTTTTGCCGGCGGCTTCGTCGCCAATCGCTACTCGCTGGTGGCGAGCCTGTGGATCGGCGGCCTGTTGCAGGCGATCGCCAATCTGTCGTTCTCATGGCTGGCGCTGGTCGGCGTCAATCAATACGCGCTGGCGGTCGCGATCACCGCCGAGAACTTCACCAGCGCGATCGGCACGGTGATCTTCGTCGCCTATCTCTCCGCGCTGTGCAAAAGCCCGCTGCACACCGCCACGCAATACGCGCTGCTCACCGCGCTTGCCGCGGTCGGGCGTACCTATCTGTCGTCGGGCGCGGGCTATGTCGCCAAGGCCACCGGCTGGCCGCTGTTCTTCGTGATCTGCGTGCTGGTGGCGATCCCGAGCCTCTTGCTGCTGGCGTGGCTGCAGCGCCGCAGCCATTTCACGGCGCTGGGCCGGACAGGCTGACCACACATCAAGAACAGCGTCAGTGCTGCGTCACCAGGCTCCAGTCGGAGACGATGGCGTCGCTCCACTCGCCCGCCGCCTGCGCGCAGGCCACCTCCTTGGCGCGGATCGACACCGTCTTGCCGACGAAAGGCTTGAGTGCGGCCGCTTCGGCGTCGCTGCGGGTAACGATCTGGAAGGTCTCCGGCCCGGTCTCCAGATTGCACAGCCCGGCCGGCGGCGGCAGCCGGCGCGGCGCGCTGGTGAGCTGATAGGTCACGACGCGGTTCTTCCGCTTGCCGCTGCGCATCGCGGTCAGGTCGCCGGACAGGATGTCGCCGGCCCGCAGCGCTTTGGGGGCCTCGGCCTGGGCCGGCGCGGAGCTCAATACCATGCTGACGCAAACGGCCATGCAAGCGCCCAGCAGCCCTACGGCGATTCTGTTGCAGGAAACATCGGTGCGGAAAAGCCGTGTCGCCATCATGATCCTGTGGTTGCGTCTCAAAACAATGTCCGCTGCCGCATCGCCGCCGACAGCGTGCCCTCGTCGAGATAATCGAGCTCGCCGCCGACCGGCACGCCATGCGCCAGCCGCGTCACCTTGACGTCGGCGTCCTGCAGCATGTCGGTGATGTAATGCGCCGTGGTCTGGCCATCGACCGTTGCGTTGAGCGCCAGAATGATCTCGCTGACCTGCGGATCACGCGCGCGCGTCACCAGCGCATCGATGGTCAGATCCTGCGGCCCGATGCCGTCGAGCGGCGACAGCGTCGCGCCGAGCACGTGATAGCGGCCGCTGGTGGCATGGGCGCGTTCCAGAGCCCACAGATCGGCGACATCGGCGACCACCACGATGATCGCGGGATCTCGCCGCAGATCGGTGCAGATGGTGCAAGGGTTCTGCGTGTCGATATTGCCGCAGGTATGGCAGACCTCGATCTTCTCGATCGCGACCTGCAACGCCGCCGCGAGCGGCGCCATCAAGGCCTCGCGCTTCTTGATCAGATGCAGAGCCGCGCGCCGCGCCGAGCGCGGCCCGAGCCCCGGCAGCCGCGCCAGAAGTTGAATCAGGCGCTCGATCTCGGGGCCTGCGACGCTCCCCGACATTAGCCGAAGCCAAGCCCCGGCGGCAGGCCGAGCCCGCCGGTCAGCGTCTTCATCTTTTCCTGCATCGCCGCTTCCGCCTTGCGGCGCGCGTCGTTATGCGCGGTGACCAGCAGGTCCTCCAGCACTTCGCGCTCCTCCGGCCTGATCAGCGACGGATCGATGGTCACGGCCTTGACCTCCATCTTCGCGGTCATGCGCACACGGACGAGCCCGCCGCCGGATTCGCCCTCGACCTCGACGGTGTCGAGCTGCTCCTGCATTTCCTTCATCTTGGATTGCAGTTGCGCCGCCTGCTTCATCATGCCGAGAAAGTCAGCCATCGAGAATCCTCTTTCAGGAAAACTAGAAATCGTCGTCGTTGTCGGGCAGCTCGCCGGAATCGCCGTCCTCGGAGACCGGCGGACCGATATCGTGAGCCACCGGCTTGACCGATTCGATCTTCGTGCCGGGCCAGATCGCCATCACCGCCTTGACGCGAGGATCGTCCTGCACCGCCAGTTCGAGCTGGTTGCGGCGCTCGCGCGCCTGCTCGCGCAGCGTCGGCTGCCCCGACTCTCTGGATGTCGCCACCGTCCAGTGCCGGCCGGTCCAGTCCTTGAGCTTCTTCTGCAACTCGCCGAGCAGCGAGCGCGACGCATGAGGCTCCAGCGCAACCTCGAGCTTGCCGTCCTCCATCCGCACCAGACGCAGATCGGATTCCAGCGCCGCCTTGAGCTGCACGTCGCGCTTCTCGCTGGCCAGCGCCACGATCTCGGCGAAGGACGACAGCCGCAGCACCGGCTGCGCGGCGTTCGCCTGCTGCATCGGAGCCGCCATCGGCTGGCGCGCCATGGTCTCGCCGCCCGCGCGTCCGCCTGACGACGCCATCATGCGCGACGGCGCGTGATCGATCGCAGACGTCACAGATGCCGTCACCGGCGCACGGCCCAGACCGCCACCGCCCGACGGTGCGCCACCGGACGACGGCGCGGCGCCATTCTGCTCGATCATCCGGAGCGCTTCGTCCGGCGTCGGCAGATCGGCGACATAGGCGATGCGCACCAGCACCATTTCGGCGGCGGCCTGCGGCCGCGTCGCATTCTGCACCTCGGCAATGCCCTTGAGCAGCATCTGCCACATCCGCGACAGCACCCGCATCGACAGTTTGGTGGCGAACTCGCGGCCGCGCACCCGCTCGGTCTCGCCCAGCGCCAGATTGTCCGCCGTCGCCGGCACCACCTTGACGCGGGTGACGAAATTGACGAACTCGGCGAGATCGCTCAGCACCACCACCGGATCGGCGCCGGTGTCGTACTGGTCGCGGAATTCCTTGAAGGCGCTGGCGATGTCGCCGCGCGCCAGCGACTCGAACAGGTCGATCACGCGGGTGCGGTCGGCAAGGCCCAGCATCTGCCGCACGTCCTCGGCACGCACCGATCCCGCCGCATGGGCAATCGCCTGATCGAGCAGCGACAACGAATCGCGCACCGAGCCTTCGGCGGCGCGCGCGATCAGGCCGAGCGCCTCGGGCTCGGTCTCGACATTCTCGCGCTTTGAAATGTTGGCCAGATGCGTCATCAGCACATCGGCATCGACACGGCGCAGGTCGAAACGCTGGCAGCGCGACAGCACGGTCACCGGCACCTTGCGGATCTCGGTGGTGGCGAACACGAACTTGGCGTGCTCGGGCGGCTCCTCCAGCGTCTTGAGGAAGGCATTGAACGCCTTCTCCGACAGCATGTGGACTTCGTCGATGATGTAGACCTTGTAACGCGCACTCGATGGCGCATAGCGCACGCCGTCGGTGATCTGGCGCACATCGTCGATGCCGGTATGCGAGGCGGCGTCCATTTCCAGCACATCGATGTGCCGGCTTTCCATGATCGCCTGACAATGCACGCCCGGCGCCGGCATGGTGATCGTCGGCCCCTTCACCGAACCATCGGGCAATTCGTAATTCAGAGCACGGGCGAGAATGCGCGCGGTCGTGGTCTTGCCGACACCGCGCACGCCAGTGAGGATCCAGGCCTGCGGAATCCGCCCGGTCTCGAACGCATTGGAGACGGTCCGGACCATCGCCTCCTGACCGATCAGATCGTCGAAGGTGGTCGGACGGTATTTACGCGCCAGCACGCGATAGCTCGCACCCGCCGCCGGGGCAGCGGAGCCGCCGCCCAGCGCGAAGCCGGCCTGTTCGTCATTCGGAGACGTGATAGGGGTGCCAGCATCAGGCATCGAACGGTCCGCGTTTCTCGTCAGGCCTGGGGTTGCCAGCGGGGCTTAGGGTTGCAGACAGTCCGCGCACCGAACAATCGCCGGACGGCATCCCCGAACAGCAGGTTGTCCGGCACCGTTCCGGCGCAAACGAAAAGAGGTAGGAGACTGACGAGCGACCCGATCCGGACCTCGTTAGGGCTGCTTCCTTCCGGACCTGACCCGGTTGGCGAGAGGCTCGTCCACCGCCAATCTCCCACCCTCTATTTGGAGCCAAAGGGCGCGGAAAGCAAGCCGCCGGACGCCCTTCTTCCCGTGGCCGATCCGCCGCACAGCCCCGCGCTTTGGCGGCGAAAAACCAGAAAACCATGGCCGTCATCCACAAAGCGGGGCATGAGTAAGGCAGGCATAATTGCCGGCCACACAGAATCCGGAAGAGGCCGATGTCCCAGACCTGGTCGCTGCATCCACAACTCATGCAGGACACCGTGAACATCGGCGACCTGCCGCTCTCGCGCGTGGCCGTGATCAAGGACGCCAACTATCCCTGGCTGCTGCTGGTGCCGCGCCGCCCGAATGTCTCCGACCTGATCGATCTGAGCGAGATCGAACAGGCGCAGCTCACCACCGAGATCAACCGCGTAGCGGTGGCGCTGAAGGCCATCACCAAAGCCGACAAGCTCAACATTGCGGCGCTCGGTAACGTGGTGCCACAGCTTCATGTCCATATCATCGCCCGCCGCAAGACCGATGCCGCCTGGCCGCGCCCGGTGTGGGGCGTGGTGCCGCCGCTCGACCACGATCCGCAGGAACTTGACGCTTTCATCGCCGCGCTGCGCCGGCGCGTCTGGCTCGCCTGACACAACACAGAGCTGACCTGCACCGCCCGCGATGCGCGGCCCTGATGCGGTCGCATTCGCGCTGCACGATTCGCCATGGCGGGGCGTGCGATGTGCGAGTTCCTGAGTACGGGAACCTCGGCTGCCTTCATTGATTGTGTTTTGACACACCACCGAATCCGCCGGCGCGCCCTTCCGCCGGTTTGAGGAGGTCGCCATGAATTTTCACGGCAAGCCGCCCGACGGCACGCGAATCCTGTGCATCGGCATGCCGGTGCGCGATCTCGTGTTCCGGGTCGGCGAGTTGCCGGCCCGCGGCAACAAGAAGCGCGCCACCCATTTCAGCGAATTTGGCGGCGGCAACGCGCTCAACGCGGCGGTGGCGATCGCGCGGCTCGGCGGCCGCGTGCTGATGTCGGGGCCGATGGGCGACGCGCGGGAAAAGGCCAGCGCCGCGATTTTCGATGATCTGGCCAAAGAAGGCATCGACGCCAGCGCGATGGTGCGGATGCCGGGCCTCGTGACGCCGATCTCCAACATCATGATCGATCACACCGGCGAGCGCACCATCGTCACCTATCGCGACCCGGCGCTGTTCAAGGCGACGCTGCCGGAGACCAGCGAGTTGCTGCGCGATTGCGCGGCGGTGCTGACCGAGAATCGCTGCGCGCCGTTCGTCACCGATCTGTGCTTCGAGGCGCAGCGCCGCGGCATCCCCCTGGTGCTCGACGCCGACCACGTGATGGAGCTCGACGACCCGCTGCTGCGCGCCACCTCACACATCATCTTCTCCAGCGAGGCGCTGCACGCCACCGCCGGCGTCACCGACGACATCGAGGCGCTGCGCAAGATCGCGGCGCTGACGCCGTCCTTCGTCGCTGTCACCAAGGGCGCCGACGGCATGATCTGGCTCGACGCCAACAAGGAACCGCATCGCAGGCCGACCTTCCCGATCGAGGCGGTGGACACGCTCGGGGCCGGCGACGTGTTTCATGGCGCCTTCGCGCTCGCGGTCGCCGAGAAGCAATCGCTGGAGGACGCGATGCGGTTTTCCGCCGCCGCCGCCGCGCTGAAATGCACCCGGTTCGGCGGTGCCTTTGGCGCCCCGCAACGCGCTGAAGTTGAAGCACTTTTGCGCCAGACCGCGGCCTTGACCTCGGCCTGACTTGTCAAGCCGCGAAACCCCTTGCCTAAGAAGATTTTTCTATATATCAGGCTATATAACTGTGAATATAGAAAGTTCTTTCAATGTCCGATATCGCCGCCGCCCCCGCACTCGATACTCCGCGCCGGCTCGATGCCATCGACCGCAAGATCCTGACCGTACTGCAGGACGATGCCTCGCTGTCAGTGGCCGAAATCGGCGACCGGGTCGGGCTGTCCTCAACCCCGTGCTGGAAGCGCATCCAGCGGCTGGAGGCCGAAGGCATCATCCTGCGCCGCGTCGCACTGGTCGATCAGAACAAGATCGGACTCGGCATCACCGTGTTCGTCTCGGTGGAAAGCGGCGACCATTCCGACGCCTGGCTGACAAAATTCGCCGATGCGGTCAGCGCCATGCCGGAGGTGATGGAATTCTACCGCATGGCGGGCGACGTCGACTACATGCTGCGCGTGGTCGTTGCCGACATGCAAAGCTATGATATCTTTTACAAAAAACTGATCAGCGCGGTATCGTTGAAGAACGTGACCTCGCGCTTTGCGATGGAAAAGATCAAGTCGGTGACGGCGCTGCCGGTGCCGGCCGCCAGCGCGGTCTGAGCCGCCGCCCAGCCAGCGAGCTTCCACATCACCCGAACCCGGGCGGTCCCGTTTCCGTCCGGTTTTTGTCGTTAAAATAATCGCTTTAAACGATGAAACAGACATATATAATGAATTGGAGTGATTGATCGTAATTTGCGATCATTTTGGCCGGAACAAGGAGCTCGGCCATCATGACCACCACCACCGCCTCGGATATTGCCGCGGAACAACCGCGCCCCGTCGTGCGCTTCCGCATCGCGAGCGGCATCTGGCCCGGCCTGTTTTTGACCACCCTGATCGCGGCGGCCGCCTTCGGCATGCAGCGACTGCCGGTGATTTCCACCTTCAGCCCGCTGATCCTGGCGATCCTGCTCGGCATGATCTTCCACAATCTGGTCGGCACGCCGGCCAACGCCAAGCCGGGCGTCACCTTCTCGCTGCGGCGGATCCTGCGCGGCGCGATCATCCTGCTCGGCCTGCAGCTCACCATCACGCAGGTGATCGAAGTCGGCGCGGTCGGCTTCGCCATTATCGTGACCTGTCTGGTTGCGACCTTCCTGTTCACCGGCTGGTTCGGCCGGCTGATCGGCGTCGACCCCAAACTCGCCGAACTGATTGGCGCGGGCACCTCGATCTGCGGTGCGTCCGCCGTGATTGCCACCAACACCGTCACCCGCGCTCCGGACGAAGATGTGGCCTATGCGGTCGCCTGCGTCACGGTATTCGGCTCGATCGCCATGTTCGCCTATCCGACACTCACGCATCTGCTGCATCTCGATCCGCGCGCCTACGGCCTGTGGACCGGCTCCTCGATCCACGAGATCGCGCAGGTGGTTGCCGCCGCGTTCCAGGAAGGCAAGCAGGCCGGCGAGTTCGGCACCATCGCCAAGCTGTCGCGCGTCATGCTGCTGGCGCCGCTGGTGATCTCTCTCGGCGTGATCGCGAGCCGCCGCACCCACGGTACATCGAGCGCCAAGGCACCGCTGCCGTGGTTCGTGTTCGGCTTCATCGCGCTGATCGGCCTCAACAGCATCATCACCGTTCCGCCGGAAGCCAAGACGGTGATCGTCTCGATCACCACCTTCATGCTGTCGATGGCGCTGGCGGCGATGGGTCTCGAAACCGATATCGGCAAGCTCTACGCCAAGGGGCTGCGTCCGTTGATGCTCGGTGCCGCGGCGTCGCTGTTCATCGCTCTGCTCAGCCTGACGCTGATCAAGCTCACCTCCTAGGACCATGAATGACGCTGGAACAGCTTCGCATCTTCGTTGCCGTTGCGGAGCAGGAGCACATGACACGTGCCGCCGGCGTCCTCAATCTCACCCAGTCAGCGACAAGCGCGGCGATCGCCGCGCTTGAGACGCGCTACGCGATCAAGCTGTTCGACCGCATCGGCCGCCGCATCAAGCTGACCGATGCCGGCCGGCAGTTCGCGGTCGAGGCCCGCGCCGTGCTGGCGCGCGCCGCCGCCGCCGAGGCCGTGCTCGCCGATCTTGCCGGCCTGACCCGCGGCTCGCTATCGCTGGCGGCGAGCCAGACCGTCGGCAATTACTGGCTGCCGCCGCTGATCCATCAATATCACCAGCGTTATCCCGGGATCGACATCGCATTGAAGATCGGCAACACCGAGCAGGTCGCAACCTGGGTGCGCGACGGTCTTGCCGATGTCGGCTTCATCGAGGGCGAGACCGAGGAGCCCGGCCTTGTCGCCACCGGGATCGCCGAGGACGAACTCGCGCTGGTGGTCGCCGCCTCTCACCCATGGGCCAAGCTGCGGACACTGACGCCCGCGCAACTGAAAACCGCAAGCTGGGTGGTGCGCGAGCAGGGTTCGGGCACGCGCCATGTGTTCGAGACGGTGCTGGCGGGTTTCGGCATCGCGCGCGGCGACATCGCCATCACGCTCGAACTGCCGTCCAACGAATCGGTGCGCGCCGCTGTGGTGGCGGGCGCTGGCGCCACCATCATCTCGCGCATCGTGGTCGCAACCCTTCTGAAAGCCGGCACGCTGGTCGAGCTGAAACTCCAGGTCCCCTCGCGCCGCTTCTTCCTGCTGCGCCACAAGGAGCGCTATGTGACGCAGGCCGAACGCGAACTGGAGAGACTGATCGCGGAGGTGCACTAATTTATCGTCATGCCCGGCCTTGTGCCGGGCATCCACGTCTTCGGGATACGGCGGCAACTAAGACGTGGATGGCCGGGACGAGCCCGGCCATGACGTATCTGAACAAACACGCTGACTTAAGCTTGTAAGTCCGCCCTCAAATCTTCTGATTGTACTCGCCGACTTCGGGATGGGTGCGCAGCACGCTGTCCATCGCCTCGAACATGTCGCGCATGCGCTGCTCGGAGACCGGGCTTTCCACCACCACCACAAGCTCGGGCTTGTTCGAGGAGGCCCGCACCAGACCCCAGCTGCCGTCCTCGCAGGTGACGCGCACGCCGTTGACGGTGACGAGATCGCGGATCGGCTGGCCGGCGACCTTGTCGCCCTTCGCCTTCGCCGCCTCGAAATGCTTCACCACCTTCTCGACGATGCCGTATTTGGCCTCGTCCGCGCAGTGCGGCGACATGGTGGGAGACGACCAGGTTTTCGGCAGCGCGTTCTTGAGATCCGCCATCGACTTGCCGGGCGCATGGTCGAGCATCTCGCACACCGCGATGGCTGAGACGAGACCATCGTCATAGCCGCGGCCGACCGGTGGATTGAAGAAGAAGTGGCCGGACTTCTCAAAACCTGCGAGCGCGCCCAGTTCATGGGTGCGGCGTTTCATGTAGGAGTGGCCGGTCTTCCAATAGGTCGCCTTGGCGCCCTGTTGCTGCAGCACCGGGTCGGTCACGAACAGGCCGGTCGATTTCACGTCGACAACGAACTCGGCGCCCTTGTGGATCGCAGACATGTCGCGCGCCAGCATCACGCCGACCTTGTCGGCGAAGATCTCCTCGCCGGTATTGTCCACCACGCCGCAGCGGTCGCCGTCGCCGTCGAAGCCGAGACCGACATCGGCCTTGTGCTCCAGCACTGCATCGCGGATCGCGTGCAACATCTCCATGTCTTCGGGATTGGGATTGTATTTCGGGAAGGTGTGATCGAGCTCGACATCGAGCGGAATCACATCGACGCCGAGCTTCTCCAGCACCTGCGGCGCGAACGCGCCGGCGGTGCCGTTGCCGCAGGCGACCACGGCTCGGATGCGGCGCGCGAACGGCTTGCGCTTGGTGAGGTCGGCGATGTAGCGCGCCGGGAAGTTCTCGTGAAACTGATAGCCGCCCGCCGGCTTCAGCTTGAAATCGGCATTCAGCACGATGTCCTTGAGCCGGTTCATCTCGTCAGGCCCGAAGGTCAAGGGGCGGTTGGCGCCCATCTTCACACCGGTCCAGCCATTGTCGTTGTGCGAGGCCGTGACCATGGCGACGCAGGGCACGTCGAGATCAAACTGCGCGAAATAGGCCATCGGCGTCACCGCGAGGCCGATGTCGTGCACCTTGCAGCCGGCGGCGAGCAGGCCCGAGATCAGGGCATATTTGATCGAGGCCGAGTAGCCGCGGAAGTCGTGCGCGGTGACGATCTCCTGCTTCACCCCCATCTCGCCGATCATGGTGCCCAGCCCCATGCCCAGCGCCTGAATACCCATCAGGTTGATTTCCTTGCCGAACAGCCAGCGCGCGTCGTATTCGCGAAAGCCCGTGGCCTTCACCATCGGCTCCGATTCATAGGCATAGGTATTGGGCTTGAGCTCGGCTTTGGGCTTGGGAAACATGCATTGGCCTCTTGGCGGAAAAGATCGAATATCCAGCAAGCCATAGACAAAGCGTCCGGCCGTGGAAAGGCGGGAGCGAACATTTAAAAACGAATTGCGGCGGATTGCAGCCGCTTCTTACGTCCAAGGATGCCATGATCGACGAGCGCTTGCACTACCCCGCCACGGCCCGCAACCGCGACGCCATCCTTGACGTGCTGCGCGGCGTGCTGCCGCCCTCGGGCCTGGTGCTGGAGATCGCCTCCGGCTCCGGCGAACACGCGCTGCACTTCGCCCGTGCCTTCCCGCATTTGACCTTCCAGCCGTCCGATCCGCAGCCGGAGGCGGTGCGCAGCATCAAAGCCTGGACCGAGGACAGCGGCGCAGCAAACATTCGCCCGCCGCTGACCCTCGACGTCACTGCGCCGGACTGGCCGCGCATGCTCGATGCGGCCGACGCGATGCTGTGCATCAACATGATCCATATCGCGCCGTGGGGGGCGACCGAGGGCCTGATGCGGGGTGCGGCGCAAATCCTGCGCCCCGGCGCGCCGCTCTATCTCTACGGACCGTACCGCCGCGCCGAGGTCGTGACCGCGCCGAGCAACGAGGCGTTCGACACCGACCTGAAGGCGCGCAATCCGCAATGGGGTCTGCGCGATCTCGCGGACGTGGCGGCGCTCGCCCGCGCAGCGGGCTTCTCTGGACCACAGGTCACCGAGATGCCGGCGAACAATCTGAGCGTGGTGTTTCGGAAGGTGTGACGCGGTGCCGATCAATCACTGAACTGTCACGGCCGGGCTTGACCCGGCCATCCACGTCTTAAGACTCTGCACGTTGAAAAGGCGTGGATGCCCGGAACAAGTCCGGGCATGACGAAGGAGAGATCGCGATGGAAGCGAAACCTTACTGCTCCAGCACCAGCCTGCCGCCGCTGTATTCGAAGCGCTTGAGCCTGGAAAGGAATGCCATGCCGAGCAGGTTCTGGCCGAGCGCCTTGTCGGGCATCACCAAGGCCTCGACGTCGCGCACCACCACGCCACCGATCTCGATGCGGTTGATGCGCGCCCGCGCAGCCTTGGCCGGGCCGTTCGCGGTGTTGACCTGCGTGGTGTAGTCGCTGTCGAACGGACGGATGCCGATCCGCGCCGCGTCCTTCTCGGTCAGCGCGATCACGGTCGCGCCGGTATCGACCAGAAAGCCGATCTCGCGGCCATCGACCCGCGCATCGGCCTGGAAATGGCCGCGATTATCGGGGGACAAGGCGACGCGGCGCGCGCCGGCATCGGCAGGCATCGCGGCGTAGGCATTCATCACCTTGGTATGTTCGGCGGCTTTGGCCTGCGCGGCGTTGTCCGTCATCCGGTTCGCCACCTCGGCCATGAAGGTCCCGGAGATGGCGAGAATTGCCGCCGCGATCATGAGGGTACGCATACCGACGCCCGCCTGGTTGATCTTCTTCGCCGATCACATCATGCCGGAGCGGAAATTGGCCCAAGACAGCGCAACAGCGCGGTGTTTTTCGGTCAAAACGGTGAGCGAAGGGTTAACGCAGGCTTTGCGCGGCTCAGGTTCCGCGCGGCTTGACGCGGCGGGTCGGCGGCGCACTCGCCGGATCCTCCGGCCAGGGATGGCGCGGATAGCGGCCGCGCAGGTCGGCGCGGACGCCGGCATAGGAGCCGCGCCAGAAGCCCGGCAGATCGCGGGTGACCTGCACCGGGCGATGCGCGGGCGACAGCAATTCCAGCACCAGCGGAATCTTTCCGCGCGCGATCGAGGGATGCACCGTCAGCCCGAACAGTTCCTGCAGCCGCACGGCGATGGTCGGCCCCTGCTCGGCCTCGTAGTCGATCGCAAGCTGGGTGCCGGTCGGCGCTTCGAAATGCGTCGGCGCCTCGCGGTCGAGTTGCGCGCGATGGCTCCACGGTACCAGCGCCATCAGCGCGTCAGAGAATTCGCCGGCCGACACATCCGCCAGCGCGGTCTTGTCGAGCAGTGCCGGTGCCAGCCAGTCCTGCCGGCCGGCGATTAGCGCAGCGTCGGACAGATCGGGCCATTCGTCGGGCGCGGCGGTGCGCAGGAACATCACCCGGTCGCGCCATTGCCTGAGCGCCTTCGACCACGGCAGCCGATCGAGGCTCGTGCCGGCAAGGCCATCGGCCAGCACGCGCGCGGTCTCCTCCGACGGCACCACCGCCAGCGGTTGCTCGGACAGCATCAGCGCATGCAGCCGCTTGCGCCGCCGCGCCCGTAGCGCCATCGCCGCTTTGTCGAAGCTGATCTCGTCATCCACGGTGATGTGGTCGGCGAAACGCGCCTCGATCTCGCTTTGCATGATCGGCGCGGCCAGCAGAATGCGTCCGCTCGCCGCGGTGCCGGTGAGTTCGGCCACCGCGAGATAAGGCTCGCGCGCCAGTGCGGAGGTTTGTTCAACACTCGCGCCGCGGCCATTGGCCAGCGTGAAGCTGGCCTTGCCGCGATTGCGCGCGACACGATCGGGGAACGCCAGCGCGAGGATCATCCCGGTCGAGATCTGCGCATCCCCTGCCTGCCCCCTCCCCAACCCTTCCCCGCCTACGGGGGAGGGAGACAAGACCTGCGAGGCCCAGCGCTGCGCCAGTTGCCGCGCGCCTTGCGCGCGCGACGCGCGGTCGCGGCGGAAATTATCGAGCCGCGCGTCGAGATCGACGCTGTCGCCGCCAAGCCCGCGCTCGGTGAGGATCGCGGCGATCAGCGCCGCCTCTTCGCCCGCGCCTTCTCTCGCCGCATCGACGATCATCCGCGCCAGACGCGGCGGCAGCGCCAGCCCGCGCAGGCTCTTGCCTTCCGTGGTGATATGGCCCTGACCATCGAGCGCATCGAGTTCGCGCAGCAGCGCACAAGCCTCGCTCCACGCCGGCGCGGGCGGCGGGTCAAGAAACGCCAGCGTGGATGGATCGGTCACGCCCCATTCGGCGAGATCGAGCACCAGCGACGACAGATCGGCCGACAGAATCTCCGGCCGCGTGAACGCTTCGAACGATGCGGTCTGCGGCTCGTCCCACAGCCGGTAACACACGCCGGGTTCGGTGCGTCCGGCGCGGCCCCGGCGCTGGTCCACCGCTGCACGCGAAGCGCGGATGGTCTCCAGCCGTGTCAGCCCGATATCCGGTTCATAGCGCGGCACGCGTGCGAGTCCCGAATCCACAACGATACGCACGCCCTCGATGGTCAGTGAGGTCTCGGCGATCGAGGTCGCCAGCACCACCTTGCGCTGGCCCTGCGGCGCCGGCGCGATGGCCCGATCCTGCACGGCGGCGTCGAGCGCGCCGAACAGCGGCACGATTTCGACGGCGGAATCGTTGACGCGCTCGGCCAGAAAGGTCTGGGTGCGGCGGATTTCGGCGGCGCCCGGCAGAAACGCCAGCACCGAACCGGCGTCGGCGCGCAAGGCCGCGGCAATCGCATCGGCCATCTGCCGTTCGACCTGTACGTCCGGCTTGCGACCGAGATAGCGCGTCTCCACCGGAAAAGCGCGGCCCTCGCTTTCCACCACCGGCGCAGCGCCGAGCAGCTTCGCCACCCGCGCGCCGTCGAGCGTCGCCGACATCACCAGAATGCGCAAATCCTCGCGCAAGCCCTGCTGCGCGTCGCGCGCCAATGCAAGACCGAGATCGGCATCGAGCGAGCGTTCGTGAAATTCGTCGAACAGCACGGCGGCGACGCCGGTGAGTTCCGGATCGTCGAGAATCTGCCGCGCGAAAATGCCTTCGGTGACGACCTCGATCCGTGTCTTGCGCGACACTTTCGAGCCGAAACGGACGCGATAGCCAACGGTCTCGCCCGCGCGTTCGCTGAGCGTCTTCGCCATGCGGTCGGCGGCGGCACGCGCGGCGATGCGGCGTGGCTCCAGCACGATGATCTTCTTATTTTCCGCCCACGGCGCATCGAGCAGCGCCAGCGGCACCCGCGTGGTCTTGCCCGCGCCCGGCGGCGCCACCAGCACGGCGGCGTTGCCGCGCGCCAGCGTCTGCGTCAGTTCGCCCAGAACCGCATCGATGGGGAGTGAAGTGTCGAAGATCATGAGATCTCGCGGTTGTCATGGCCGGACGAAGTCCCGGCCATCCACGTTCTTTTAGCAAGTTTGGACAAAACGCGGATCACCGGGACGAGCCCGGTGATGACGATCATTTTCCGCGAAAGAGCTGCGCTCAAACAGAGCGCGTTCAAACCGCCCCTCGCCCGACGCTCTCATAGACAAAGCCGAGCGCGGCCATCTCGTCGCGGCGATAGATGTTGCGCAGATCGACGATCACCGGCTGTTTCATCTCGCGCTTCAGCCGTTCCAGGTCGAGCGCGCGGAACTGCACCCATTCGGTGACGATCACCAGCGCGTCGGCATCCTTGGCGCAATCATACGGATTGTCGGCATAGGCGATGTCCGGCAGTTCATGCTTGGCCTGCTCCATGCCGACCGGATCGTAGGCGCGAACCCGCGCGCCGTGATCGAGCAGGCCGGTCACCAGCGGGATCGACGGCGCCTCGCGCATGTCGTCGGTCTCCGGCTTGAAGGTCAGGCCGAGCACCGCAATCTGCTTGCCGCGCAGATGCCCGCCGAGCGCGTTGGACACTTTGCGCGCCATCGCCCGCTTGCGGTTGTCGTTGACCGCGAGCACCGCCTCGACGATGCGCAGCGGTGCCTCGTAATCGAGCGCGGTCTTGACCAGCGCGCGGGTGTCCTTGGGAAAACAGGAGCCGCCGAAGCCCGGCCCGGCGTTGAGGAACTTCGAACCGATGCGGTTGTCGAGGCCGATACCGCGCGCCACTTCCTGCACATCGGCGCCGACCTTCTCGGCGAGGTCGGCGATCTCGTTGATGAAGGTGATCTTGGTGGCGAGGAAGGCGTTCGCCGCGTATTTGATCAGTTCGGCGGTGCGCCGCCCGGTGTAGAGGATCGGCGCCTGATTGAGATAGAGCGGGCGATAGACTTCGCCGAGCGCCTTGCGCGCGCGCTCGTCGTCGGTGCCGACCACGATGCGGTCGGGATGCTTGAAGTCGCGGATCGCCGCGCCTTCGCGTAGAAATTCCGGATTCGACGCCACGGCGACGTCGGCCTGCGGATTGGTTTCGCGGATGATGCGCTCGACCTCGTCGCCGGTGCCGACCGGCACGGTCGATTTCGTGACCACCACGGTGAAGCCGTTGAGCGCGGCTGCGATGTCGCGCGCCGCGGCATGGACATAACTGAGATCGGCATGGCCGTCGCCGCGCCGCGAGGGCGTGCCGACGGCGATGAACACCGCGTCGGCCTCGGCAACCGGGCCTTTGATGTCGGTGGTAAAATCCAGCCGTCCCGCCTTCACCGAGGTTTCGACCAACTGGTCGAGACCGGGCTCGAAGATCGGCATTACCCCGCGCTTGAGCGAGGCGATCTTGCCGGCATCGGTATCGACGCAGGTGACACGGTGGCCGAAATCCGCAAAGCAGGCACCGGACACCAGCCCCACATATCCCGTGCCGATCATCGCAATCCGCATGTCCCACCTTGCCGAACAGGGTTAACGCCACCGCTCAAATTGATGGCGATTTTGGCTGCGTCTTAGCGCGTTCAGGACGTCCGGGAAACCCGGACCGCCCGGCAAAATCGCCGATTCCGGCATGACATTTGAATGAATAAACCGGATCGCAACCCCTTGCCCGCAGGATGCCGGCAAACTGGACCGAAACGGGACATCATGAGCACAAACGGCACATTGCGCGGGGTCGGCGCGACCATTCCGGGACGTGTCGACTGGGTCGATTACGCCAAGGGCATCTGCATCGTCATGGTGGTGATGATGCATTCGACGCTGGGCGTCGAGGCCGCGGCCGGCCAGCACGGCTTCATGCATCTGGTGGTCGCTTTCGCCAAACCGTTCCGTATGCCGGACTTCTTCCTGATCTCGGGTCTGTTCCTCGCCCGCGTCATCGACCGCGACTGGCGCACCTATCTCGACCGCAAGGTGGTGCATTTCGCCTATTTCTACGTGCTGTGGGTCGCCATCCAGTTCGCGTTCAAGGCGCCGAGCTTCGCCGCCGAACAGGGCTGGGCCCATGTCGGCTATCTCTATCTCGAATCCTTCATCGAACCGTTCGGCACGCTGTGGTTTATCTACCTGCTGCCGATCTTCTTCGTGGTCACCAAGGCCACGCGGCGGATTCCGGCGCTGGCGATCTGGGGCGCGGCAGCGGCGCTGGAGATGAGTCACCTGTCGACCGGCTGGACCGTGATCGACGAATTCGCCGCGCGCTTCGTCTATTTCTATTCGGGCTATCTGTTCGCGGCCAACGTGTTCGCGCTCGCCGATCGCGCCCGCAGCCGTCCGGCGATGGCGCTGCTGGCGCTCGCGGCCTGGGCCGTGATCGACGCCGTGCTGGTCTATGTCGGCGCCAGCGAATGGCCGCTAATCTCGCTGTTGCTCGGTTTTGCCGGCGCCTGCGCCATCATCACCACCGGCACCCTGCTGGCGCGCGCCAGATGGCTCGATGGCCTGCGCTATTGCGGCGAGCACTCGATCACGATCTATCTCGCCTTCTTCCTGCCGATGGCGGCGACGCGCACGCTGCTGTTGAAAACGCACCTGATCACCGATATCGGCGCGATCTCGCTGATCGTCACCGCCGTCGGCGTGATCGGCGCCCTGCTGATCTGGTGGAGCGTGCGCAACACCAGGTTCAACTTCCTGTTCGAGCGGCCGGACGCATTCTGGATCGCGCCGAGGAAGCTGCGCCCCGCCTTGCAGCCGGCGGAATAATCCGCGCTATTGCAGCATCTCCGGCGTCACGCCGTCTTTCATTTCGGTGACCCGCTCGCGGTAGGCCTGCGCATCGCCGAAATCGGAAAACCCGGCATAATGCGGATGCGGGCCGAGCACACGCCGCGCATGCTTGATCGGACACCAGTAGACTTCCGTGCGCGAGGCGACCTCGCGAACGAAGGCGATCGCCTGGTTGAAATACGAGCAATAGGCGCAGTTGAATTTCTCGATCACGTTCAGATAGGCCAGATGATGGCGGTCGAACACGAGATAATCGCGGCGACGGACCTTCGGGATGCCGTAGATCGGAAAGCACACCGCCTGATAGATCATGACGAGAATATCCAGCACGATCATCGGCACAATGACCACATAGATCACCGGGGCGGTCAGCACCACCAGCAGGCGGGCGCCGGCGAGATAGCGCAGCGCGTGGGTGCGCATGGTGGCGTGCAGGCGCCTGACATTGTCTTCGAACACGATGCGGCGGTTCTGGATCTCAAAGCGCAACGCCTCGCGGCGCCTCGTCAGTTCCGCCTCGATATCGGCCTCCGCCGCGTGCAGCTTGGCGAGCAATTCGGCAAACCGCGCATCCATCGTCCGCTCCTCAATGCATGAGCCGACCGTTGGAAAAGACCCGCTTTCAGAAAGTTTCCGGGTAGCATCCGTGCGGTTCGGGGTGATATTGCTGGGTCCTCTCCTATATGAGCGCCATGGCAAAGTCCCCCGCAAAATCAGCTCCGCGATCCGGCGACCACGTCTTTCTGGTGGACGGCTCGTCCTACATCTTCCGCGCCTATCACGCGCTGCCGCCGCTGAACCGCAAGTCCGACGGCCTGCAGGTCAACGCCGTGCTCGGCTTCTGCAACATGCTGTGGAAGCTGCTGCGCGACATGCCGCAGGAGGACAGGCCGACTCATCTCGCCATTGTGTTCGACAAGTCGGAAGTCACTTTCCGCAACAAACTCTATCCCGACTACAAGGCGCACCGCCCGCCGGCGCCGGACGATCTGATCCCGCAATTCGCGATGATCCGCGAGGCCGTGCGCGCCTTCGATCTGCCGTGTCTGGAACAGGCAGGCTTCGAGGCCGACGACCTGATCGCGACCTATGTGCGGCAGGCCTGCGAGCGCGGCGCGACCGCCACCATCGTTTCGTCCGACAAGGACCTGATGCAGCTCGTCACCGACTGCGTCACCATGTACGACACCATGAAGGATCGCCGGCTCGGCGTGCCCGAGGTGATCGAGAAGTTCGGCGTGCCGCCCGACAAGGTGGTCGAGGTGCAGGCGCTGGCCGGCGATTCCGTCGACAACGTGCCGGGCGTGCCCGGCATCGGCGTCAAGACCGCGGCTCAGCTCATCAACGAATATGGCGACCTCGAAACATTGCTGGCGCGCGCGGGCGAGATCAAGCAGCCCAAGCGCCGCGAAACGCTGATCGAGAACGCCGAGAAGGCGCGGATCTCTCGCAAGCTGGTGCTGCTCGACGATCAGGTGAAGCTCGAGGTGCCGCTCGACGAGCTTGCGGTGCACGAGCCGGATTCGCGCAAGCTGATCGCCTTCCTCAAGGCGATGGAGTTTTCGACCCTGACGCGCCGCGTCGCCGAATACGCCGAAATCGACGCATCGGATATTGCGCCCGATGAAAAACTCAAAAGCACATTCGCCAAGGGCGCGGTCGATCAGGATTCGCCGGAAACGCCATCGCTTGGCGGCGAGCCCGACACGCGCGCGCAGGGCACGGCGCGCGGCGGTGCGGCTTCGCAATCCTCGCTGTTTCCTCCCGACCGGCCGGCACAACCGGCTGGTAGTGCCTCGCAAGGGAAGGACGCCGCGCTCACGCCCGCGATGCTTGCCGCGGCGCGGCTGGAAACGGCGCGCGCCACCAAGGTGGATCGCAGCAAATACGCGACCGTTCGCAGGCTGGACGAACTGAACCGCTGGATCGCGCGGGCGCGCGAGCGCGGCCATGTCGCGGTCGACACCGAGACCACCAGCCTCGATCCGATGCAGGCCGAATTGTGCGGCTTCTCGCTGGCGCTGGCGCCGAATGACGCCTGCTACGTGCCGCTGGCGCACCGTGAGGGTGGAGACGGCTCCGGCCTGTTCGCCGGCGGCTTCGCGCCGGACCAGATCAAGGAACAGGACGCGCTCGCCGCGCTGAAACCGCTGCTCGAAGACGAGGCCGTGCTCAAGATCGGCCAGAACCTGAAATTCGACATGCTGGTGTTCGCGCAGCGCGATATCACCTTGCGCGGCATCGACGACACGCTGCTGATGTCCTACGTGCTCGACGCCGGACGCAGCGCCCACGGCATGGACCCGCTGTCCGAGCAATGGCTCGGCCACACCCCGATCAGCTATGGCGAGGTTGCCGGTACCGGCAAGAACCAGGTCTGTTTCGATCAGGTCGCCATCGCGCGCGCCACCGAATACGCTGCCGAGGATGCCGACGTCACGCTGCGGCTGTGGCAGGTGCTGAAGCCGCGCCTCATCGCCGAACGCATGATGAGCGTCTACGAGACGCTGGAGCGCCCGATGGTGAGCGTGCTGGCTCGCATGGAGCAGCGCGGCATCACGGTCGACCGGCCGACACTGTCGCGCCTGTCCGGCGAGTTCGCGCAGGTCGCCGGACGGCTGGAGGCCGAGATCCGCGACATGGCCGGCGAGCCGGTCAATCCCGGCAGTCCCAAGCAGCTCGGCGACATCATATTCGGCAAGATGGGGCTGCCCGGCGGGCAGAAGACCAAGACCGGCGCGTGGTCCACTTCGGCCTCGATCCTCGAAGACCTCGCCGAGGAAGGCCATGAATTCCCGCGCAGGATTCTCGACTGGCGTCAGGTCTCGAAGCTGAAATCGACCTACACCGACGCGCTGCCGGCTTACGTGCATCCGATCACCACGCGCGTGCACACCTCCTACTCGCTCGCCTCCACCACCACCGGACGGCTGTCGTCGTCGGAGCCGAACCTGCAGAACATTCCCGTGCGCAACGAGGAAGGCCGCAAGATCCGCAAGGCGTTCGTCGCGACCCCCGGTCACAAGCTGGTGTCGGCGGATTATTCGCAGATCGAACTGCGGCTGCTCGCCGAGATCGCCGACATCCCGGCCTTGAAGCAGGCGTTCAAGGACGGGCTCGACATTCACGCCATGACCGCGTCGGAGATGTTCGGCGTGCCGATGAAAGACATGACCGGCGAAGTGCGCCGCCGTGCCAAGGCGATCAATTTCGGCATTATCTACGGCATTTCGGCGTTCGGCCTCGCCAACCAGCTCAGCATTCCGCGCGAGGAGGCCGGCGCCTACATCAAGAAATATTTTGAGCGATTTCCTGGCATCCGCGCCTACATGGACCAGACGCGCGATTTCTGCCGCGAGCACGGCTATGTCACCACGCTGTTCGGCCGCAAATGCCACTACCCCGACATCAAGGCCTCGAACCCCTCGATCCGCGCTTTCAACGAGCGCGCCGCGATCAACGCCCGCCTGCAGGGCACCGCCGCCGACATCATCCGCCGCGCCATGATCCGGATGGACGACGCGCTGGCGAAGAAGAAGCTCGCCGCGCAGATGCTACTGCAGGTGCATGACGAACTGATCTTCGAGGTGCCGGACGAGGAGGTGGAGCGGACGCTGCCGGTGATCTGCGAGGTGATGGAGCACGCTCCGCTGCCCGCCGTCGCGCTGTCGGTGCCGCTGCAGGTCGAGGCGCGGGCCGCCGACAATTGGGACGAGGCGCACTGAGGTCCGGTCCTGCTCCTTTCACGGCCACTTCCTGTTGACGGGCGCCGGGAGATACTGGAACGCTGTCGACGCCAGGGTTAAATTGGCCCGCCTCATTCGGATTAAATCGGTTCTGTCGTCATTGCGAGCGAAGCGAAGCAATCCAGAAGCGGCATGACAAGGGCTGGCTTGCTTCGGCGCTACGCGCCTCGCAATGATGGCCGTGGTTTCATCGTCAATCCAGTGCCCCTCCTTTTTGAGAGCCTTCCCGTGTCCCAGCCCGCCTCCCGCGCCCGCCTTGCCGACATCATCCGCGCCCGCTCCTTCGGGCGCGGCGAAATCACGCTGGCCTCGGGGCGCAAGAGCGACTTCTATTTCAACCTCAAGCCGACCATGCTCGATCCGGAAGGCGCGGCGCTGCTCGCCGAACTGTCGCTCGATGCGCTGAAGGACGAAGGGATCGACTATATCGGGGGCCTCGAGATGGGCGCGGTGCCGCTCGCCGGTGCGATCGCACAACTGTCCTGGATGAAGGGCAAGCCGATCGCCGCCTTCTTCGTGCGCAAGAAGCCGAAGGAACATGGCGCGCGGCTTGCGGTCGAAGGCCTCGCCAAGGGCGAGACCCTCGCGGGCAAGCGCATCGTCATCGTCGAGGACGTCACCACCACCGGCGGCTCGGCGATCAAGGCGGTGGACGCGGTGCGCGAGGCCGGTGGCAACGTGGTGATGGTGTTCACCATGGTCGATCGCGAGGAAGGCGCGACCGAGAATTTCCGCGAGGCGGGCATTGAACTGCGCTCGCTTTACAAGGCTGGCGAGTTTCTGAAAGGCTGATATCTCTCCGCGCTCGCGGAGAGGTATCAGGTCGTTCCGGCCAAGTGAGCGTAGCGAACGCGAGCCGGAATCCATAACCACCGAGCGCGGATCAGAATGCAGCTTTCTTGCGACACCAACCGGACCCGGATTCTATGGGTTCCCGCTTGCGCGGGGACGACCATGAAATGCCTTCTCGCCTGTGCCGTTGTTCTCTTGGTGCCGGGCCCCGCTTTCGCCGCCGAAGGCCTCGACGGCGCCAAACTGTCGGTGCTGTGGGCGCTGCCCTTCGTCGGCATTCTGCTGTCCATCGCCACCGGGCCGGTGTTCTATCCGCATCTGTGGGAGCATCATTTCGGCAAGATCACCGCGCTGTGGTCGGCGCTGGTCGTGGTGCCGCTGCTGCTCACCACCGACTCTTCCACCGTGACGGCGACGCTGGCGCACACCGCGCTGCTCGAATACATGCCGTTCATCCTGCTGCTGCTGGCGCTGTTCACGGTGGCCGGCGGCATCTTCCTCGAAGGCAATTTGCACGACAGCGTGTTCACCAACACCGTGCTGCTCGCCTTCGGCGCCGTGCTCGCTAGCATCGTCGGCACCACCGGTGCGGCGATGATCCTGATCCGGCCGCTGATCCGCGCCAATGACGACCGCCGCTTCAACGCGCATGTCGTGGTGTTCTTCATTTTCCTGGTCGCCAATATCGGCGGCTCGCTGTCGCCACTTGGCGACCCGCCGCTGTTCATCGGCTTTCTCAAGGGCGTCGACTTCTTCTGGACCACGCAGCATCTGTGGCTGGAGACGCTGACCGTCGGCGGCATCGTGCTCGCGGTCTTTCTCGTGATCGACCTGTATTTCCACCACCGCGAGGGCCGCTTTGCGCGCCTCAAGGATCCGACACCTGACAAGCCGCTGAAGCTGCATGGCGGCATCAACCTCGTGCTGATCGCGGTGATCATCGGCGCGATCCTGATGAGCGCGCAGTGGAAGCCCGGTATCGCCTTCACCATCGCAGGCACCGAACTGCGATTGCAGGACCTGCTGCGCGACGCGATCTTCGTCGCGGTCACGCTGGTCTCGGTGCTGGCGACGCGCAAGGCGCATCGCTACGCCAACGGCTTCAGCTGGGGTCCGATCCAGGAGGTCGCGATCCTGTTCGCCGGCATCTTCATCTGCATCGTGCCGGTGATGGCGATGCTCCAGGCCGGCCCGCACGGCCCGTTCGCCGCGCTGCTCGCCCTCGTCACCCACGCCGATGGCTCCAACAACGCCGCCGCCTATTTCTGGCTGACCGGCGGCCTGTCGTCGTTCCTCGACAACGCGCCGACCTACCTCGTGTTCTTCCAGCTGGCCGGCGGCGATCCGCAGGCGCTGATGACGACGCAGGCCGCGACGCTGGCCGCGATCTCCTCCGGCGCGGTGTTCATGGGCGCCAACACCTATATCGGCAACGCACCGAATTTCATGGTCTACGCCATTGCGCGGCAGGCGGGGGTGAAGATGCCGAGCTTCTTCGGCTACATGGCATGGTCGGCGCTGGTGCTGCTTCCGACCTTCCTGCTCGCGACCTGGCTGTTTTTCTGAACAAGCCCGCCATTGCGAACGAAGCAATCCGGAGGCGAACTCTATCCTCATCCTGAGGAGCATCGCTACATAGCCAAGTTTACGCAGGCCACGCCTGCTATGGCGATGCGTCTCGAAGGATGAGGCCAACGACCGTGGCCTCATGGTTCGAGACGTCGCTTCGCTCCTCCTCACCATGAGGGACTGGATTGATTCGTCGGCAGGGCCCGTGTCCGGATATCGCAAGCGCCGGTTCAGATGCCTCCTCACAATGACGGCGATTCAATTTCGCATCACTCCCCTCTAAACCTCGCATTTACCATCTCTCACTAAGGTCGTTGACGCCGCGACAAAACCCGTCGCGACCGGAGCAATCCGCCTGTTCGCGTTGCGTCAGTGGAGTGAGCGTTGCGTCAGAGTCCGCATGTCCCGCGTCGGCGGCTCGGCCCCGCGATGCTCGCGCTGGTGCTGGCGCTGCCGATCAGCGCCGCGCCGCATGTGGCCAGCGCCGGTTTTTTGGATTTCCTGTTCGGCGATCAGCCGCGTAACACCGCCCCCGCTCCCGCGCAGCCGTCCAATCCGTTCTCCGGCCTGTTCGGCGACGATGCGCCCGCCCCCGCCCCGCCCCCCGTGAGCAGCGGCCGCGGCGCGGCCTATTGCGTGCGCACCTGCGACGGCAAGTATTTCCCGCTGACGCCGCAGCCCAGCGCAACGCATGCGCAGATGTGTCAGTCGTTCTGCCCGGCGAGCCCGACCAAGGTGTTCTTCGGCGGCAGCATCGAAGGCGCGACCGGAAGCAACGGCGAGCGCTACAGCGACATGCCGAACGCCTTCGCCTATCGCAAGGCGCTGAAGGCCGGCTGCACCTGCAACGGCCGCGATCCGGCGGGCCTTGCGTCGGTCGATCTGTCGCTCGACACCACGCTGCGGCCGGGCGACGTGGTCGCCACCTCAAGCGGTCTTGTCGCCTATTCCGGCGTGCGCAGCGGCAACGGCCAGACCGCCGAGTTCATTCCGGTCGCGAATTATCCCGGCCTCACCGCCGACGTCCGCGCCAAGCTCGGCGAGATGAAGGTCACGCCGGTCACGGTGGATGTCGCGCCCGCGTCATCGCGCGACATCACCGGCTCGCTGCCGCAGAGCATTGCGCCGAAAGCCGTCGCAGCGAAGACCCGCGCGCGGCTGTAACGCCGACTCTTTAAGGCAGAGCGTCGTGGCCGAGCCATCGGCGTTCGAACGAACGGCGTCGCCTTTCGAGAAAGCGAAGCCAGGTGAGGGCGTAGAATCTATCGATAAATCGAGATCCCTCACCCCAATGGGGAAAGGGAGCACGCCTCCTATCAGCCTCAGCGCCCGACAATGACGCCGATCACGTTCGGCGCGGCGAGATATTTTTCTTCCATCTCCATCCGCGCCAGCGCCTTGTTCTCCGGCGTCAGCAGGCCGCGCTGCTCGGCGAGGATCATCCAGCAATAGCCCCACCAGTCGGTGAGAATGCCCTCGTCGCCGACAAGGTCGTAGCCCTGCTCCGCCGCGAAGATCCGCGCCCGCGCTTCATCCAGCGTATCGAGAAATTCGTGATCGGCGGGCGAGAGCATGTCGTCGATCAGATCGTCGGTGGTGTAGCCCCAGATCGACTGGCAGACCGCGTTGAACTCGCGGTCGATCTGGTCGTCATCGACGATCTGGCGGCGCGCGGTCGCATGCAGGCGGCTCAGCGTGCGGGCGAAGTCGGCGATGCGCGTCAGCGCCATGGTGTCGAACGCAATATTGGACATTTGGTCCTCACAATCCGCGACAGGCCCAATATATGGTAGCCGCACAGCGACGAATCACAACGATATATCAATGGCTTGTAAAAATGTTCTTAATTTGTTCCAAAAGCAAGGAATTCATCCGGCGGCCCGGCTCGCGCGCGGCCCTCGCCCGCGAAATGAAAGCGGCGGCTGAACAGCCGCCAACGGAATTCCCCAGCGCCCGATTTTAATGCCGATTTTCCACCCGTTCAGGCGACGTGCTTTTCGATTTTGGCGAAGTTGCTGAGGCCCAGCCAGTCCGCAAGGCTGGCCTCAAGTTCGCGGCTGCCGGTCACGATCAGTCTGTCGTTTTGCTTGGCCCGATCAATCGTCGTGTAGCCCATCCAGACTTCCGTCATCGTGCGCAGATCGGTGACAAGATAGAGATCGACTTCAAAACCCGGATCGATCGCACACAGATCAACATCCCCGCCAGGCCCGACAACGAGCCACCAGTTGCGCTTGTTCTGCCGCAAATCCTTCAGAATGACCTGGATGGTAGAGCGCCGCCGCGACGGCATCGCATGCGGCACGATCCTGCGGCGGATGTCCCACATCAACAGGTTGGGATCGAGATTCTCGAGCGAGGATTTGGTGGTGATCCATCTGTGGCCCCACAGGCCGACCTGTTCAATGATCGGCTTGAGTTCCTGCCCGGCAGCCGTCAGACGATATTCGTAAAGATCGGGACCGGCCGCCGATTTCAGCCGGGCGACAATGCCCGCCGCCTCAAGCTCCTTGAGCCGTTTCGACAACAGCGCCGGCGACATCCGCGGCACGCCGCGTCGCAGTTCATTGAATCGCGTCGATCCACAAACCAGTTCGCGCAGAACGATCAACGTCCAGCGTGCGCAGAGAACCTCGCACGCCATCGCCACGGGACAAAACTGGCTGTAGCTGCCTTCGGCCATCGGCGTCACCACGCTCGGATGATGCTCGCATTTTACGCCTTCTCCGCCATCTCCTCCAGTTCAGATTCTGTACCGGACAGATTCAGTTCGTGAACTGGCCGGAGCCGCAAGGAATATGGGAATGCCAACCATGGCGGCGAGATGATCTCGAAGCGAACGACGGAGAACGACAATGCCATTGGTCAATATCGAGCTGGTCGAAGGCGTGTTCGAGAAAAGCCAGAAGCAGGACATGATCCGCAAGGTCACCGATGCGATGGTGGAAATCGAAGGTGAAGCGATGCGCGGCGTCACATGGGTCCGCATTCACGAAGTCGCGAGCGGCGAATGGGGCATTGGCGGCAAGACTCTTACCAGCGCCGACGCCAGGACGATGCAGCGCGACGGCAAATAGCCTCTTCAAAACCAAGGGCGGCCGACAGCCGCCCTTCGTTTTTTGAAAATCGGCTCGCCTCATTCCGCCGCGAGTTTCACCTCGGGCGCGGCGGCGAGCACCTCGGCATCGACGTGGTTCTCGAATTTGGCGAAGTTTTTCTGGAACATGCCGACCAGCGCCCGCGCGGTCTTGTCGAACTCCGCCTTGTCGGCCCAGGTGCCCGCCGGATCGAGAATGTCGGACGGCACGCCCGGCAGCGAAGTCGGCACCGCGAAGCCGAAATAAGGATCGGCGCGGAATTTCACGCTGCGCAGCGAGCCGTCGAGCGCGGCGGACAGCAGCGCCCGCGTCACCTTGATCGGCATGCGGCTGCCGACGCCGTATTTGCCGCCGGTCCAGCCGGTGTTGACCAGCCAGCAATCGACATTGTGCTTCGCGATCAGCTCGCGCAGCATCTGGCCGTATTCGGCCGGATCGCGTGGCAGAAACGGCGCGCCGAAGCAGGCGGAGAATTCCGGCTGCGGCTCGGAGCCGAGGCCGCGCTCGGTGCCCGCGACCTTGGCGGTGTAGCCGGACAAAAAGTGATACATCGCCTGCGCCGGATTGAGCCGCGCGATCGGCGGCAACACGCCGAAGGCGTCGGCGGCGAGCATCACCACATTGCGCGGCTGGCCGGCGCGCCCGGTCTTCGAGGCGTTGGGAATGAAATCGAGCGGATAGGCCGAGCGGGTGTTCTCGGTCTTGGAGCCGTCGTCGAAATCCGGCTTGCGGGTTGTGGGATCGATCACGACATTTTCCAGCACCGCGCCGAAACGCATGCTGGCGTCGTAGATCGCGGGCTCCGCCTCCTGCGACAGCTTGATGGTCTTGGCGTAGCAGCCGCCCTCGAAATTGAAGATGCCGTCCGGTCCCCAGCCATGCTCGTCGTCGCCGATCAGCGTGCGCGCCGGATCCGCCGACAGCGTGGTCTTGCCGGTGCCGGACAGGCCGAAAAAGATCGCCGAGTCGCCCTCGGGGCCGACATTGGCCGAGCAGTGCATCGGCATCACGCCCTGCGCCGGCAGATAATAATTCAGCGTGGTGAACACCGACTTCTTCATCTCGCCGGCATATTGGCTGCCGCCGATCAGCACGATCTTGCGGGTGAAATCGATCGCGACCACGTTCTCCGAGCGCACGCCGTGGCGCTTGGGATCGGCGCGGAAGCTCGGCAGATCGACGATGGTCAGTTCCGGCGTGAAGCCGGCAAGCTCGGCCGCCTCGGGACGGCGCAGCAGCGTGCGAATGAACAGCGAGTGCCAGGCAAGTTCGGTATAGACCCGCACCTTGATGTGGAATTTCGGATCGGCACCGCCATAGAGATCCTGCGCGAACAGCGTCATGCCTTCGGCGTGTCTGATGAAGTCCTCGTGCAGCACCTGGAACTGCTCCGGTGTGATCGACTGGTTGCCGGCCCACCACATCATGCCGTCGGTATTGGCGTCGCGGACGGTGAACTTGTCCTTCGGGCTGCGGCCGGTGAACACGCCGGTTTCGGCGCACAGCGCGCCGTCGGCGGTGAGTTCGGCTTCGTTGTTGCGCAGCGCGTGCTCGTAGAGCGGCGCCGTTCCCAGATTCCAGAACACCTCTGCGAGATTTCTGAATCCGAATTTGTCGGCGCCGAAGGCGCCGTTGCGAACACCGGTTTCCTTCACGCAATCTCTCCCATGAGCCGCGCCTGGGCGCGCGATTGGTATTGCCGAAGCCGCGAAGCTTAGTGCGGGAGCATGACACCCCGCGCTCAGTCTTTAGTAGTGCGCCCCATCAGACCAATGCGTGATTCCGGTTTTCCTGTGATCGGCACGAAAATCGCAGTGGCGACGGCTCAGGCGGCCTTCGCGCGGGCGCGTTCAGCGAGTTCCTTCAAGGTCTTTCGCAACACCGCCGGCTCGGTGATGCGCTGCGGAAATACCAGCCGCAATGTCCGGCGGTCGTCCTGCAGATCGAGCCCCTCCGGATCGCAGCCCGCGCAGCGCCAGTTGCCCGCCTCGGCTCCGAGCAGGCGCGTGGCGTAGAGCGCCATCGCCTCGCGATGGTCCTCGTTCATATGCGCGACGATATCGTCCTCGGCCGCGACCAGCGCCTCGGCGCCGTCGAGGCTGGTGAGAAACTGCTCGGGTTTGAGATCGACGATGCGGCCGAAGCCGGCGACCAGATGCGCGCCTTTCACCTCGATCCGGAAGAAGGCGAAATCCGGGAAATCGGCGAACCCTTCCGCGCCCGGCTGCGCCGCGAGATAACGCCGCCGCACCGCCGCGTCATCGCTCTGCCGGGCGGTCCCCGCGACCATGATCCGGGCCCCTTCCAGCGGATCGCCCGGCGCACGCTCATCCAGCATCAGCGAGACCCGCGGGTCGGCCAGAATATTTTTGGTATGAACCGCAAGGCGCGAGATCAGCAGCAAGGGCGAGCCGTCGGTGTCGGTCGCGGTCGTCACCAGCGAGCAATAGGGATCGCCGCCTTCCGCCATCAGGGTGGCGAGCGCGCCCTGCCGGCTCCGGCGCAGCAAGGAGCGGACGATATCGGCGGATTTCACTCCGGGTGTCGGCATCATGGGCGCGGGTCCTTCCCTGAATCTGTTGGCTTTTTTTCGGCTGCGGGGGGTTCTTTTGCCGATTTCGGGGTTATATTGGCAGAAAGTGGCGTCAAATCCGTGTTCAGGGAACCTGGGCCACATTTCAGCCCAGCTTTGCATAGCTCGTGGCTCCGGCAACTCTGCCATATTTTGTTCGGCATCCTTGGCTTGAACCGGGGAGCCGTCCGCAAACAAGTTTCGGAAAAGTGACCCATGCCAACAATCGCTCTCGTCGATGACGATCGCAACATTCTGACCTCGGTCTCGATTGCACTGGAGGCCGAAGGCTACCGGATCATGACCTATACGGACGGCGCCTCCGCACTCGAAGGCTTCAAGACCTCGCCGCCGGACATGGCGATCCTCGACATCAAGATGCCGCGCATGGATGGCATGGAGACCCTGCGCCGGCTGCGGCAGAAATCCGACCTGCCGGTGATCTTCCTCACCTCCAAGGACGAGGAAATCGACGAGCTGTTCGGCCTCAAGATGGGCGCCGACGATTTCATCCGCAAACCGTTCTCGCAACGCCTCCTGGTCGAGCGCGTCAAGGCGGTGCTGCGCCGCGCGGTGCCCAAGGACCCGGCCACCCAGCAGAAGGAGTTGGACACCAAGGCGCTGGAGCGCGGCCTGCTGCGCATGGACCCCGAGCGCCACACCTGCACCTGGAAGAACGAGCCGGTGACGCTGACCGTGACCGAATTCCTGATCCTGCAGGCGCTGGCGCAGCGTCCGGGCGTGGTGAAGAGCCGCAACGCGCTGATGGACGCCGCTTATGACGACCAAGTTTATGTCGACGACCGCACCATCGACAGCCACATCAAGCGGCTGCGCAAGAAGTTCAAGGTGGTCGACGACGATTTCGAGATGATCGAAACGCTCTACGGCGTCGGCTATCGCTTCAAGGAAGCCGCCTGACGCATCGTAATGTCCATCCGCCGCGGCCGGCCCCCGGCGCGGCGGTTTCGCAATCCTTCGGGTATGGGCAGAGGATCGCCCGAAGCACATGACCTGGGATATCAACCAAGGCGGGTTTGCGATTGCTCGATCGAACGCAGCCGGATCAAACCATGGACGACGCTGACGCCGGGGCGATCACCGCCTCCGAGATCGATGTTGCCGTCGACACCGAGGAGACGGAGCAGCGCCGCAACTGGCAGCCGCGCCATCTGCTGCGGCGCGCCGGCCAGTATCTGGTCGCACTGACCTTCTCCAGCCTCACCCGCCGCATCGTCTCGCTCAACCTGATCGGCCTGATCGTGCTGGTCGTCGGCATCATGTATCTCTCGCAATTCCGCGCCGGCCTGATCGACGCGCGCGCGCAGAGCCTGCTGGTGCAGGCCGAGATCATCTCGGGCGCGATCGCCGCTTCCGCGACGGTCGAGACCAACACCATCACCGTCGATCCGGACCGTCTCACCGATCTGAAGACCGGCGAGTCGCTCGGCCCCGCCGAGGAAATCCTCTCCAACCTCGATTTTCCGATCAATCCGGAGCGGGTCGCGCCGGTGCTGCGCCGCCTGATCTCGCCGACCAAGACGCGCGCCCGCATCTATGACCGCGACGGCGTGCTGCTGCTCGACAGCCGCAACCTCTACGGCCGCGGCGACGTGCTGCGCTTCGAGCTGCCGCCGCCCTCCGCCGACAAGCCCGGACTTGCCGAACGCACCATGATCGCGATCCGCACCTGGCTCAATCGCGGTGACCTGCCGCTCTATCGCGAGCTCGGCCCGGAGAACGGCAACGGCTATGCCGAGGTGCATCAGGCGCTCGACGGCCGCAAGGACAGCATGGTGCGGATCAACGACCGCGGCGAGGTGATCGTCTCGGTCGCGGTACCGGTGCAGCGCTTCCGCGCCGTGCATGGCGCGCTGATGCTCTCGACCCAGGGCGACGACATCGACCAGATGGTGACCGCCGAGCGTCTCGCTATTCTGAAAGTGTTCGGCATCGCCGCCGTGGTGATGATCGTGCTGTCGCTGCTGCTCGCATCGACCATCGCCGGGCCGGTGCGGCGCCTTGCGGAAAGCGCCGAGCGGGTCCGCCGCCGCATCAAGACCCGCGTCGAAATTCCCGACTTCTCCCGCCGCAGCGACGAGATCGGCCATCTGTCCGGCGCGCTGCGCGACATGACCGACGCGCTCTACAACCGCATCGAGGGCATCGAGCGGTTCGCCGCCGATGTCGCCCACGAATTGAAGAACCCGCTGACCTCGATGCGCTCGGCGGTGGAAACGCTGCCGCTGGCGCGCTCCGACGACAGCCGCAACCGCCTGCTCGCGGTGATCGAGCATGACGTGCGCCGGCTCGATCGCCTGATCTCCGACATCTCCGATGCGAGCCGTCTCGATGCCGAACTGCAACGGCAGGACGCCGAGCCGGTCGACGTCCGCCGCCTGCTGGAGACGCTGACCTCGGTCGCCAACGAAACGCGGCAGGGCAACAATGTGAAGGTCGAGACCCGCTTCGAGGGGCCGCGCACCGACAGCTTCTCGGTGCCGGGCCATGACTCGCGGCTCGGGCAGGTGATCTCCAACCTGCTCGCCAACGCGCAATCCTTCTCGCAACCGGGCGACAAAGTCCGCGTCACCTGCCGCCGCCGCAAGACCGAAATCGAGATCGTGATCGACGACGACGGCACCGGCATCCGCCCCGGCGCGCTGGAGAAGATCTTCGATCGCTTTTACACTGACCGGCCGCATCAGGGTTTCGGCCAGAATTCCGGGCTTGGCCTGTCGATCTCCAAGCAGATCATCGAAGCGCACGGCGGCAAGATCTGGGCCGAGAACCGCGCCGGCCCGCCGGATGCCGAGGGCGATGCGCGGATCGCCGGCGCGCGCTTCACGGTGCGGCTGCCCGCGATATGACGGCGACCGGCACGCCCAGTCCCCAGCCCAGCATCCATGGCTCGGCGGTCAAGGTCGGCGAGCGCGCCATCCTCATTCGCGGCGCCTCCGGCAGCGGCAAGTCCGGCCTGGTGTTCGACCTGATCCTCGCTGGACGTGCCGGCATCGTGCCGCATGCGGTCCTGGTGGGCGACGACCGCGTCCGTCTCATCAATCAGGACGGAAACATCATGGTCCTTGCGGTCCAGGAGCTCGCCGGCCTGATCGAAATCCGCGGGCTCGGACTGCGCCGCTGCGACTTTGTGACCGAGGCGCCGGTGGGCCTGGTGGTCGATCTGGCTGCGCCCGACGGCGCCCGTCTGCCGGGGCCGGAAGCGCTGCGCACGGTGATTTCAGGGGTGGAATTGCCGCGAATTCCGGTGGCGGCCGGCCACCCGGCGCTGCCGCTGGTGCTGGCTTTCCTGACCACAAGTTAAGCCCGCGACGCCAGCGGGACCGGCCCTGCCGATTGCCCGAAAGGAATTGGTAACCATATAAGTCCCATCATGGCGCCCCGTTTGACCGCTGCCGCCCCCTGTCCCCACGAGGGGATAAGGCCAAGATGCCCTCTTGCGCCCCGGCTCCGAATGGTCAACATGTGGCCCTTTCGTGCGGTGCACAACGCGCCCGCGAGGAGTCTTTGATGATTGGTTTGGTATTGGTGACCCACGGGCGTCTGGCCGACGAGTTCAAGGCGGCGCTTGAGCATGTCATGGGTCCGCAAAAACAGATCGAGGCGATCACCATCGGCGCCGAAGACGATGCCGATCTGTGTCGCAGCGATATCATCGAGGCGGTGAAGCGCGTCGACAGCGGCGACGGCGTCGCCATTCTCACCGACATGTTCGGCGGCACGCCCTCCAACCTCGCGATCTCCTGCATGAGCCGCCCCAAGGTCGAGGTGCTGGCCGGCATCAATCTGCCGATGCTGGTGAAGCTCGCCAAGGTGCGCGAGGAGAAGCCCCTGCCCGACGCCATCGCCGCCGCGCAGGAAGCCGGCCGCAAATACGTCACCATCGCAAGTCGCGTACTGGCCGGAAAATGAGCGACGCATCGGACAATCAGGCGCGCACCGCCGGCGGCCTTGTCCGCGAAATTCCGATCACCAACAAGCGCGGCCTGCACGCGCGCGCCTCCGCCAAATTCGTGCAGACCGCCGAGAAATTCGACGCCGAGCTCACCGTCACCCGCAACGGCGAGAGCGTCGGCGGCACTTCGATCATGGGCCTGATGATGCTGTCCGCCGGCATCGGCACCTCGATCACGGTATCGGCCAAGGGCCGCGAAGCGCAGGCCGCGCTCGACGCCATCACCGAGCTTGTCACCAACAAGTTCGGCGAGGAGTAGCACCCACTTCACCTCTCCCGTGGGGGGAGGGAGCAGCACTGCATTTCAGCTTAAAACTTAAACCGCCTTATCACTCCGCCTCGTTGTCGCGCAGCGGCGGCACGATCCAGATTTTCCAGCGCACCGCCGGTCCCGCCTTGCCGTGGAAATAACGGCGCGCGCTGATGCTGAGTTGCTCGGCGCCGTCCGTGTTCGCCACCATCCACGCCTCGCACGAAGCCAGCCGGAAATCGGTGGTGTCGCAGATGCCGATGAAGCCGCGCTGCTTCGCCTCCTCCAGGCTCGACAGCCCCGAGCCCCACAATTCGCCCGGCGTAAAGGTCGCCGGATGATCGGGGCTGTAGAAGGTCATCGGCGTGCCGGCCTCGGTGCTCGCCACCACCACGGCCCAGCGCCGGTTGAACCGCGCGCGCCAGGCTTCGGTGAGTTGCAGCGCGAATTCCGAGCGCGGCGTGAAGGACGCGCCCGCCGGACCATGCTGGCGCACCGTCTGCGCCGCGATGATCGGCGAGATCACCAGCATGATAAAGGTGAGTCCGGCCCAGATCAGCATCAGGCGGATCAAGGCCATCTGCGGCACCCGCAACGCCGGGATCGCGACCAGCGCCAGCGGCACCAGGAAGAACAGCGGAATGCCCCAGTCGCTTTTCATGTCGATGTGAAACACCGGCGCGGCGATCTGCGGCACGATCGCCAGAATAAGCGCGATCGCCCAGATCTGCCGCGCACGGGACAGATTGACGCTGGCGTTCGGACCGCGCGCCCACGGCCGCTGCACCGAGGCGACGAATTCGCCGATCACGCCGCGCTGGCGCAGCGAGCGCCACCATTGCAGCCGCCACGCCAGCGCGATGGCGCCGCAGGCGACCGGAAACAGCAGGAAGGCGAGATGATGCAGCGAATAGGTCGAGGCGCGGCGCATCGTCTCCAGGATCGGCCGCGCGCCATAGATATCGCCGGCATAGATCAGCGGCGCGAACTCGACCTGCTTCAGCCACCACAGATGCGGGCTGATCGCCAGCAGCATCACCAGCAGCGCGACCCACGGCGCCGGCGAGCGCAAAAAGGCCAGACGGTCCGGATGCAGCAGCGCGGCAAGCCCGACCGCGCCGATCACCGTCAGCGCCCAGTATTTCGTCAAGAGAGCCGCCGCGCCGGCCAGACCGAGCCAGATTCCGGAGCGCACGGTGCGTTTGTCGAAGGCGTCGAGATAGGCCAGCACCACCAGCGGCAGCATCGCAAGCTGCAGGACGTCCGGGTTGTATTTGAAGCCCTTGAGATTGAACATCGGATAAAGTGCCAGCATCACCATGGCGAACATGGCGCGGCGCGGGCCGACCACGCGGCGGGCGATCAGCCAGCAGATCACCAGGCCGCACGCCGCCACGGTCATCGCCAGCGCGTAGGCGGCCCAGTCGGTGGCCGGGAAAATCCGGAACCAGACGCCGGAGACCCAGCCCGACAGCGGCGGATGCTTGCCGTAGCCGAGCAGGAATTTGCGGCCCCAGGCATAGGCCTCGGTGACGTCGAAATGGATGTCCTGCGCGCCCTTGAGCGCGGTCAGGATCATGGTCCAGAGCAGCGCGTGGATCGCGGCGAACGCGATGACGAAGCGCGTGCTGGTCTTGTCGTCATGGGCGAGCGCCGCCACCCAGGCGGCCAGACGCCGCGACACCGGCACATGGCGCAGCCGGGCCTTCTGCCGGGATTTGAGGCCGGTTTGCGGCCGCGCCGCGGGACTCGCTGCATGTTCCATCGTCCACAGCTAGCAGCGCCCGGCGGCAACGGCAATTGCCGCCAGATCAGGCCCGGTTTTGCCGGGCAAATTCCCGCCGCGGCACCGAATTCCGCTTTGCCCGCAAATGCCCAGATGCTATCCCGCCGCCATGACAACCAAGCCGATTTCCAACATTCGCAATTTCTCCATCGTCGCCCATATCGACCATGGCAAATCGACGCTGGCCGACCGCCTGATCCAGACCACGGGCGGGCTGGAGGCGCGCGAGATGAAGGAGCAGGTGCTCGATTCGATGGATATCGAGCGCGAGCGCGGCATCACCATCAAGGCGCAGACCGTCCGCCTCAGCTACAAGGCCAGGGACGGTCAGACCTACGTTTTCAACCTGATGGACACGCCCGGCCACGTCGACTTCGCCTACGAGGTCAGCCGTTGTCTCGCCGCCTGCGAAGGCGCGCTCTTGGTGGTCGACGCGTCGCAAGGCGTGGAAGCGCAGACGCTGGCCAACGTCTATCAGGCGATCGACAACAACCTCGAGATCGTCCCGGTTCTCAACAAGGTCGATCTGCCCGCCGCCGAACCCGAGCAGGTCAAGCAGCAGATCGAGGACGTGATCGGCATCGACGCCTCCGACGCCATCATGGTCTCGGCCAAGACCGGCATCGGCATTCCCGACGTGCTGGAAGCCATCGTCACCCGCCTGCCGCCGCCGAAGGGCGACCGCGACGCGACGCTGAAGGCGCTGCTGGTCGATAGCTGGTACGACGTCTATCTCGGCGTCGTGGTGCTGGTGCGCGTGGTCGACGGCGTGCTGAAGAAGGGCGACCGCATCCGCATGATGGGCACCGGCGCCGCCTATGACGTCGAGCGCGTCGGCGTGTTCACGCCGAAGATGGTCAATGTCGACGAGCTCGGCCCCGGCGAAGTCGGCTTCATCACCGCCGCGATCAAGGAAGTCGCCGACACCCGCGTCGGCGACACCATCACCGACGACAGAAAGCCGGTCACCGAGATGCTGGCGGGCTTCAAGCCGGCGGTGCCGGTGGTGTTCTGCGGCCTGTTCCCGGTCGATGCCGACGATTTCGAGACGCTGCGCGCGGCGATGGGCAAGCTGCGGCTCAACGACGCCAGCTTCTCCTTCGAGATGGAGACCAGTGCGGCACTCGGTTTCGGTTTCCGCTGCGGCTTCCTCGGTCTGCTGCATCTGGAGATCATCCAGGAGCGGCTGTCGCGCGAGTTCAATCTCAACCTGATCGCGACCGCGCCGTCCGTCATTTACAAAATGCACCTGACCGACGGACAGGAGATCGAGATCCACAATCCGATCGACATGCCGGACGTGGTGAAGATCGCCGAGATCGAGGAGCCGTGGATCGAGGCCACGATCATGACGCCGGACGAGTATCTCGGCTCGGTGCTCAAGCTGTGTCAGGAACGGCGCGGCACGCAGAAGGAGCTGACCTATGTCGGCACCCGCGCGATGGCGAAATACGAACTGCCGCTCAACGAGGTGGTGTTCGACTTCTACGACCGGCTGAAATCGGTCTCGAAGGGCTACGCCTCGTTCGACTATCACCTGACCGACTACAAGGCCGCCGACCTCGTCAAGATGCAGATCCTCGTCAACAACGAGCCGGTCGATGCGCTCTCCATGCTGGTGCATCGCTCGCGCGCCGAGGGCCGCGGCCGCGCCATGGTCGAGAAGATGAAGGAATTGATCCCGCCACACATGTTCCAGATCCCGATCCAGGCGGCGATCGGCGGCAAGGTGATCGCGCGCGAGACCGTGCGCGCGCTGCGCAAGGACGTCACCGCGAAATGCTACGGCGGCGACATCACGCGCAAACGCAAACTTCTGGAGAAGCAGAAGGAAGGCAAGAAGAAGATGCGGCAGTTCGGCAAGGTCGACATCCCGCAGGAAGCCTTCATCGCCGCGCTCAAGGTGGATAGCTGAGAGCTGACAGCAGCTCGACCGCAGGCCAAAGCAGGCGTTTGCCTTTTGCAGCAGCGTCACGTCCGCGCATAGTCGTCTTCGCGAGTGATCCGCATCAACGTGGATGCCGGCACTTCGCCGGGCATGACGAGAAATCACACCCTCACATCATACCGCGCTCCGATGCTGACGCGCCTTGACACCGCCGCCCGATCCCCCGACGCTGCCTGCGCATCCATGTCAGCAACGGAGGCGTCCATGGCCTACAAGTTCGAAGTCTACAAGGACAAGGCGGGAGAATTCCGGTTTCGCTTCAAGGCGTCGAACGGCGAGACCATGTGCAGCTCGGAAGGCTACAAGCAGAAGGCTTCGGCCATGGACGCCATCGCGTCGATCAAGAAGCACGCGCCGGATGCGGCACTCGACGATCAGACCAAATAGCGGTTCGGATTTTTCGATTTGACGATTTGAACATCGAAAGACCATCGTTGCCAGCCGGCAGCGGTGGTCTTTCCATATTGCCCGTGAGGTATCAGCGAAAGCCGCCGGTTACGCCACACCGCATGTCGTTTGCTGGGCGGCAAGCAGTTGCACGATCTCCGCGTTCGGCCGCGCGCGGCTGAACAGGAAGCCCTGCCCCTCGTGGCAGCCTTCGGCACGCAGGCAGCCCAGTTCGGCCTCGGTCTCGACGCCCTCGGCGGTGATGGTGACGCCGAGACTCATGCCGAGACTGATGATCGAACGCACAATCGCCTGCGCCCCCTGATTGGCGGCAAGGTCGCTGACGAAGGAGCGGTCGATCTTGATCTTGTCGAACGGGAAGCTGCGCAGGTAGCTCAGACTCGAATAGCCGGTGCCGAAATCGTCCATCGAGATGCGCACGCCGAGCGCGCGCAGAGCGTGCAGCGTCGCCAGCACCTGATCGCTTTTCTCCAGCAGCAGCGTCTCGGTGATCTCGAGCTCGAGCCGCTTCGGCGGCAGACCGGACTGCTTGAGCGCATCCATCACCACCGCCAGCAGATTGCCGACCCGGAATTGCAGCGGCGACAGGTTGACCGCGACGCGCGCGTCGCCCGGCCAGCCGGCCGCATCCATGCAGGCCCGGCGCAGCATCAGATTGCCGATCGGATTGATCAGGCCGGTTTCTTCCGCGACCGGGATGAACTCGGCCGGCGACACCATGCCGCGCGCCGGATGCGGCCAGCGCACCAGCGCCTCGGCGCCGGTGACGCGCCCGGTCTTCAAATCGATCAGCGGCTGATAATGCGACCGCAACACGCCGCCATCGATCGCCGCACGCAACTCCATCTCGATGCGGCGGCGCTCCTGCGCGCGCGCGTCCATGCCCGCTTCGAAAAAGCTGAACAGGCCGCGGCCGTCGCTTTTGGCGCGCGACAGCGCCATGTTGGCATTCTTGAGCAGCTTGTCGGCGTCCTCGCCGTCGCCGGGCCCGATGGCGATGCCGATGCTGGCGCCGCACATCACGGTGTGACCGTCGAACACATACGGATCGCTATTGGCGCCGAGCAGGCGCTGGGCCAGCAGCGCGGCATCTTCCGGCCGCGACACATCCGACTGCACGATGGCGAATTCGTCGGAGCCGAGCCGCGCGATCGAATCTTCTTCGCGCAGCACCGATTGCAGGCGGCGCGCGACGCCGACCAGGAGCTGGTCGCCGATACCGTGGCCGCGCGAGGCGTTGACCGCCTTGAAGCCGTCGAGATTGAAGAACAGCACCGCCACTTTCTTGCGGTTGCGACGGGTGTGAACGAGGCACTCGTCGAGCTGCCGGCAAAGCAGCGCGCGGTTGGCGAGGCCGGTCAGATTGTCGTGCTGGGCGGCGAACGCCAGATGCGCCTCGGCGCGTTTGCGCTCGGTGATGTCCATCAGCGCGAGCAGGACCGCGGGACGCTCCTCGAAGGTCAGACGCCGCGAATAGACCGCAACATCGATCAGCGAACCGTCGGCTTTGGTATGTTTCCAGGTTCGCGCGTGGCGCTCGTCGACACTGTGCTCGCCATCCCACGGCACGCCGGGCTCGAAAGCCTGAATATCGCGGATGGTGAGCGTCTCGAATTCCTCGCGCGAATAGCCGTAATGGGCAAGCGCGGCCTCGTTGGCGCCGACGATACGTTCGGTATCGATCTCGCACACCACCATCGGCACCGGATTGCTCTCGAACAGCAGGCGGAAGGAAGCCTCGCGCTGCTTCAGTTCGGTGATGTCGACGCGCAGGCCGACCACGCCGCCGTCCTTGGTGGCGCGCTCCTCGATCAACAGGCAGCGCCCGTCGGTCAGCGTCACTTCGCGGCGGTTGGTGGGCTGGGCGAACTGCGCCATCCGCTCGGCGATCCACTCTTCCTCGCGCCCGATGGCCTCGGGATAGCAACCCTTCGCCACGCCGGCCCGCACGATGTCCTCGAACCGGGCACCCGGCCTGAACATATGCGAGGTGGCGTTGTAGATCTCGGCGTATTTCCTGTTCCAGAGAATGAAGCGGCCTTCGGCATCGAAAAACACGATGCCCTGCGGCAGCAGATCGATCGCCTCGTGCAGACGGTCATGCGCCTTGCGGGCTTCGGCGAGCGCGGTCTCCACATCGTGGCAATCGCGCAGGGCTTCGCCGGCCGCGGCGCTGCGACGCGCGTGCGGTCCCAACTTTGGAGCAGCCTTCGGCCTGCGTCTGGTGCGCTGGACCGCTATTCTGCGTTTTCTTGGTTTTGTTGGCCGAGCAACCGGCATTCTTCCGCGAACCTCACCTGCATGTTGCCGGCAGTCTTCAGGCAAGTGTCTAAGAAACGGTATCCTTGGACCGCTCGCCGTCGGCTCAGCAGTGCCGGACCACCATGTGTCTCAACGATAGAGATCGAGACAAAGTGGATCATTTTGCGGAATGGCAGAGGCCGCAAGGCATAAACACCCCGTGAAACACACAGATTATTCCGCAATCAGCAATTTAAGAGAAAAATATTCCCTGTCTTCCCGTAAAGTTCCCTCCGACCGCCTCGCGCGACCGCACGGGCGCGATGCGTTCCAATCGACAATACGGTTAAGGCCCGATGAATGTCCCCGACGCCCGGATTCCTGCGGAAAGGAGCTCCGGATCCGCGCGATCTCGTCGGAGCAGCCCGGCTCGGCTATAAGTTCGGAATGCGAAGCCGCCGCATGATTCTCGGCTTGATGCGAACGACGGTGGCCGCCGCGCTGCTGGCGCTCGCCGCGACCAGCCTGGCGCGCGCGCAGACCAAAGGCACGCTCGATCCGAAGCCGCTGCCGCCGCTCGCCAACCCGAACGATCCGCAACTCGCCGCCAAGGAGATTTTCGGCCGCAAGGCGACGCCGGCGTCCTCGCCGATGCGCTCGATCGGCTTCTACGCCAAGGGCTGCCTCGCCGGCGCGCAGGCGCTGCCGATCAACGGCCAGACCTGGCAGGTGATGCGGCTGTCGCGCAACCGCAACTGGGGCAATCCCGAATTGGTCGCGCTGCTCGAGCGTCTGTCGGCGAAGGTTAACAAGGTCGCGGGCTGGCCCGGCCTGCTGGTCGGCGACATGTCGCAGCCGCGCGGCGGGCCGATGTTCACCGGCCATGCCAGCCATCAGATCGGGCTCGATGCCGACATCTGGCTGACGCCGATGCCGAGCCGCATGCTCTCGCGCAACGAACGCGAGGAGATGTCAGCGGTCAACATGGTGGCGGGAAACCGTCTCGACATCGATCCCAAGGTGTGGACGCCGCAGCATCTGCTGGTGATCCGCGCCGCGGCGCAGGAGCCCAAGGTCGAGCGCATCTTCGTCAACGCCGCGATCAAGAAGGCGCTGTGCCGCGAAGCCAAAGGCGACCGAAGCTGGCTGTCGAAGGTGCGGCCGATGTACGGCCACAACTATCACTTTCACATTCGGATGAAATGTCCGCATGGCGGCGCCGCCTGCGAAGCGCAGACGCCGCCCGATCACCGCGAGCATTGCAGCGCCGGCGATCTCGCTTATTGGTTCAGCGACGCGGTGCTGCATCCCAAGCCGCCGGTGACCCCGCCGAAGCCGAAACCACCGCTCACCCTCGCCGACCTGCCGCCGGAATGCCGTCAGGTGGCGCTCTCTCCCTAACGCCGTACGCACGCGCACCAATTGCGATTCCGCAATTGGTGCGGCTTGAAACAGCGCCCATCATCCGACTAGTCTTGATGTCACGATACCGCTATATTCACTGAAATATATTCGTTCCCATCCCCAATTCCCGCCGAAGCACCCGGTGTTTCAAAATTCGGAGAATGTCCATGCACATCAGTGCACGCAACCAGATCAAGGGCAAAGTGGTCGAGGTGACCAAGGGCGCCACCACCTCCCATGTCCGTGTCGATATCGGCGGCGGCCAGATCGTCACCGCTTCGATCACCAACGAGGCGGTCGACCAGCTCGGCCTCAAGGCCGGCGGCGCGGTGATTGCCGTCATCAAGGCCTCCGACGTCATGATCGCGGTGGACTGATCCTGCCGATGAAGACCGGGTGCGGACCGCATCCGCGCCCGCGACGCGCCGCGAAAGGCTTTACCTCGGCGTTCCGGCTCTCTAAATTCCTCCCGCACGATAATTTTCCGGCACGCCGTAAGCTGTTGGAAAATCCGGAACGGCGCTTCCGATCATCGTTGCAGAATTTTCATTCTGACATCCGCGCGATGTTTCGCCGCGGACTGACACGGAGCGCCAATATGAAGTTTTTCACCCGTTCCCTGCTTGCCGCCGCACTGGTCTGCGCGCCGCTGTTCTCGCCGGCGATCGCCCAGGACAGCAAGGCCGCCGCGCCCGCTGCCACGACCGCCGCCGAAAAGACGCTGATCAACTTCGCCGCCGCGTCGATGAAGAACGCGCTCGACGAAGTCGATGCGGCCTACACCGCCAAGACCAAAACCAAGATCGTGGCGAGCTATGCCGCGAGTTCGGCGCTCGCCAAGCAGCTCGAGCAGGGCGCGCCGGCCGACGTCTTCATCTCCGCCGACATCGCCTGGATGAAATACGCCATCGAAAAGAAGAGCGTGAAGGAATCCACCAAGGTCGATCTGCTTGGCAACACCATCGTGCTGATCGCGCCGAAGGATTCCAAGATCGACAAGGTCGAGATCAAGCAGGGCTTCGACCTCGCCAAGCTCGCCGGCGACGGCCGCATCGCCACCGGCGACGTCGCGGCGGTACCGGTCGGCAAATACGCCAAGGCCGCGCTGGAGAAGCTCGGCGCCTGGCAGGCCGCCGAAAAGAAGTTCGCGATGGCCGAGAACGTGCGCGCGGCGCTGACGCTGGTGTCACGCGGCGAGGCGGTGCTCGGCATCGTCTACTCGACCGACGCCAAGGTCGATCCGGGCGTGAAGATCGTCGGCACCTTCCCGGCCGACTCGCACCCGCCGATCATCTATCCGATCGCCGCCACCACTAATGCCAAGCCGGGCACCGACGATTATCTCGCCTTCCTGAAGTCCTCGGCGGCCAAAGCCATTTTCGAGAAGTACGGCTTCGCCTTCCTGATCAAGCCGACCACGTAACACGGACCAGCAGTCACTCGACGTGTCTGACATCTCTCCCGCCGAATGGACGGCGATCCTGCTTTCGATCAGGGTCGCCGTCGTCGCCACCCTGTTTGCCACGCCGCTCGGCATCGCGCTGGCATGGCTGCTGGCGCGCCGCGATTTCTGGGGCAAGGCCGCCCTCGACGCGCTGATCCATTTGCCGCTGGTGCTGCCGCCGGTGGTGACCGGCTATCTACTGCTGTTGACCTTCGGCCGCAAAGGCATGGTCGGCGCCTGGCTCGCCGACAATCTCGGCATCGTGTTCGCCTTCCGCTGGACCGGCGCGGCGCTGGCCTGCGGCGTGATGTCGTTTCCGCTGCTGGTGCGCCCGATCCGGCTGTCGATCGAGGCGATCGACAGCCGCCTCGAGCAGGCCGCTGGCACGCTGGGCGCCTCGCCGTGGAACGTGTTCTTCACCGTGACGCTGCCGCTGGCCGCGCCCGGCATCCTGGCCGGCATGATCCTCGGCTTCGCCAAGGCGCTCGGCGAGTTCGGCGCCACCATCACCTTCGTCTCCAACATTCCGGGCGAAACCCAGACCATTTCCTCCGCGATCTACGCGCTGCTGCAAACGCCCGACGGCGACGCCGCCGCGTTGCGGCTCGTGATCGTTTCGGTGATCATCGCAGTGATCGCACTGGTGGCCTCCGAGGTGTTCGCCCGCCACGCCACCCGCCGCCTGCACGGACGCTGACCATGCTCACCGTCGATGTCACCAAGCAGCTCGGCAGTTTCTCGCTTCAGGTCGCATTCCAGAGCGACAGCCGCGTCACCGGCCTGTTCGGCGCCTCCGGCTCCGGCAAGAGTTCGCTGATCAATTTGATCGCGGGCCTGCTCAAGCCGGATCGCGGCCGCATCGTCCTGGACAACATCGTGCTGTGCGACACCGAGACCGGCGTCGACGTGCCGCCCTACAGGCGCCGGATCGGCTACGTGTTTCAGGACGCGCGGCTGTTTCCGCATCTCGACGTGGCGCAGAATCTCGATTACGGCCGCCGCATGAACCGCCTGCCGCGCGATGCCGCGCACTGGCAGCGCATCGTCGGCCTGCTCGACATCGAACAGTTGCAGACGCGCCGTCCCGGCCAGTTGTCGGGCGGCGAGCGCCAGCGTGTCGCGCTCGGCCGCGCGCTGCTCTCAAGGCCGCGGCTGCTGCTGCTCGACGAACCGCTCGGCGCGCTCGATCACGACCGCAAGGGCGAGATCCTGCCCTACCTCGAACGGCTGCGCGACGAAGAAAACGTGCCGATGGTCTATGTCAGCCACGATCCGGACGAGATCCGGCGGCTGGCCGGCCATGTCGTGCTGTTCAAGGCCGGCCGCGTCGCCGGCTTCGGCGGCATCGAGTTGCTGCCTAGCGCAGCGGCGTAAGCGCCTCGCGCAGCCGGTCGAGCCCCTGCACCAGCGCCGGGCCGCCGCACATCGTATAGCGCGAGGACAGATCGATCCGCCGCCGTGCATCATAGCGCGCACGCAGCGCCGGATGGGTGATGAACAGCGCGCCCTGATCGGCGGCCTCGCGCGGCGGATCGAGCAGCACCAGCACGTCCGGCCCATCGACCAGCAGCGTCTCCATCGACACGAAGCCGCCGAACCCGCCCGGCGCGGCGGCGAGCGGCCGCAGGCCCGCGACCGTCAGCATCGCGGTGATCAGGCTGGCCGAGCCCTCGGCGTAGCCGCCGCGCTGCACGATGGCGGCGGTGCGCGGCGGCTTCAGGGCGGCGGCGGCGAGCTGCGCCTGCGCCTGCGCCAATTGCTGCGCCAGCACCGCGCCGCGATCGGCATGGCCGAGCAGCGCGCCGATCTCGCGCGCCTGCTGTCCCGCCTGCGCCAGATTGGTGACGAACGCGACCTCGACCACGCGCAGCCCCGCCGCATCCAGCATCGCGCGGGTCGGCCGGTCGGTCGGACCGGCCAGCACCAGATCGGGCGACAGGTTGATCACGGACTCCGCATCCCAGCCGACCCGCGGGAACGGCGCGGCGGCCTTGGTGGTCACCGATAGGCTGTCGTCCAGCGCATAGGGCGACAGCGCCGTGATCTGCGAAGGGTCCGCCAGCGTCAGCAAAAGCTGGTCGGCGCACAGATTGAACGAGACCACGCGGCGCGGGGCGTCGGCCGCCCGCGCCGGCAACGCCGCCGCCAGCGAACCGGCCGCGCAGAGCCCCGCCACAATCCAGCCGAATCGCGCGGCAACAGAGGTTTTCTTGGTCATGACGACCTGTTATGCCACGCCGGTCGCGCGGCGTCAGCGCTCCGTATTTCAAGGCCTCATGCATCTTCACCGACCAGGACGCTGGCTCACCGCAACGCTTGCCCTCCTGGTGCTGGCGCTGCTGGTCGTCTCGCTGATGACCGGCCCGGCACAGTTCTCGCCGCAGACCGTGGCGCGGGCGCTGGTCTCCGATCAGGGCGTCGCCTCGATCATCGTGCGCGACATCCGCCTGCCGCGCACGCTGCTCGCGGCGCTGATCGGCGCCACCTTCGGCATCGCCGGAGCGGCGCTGCAGGGATTGATGCGCAATCCGCTGGCCGAGCCCTCGCTGTTCGGTGCGCCGCAGGCCGCCGCCGCCGCGGCCGCCGGGATCATGGCGTTCGGGTTCGCCGGCGCGTTGTCGATCTGGGTGCCGCTCGGCGGCATCGCCGGCGCGCTGCTCTCGGTCGGCATGCTGGTGGCGATCGCCGGACGCCGCGCCTCGCTGACGGTGACGCTGCTGGCGGGCCTTGCGCTGGCGAGCTTCGCCGGGGCTGCGATTGCGCTGATCCTCAACCTCGCGCCCAATCCCTATATCGCGCTGGAGATCGCGTTCTGGCTGCTCGGCTCTTTGCGTGACCGCAGCATGGAGCATGTCTGGCTCGCCGCGCCCTTCATGCTGACAAGCTGGGCCGTGCTGGCGGCGACCGCGCGCGATTTTCGCGCGTTGACGCTCGGCGAGGACGCCGCCGCCTCGCTCGGCGTCGATGTCGAGCGCACTCGCGTTCTCGTGGTGATCGGCGTCGCGCTCGGGGTCGGCGCTGCGGTGTCCGTCGCTGGCGCAATCTCCTTCGTCGGCCTGGTCGCTCCACATCTGGTGCGGCGGTTCTACGGCTTCGATCCGACGCGCATTCTACTGCCCTCGGCGCTCACCGGCGCGGCGCTCTTGATCGCCTCCGACATCGCGGTGCGGCTGGTGCCCGGCGCGATCGAAATCAAGATCGGCGTCGTCACCGCGCTGATCGGCGTGCCGTTCTTCCTGGCGATGATCTTCCACGAACGCCATGTGCTGGAGGACAGCACATCATGAAGGACAATGCTGCTCCGCGCCTTGCCGCCCATGACATCGGCGTCGTTCGCGGCGGCCGCCGCATCGTCGAACGCGCCAACCTCACGCTCAATGCCGGCGAGCTGACGATTCTCGCCGGCCCCAACGGCGCGGGCAAGACCACGCTGGCGCGGGCGCTGGCCGGATTGCTCGACGCCGAAGGCACGATTACCTTCGACGGCACACCGCTGTCCGCGCTCGCTCCGCGCGCGCGGGCGCGGGCGCTCGCCTACCTGCCGCAGGGCCATCAATTCCACTGGCCGATGAGCGTGGAGCACATCGTCGCGCTCGGCCGCGAGCCGCACGCCGATCCGTTCGCCGATCCCACCAGCGCCGACCGCGCGGCGATCGCCGAGGCGATGGCAGCGACCACGATCGAGGACCTGGCCGAACGCACGGTGACCACGCTGTCCGGCGGCGAGCGCGCCCGCGTCGCGCTGGCGCGGGCATTGGCGACGCAGGCCGACGTGCTGATCGCCGACGAGCCGATCGCCTCGCTCGACGAGCGTCACCAGCTCGTGATCATGGAACTGTTGCAATCGGTCGCCCGGCGCGGCGCGGCGGTGCTCGCCATCATCCACGACCTCGCGCTGGCGACGCGCTTCGCCGACCGCGTCGTGCTGATGCATCAAGGCAAGATCATCGCCAACGACACGCCGGCACTGGCGCTGACCCCGGAGCGCATCGCGACGATTTTCGGCGTCTCGGTGCATCGGGTGGAAACACCGGACGGCCCGCTGCTGATTCCTTCGCGCGCGCTGTAGTGCAGCTCAATTTGATATTGAATCAGTCAGTGCATTGCTTCCTTACCTCTCCCGTGGGGAGAGGTCGACTTCGCGAAAGCGAAGTCGGGTGAGGGCGTAGAATCTATCGATAAATTTAGATCCCCTCACCCCTCTCCCCAATGGGGAGAGGGAGCTCATCTCCAATGGCGCAGTGTTTTCGTAAACGGCTATACGCCCGCCAGCGACTTCCACGCCCGCTGGATGCGGCGGCGGATCGCGGTCGCACGCTTTGGCGGTGGCGGCGGCGGCATCGCCTCCTCTTCCTCGTCAGGCAGGCGCAGGCCGACCACGTTGACGCGGGTATTGCCGATCGAGCGCGCCACCAGCACAATGGAATCGAGCGGCAAGGTGGCGCCGACGCGCGGGGCGTATTCGAGATTGATGTCGAAATAATCGGCCAGCGACAGATTGGCGAATTGCGGATCGATGTTGACGCCGTAGGTTTCCGCCACCGACCCGAGCGTGGCGGTGCCCGCGACCACGAAATCGCCGAGCAGATGCGGATCGGGCGCCGGCATCGGCGGCATGTCAACAAAGAAACGGTCGAGCGCCGAGGCCTTCTCGGGCGGCGCCAGCAGGTAGACGTAATCGTCCTTCACCACCGGAGCCGCTTCGGCCGGAGAGAGGATTTTCTCGTCGCGGATGACGAGCGTCATTTTCGACCAGGAGGGAATCACGTTGCGCCGCAGGAACAGGCTGTTGGCGCGCACCGGATAACCGACCAGCTGTTGCTCGAGCTGGCCGGGCAGATCAAGTTCGATGCGGCGCGGTCCCTTGTCGGTGCGCGGCAGCGCGACATGCAGCCGCCGCGCCGCGACGCCGAGCGTCCAGCCCTGCAGCACCAGCGAGGCGAACACCACGACGAAGGCGACATCGAAATAGATATGCGCGTTCGGCAATTCCAGCAGCAGCGGAATCGAGGCGAGGAAGATCGCGACCGCGCCGCGCAGTCCGACCCAGGCGATGAAGGTCTTCTCGCGGAGCTGGAAGCGGAACGGTGCCAGACACACGAACACCGCGAGCGGCCGCGCCACCAGCATCAGCACCATCGCCACCGCGAGCGCCGGCAACAGCGTGTTCAGCAGCCGCTCGGGCGAAGCGAGCAGGCCGAGCAGCACGAACATCACGATCTGCGCCAGCCAGGTTCCGGCGTCGAGGAAGGCGACCACCGAATTGTGCGCGCGGGTCGGCCGGTTGCCGATCACGATGCCGGCGAGATAGACCGCGAGAAAACCGGAGCCATGGGTGATCTGGGTCAGCCCGAAAATCACCAGCGCGGCGGTGGCGACGAACGGCGCATGCAGGCCCTGCGGCAAGGACACCCGGTTGAGCGCGGCCACCACGACCATGCCGCCGAGCAGGCCGATCAGGGTGCCGAAGAACGCCTCGCGGACGAACTCCAGCACGACATGCGTCGCGGTGTTCTGTCCCATCGACAGCCATTCGACCAGCACCAGCGTCAGGAACACCGCGAACGGATCGTTGGTGCCGGATTCGACCTCGAGCGTCGCGCCGACGCGGGGGCGCAGGCGCAGGCCCTGGGCATGGACCAGCAGGAACACCGCCGCGGCGTCGGTCGACGCCACCACGGCGCCGACCAGCAGTGCTTCGGCCCATTCGATGCCAAGGGCGTATTTGGCGACCGGCGCGGTGATCAGCGCGGTCAGCAGCACACCGCCGGTGGCGAGCAGTGCCGAGGGCGCGAGCACGGTGCGGATGCTGGAAAATCGGGTCTTCAGCCCGCCGTCGAACAGGATCAGCCCGAGCGCGACCGAGCCGACCAGATAGGCCAGGCGCACGTCGTCGAACTGCAGGCCGCCCGGACCGCTGCTACCGGCGAGAATACCGACCCCGAGGAACACCAGCAGCAAGGGGGCACCGAACCGCAGCGCCAGCAGACTCGACAGGATGCCCGCCATCACCAGGGCGGCGCCGAGCAGGATCGCAATGCTGACGGAATCGAGCGACGCCATGAATGATCGAACCTTGAAGCAATCATCCATGCTTATCGTCGCGACCGCCGCTCGCCAACCGATTTGTCGCAATCATCACAAATGCGCCGGATTTGACGGTACAGGTCGGCACAATCCCGATTGTCAGACGGCTCCGTTTCCCGAATATACAGAGCGTAAGGCATGCGGCGGCGAGTCGCAGGGTGCGACATGTCTCGCCCCGCCGGCATGCCGCTTGAACGAGTTTCCCGATGAACTGGAATGAACTTCTCGAAAGCCTGCAGATGGCGGCGCGCTCGGTCGGCGCGGAGGTCACCTCGCCATGGTTCTATCTGCAGGTCGGCGTCATTCTCGCCGCCTCCGGCATCGCCCTCGCCGCCGCGAGCCTGTTGCGCGCGCGGGTCAATCCGGCGGAAATGGCGATGGGCTGGCCGGCGCCGCTGCGGCTGCTGCTGCGGCTCTTGATTCGCCATGCCGGCGTCGCGGTGTTCGCCGCGCTGACCGCCCTCACCCGCGGGGCGCTGGTGCATTCGACCTGGCCGAGCCGCAGCTATCTGCTCGCCGTGGTGGCGAGCCTGGCCACCGCCTGGCTGATCATCCGGCTCGCCACCAGCCTGATCCGCAACGGGACCGTGGTCCGCGTCGTTTCGGTGGCGGCGTGGTCGGTGGCGGCACTCAGCATCATCGGCCAGCTCGGCCCGGTCGCCGAGGCGCTGGACTCCGTCGCCATCACGGTCGGCACGCTGCGCCTGACCCCGCTGCTGCTGATCAAGGCCACGGTGTTCTTCGCCATCGCGCTGTGGCTGGTCAATCTCGCCGGCAATTTCCTTGAGATGCGGATCACCCGCGCCAACGACCTCACCCCGTCGGTTCAGGTGCTGCTGATCAAGCTGATCCGGGTGGCGCTGTTTATCGTCGCCATCGCGGTGGTGGCCGGGTCGGTCGGCATCGACCTGTCGGCCTTCGCGCTGTTCTCCGGCGCCATCGGCGTCGGTCTCGGTTTCGGCCTGCAGAAGATCATCGCCAATTTCATCAGCGGCGTGATCCTGCTTGCCGACAAATCGGTCAAGCCCGGCGACCTCGTCACCGTCGGCGACAGCACCGGCACGATCAGTTCGATGAACACCCGCTACATTTCGGTGGCGGCCGGCGACGGGCGCGAAATCCTGATTCCGAACGAGGATCTCGTCACCCAGCGCGTCGTCAACTGGACCTATACCGACCGAACCATGCTGGTGAAGGTCAATTTCGCCACCAATTACGACGCGGACCCGAGCCTCGTCTGCAAGCTCGCGATCGAAACCGCTCGCGGCACGCCGAATGTTGCGGCTTTCAAGGAGCCGGGCTGCCTGCTCACCGAATTCACCGAAGCCGGCATGAAGTTTGCGCTGACGTTCTGGGTGGCCGACATCGCGGTCGGCATGGACGCCGTCCGCAGCAGGGTGATGCAGGGGCTGTGGACCGCCTTCAAGAAAGAAGGCATCCGCGTGCCCTATCCGGTGCGCGAGATCCGCGTGCGCGGCGGCGCGCTGCCGGTGGAGACGGTGATCGAGGAGGTTCCCGGCGAGTGAGCGCCGTTCCGCCCGGGGAGGCGCTTGCGCAAACCGGGCGATGCATTAGATTGAGGCCTCATCCTTCTTTCGCGTGAAATTCCTCGCCCGCAAGCGATCTTTCCGCCTATAAGCAGCCTGCCATGACCTATGTCGACGCCACCGACGCCTCGCTCCGCAAGACCGGCCAGATCAAACTGCACGGCAAAGGAGCGTTTGCCGGCATGCGCAAAGCCGGCGCGCTGACCGCGCTCTGCCTCGACGAGCTGACCCATCTGGTGCGGCCGGGCGCGCACACCTCGGAAATCGACGATTTCGTCCGCGGCTTCGCCTTCGACCACGGCGCCTACCCGGCGACGCTGATGTATCGCGGCTATCGCTATTCGACCTGCACTTCGATCAATCACGTGGTCTGCCACGGCATGCCGGGCGACCGGCCGCTGAAGGAAGGCGACATCGTCAATGTCGACGTCACGCTGATCGTCGATGGCTGGTATGGCGATTCCAGCCGGATGTACGCCGCGGGCGCGATCTCGCGCCGCGCCGAGCGGCTGATCGAGGTGACCTACGAGGCGATGATGCGCGGCATCGCCGCAGTGAAGCCCGGCGCCACCACCGGCGACATCGGCCACGCGATCCAGAGCTTCGTCGAGCCCGAGCATATGAGCGTGGTGCGCGACTTCTGCGGCCACGGTCTCGGCCGCCTGTTCCACGACGAGCCCAACATCATCCATGTCGGCCGGCCCGGCGAGGGCGTGGTGCTGCGCCCCGGCATGTTCTTCACCATCGAGCCGATGATCAATCTCGGCAAGCCGCACGTAAAAATTCTCTCCGACGGCTGGACCGCAGTAACACGCGACCGCTCGCTGTCGGCGCAGTTCGAGCATTCGGTCGGCGTCACCGAGACCGGCGTCGAGATCTTCACGCTCTCGCCCGGCAAATTGGACAAGCCGCCTTACGCCATCGCCTGATCACTATAACGCGCGCGCCGCCAAAGCATGGGAGGCGCGCAATTTGGCTCTTGCAAAACCCCGGCGGCGCGGCATGCTCGCACTATTCTTGAGCGCCAGCCCGCCATGTCCGCAACCAGCGATGACTCATCCGAACCCTCCGGCTTTGCCGAGGCTCCGCATTATCACGGCCATCGCGAGCGGCTGCGCGACCGCTTCAAGGAAGCCGGTCCCGACGCGCTGAGCGATTACGAACTGCTGGAAATGGTGTTGTTCCGCGCGCTGCCGCGCCGCGATGTCAAGCCGCTGGCAAAGGCTCTGATCGCGCGGTTCGGTTCGTTCGCCGAAGTGGTGCACGCGCCGGAAGCGCGATTGCGCGAAATCAGCGGCATCGGCGACGCCGCGGTCACCGAAGTCAAGCTGATCGCGGCGACCGCGAGCCGCGTCATCAAGGGCCAGATGACGCAGCGCCCCGTGCTGTCGTCATGGTCGAGCGTGATCGACTATTGCCGCGCGGCGATGGCGTTCGCCGACAAGGAACAGTTCCGCATCCTGTTTCTCGACAAGCGCAACCAACTCATCGCCGACGAGGTGCAGCAGGTCGGCACCGTAGACCACACCCCGGTCTATCCGCGCGAGGTGGTCAAGCGCGCGCTGGAACTGTCCGCCACCGCGATTATTTTGGTGCACAACCATCCTTCCGGCGATCCGACACCGTCCACCGCCGACATCCAGATGACCAAATCGATTATCGCGATCTCCAACCCGCTCGGCATCTCCGTGCATGACCACATCATCGTCGGCAAGAACGGCCATGCCAGCCTGAAAGGCATGAAGCTGATGTAGCGGAAGTGGCGCCGTTAGCATAACGCAGCTGTCCGTCGCCCCGGCGCCGGCCGGGGCCCATAATTCCTGCCGATGATTTTTGAACGGCAAGTTCGTCGTCTTTCTTGAGAGGCCGGTGGCTATAGGTCCCGGCCGGCGCCGGGACGACATCGAAGTCGGATCGACTCCCTCGTCATTGCGAGCCAAGAGTTCTCACACCAGCTTTCGCTATTTTCCGTCATGGCCGGGCTTGACCCGGCCATCCACGGCTTGATCGCTTCATGGAAGGAAGACGTGGATGCACGGCACAGGGCCGGGCGTGACGAATTCAGAAGCTGACGAGCCGGACTTTCCTGCAGCAAAAATCACTGCCGCATCATGATCAAGGGATCGGCGCTGTCGGGCACCCGCCGCCACTGCGCGTGATCGTCGGCCTCGAAGCGCCAGACCTCGCCCTTCGCCGAGATCAGTTGAATCTCGCCGCGCTCGATCCGCCACGATTTGGGCGCGAACGTCGCCACCGCAGCGTCGCAGCGCGGCTTGAGGAACACCGCGAAGGTGTCCGGCGAGACCTCGGTGTTGGTCAGCGTCAGCGTGCAGATCGCGGTGCCGTTGCCGCGCACCATCGACCAGTCGCCGATCAACTGATCGGTCGATTTCGACAATTCGCGCGCCGCCGCCAGATTCTGCAGCAGATAGACGCCCTCGCCGCTGCGCAACCCCTCGAAGATGCCGCTCTCCACTTCGGTGAGATCGATCACCGATTGGCCCTGCGCGTCCTGCAGGCGCACGATGTCGAGGCCTTTGACGCTCCAGGCGACGACCGATCTGGTGAACGGCAGCGCGGCGGCGCAACCCTTCTCAAGCTCGAGCTTCAAGCCCTGCGGCGCAGGATCGGTCTTCAGCGTGACGACGCAGGTCTTGTCACGGCCGGCGGTGGCGAGCTCCCACTGCCCGATCATCTCGCCGGCGAGCGAGCGCGGATCCTGCGCGCGCGCCGGCATCGCCAGGACCAGCACGATCGGCAGCGCGCCCGCGCATAGCCGCAAAAGCCACCGGCACAGCCGATGGCGTTTGCGTTTCATCTGCGCCGGCCGCGTCATGCCGTGTCCCTCAAGACTTCAATGGCCCTTGTACGGCGTCTCCGGCACCGGCGTCAGCGGCGGCTTGCCGTCGAACCAGGCCTTGAGGTTGTCGACCACCAGCATGTCCATCGCATCGCGCGTCGTCACCGAGGCGGAGGCGATGTGCGGCAGCAGCACCACGTTCGGCAGCTTGCGCAGTTCTTCCGGCACATGCGGCTCGCGGGCGAACACGTCGAGGCCGGCGGCCTGGATGGTGCCCTCCTTGAGCGCGGCGATCAGCGCCGGCTCGTCCACCACCGAACCGCGCGCGACGTTGACCACCACGCCGCGCGGGCCGAGCGCTTTGAGCACCTCGGCGTTGATCATCTTCTCGGTCGAGGCGCCGCCCGGCGTGATCAGCACCAGCGTATCGACCTCCTTCGCCATCTCCATCAGATCGGGATAGTGCTTGTAGGTGACGCCCGGCGCGGGATTGCGCGAATGGTAGACCACCGGCACCAGCGAGGCGGCCAGACGCCGCGCGATCGCCTGGCCGATACGGCCCATGCCGACCATGCCGACGGTGCGGTCGCGCAGCGAGCCGGCGCTGAGCGGGAACGAGCCGGTGTCCCACTTGCCGGCGCGCACGAAACGGTCGGCATTGATGAAATCGCGCAGCGTCGCGATCAAAAGACCCAGCGCGGTGTCGGCGACCTCCTCGGTCAGCACTTCCGGAGTGTGGGTGACGATGATGCCCTTCTCGGCCGCGTAGCGGAAATCGACGTGGTCGTAGCCGACGCCGAAGGACGCGATCATCTCCACTTTCGGAAACTGCTCCAGCATCTTCCGGTCGGCCTGCACCAGCCCGGTGACGGCGATGCCGCGAATCCGCGCCGCGATCTCCGGAGACAGCCGCTCGAGATCGTTACGGGTGGCGAACACATGCGTGGTGAACCGGCCCGGAAAACCGGCAATCACCTTGGGCTTGTGCGGTCCGTAAATCAGAACGTCGATGGTCTCTCCCGGATTGGTCGCAGCCATTCTTCAGTTTCCTTTCAGTTTTCAGGCTTCTTCTTTCAGTGCGCTCTCGTGCCAGCGTCGTAGCATGAAATGCGACGCGGCCGAGAGCGCCATATAGATCACAATGCCTGCGACACAGAGCAACAGCAACGCCGCGAACATGCGCGGAATGTTGAGCCGGTAGCTGGATTCCGCAATCCTGTAGGCGAGGCCCGACCCCGCGCCGGCCGAGCCGGCGGCGATTTCCGCCACCACCGCGCCGATCAGCGACAGGCCGCCGGCGATGCGCAGGCCGCCGAGAATATGCGGCAGCGCCGAGGGCAGTTGCAGATAGCGCAGGGTCTGGCCGCGCGAGGCGCCGTGCAGCGCGAACAGGCCCATCAGGTTGCGGTCGACCGATTTCAGCCCGAGCAGCGTGTTCGACAGCACCGGAAAGAACGCCACGATCCAGGCGCAGGCCACCACCGCCAGATGCTGCGGCAGATAGATCAGCAAAAGCGGCGCCACCGCGATCACCGGCGTCACCTGCAGGATCACCGCATAGGGCAGGAACGCGTCCTCCAGCCACTTCGAGCGGTTGAACAGCAGCGCAAGGCCGATGCCGCCCAATGCGGCCGCAAGAAAGCCCTCGATGGTGGTGCGCAGCGTGGTCAGCAGCGAATCGAACAGCACCGGCGCGTCCTGCACCAGCGTCCGGCCGATCAGCACGGGGCCGGGCAGGATGTAGGGCGGAATGCCGCGCACGCGGACCGTCGCCTCCCACAGGCCGAGCACAAGCGCAAGGATCAGCGCCGGCAGCAGCACGCGCGTCACCTGTGAGCGATCATCTCCCGGCATCGGCTTTCGGTCTTCCGGCTGGCGTTCACGCGAATCCGTCATGCCCAGCCTTGTGCCGGACGTCCACGACTTTACAGCCTTTCGGCTGAGTGAGGACGTGGATAGCCGGGTCAAGCCCGGCCATGACGAAGGAAAGAACTGCAGCTTCCAATCAAGCTCTTATAACGACAACGGGCGCGAACGGAAAACCTTTCGCGCCCGTCATCCATCAGAACCGATCACGACAGCGGGCCAGCCTGCCCTCGCCACTCGCCGTGCCCGTCAGCTTCCGTTCTTGCCCGCCATGTTGGGGAAGAACAGATCCTTCCACGACGCGGCCTTCTCCTTGATCATGCCGGTGCGGCTCATGAAGTCGCTGTACTGGCCGATGCCCTGCGGCGTGGTGGTGAAGGTCACCTGCGGGTCGGTGAGGATCGAGGTGATCAGCGCCTCGTTCGAGGCATCGCCGCTGAGCTTGACGTAGGTCTTGGCGGCCGCGGTCCGGTCGGCGTTGATGATGCCGATCGCCTCGTCGAGCGAGGCGATGAAGGCCTCGTAGATCTTCGGATTCTCATCGTGGAATTTCGACGAGGTCCAGATCACGTTGAAGGTCGAGGGCTGGCCGAGGATCTTGTAGGAATCGAGCAGCTTGTGGATGCCCGGCTTGGCCAGCTCCAGTTCCTGAATCGGCGCGGCGGTGAAATGGCCGGTCACCTCGGTCCCCGAGAGCAGCGCGCGCATGCCGTCGGGATGCGACAGCGTCACCGTCAACCTGTCGAGATCGCCGTGATGGCCGGGCCCGAATTCCTTTTCCGCCGCCATCTGCAGCAGGATCGCCTGGATCGAGACCTTCACCGCCGGCAGGCCGATCTTGTCGCGATCGGAGAGATCGCGCAGCGTCTTCACCTCGGGCCGGTTCATGTTGAGATACAGCGGCATCGAGTTCATCGCCGCGACGCCCTTCACCGCCAGTGGCGCGTGGCGGGTCTTGGCCCACAGCACGATCAGCGGCGGTACGCCGCCGGCCGCGAACTGGATGGTGTTGGAAAGCAGCGCATCGTTCATCACCGCGCCGCCGGCGAAGGTGCGGTAATTGACCTTGAGGTTCGGAATGCCGCGCGCCGCCGCGTTCTTCTCCATGATACCGCGATCCTGCATGATCATCAGCGGCAGATGGCCGAGGCTGGGCTGCCGGGCGATGGAAATCTCGGTCATCTCGGCGTGGGCGGCGCTCGCTCCGCCAAGCAGCAGGAGCGCAGTGGCCAGTCGTCGTAGCAACAACATCGTTCTCTCCTCCCTCAAGGTTTTTGTTATCGGCGAATGATCGGCGCGGCGATGCTCTCCATCATCACGTTGATGCAGGCGGGCTTGCCGCTGCGATGGGCGCCCTCCAGCGCCCCGCGCAACTCCTCGGCCGTCGAGACGCAGGCGCCGTAACCGCCAAGTGCCTCGGTGACACGCTCGTAACGCGAGGGCAGCAGTTCGCAATTCTTCGCGCGCTCCGCGCCATATTGCCGGAGCTGAATCTGATATTCGGCGTTCCAGCGCGCGTCGTTGCCGACCACCACGATCAGCGCAATGCCATAACGTACTGCGGTGTCGAACTCGGCCATGTGGAAGCCGAAGGTGCCGTCACCCATCACCGCCAGCACCGGATGCTGCGGGTTGGCGAGTTTCGCGGCGATCGCGAACGGCAGCGACACGCCGATGGTGCCGCCGACGCCATTGATGAGACGGCGCTGCGGATGCACCAGCGCCTGCGCCCATTGCCCGATCTCGCCGCCGTCGCAGACATAGGTCGCCTGCGGATGCGCCGCGAGAAACGCGCCGATGGTGCGGCACATCTCCACCGGATGCAGATGCGAGGGATCGCTTGAGCGCAGGCTGCCCCATTGCGGCATCGCGTGGTTGAGAGCGTCGCTGACCTGCTGCCGCCAGCCGGACGGCACGGTGGCACTCGCCGCATGACCTTTGGTCAGCGCCTGCAACGTCGAGACCGGATCGGCCACGCCAGACGCCACCAGACGCGCGCCGAGCGCCTTCACCGCACGCGCGATCAGCGCTTCGTCCGGATCGATCGCGATCCAGCGGCACGATGAGGACAGCGGCGCTTCGCCGAACTTGAGCGTGAAATCCAGCGGCTTGCCGACCAGCACCACCAGATCGGCCTCGGCGAGAATTTCCGCGAAAGCGCCGAGACCGGGATCGTTGACGCCGCGCGGGCTCTCCATGCCGATCACCGGCACGTCGAGCACATCGGCCGCCCTGCGCATCATCGCCTGGCCGCGCTCGGTGCACAGCATCGGCCCGCACAGCACCAGCGGTTTGGTCGCGGACTGCAGATGCTGCAACGTCAATGCCGCGATCTTGTCATCGAGCGGCATCGCCACCGGCTGCGCCGATACGGGCGCGGGGTCTTCGGCCAACTCCTGTTCCAGCAGATCGACCGGCAGGCTGATATGGACCGGACCGGGACGGCCCGATGTCGCCAGCGAGATGGCTTTTGCGATATCCGCGCCCAGCGTCGCGGCGGATTGCGCGGTCCATGACGCCTTGGTCACCGGCCGGGCGAGATCGGCCTGCGCCATTTCCTGAAACGCGCCGCGGCCAAGCTCGTTGAGCCCGGCATGACCGGACAGCAGCACGACCGGCGATTCGGAGGCCAGCGCGGTGTAAAGCCCGGCCACCGCGTTGGAATGGCCCTGCCCGCCGGTGACCAGCGCAATGCCGGCCTGTCCGGTGAGACGGCCCCAGGCATCGGCCATGTGCACGCAGGCGGCTTCATGACGGGCGTGGATCAGCCTGATCTTCGTCGCCAGCAGCGCATCAAAGATCGGCATCACATGATTGCCCGACACCGTGAAAATGGTGGTCACGCCGAGCCGTTCCAGCGTGCGCGCGACCAGATCCGCGCCCCTTCGCGTTGCGCTGCCCTTCATGCTCCCTCCGCATTTGCGGCAACGCCGCCGCCGGTGTTTCAAGAGCGAAAGGCTATACCGGGTTTTGAGTCCGGTAAAGCTATCATATGTCTGATATAAGAGCTGGCCTAGCCGTCGCTGCCCTGCGCCAGCGCGGCGGAGACCTCGCGGCACAGCGCGCCATAGGAGGCGGAGGCACGGAAATCCGCGTCGCGAGGGTCTGGCGCACCGACCCGGAACCGGGCATGGATGCGGCCGGGCCGTGCGGTCATCACGATGACGCGCTGCGACAGATAGACCGACTCGAACACCGAATGGGTGACGAAGATCACGGTCTTGCGCAGATCGCGCCACAGCCGCAGCAGGTCGTCGTTGAGGCGGAAGCGCGTGATCTCGTCCAGCGCCGCGAACGGCTCGTCCAGCAGCAGGATGTCGGGATCGGTGACGAGAGCGCGGGCGAGCGAAGCGCGCATCTTCATGCCGCCGGAAAGTTCGCGCGGATAGACCTCGGCAAAATCGGTGAGCCCGACCAGCGCCAGCGCGTCCGCCACCCGCGCATCCATTTCGCGTTCGGTCATGCGCGCAAGCCGCAGCGGCAGCCGCACGTTATCGCGCACGCTGGCCCACGGCATCAAGGTCGGCTCCTGAAACACATAGCCGATGCGGCGGCGCGACGAATGCGGCGGGTGCATCACCTCGACAACGCCGCTGCTGGCATGATCGAGCCCGGCGATGATGCGCAGCGCGGTCGACTTGCCGCAGCCGGAGGGACCGAGCAGCGAGACGAACTCGCCACGCGCGACATCGAGATCGATCGGCCCGAGCGCCGCGACGCCGTTGGCGTAGATGCGCGTCACCTCGCGCAGCCGCACCGCGGGCGCATCGGAGACGCTTCCCATCTCCACGCCGCTCATGCGTTGTCGCGCCCGCGCATCATTGCCGTGGCCGCAAATCGAGACCGACCGCCTTGTTGACGAAACGCAGCGTGTAGGCCTTGCGGTAATCGAGATCGCGGCGGACCACGCCGGCGCGCACCATCTTGGTGAAGAAATCGGCCATGCGCTCGTCGCTCATCGCGCCGATGCCGTCTTTCAGAGCGTCGCCGGAATCGACAATGCCGTCCTTTTTCATCTGCGCGACGGAATAGTCGAGCAGCGCGTCGGTCATTTCCGGGTTGAGCTTCTTGATCATCGCGTTGGCGGCTTTGTTGTCGCCGTAAAGATAATTGTACCAGCCGACGATCGAGGCATCGACGAAACGCTGCACCAGATCGGGCTTGCGCTCGGCGAAGGCAGTACGGGCCTCGATCAAAGTCGAATAGGCGCTGAAGCCGTAATCGGCGATCAGGATCGCAGTCGGCTTGAACTTCGCCTGCTGCTCCACCAGGAACGGCTCGGAGGTGACGTAGCCCTGCATCGCGCTCGCCTTGTCGGCGATGAAAGGCTGCGCGTTGTAGGTGTAGGGCCGGACCTTGTCCTCGGAGAATTTGAACTCGCTCTTCAGCCACTGGAAGTAGGTCGAGATGCCTTCCTTGGAGACGAACAGCGTCAGCGGCTTCAGATCCTCCAGCGTCGTTACTTTGGCCTCGGGATGCGCCAGCAGCACCTGCGGATCCTTCTGGAAGATCGCCGCCACCGACACCACCGGCACGTTGTTGGCGACCGCCTCGAACGACTGCAGCGTATTCGCGGTCATGTAGAAATCGAGTTTGCCCGAGATCAGCAAGATGCGGTTGTTGACGTTGGGACCGCCGGGCACGATGGTGACGTCGAGGCCGTAATTCTTGTAAGTGCCGTCCACCAGCGCCTGATAGAAGCCGCCATGCTCGGCTTCCGCGACCCAGTTGGTGCCGAAGCTGACCTTGTCCAGCGCGCTTGCGCCGCCCGGCGTGCCGGGCGAGGCGGGAGTCGTCGGAACGGCGGCCGGTTTCGGAGCCTCCGTCTGCGCCCGCGCCGGCCCCGCCGCGCACAGCGCCATGGTCAACGCGCCGGCCAGCATCGCCGTTAACGCTCGCGGCAGAAGGGCTCGGCTCATCATTGGACTCCAATGGTCGTTCTGGCCCATGATGGGCGCAACTTTGGCTTGCGGCAGGCATGGCGCGATCATGCGCGGCGTGCCAGATAATTCCGGACACAATACGTTGCAAACACGAGTAAGGAAACATTCCGCCGCATGATCGCGCCGCCGCCCCGCGACTGGACCCATCTCACCGCGCCCGATGTCGCGCGCGCCGATCGCGCCGGCTGGATCGCGGTTCTGCCGCTCGCGGCGAGCGAACAGCACGGTCCGCATTTGCCGCTCGCCACCGACACGCTGATTGCGCGAGCGTATCTTGCGCGGGTGCTGGAAACGCTGTCCGCGGAGATTCCGGCAAGCGTTCTGCCGGTGCAGGAAATCGGCCTGTCCACCGAGCATCAGGATTATCCCGGCACGCTGTCGCTGCCCTATCATGTCGCGATCCGGCACTGGATGGCGCTCGGCGAGAGCGTGGCGCGCGCCGGCGTCCGCAAGCTGGTGATGGTGACGAGCCATGGCGGCAACAGCTCGGCGATGGCGGTGGCGGCGCAGGAATTGCGCCATCGCCTCGACATGCTCGCGGTGACGACGAGCTGGAGCCGCTTCGGCGTGCCGGACGGCCTGTTTCCCGATGCGGAGATTCGCCACGGCATCCATGGCGGCGCGGTCGAGACCTCGATCATGCTCGCGGCCTATCCCGATCTCGTGCGACAGGACAGGATCGCCAATTTCGAGCCTTCAAGCGTGGCGATGGAGCGCGACTTTCGCCACCTCTCCACCGGCCGGCCCGCGCCGTTCGCCTGGTCGATCCAGGACCTGCATCCGGCCGGCGTCGCCGGTGACGCCCGGCTTGCCAGCGCCGACAAGGGCCGGCGGATCATCGCGCACGGCGCCCGCGCGTTCTGCGAATTGCTGGCCGACATACACGCCTTCGACCTCGCCCGGCTCGGCAACACGCCGCAGTTCTGAGCGCCGTCCGAAAAAACTTTCGAACCGCCTCGAACCGGATCGTTCCTCTCCGCCACCAATGGACATGCGGCCGCAATGGACCGCCCCCAACACGGATGGAGAGCATCATGTCGATCAAGACCAAGCTTGCCGCACTCGCGATTGCCGGTCTCACCCTCTCGGGCGGCCTTGCCGCCACCACCCAGCAGGCCGCCGCCGGCGGTTATCATCATCACCACCACGGCATTGGCATCGGCCTTGCCGCCGGTGCACTGCTCGGCGCCGCGGTTGCCGGCAGCGCCTATGCCGGTCCCGCTTATGTCGCCGACACGCGCCGCTGCGGCTGGGTGCGCCAGTTCGACGCCTACGGCAACTATATCGGCCGCGTCCGCACCTGCGCCTACTAAGCCCCGACCGAGTTGACGTCCGCATCCTCGCGGATGGCGTCCAGCGGCGCCTCATCCACGCCGCATGGACCGGCCCGCCCGGTCGTCCCCCCCGGGCGGGCCGCTTGCCGGATGATCAGAATCCCATGCCCAGACGCACGCGAAGCTGATGCCGCTCGAAATGGGCGAGATCGAGCGGACCGCGCTCACCCGGCACGTGCCCGGCGACCTGCGTATTCCAGGCGATGGTCATGTTGGCGCGCGGCGACAGCATCACATAGAGGCTGGGTCCGGCGAACACCGCCTCGCCGGCGAAATCCGACAACGCCACGCTGTCATAGGCGCGTAGATAACGCACTTCGCCGCCGGCATAGACGCCGTCCGCGATTCTTGCCACCAGCGCGCCGCCGACCTCGGCGACCGCCGACTGACTCCATCGGCGGGCGTCGTGATCGCGCGCCCAGCCCGGCGCATAGACGACATTCAGCGCGCCGAACAGGCGATCGGCAACAAGTTCGCGGTCGAGCGCGACGGAAACATCCAGCGCATGGTCGCGCGTGCGAAGTCCGGTCGCAGCGTCGATGCGGCCCATCGCAACATCGAGACCGAAGGTCAGGCCGAACGGCGCGGAGGCGCGATCGAGCAGACGGTATTTGAACTCGACGCCGCCTGAGGCCACCGAGACGCGGTGAAGATCGTCCATCCCCGGCACACCGCTGATCGCGTGCAGGCCAAATTCGACATGTGGCGCGATCCGCACATTCTCCAGCCAGGTGTATTTGAGCTGCAGGGAATTCAGCGCCGCGAAATAGCGGCCGGACCGCTTGCCGAGGCCGGAATCCGATTCCGCCTCGATCTCCACCTCCCCGGCGCCGCCGATATCCGAGCCGACGGTGAAGCCGAACAGGTGCTCGCTGTCGAGGCTCGAGGCCTTCGCCTCGCCGGCGCGCAGGTCGGTCGCTGCTGCGACCATTAGCCCCCACCACCCGGCTACCAGAGCGAGGGCAGCGCGGACCGCCGTTGCACGACCGTCACAAACAGATGCCATGAGAGACCATCAAGGGGCTGCCGCTCCAAAGTTGCGAGTGATTTGCAATAAGATAAATGCAAATCATTCGCAATAGCAACTGTTATGGGACGGGCCTGCGGCGTGAGCGGGCACAGGGGATCGGGGAAAAGGGACAAAATGTCGAGATTTCAGGTGAATAAGCGATGACGGCGGGTGTCGATCCATGGTCTGAGTACCGTCACGGACCGCGTCGCTGCGGCCCGATGTCCGGCCCCCCGATTGTTCAGGTCATGCGGAAGCTTTGCCCGACAGCCCCCGATCTGAAACGCCTGGGCGGCCTGGCCGCGCTCGGCACGCTGGCGCTCGGCCCCCTTCCGGCGCGAGCCGCCGACCTGCCGCTCAAGGCCCCGGCCCTCGCCCCGCCCGCCGTGTTCGACTGGAGCGGGTTCTATCTCGGCGCGCATACCGGTTACGCCTTCGGCCGCGCCTCCACCGCGCTGTCCGATCCGGCGACGACGTTCGCGCGGCACAATATCGGCAGCGCCATTGCCGGCGTGCAGGCGGGCCATAACATCGTGCTGCCCTCACGCCTGCTGCTCGGCGTCGAAACCGACATCACCTTCCCGAGCTATCTGCAGGGCAACAGCATCATCGCATCGCTGGCAACGCCGAACACCAGCGCGGTCGAGCAGCTCGATTACGCCGGCACGTTGCGCGGCCGCATCGGCTATGCCGCGCCGCGCTGGATGGTCTACGCCACCGCCGGTCTCGCCTTCGCCGGCGAGCGCTTCCTCATTACGCAGCCTGGCGGCATCCAAGGCAAGACGCTTGCCGTGCGCACCGGCTGGGCCGCCGGTGCCGGCGTCGAGGTCGCCATCGCGCCGCAATGGAGCGCGCGGTTCGAATATCTCTACAGCGATTTCGGACGGACCGATGTCGCGCCTGCCGCCAACACGCATCTGGCCACCGCGATGACCATGCAGACGCTGCGCGTCGGTCTCAACCGCAAGATCGACCTGCCGGGCTCCGGCAAAGTCGCGTCAACGGCGGACAGCCATGAGCCGAGCAACTGGGAAATCTCCGGACAGACGACGTATCTGCCGCAAGCCTATCCGTCTTTCCGCGCGCCCTATTCCGGTCCCAACAGCCTGAGCCCGGCCGGACAGGCCAAGGCGACCTGGAGCAGCAGCCTGTTTCTCAACGCCCACCTGTGGGACGGCGGCGAGGTCTATTTCAATCCCGAACTGTTGCAGGGCTTCGGCCTCAGCAACACCGTGGGTCTTGGCGGCTTCTCCAATGGCGAGGCGCAGAAATCCGACTTCCCGACGCCGCGCTTCAACCCCTCGCGGCTCTATCTGCGCCAGACCTTCGGTTTCGGCGGCGAACAGGAAACGCTGGAGAGCGGCCCCAACCAGCTCGCCGGCAAGGCCGACGTCTCGCGCCTCACCGTGCAGGTCGGCAAGTTCGCGGTGCTCGACGTGTTCGACAACAACAGCTACGCCAAGGACCCGCGCAAGGATTTCATGAACTGGTCGATCTGGGCGCCGGGCGCGTTCGACTACGCCGCCGACCGCGTCGGCCTGACCTATGGCGCAACCGCCGAACTCAACCGGAAATCATGGGCGCTACGCGCCGGCTATTTCCTGATGGATTCGAAATCCGACTCCAACGATTTCGACATGAAGCTGTTCCGGCGCGGCGGCTATGTCGCCGAACTGGAAGAACGCTACAGCCTGTTCGGCCAGCCCGGCAAATTCCGCATCATCGGCTGGCTCAACAGCGCGTTCTCCGGCAGCTATCGCGCGACGCTGGACGATCCGCTGCTGAATCTGAACATCGCGCAGACCCGCGAGGGCCGCATCAAATACGGCTACGTGTTCAATGTCGAGCAGGCGATCAGCGAGGATATCGGCGTGTTCGGCCGCTGGAGCTGGAACGACGGCAAGACCGAGATCATGGCGTTCACCGACATCGATTCCTCTCTTGCGCTCGGCACCTCGATCAAGGGCAAGGCATGGGGACGGCCGGACGACGTGATCGGCATCGCCGGCGCGGTCAACGCGCTGTCGCGCGACCATCGCGATTTCATCGCCGCCGGCGGGCTCGGCGTGCTGATCGGCGACGGGCAATTGAACTATCGCCAGGAGCAGATCGTCGAGGCCTATTACGCGCTGGCGCTGACCAAAAAGATCACGCTGACTGCCGATTACCAGTACATCCGCAACCCGGCCTACAATGCCGACCGCGGCCCGGTGTCGATCTTTTCCGGACGTTTGCACGGCGAGTTTTGAGTCGTCCGACTCGGCGCATCAGGCCACTTCTGTTTGGCGTCGTTCTACTTTGACAGAATTGTTATTCGTCATGGCCGGGCTTAGCCGTTCGGAAGAACGGCGTCGCTTCGCTCGCCTATGACCCGGCCATCCACGCCTTCCTTGCTGATCTTTCATTAAGACGTGGATGCCCGCGACAAGCGCGGGCATGACATTGCGGATGCTTTCGCCCGTATCGAGTCTCTTCACCTCTCCCCGTGGGGAGAGGAAGAAGTCCGCGATTGCGCAACCTTGGGCGAAAATTTGTAGCAGCCTAGGTAACCGTCATTGCGAGGAGCGAAGCGACGAAGCAATCCAATCCCTCATGGTGAGGAGGAGCCAGCAGCGCGTTTACGCGCGTCTTCCGACGTCGCTATGGCGACGTCTCGAACCATGAGGCCTCATCCTTCGAGACGCGCGCAATAGCAGGCGTATCCTGCGTAAACTTGGCTACGAAGCGCTCCTCAGGATGAGGATTAAGTTCGCGCCGGATTGCTTCGCGGAGCCCGTCATCGGGCCGGCGAATCCGGACCCGTTGGCTCGCAATGACGGCAAGCCCATCGAACTTCTTTGATTCGCCCTACGCTTTCGGCGCGAACGACTCCGCCTGCGCCAGACGCCAGGCGTCGCTGTAGCGCGGATGGTCGGTGCCGTCGATCAGTTCGCCTGCCTCCAGCGCGGGATAAAGCTGCTCGAACGACACCACCTCGGCGCCCGAACGCCGCCGCGAAAAATGGATCGGGCGGATCTCGCTCGGATGATCGAGCCCGGCCGCCGCCACCAGTTCGGCCAGCGCGCGCACGGTGGCGCGGTGATAATTGCAGACCCGCGTCGCCTTGTCCGGCACCACCAGCGCGCGGTTGCGGGTCGGATCCTGCGTGGTGACGCCGGTCGGGCAGCGGTCGGTGTGACAGCTCAGCGACTGGATGCAGCCGAGCGCGAACATGAAGCCGCGCGCCGAGTTGCACCAGTCGGCGCCGAGCGCCATCGCCCGCGCCATGTCGAAAGCCGAGGCGATCTTGCCCGCCGCGCCGATGCGCACGCGCTCACGCGCGCCGATGCCGACCAGCGCGTTGTGCACGAAATTAACCCCCTCGCGCATCGGCATGCCGAGATGATCCATGAACTCGACCGGCGCGGCCCCGGTGCCGCCTTCCTTGCCGTCGACCACGATGAAGTCCGGATAGATGCCGGTTTCCAGCATCGCCTTGCAGATCGCGAGAAACTCCCAGCGATGGCCGATGCACAGCTTGAAGCCCGCCGGCTTGCCGCCGGACAGCCGCCGCATCTCGCCGATGAACTGCATCATGCCGATCGGCGTCGAGAACGCGCGGTGATAGGCCGGCGACACGCAGTCCTCGCCCATGGCGACGCCGCGAATCTGCGAAATCTCCTCGGAGACTTTCGCCGCCGGCAGCACGCCGCCATGGCCAGGCTTGGCGCCTTGGCTGATCTTGAGCTCGACCATCCTGATCTGCTCGTCGCCTGCGATGCGCGCGAACTCGTCCGGATTGAAATTGCCCTCGCGGGTGCGGCAGCCGAAATAGCCGGAGCCGATTTCCCAGATCAGATCGCCGCCGTTCTCGCGATGATAGGGGCTGACGCCGCCCTCGCCGGTGTCGTGCGCGAAGCCGCCGCGCTTGGCGCCGATGTTCAGCGCGCGGATCGCGTTGTCGCTGAGCGCGCCGAAGCTCATCGCCGAGATGTTGAACACCGATGCCGAATACGGCCTTACGCAGTCCGGGCCGCCGATGCTGATGCGGAATTGCTCGTCGACCGGCGTCTTCGGCGCCATCGAATGATGCATCCATTCGAAGCCGTCGGTGTAGACGTCCTCCTGGGTGCCGAACGGGCGCTTGTCGAGCACCATCTTGGCGCGCTGATAGACCACCGCGCGCTTGTCGCGGCTGAACGGCTTGCCGTCCTTCTCGCTCTCGAAGAAATACTGCCGCATCTCGGGGCGGATTTCCTCGAGCAGGAAACGGATATGCGCCGCGATCGGATAGTTGCGCAGCACCGCGTGACGCTTCTGCAGAAGATCGCCGATGCCGATGCAGGTCAGCCCGCCGAAGATGATGATCGGGATCAGCAGCAGCGGCATCAGCCGATCGTCGGACAATCCGGCGACCAGAAGCAGCGCCGTGATCAGCGCGCACATCGTCAGGATCACAAAGCGCGGCGTGAAGGGAAGCAAAAGCGTCTGCATGGCAACCTCGGCGGCGAGAGTCGGCGACGACACGGGACAGCAAGAACGCCGCGGAGATCGCGGCAGCGCGATCCGGCCCGGCGGGCTGCGCCGCTCGCCTCACCTGTCCGGCGCGCCGGCGGATACGATTCGCTCCTTGACAGCAAGACATAGCAGCCCGCGGCGGCGAGATACACCGGCGCCGGCGGCTTCATGAGCGTTCAGGTCGATTTATGACGGAGTTCATGGCGCAGCCGGACGTTGTCCGGGCAGGCGAGCCTACTGGACTTCGGCCGCGTAGCGGGTTCGCCGGGTGTCGCAGCGGCTGATCCGCAATTCGACCGGCCGGCCGCTGACATCGGTGGCAACGCGCGTCACTTCGAGCAGCGGCGTGCCGGCTTTCAGCTTCATCCGCTTGGCTTCCTCGGCGCTCGCCGCCACCGCCGCGACACGCTCGGCCACGCGCACGATGCTGATGCCGAAACGCTCCTGATAGATGACGTACATCTCCTCATCCATCTCGGTATTGGGCTCGACCGCCAGCGCGGGCATCAGCGCGACCGGCACGAAAATCCGCTCGAAAATCGCGGGCTCGCCGTTGAAGCTGCGCACGCGCGCGATGGCATGCAGCGAGGTGCCGGTCGCCACCGAGAGTTGCGCCGCCTGCTCGCGCGTGGCGCGCTGGGTTTTCTGCGACAGCACCACGCTGGTCGGAATGAGGCGGCTGTCGTCGAGCCCGACAATACGGAAAAACTGATAGAGCGTGTGATCGCGCGAATGCCGCGCCACGAAGGTGCCGACGCCCTGACGGCGCACGATCATGCGATCGGTCTCAAGCGAGATCAGCGCCTTGCGCACCGTGCCCTGGCTGACATTATATTCGGCGGCGAGTTCGTTCTCGCTCGGCAGCATCTGTCCCGGCTTCCAGCCACCCGACCCGATCCGCTTGACCAGCAGCGTTTTCACCTGCGCGTACAGGGGAAGATATTCGGTCTGGCCGTTATGGGCTGTCTCGCTGGCCACCTTAAAAGTCCTGCCAAAGTCGGTAACGACGTCCCTTTCAGTCTAACACGGCGCGAACGCCGACCGAACTGCTTTGCGACCCTTCGGCCGCACTGCCCACATCGAATTACCGCGCGGCTCAGGCCAGCACGGATTCGATCTCGGGCGGAATGACAATGCCGGCGCCGGCCGCCTTGGCGCGGTTGGTCAGCCGCCGCGCGCCGGACAGCCGCGCGCCCTGCTGACGCTCGATCGCCCCGACCAGCGCCGCCATCCGCTCGCCGAAAGCGGCATGACCGAAGCCGGCCGGATCGATCGCGAGCAGCAACTGGCCGGTGGATGGCGGCCCGCCCTTGTCGTCCAGGAACGACGACGCCTCGAAGGCGAGATGGGCGCCCGGAAGACAGGCCGCCAGCACCTCGACCATGAAGGCCAGCGCCGCGCCCTTGGCGTCGCCGAGCGGAATCATCGTGCCCTGCAAGGCTTTGCCGGCGTCGGTGGTCGGCTTGCCGTCGGCGTCGAGCGCCCAGCCTTCGGGAATCGATTCGCCGCGCTGCCTGGCGGCAACGATCGGCCCGCGCGCCACCTTGGACAATGCCAGATCGACCACCGCCGGATCGCGGCCCGCGAGCGGCGCGGCAAACGCAATCGGATTGGTGCCGAACACCGGCTCGCGCCCGCCCCAAGGGGCCATCGCGCTCGGCGTGTTGGCGAACAGCAGCGCGACCAGCCCCTTGCGCGCCAGCGCCTCGCACGGCAGGCCGGCTGCGCCGCAATGGTTGGAACGGCCGATCGCGGCCACCGCGATGCCCTGGCTCGTGGCCAGCGCCGGCAACTCCGCAAGCGCCAGATCGATCGCGGGATAGGCGAAGCCAAACGCGGCATCGATGGCGAGCACCGAAGGGCGCGGACGCGAAGCCGAGGGCGTGGCCTTGCCGTCGATCTTGCCGCTCTTCACCATCGCGAGATAGGTCGGCACGCGCGACAGACCATGGCCCTTGAGACCGTCGGCCTCGGCGGTCACCAAGGCCCGGGCGACGGATTCCGCGTTCTGCGTGCTGCAACCGGCGGCAACGAACGTCGCCGTCACGCGGTCGATAACGGAATCAAGCGAGACCGCGCTCATTGTGTCAGCACCCTTTTGACGTTCTCGACGGTGACCCACGAGACTCGCGTGTTGGATTCGGTGGTGACGCCGGCGATATGCGGCGTCAGCACGAGATTGGGACCGGCGGCGAACACGCCGCCCTTGGCGGCCCCCAGCGGCTCCTCGACGAACACATCGAGCGCCGCGCCGCCGAGCTTGCCGTCCTTCAGCGCCGCCGCCACCGCCGCCTCATCGACCACGCCGCCGCGCGCCGCGTTGATCAGGATGGCATCCGGCTTCATCCGCCCGAGCGCCGCCGCATCGATCATGTTGCGCGTGTCATCGGTCAGCGGCACATGCAGACTGACGACATCGGCCGCAGCGAGCAGATCGTTCAACGTCATCCGCCGCACCTGCGCTGCGGCGAATACATCGTCCTTGGCGAACGGATCGAAAGCGATCACGGTCATGCCGAGCGCGGCGGCCAGTTTCGCCGTGAGCCGCGCGATCGAGCCGAAACCGACCAGGCCCATGGTCTTGCCCGCCATTTCGCGGCCGATCAGCGCGTTGCGCGGCCACTTGCCAGCGATCACCTCGCTCGCCGCGCCGTAGGCGCCGCGCAGCAGCAGCATCGCGGTACAGATGACATATTCGGCGACCGACAGATCATTGGCGCCGCTCGCCGGCAGCACGGCGATGCCGCGCGCCTCGCACGCGGCCAGATCGATATTGTCGAGACCGACGCCGAGCCGGCCAACCGCGCGCAGCTTCGCCGCGCTCTCCAGCAGCGCGCCGCGCACCTGGGTGCGGTTGCGCACGATCAGCGCCCGCGCCTGCGCAACAGCTTTCTTCAAATCCTCGGAACGATCCACCAGAGCGGGATCGTAAAGCACGTCGAAACCGGCAAGACCTTCACGAATGGCCTGCTCGTCCATGAACTCGCAAATGACGACATCAGGCACGCGGGTTCGCCCTCGGCTGTCCGCCTGCACCGGCGGAGAATGTCATGAAGAGAGAAAGAGAGAACGGGCGGCGAGTTGGTCTCGCCGCCCGGATATCATCAAGCGCTGCGATAAAGCTTGGTCAGCACAAATTCGCGATGGCCGAGCGATTCGGACGCGGTGAGGCGGCCGTTGGCGGTGCGCGAGATCATGTCGATCAGCGCGTCACCGGCCTGATCCAGCGTCATGTCACGGCGCAGCACACCGCTCACATCGACGTCGATGTGCTCGCCCATGGTGCGCACGGTCTTCGGGTTGCCAGAAATCTTGATCACCGGCACGATCGGGTTGCCGATCACGTTGCCCTGCCCGGTCGGGAAGGTGTGGATCACATAACCGGCGGCGGCCATCAGGGTGATACATTCGGCGGCCGCCGAGGATGTATCCATATAGTAAAGTCCCGGACCCTTGGCCGGCGCTTCGGCGGGCTGCAACGCATCGATGAATTTCGACTTGTGGCCGATCTTCTCGAGGTTGCCGAGCGCCTTCTCCTCGATGCTCGACAGACCTCCGGCGATGTTGCCCTTGGTCGGCTGGGAATCGGACAGGTCGTCGGTCTTGTGCGCCTCGATCACGTCGTCCTGGTACGCCTTCCACATCTTGTACCATTTGTCCGCGATTTCCGGCGACGCCGCGCGCTCCTTGCACAGATGCTCGGCACCGGTGATTTCCGACGTCTCGCCGAACACGCCATAGATGCCCTGCGGGATCAGCTTGTCGTACATGTTGCCGACGGTCGGGCACGACGACAAGCCGGTGGTGGTGTCGGACTCGCCGCACTTGGTCGAGACCCACAACTCGGACATCGAGCATTCCTCGCGCTGCAGTTCGGTCGCCCACTGCACGAAACGCTTGGCCTGATAGCTCGCCTTGGCGATGGTGGCGATGTCGCCGTGAGTCTCGATGCCGAAGCCGACGACCGGCTTGCCGGTCTTGGCGATGCCATCCACCACGCGGCTGGTCCAGCCTTCCTCGATGCCGATCACGACCACCGCCGCGACGTTCGGATTCGAGCCGGTGCCGATCAGGGTCCGGAAGTGCAGTTCGAGATCTTCACCGAACTGCAGGCGACCATAGGAATGCGGGATCGCGATGGTGCCCTTGATGTTGTTGGCGACAGCTTCGCAGGCCGCGTTCGACAGATCGTCGAGCGGAAGGATCAGAACATGATTGCGAACGCCGACGCGGCCGTTCTCACGCCGCCAGCCCCAGAATTTCGCATTCTTGGAATCCTTCGACGCGCGCGTGGCGGGCGAAATCTTCGTCGTCAACTGATCCGTCGCGGTGCCTGGAAAAGGCGACTTCATTTCAACGATATTACCGAGTGACATGTTCTCGCCCTCACCAACGCTTGGTCTTGTGATTGTGGATATGGACGTGACGGCCCTTCGGACCATCGCCGATCATCTTGCCAACGTCCTGACCGTACTTGATGACGGTGTCGCCCGTCTTGAGGTCGACGAGCGCCACCTTGTGGCCGATCGGAATGTCATCCTTCACGTCGATGGTGAAGGTGGTGTCGTTTTCGGTGATGACGCCGAACGCCTTGGTGCCGGCCTTCAGCCCTTCGACGACCACGACGGCGACGTTGTCCTTCGGACTGTGCGCCAGAACGTGCGGCACTTCCGCAGCTTGTTTGGTGGCGGCGGATGCCGCTGCCTGAGAACCCATGAGACCCTCTCCTGATTGACCGACCCGGCCATTGTTGAGGATGGTCGATCCGGCTTCTGAATACTTTACTCTTATATAAGACACTAAACTGGCGTCAAGCGAGACGGCCTTTGAAACCGTTCAAATTGCATGTCAGAGAGCCCCCTGGCCGTGTATCCGGCGCAACAACGATGCGCCGGCATGCGAGATTGCCTCAGGACGCCGCGTGCAGGGCCGGCGGCTCCTCCTTGATAAGTGTCTGACCCGGCACGACTCGCGTGAAGGCGACCGGCTCGGTGCCGATGTCGATCTCATCGTTCCTCATCCGCACCACGGTGTAGCGCGAGGTCTCAAGATCGGACGCGGTCGGATGGTCTTCACGGAAATGTGCGCCGCGGCTGTCGGTGCGCGCGATCGCCGCCGCGCAGACCGCGCAACTGACCAGGATCAAATTCTCCAGATTGAGCCGATCCATCCAGGTCAGATTGTAGCGGCGGTCGCCCTCCGGCACGCCGCATTGCATCACGGCGGCGGCGAGACCGTCCAAAGCGGCTGTGGCGCGCGCGAGGCCCTCGCCGGTGCGCAGGATGCCGACATCGTTCCACATCGTCTCCATCAGGGATTCGCGGATCTGCGGCAGATCGCCGGACGGACGGCCGATCGGCGAGAAAGCACGATCGAGCGCGCGTGCGATCACGCTCCGGTCCGGATCGGCATGCGACCCGTCGCGCGTCACCGCCTGCGCCATCGCATCGCCGGCGACGCCGCCGAACACGGTGGAATTGGCAACGCCGTTGCCGCCGAGACGGTTGGCGCCGTGCACGCCGCCGGTGTCCTCGCCGGCCGCATAGAGCCGCGGCATCGCGGTGCGGCAGTCGAGATCGAACACCACGCCACCCATCATGTAATGCGCGGTCGGCACCACTTCGACAGGATCGCCGGCCAGATCGAAACCGCAATCGGCGCAGCGCTGCACCATGCCCTTGAACAACCGCCGCACATTGGCGGGGCCGAGATGGCTCATCTGGATATGCACGCCGCCGTTCCTGGTCGCGAAGCCCTTGCGGATCTGGTACATGATCGAGCGGCTGACGATATCGCGCGTGGCGCGCTCGCCGCGCGGATCGTAATCGAACATGAAGCGTTCGCCGCGCGAATCCAGCAGATAACCGCCCGCACCGCGCAGGCCTTCCTCCAGCACCGTGCCGGTCATCCGCGTGCCTGCGCCGGCGAGCAGCCCGGTCGGATGGAATTGCACCATCTCCAGATCGCGCAGCGTCAGTCCGCCGCGCAGCGCCATCGCCAGACCGTCGCAGGTCTTGTCGCCGGACGGCGTGTGGTATTTGTACATGGTCGGGCCGCCGCCGGTGGCGAGCAGGGTCGCCCTGGCGCGTACGAAAGTCGGCTCGCCGGTGCGCATGTCGAGCATCAAAACGCCGGCGAGCCCCGAACCGTCCGCCGCCGGAATGAGATCGAGCGCGCGGTGATCTTCCAGGCGATGCACGTTGCGCCGCCACACCTGCTCCGACAGGCGGTTGATGATCTCGATGCCGGTGAGATCGCCCTTGTGCACGGTGCGGTCGAAGGTCTGGCCTGCGAACGCCTTCTGATGCACGCTGCCGTCGGGATTACGGTCGAAGAAGCAGCCGAGTTCGTTCTCGAGTTCGCGGATGCGCACCTGCGCCTCGACCACCAGCTTCCAGGCGAGGTCCTGATTGTTGAGCCACTTGCCGCCTTCGATGGTGTCCATGAAGTGGCGCTCGACGGAATCGCCCGGCGCCAGCGCGACGTTGTAGCCGCCTTGCACCATGCGGGTGCAGCCGCATTTGCCGAGCAATCCCTTGACCGCGATGGTGACGTCGAGATCGGGCGCGGCCTTCTTGGCGTGCAGTGCCGCAAACAGGCCGGCGCCGCCCGCGCCGAGAATCAGAATGTCGGTATCGATCTGCCTGACGGCGGGAACGCTGGCCATGACGCTCACATCGCTCCGATGCTCTTGAGCACGGCCTCGCGGCGGCTGGCGACGCCCTGCTGGATGTCGGAATAAAGCGAGCCGCCATGCGAATCCATGCCGACCAGCAGCGGCCCGAAGCCATGGATCGCGAAACGCCACAGGCTTTCGGGATGCAGATCGTCCATGTCGATGTCCTCGATGCAGTCGATCCAGGTCGTCTCCAGCGCCGCCGCGCCGCCGACGATGGCGAGATACGCGCCGCCGAATTCCTTGAACGCCGCCAGCGTGTCCGGCCCCATGCCGCCTTTGCCGATGATCAGCCGGACGCCCTCGCGCTGCATCAGATCGTGGGTGAAGCGCTCCATCCGCATCGAGGTCGTGGTGCCGATGCAGAACGGCTTGTAGCCGACCGGCGCCTCGTTCGAGATCGGCACGCGGTGCACGTTCGGCGCGGTGTGGATCACCGCATGCCCTTTCAGGTCGAGCCGGGTACGGCGGCCGCGATCGAACATATGGATCAGGGTCGCGTCGCGAATGCCGTACAGCGTCCGCTCCAGCGTCACGGTATCGCCGATCCGCAATTCGCGCGCCTTCTCGGGCGTGATCGGCATTTCCAGAGTGTGATGGGCCATGGTCGCGCTCCTTACGCCGAGAAGGTGATGCCGCCGGGCGTGATGGTTGCCCGCGCCCGCCGTGCCGAATGACACTGGATGTTCACCGCCACCGGGTTTTGCGTGATGTGCGTGGCGGCGACCTCGACATGCACCGCGAAGCTGGTGGAGCGGCCGCCAAGACCCTGCGGGCCGATCCCGAGCTCATTGACCGCTTGCGACAGCTCGGCCTCGATTTTCGCACCCTCTTCATCCGAGCATGTCGAGCCGAGCGGACGCGTCGCCGCGATCTTGGCCAGATGCATGCATAGATCCGAGGTGCCGCCGAGGCCGACGCCGACGATGGTCGGCGGACAGACCCGGCCGCCGAGGTCGATGACGCGCTCGATCACGAACCGCTTCACCGCCTTGATGCCGTCCGAGGGCAGCAGCATCTGCAGGAACGAGCCATTCTCCGAGCCCGAGCCTTTCGGGATCATCTCGATCGACATCGTCTCTGGGCGCTCGTCGAAATCGACGTGGATGATCGGCACCCGGATGCCGCTCGAAGTCTGGTTGTTCTTGCGGGTGATCGGATGCACCACCGAGGAGCGCAACGAACATTCGGTGGTGGCGCGCTCGCAGCCTCGGCGGATCGCGGCCTTCAGATCCGCGCCCTCGAACTGGACATCGCGCCCGACTGTGACGTTGTAGATCGGAATGCCGGTGTCCTGGCACAGGATGTTGTTGGTGCGCTCGGCCACCGCGATGTTCTCGACCATGGTGTCGAGAATGGTGCGGCCGGTCGCGCTGGTCTCGTCGCGCACCAGTTGCTTGAAACCTGCCTTGATGTCGGCGGGCAACATCTTGAGCGCTTGCACGTAGAGGGTTTTGCAAACCTCTTCGACTTCCTTGATGTCGATTTGCATGATCTGCTTCTCCCTAGATTCCGCCGCTGAGCAAGAACAATAGTCCGACCGCTGCCGAGGCGGCGACACAACTCGAAACCACTACGGCGCCGCGATCGCGCATCGCCAACCACTCGATCGCCAGCACGCGCAGGCCGAGCGCCATGTGAACCGCCAGCGCCATCACCAGTCCCCATTCGGCGAACTTCACGAAGCTCGAATGGGTCAGAACCAGAAAGCCCTGCAGCGCATCGGCGCCGCCGAGCGCGGTGCCGAGCGCGATGAAATGCATCGGCAGGAAGATCGCCAGCGCGACGCCGGACAGGCGATGCAGCATCGCGGCGATAAATCCGGGCTTGAGATGCGAATCGCGGATCATGCCAGATACACCGCCAGGGCGGCCCTTATTCCAAGACACAGCAGCAGCGCCGAGAACGCGACCATCGCGAGGTCGAGTGAACGGCCGCGCCATCCGGTCCATTCCCGCAGCACCGAGCGCAGGCCGATCGGCGCATGGATCGAGGCCGCCAGCACGAACACGAGATAGAAGGCGAGGAACGCCTTGTTGCCATGGGTGCGGCCGAGAATCTCTCCGGCGGTCAGTTCATGGCGTACCGCGTAGATAATTGTGGTCAGGTGAACCGCAACGGCCAGAGCCAGAATGGCGGCGGTGCCGCGCTGGGCGAGATAAAGCACCGGGTTCATCGCTTGCGCCTCCACAAGCGGTTGGAGGTCGCGCGTTTCAGGCCCGCGATCGAGAAGGTCGGCGACAGTTCCTTCGGACAGAACCGCGTGCAGCTCATATGACTGTGGCAGGAGTGACAGCCGGCATCGCCGGACACCGCCGTCAGCCGCGAGTCCTGACCGCGATCGCGCACGTCATTGACCAGAGTCCAGGCGCGGTTGAGCGCGGCGGGGCCGAGATAATCCGGATTCCATGTCACGACATCGCAGGCCGAATAGCAGACGGCGCAATTGATGCACTCGATGGCCTCGTCCACCGCCTCGCGCTCGCTGGACGACGGCTCGACGATGGCGAAGTCGGCCGGCGGATTGTCGCCGGGCTCGAAATAGCCGTGCGCGGCTTTCCATTTATCGAAGAACGGCTCCATGTCGACCGCCAGATCCTTGACGATCGGCAGATTGCGCAGCGGCTCCAGTTTCAGCGGCCCGCTGCCGAGCTTGTCGACCCGCGTGCGGCAGGTCCAGCGCGGCTGCTCGTTGACGATCATGGCGCAGGAGCCGCACATGCCGACCCGGCAGGCATAGCGATAGGACAACGTGTCGTCCTGGGTGCGCTGGATCTCGGTCACCACATCCAGCACGGTCTGATTTTCCCGTACCGGCACCTTGAAGGTCTGGAAAGTCCCGTCGCGATCTCCGCGCCAGATCTGCACGGTGAGATAGTCGGTCGATGTCCGCTCGTCGCGCCCGGCGGTCGTCTGCATGGTCATCACGTCAACCTGCTTGCGAATGAAGGACGGGCGCACTGTTGCGCCCGTCCCGAACCTGTTCAGCTTCCCTTCGCGCCGTGGATGCCGCTGAAGAAGACATCCTGCCAGCTGGTGGCCTTGGCGGGAACGAGCCCGGCGCGGTTCATGTAATCGAGATAGACCATGATTTTCTTGGGAGTCGTGGTCCACTCGTTCTGGGGATCGCGGATGATCTTTTCGGCGTCCGCAGCGGACAGCTTCGAGTTCTCGGCCTTGATCCAGATCGCGGCCGCCGCGGCCGGATCGGACTTGATGCGGCTCATGCTCTCTTCCAGCGCGTCGATGAACGCCTTGACGAGCTTGGGGTGGCCTTCGACAAACTTGGTGGTGGCCCAGACCGAATTGAAGGTGTGCGGTCCGCCGAGCACCTCATAGCTGTCGAGCACCTTGTGCACCTTCGGGTTGGCCAGTTCGATGTCCTGGAACGGCGCCGAACCGAAATGCGCGTTGATCTCCGAGTGGCCGCCGAGCACGGCAGCCAGCGCATCGGGGTGGCTCATCGACACGGTGAGCGAATCGAGCTTGTACTGCTGACCGGCGCCGAATGCCTTCTCGGCGGCCATCTGCAGCGTCACCGCCTGAATCGAGGTCTTGACGCCCGGCAGCGCGATCTTGTCCTTCTCGGTGAAGTCCTTGATGGTCTTCACGTTCGGATTGGACGAGACCAGATAAAGCGGCATCGCGTTCAGCGCCGCGACGCCCTTCACCTTGAGATTGTTCTGCGTCTTGCCCCAGATCGTCAGCATCGGCCCGACGCCGCCGGAAGCGAAATCGAGATTGCCCGAGAGCAGTGCCTCGTTCATGCCCGAACCGGCCGAGAAGCGGGTCCATTCGACCTTGAGATCGATGCCTGCCTGCTTGGCATGTTTCTCGAACAGCTTCTGATCTTCCATCAAGGTCAGCGGCAGATACGAGATGCCGAATTGCTTGGCGATCCGGACGGTTGCCGTCTCGGCGTGAGCGGCGCCCGCAAGGCCCGCGGAAAACAGAAGTCCGACAGCGCCTGCAAGCTGCGTCAGCCTTTGCCAGTTCATAGTGTTCTCCCTTGTTTGATTGGTGTTGCTTCAGACAGGATCATCGAGGCGCCTTGGATGATATCGGCATCTGGCGCCTTCTTGTTGTCACGACTGCATTCCCCATTTTCCGATGGTGTGGTTTTCGATGGCGCGGAACAGGAGGTTCTCGACCACGAGGCCGATGATGATGACGGTGAGCAGGCCGGCGAACACATGCGGGATGTCGAGGCTGTTCTTGTTCTCGAAGATGAACCAGCCGAGGCCGCCCGAGCCGGAGGAGACGCCGAACACCAGCTCGGCCGCGATCAGGGTGCGCCAGGCGAACGCCCAGCCGATCTTGAGGCCGGTCAGGATGCTCGGGAACGCCGCCGGGATCAGGATCTTGCGGATGTAGTCGAAGCCGGACAGGCCGTAATTGCGCCCCACCATCTTCAGCGTGCTCGACACCGACAGGAACCCCGAATGGG
>Ga0066256_1000502_pt1 | contig 101385 bp, 111 predicted proteins | sample ThiBio_1000_biof_FD_87107 | JGI IMG/M metagenome (GOLD analysis project Ga0066256, IMG submission 87107) | Wastewater bioreactor microbial communities from Cape Town, South Africa - Thiocy_expt_1000_biof (version 2) | ecosystem: Engineered > Bioreactor > Thiocyanate-remediating >... | reverse complement strand
CCCCCCGGGGGGGAGTACAGGCCCGCGGGGGCCCGCGCCCTGTCGGGGGATGGCGGCGGTGCCGGCGTGAGGGGGGGGCCCGAGGGGGTCCGGCTGCGCGCCAGGGGCGGCCTCGCCTGGCGCGGTGGGCTTTCCCCTATTATCGCTTTGCGGTCTGGGGGGGGGCCCACCCCCCGCCTCTGGACGCTCTAGGACTCCCATGAACCTGACGCCCCGCGAAAAGGACAAGCTGCTCGTCTCGATGGCCGCCATCGTGGCGCGCAACCGTCTCGGGCGCGGTGTCAAGCTCAACCATCCCGAAGCCATCGCGCTCATCACCGACTTCGTGGTCGAGGGTGCGCGCGACGGGCGCAGCGTCGCCGACCTGATGGAAGCGGGCGCGCATGTCGTCACGCGGGACCAGTGCATGGCCGGCATTCCCGAGATGATCTCCGACGTCCAGGTCGAAGCCACCTTTCCCGACGGCACCAAGCTGGTGACCGTCCACCACCCCATTCGGTAAAATCATGATCCCCGGCGAAATCATCACCAGGCCCGGCGATATCGAGCTCAATGCGGGGGCACCGCAATTGACGCTCGAAGTTGCCAATAGCGGCGACCGTCCCATCCAGGTCGGCTCGCACTACCATTTCTATGAAACCAACAACGGCCTGCGCTTCGACCGCGAGAAGGCGCGCGGCATGCGCCTCGACATCGCGGCGGGAACGGCCGTGCGGTTCGAGCCCGGACAGGCGCGCGAGGTCCACCTCGTGCCGCTGTCGGGGACGCGAACGGTGTTCGGGTTCCAGGGCAAGGTCATGGGAGCGCTCTGATGGCCGAACGCGACGAAATCTTCCGCAGCCGGCTGATCGCCGTGATGACGGCGCTCAATGGTGGCGAAGGCCGCGACCCGGCCGTGCGCCGCATTGTGGGCAGCTATGCCTACAAGCTCGCCAAGGATGCCGGCGCCAAGAACTGGGCCGACCTCAAGGCGCGCGCCAGCGGCCCGACCTATGACGAGATGCTCAGGATTTTCGCCGAGCAGAGCGCCAGGATGCAGCAGGCAGGCGACAACAAGGGCGTCCGCGGCCTCGAGGCGCTGGCCTTGTCGCTGATCGCGCGGCACCAGAAGCAGGGCGACCTCGTTCCCGGCGTCGGCTTCCTCGACCGCTACATCGACGAGTGCGCGTCGCTGGTGAAGCCTGCCGCCAAGGTCGTCGTCACCACGCCCGCACCGAAGCGCTCGCGGCACTGACCCGATGGCGGACTGGCAGGCGGCCTTCATCGAGCGCTTCCACCAGATGGTGGACGAGCTCGACCGCAGCGGCCGCAGCGATCCCGAGACGATGCTGCTGCTCGGCAGCTTCGTCTCCCGGCTGCTTGCCAACGACCAGACCCAGAGCTGGACGCAAGTCAAGCTGGGCATGGACGATGCGTCGTTGCGGGAGCTCGTCGGGACGCTCGACGATAACGCCACGAGCTATGAAGCCGAGGGCAAGAGCAAGGCCGCGTATGTCGCGCGGCTGCTCGGCGCCTCGCTGGTCGCCGGCCGGCTCGACGACCCGCGCACGCGCCAGCGCGACCAGCTCCTCAGCCATTTCATCGACACCGCCGCCCATGTCTACACCTCCCAGCGCGCCACTCGCGCCGACGCAGAAGGCTGAGCCATGCCCGCCCGCATCTCCCGCGCGACTTACGCCGACATGTATGGGCCGGCGACGGGGGACAGGGTCCGCCTCGCCGACACCGACCTCATCATCGAGGTCGAGCACGACTTCACCGTCTACGGTGAGGAGGTGAAGTTCGGCGGCGGCAAGGTGATCCGCGACGGCATGGGCCAGTCCCAGGCGACACGCGCCGAGGGTGCCGTCGATACGGTGATCACCAACGCGCTGATCGTCGACCACACCGGCATCTACAAGGCCGATGTCGGACTGCGGGATGGCCGTATCCACGGCATCGGCAAGGCCGGCAACCCGGACACGCAGCCGGGCGTGACGATCGTCATCGGGCCGTCGACGGAAGTGATCGCGGGCGAAGGTCGCATCCTCACTGCGGGTGGCTTCGACGCGCATATTCATTTCATCGCGCCGCAGCAGATCGAAGAAGCACTGATGAGCGGTGTGACCATGATGCTGGGTGGCGGCACGGGGCCGGCGCATGGGACGCTGGCAACCACCTGCACCGGCGCGTGGCATGCCGAGCGGATGATCGAGGCTTTCGACGCCTTCCCCATGAACCTCGCGCTCGCCGGCAAGGGCAACGCCAGCAGGCCGGCGCCGATCGAGGAGATGGTGCTGTCCGGTGTCGCCGCGCTCAAGCTGCACGAGGATTGGGGGACGACCCCCGCGGCTATCGACAACTGCCTGAGCGTCGCCGACGAGCACGACGTGCAGGTGATGATCCACACCGACACGCTTAACGAAAGCGGCTTCGTCGAGGACACCGTCGCCGCCTTCAAGGGACGGACGATCCATGCGTTTCACACCGAGGGCGCCGGTGGCGGGCACGCTCCCGACATCATCAAGGTCGCGAGCTTCCCCAACGTCATCCCGTCATCGACCAATCCGACGCGGCCCTACACGGTCAACACGCTGGCCGAGCATCTCGACATGCTGATGGTGTGCCATCATCTGAGCCCGCAGATCGCCGAGGACGTGGCCTTCGCCGAAAGCCGCATCCGCAAGGAGACAATCGCCGCCGAAGACATCCTCCACGACATCGGCGCCTTCTCGGTGATCTCGTCGGACAGCCAGGCGATGGGGCGCGTCGGCGAGGTGATCATCCGCACCTGGCAGACGGCAGACAAGATGCGCAAGCAGCGCGGCCGGCTCAGAGAGGAGACCGGCGACAACGACAATTTCCGCGTGAAGCGCTACATCGCCAAATACACGATCAACCCCGCCATCACGCATGGCGTGAGCCAGCACATCGGTTCGGTCGAGGTGGGCAAGCGCGCCGACCTCGTGCTGTGGAGCCCGGCGTTCTTCGGCGTGAAGCCGGAGATGGTGCTGCTCGGCGGCTCGATCGCCGCTGCGCCGATGGGCGACCCCAATGCCTCGATCCCGACGCCGCAGCCGATGCACTACCGCCCGATGTTCGCAAGCTTCGGCAAGCTGCGGACGACCTCGTCGGTGGTGTTCGTGAGCCAGTCGGCACTCGATACCGATCTGCGCGCGCGCCTTGGCACCGCCAAGGCGCATGTCGCCGTGCGCAACACGCGCGGCGGTATCGGCAAGGCATCGATGATCCACAACAGCGCCACGCCCCACATCGAGGTGGACCCGGAGACCTATGAAGTCCGTGCCGATGGAGAGCTGCTCACCTGCGAGCCAGCGACGGTTCTGCCGATGGCGCAGCGCTATTTCCTGTTCTGACCCGCCGCTTTTGCCGATGTCGACAGCTACCAGCCCCGGCCCAACACGCTCGAAGCCGCCTGACGCCAAGCGGGTGACATCTTTGCCGGGCACGCTATCCTCCCGATTCAACCAGAGGAGTTGCGCCATGCTGAAACCGATCGCCCTCGCCCCGCTGCTGTTTGCGGCATCCCCCGCTTTCGCCGCCGTCGACCTCAATGTGGGGATCAACCTCACGGGAGACGTGCAGATCGTCACCGCCCTCTATGGCTGCGGCGAGGGTACCGAGCCGCTGACCGTCAAATACATCAACGCGCAACCTAATTTCTTCGCCATCGTCCCCATCGAGGGCGAAGAAGTCGTGCTGGTCAACGTGATCTCCGCATCCGGCGCAAAATACGTGTCGGGCGTCTGGGAATGGTGGAACAAGGGCAGCGACGGCACGCTGCACAATGTCACCGAGGGCCTCGACGCCGCGCCGGTGCTGACCTGCACCGAAAACGTACAGACGCCGTAGGCTCAATCCGTCTGCAGGACCGCGCGAGTACCCTTTTATGCCAGCGATTGCCCGGGTAAGGTCGGCGTATGTTGAAAGCCACCGCCGCACTGCCCGCCAACCACGGCAAGGGCAAACCCTTCGCCCAGCTTGTTCTCACCTCCGACCAGCGCCGGCTTCGCCGCAAGGTGCTGAACGTCAAGGGAGAAGAGGTTCTCGTCGACTTCCCCGAAGCCGTCACGCTCGACCATTTCGGCGGCCTGCTGCTCGAGGACGGGCGCGTCATCGAAGTCATCGCGGCGCCCGAACCGCTCCTCGAGATCCTGCCAAAAGGCGCGGAACATCTGGCACAAATCGCCTGGCATATCGGCAATCGCCACATGGCGGCGCAGATCGAAAAGAAGCGCATCCTCGTGCCGCGCGACCACGTGGCCAAGGCCATGCTGCAGGGGCTGGGCGCCGAGGTTCGCGACACGACCGAGCCGTTCATCCCCATGCAGGGCGCTTACCACGCGCCGCACTGAGATGACGGGTCCCGCCGCATTGCAGCGCCTCCTGACCTGGCTCTCGCCGGCCTTTCCGGTGGGCGCCTTCGCCTGGTCGCAGGGGCTCGAGACGGCGATTGCGGATGGCCGCGTGACGGACGCCATGCGCCTCAGGGACTGGATCGTCGGCGCGCTGGCGCATGGCGCGCTCAAGACCGACGCGATCCTGCTGGCACATGCCCATCGCGGGCATGCGGACGCGGCGATGCTGGCGGAGCTGGCCGATCTGGGGCTGGCGCTGACCGCCGCGAGCGAGCGGCATGCCGAGACGGCGCTGACCGGCGAGGCCTTCATGGCCGCGGCGCACGCCTGGCCGTCTGACGTGTTCGCCCGATTGCCGCAGCCCTGCCCCTACCCCGTCGTGGTTGGAGCCGTCGCCGGGGCGCAGGGGATCGGACTGGAGGAGACGCTGCTCGGCTACCTCACGGCCGCCACCCATACGCAGATATCCGTGGCGGTGCGGCTCGTGCCGCTGGGCCAAACCGCAGGGCTGCAGGTGCTTGCCGGACTCGAGCCGGACGTTTCGGCTCTGGCGGCACATGCGGCAAATGCATCGCTCGACGGCATCGGCGGCATCGCCTATGCAGCCGATATCGCGCAGATGCGCCACGAAATGCTGGGAACGCGAGTCTTCCGCTCATGAACATGGTCGTCGGGTCGCTGACCTTCGTGCCGCTGCTGATGGTGGCATTCGCCCAACTGCTCTGGTCGCTCGGCCGCACCTGGCCGATCCGCAACGAAACGCTGCTCGCCCAGACCGTAGTGGGCACGCCCGGCATCACCCGCATGCCCAATCGGCTCTTGACGTTCGTCGTGTCGCTGCTGATCCTTGCCGCCGGCATCGTCGCGCTGGCGCTCGCCGACCACACCAGCGGCGGCTGGTGGCTGACGCTGCTGGGCCTGCTGCTCGCGGCGCTGTTCATCGGCCGGGGGGCGCTGAGCTACACCCGAGGCTGGCGCGCCCGGTTCCCCACGGAACCCTTCGCGACGCTCGACCGCAAGAACTATGCGCCGCTCTGCTTCTGGATTGGAGCGGGGTTCCTGATCCTCGTGGTGATGAGGCTGCTATGAGCGCGAACGGTCCGCTGCGCGTGGGGATAGGCGGGCCGGTGGGGTCGGGCAAGACGACCCTGTGCGAAATGCTGCTCAAGGCGATGCGCGAGCGCTACTCGATGGCCGTGGTGACCAACGACATCTACACCCGCGAAGATGCGCTGATCCTCAACCGCGTGCAGGCGATCAGCGAAGACCGCATCGTCGGCGTCGAAACGGGCGGCTGCCCGCACACCGCGATCCGCGAGGATGTGTCGCTGAACCTTGCGGCCATCGCCGACCTCAACCGCCGCTTCCCGGATCTCGATCTGGTGCTGATCGAGAGCGGCGGCGACAATCTCGCGGCAACATTCTCGCCCGACCTCGCCGACGTCACCATCTATGTGATCTCGGTGGCGCAGGGCGAAAAGATCCCGCGCAAGGGCGGCCCAGCAATCACCAAATCGGACCTGCTGGTGATCACGCACACCGATCTCGCGCCCTATGTGAACGCCAGCCTCGAGGTGATGGAAGCCGACACGCAGCGCGTGCGCGACGGCCGGCCCTACGTGTTCACCGACATGCTGCGACGCGAGCGGCTCGAGGAGATCATCGGCTTTATCGAGCGCGTGGGCGGGCTGCGGCCCGCAATCGCCGCTGAGTAGGGACGTTCCCTATTTCCGCATGCGACGCGACCTCGACGCGCCGCTTGCCGACGCGCCGCTCCCCGCAGCGCTCACGCTGCTCCCCTTCGACATCGACACCGCGCGGCTGTGTCGCGAGTTGATGAACCACGTCTATGCGGACGGGTTCGGCGATAGCGCGGTGGCGTTCGATGCATGGTGGACCTGGGTGACAACCGACGCCGACTACGCGCCCGAACTGATGTTCGTCGCAGCGGAGCAGGGTCGGGTCGTCGGTTTCTGCCATTGCTGGCGCGACGGCTTCATCAAGGATCTCGTCGTCGACCGAGCGTGGCGGAAACGCGGACTGGGCGCCGCGCTGCTGACGATGGCGCTCGCCGCGTCGACGGCGCGCGGAATACCCTTCGTCGATCTCAAGACCGATATCGACAACGCCACCGCGCAGTCGCTCTATCGTCACCTGGGCTTCCGGATCGTTGAGCGCGTAGGTTAGTTCGCCCTGCCCGGCGGAAGCTCGTCGGGATAGTCCGGCGGCGGCTCCTCGACCGGCGCCGGCGGTTCCTCATTGGGATTGTCCGGCGGTATCTGCACCGGGTCTTCCTCGGGCGTCGCGGGCGGTTCCTGTGCAGGCGGAATCTCGAGCGGCTCGTCCTTGGGAATCTGGGCGCGGATCAGGGCGACCACGGATCGCGGCGGCAAGTGCACGGTGCGGCCGGTGAACCCCACGGGAGTCTTGTCGTCGGACGCAAGGCCCAGCGCCCAGCCGCCGTCCGGCAGAATCGCGGTGATGCTCTCGGCGTGGCGATTGAACCAGACGAGGATCTCGTCGGTAGCTGTGCGGAGTTGCATACCCAGCACCGACTGGCCCGATCGGCTCCAGTCGTCGTGGTTCATCTCGCGGCCATCCTGGTGCCACCAGACGACATCGCGGATGCCGTGCTTCTCCTTGCCGTCGAGGAAATGGTCGTGCGTCAGCGCGGCATGCGCCCGGCGGAAGGTGTTGGCGGCGGCAACGAAATCGACGAGGTCGCCATCGGCGCCTTCCCAGTCGAGCCAGGTAATCTCGTTGTCTTGCGCGTAGGCGTTGTTGTTGCCGCGCTGCGTGCGGCCCATCTCGTCGCCCTGCTGGATCAGCGGCATGCCGCGCGACATGAACAGCGTCGCGAGCAGCGCACGCACGTCGCGGCGGCGCGCCGCGAGGATCGCGGCATCGTCGGTGGGGCCTTCGGCGCCGCAGTTCCACGAGGCATTGTTGTTGTTGCCGTCGCGATTGCCCTCGCCATTGGCCTCGTTGTGCTTGTCGACATAGGAGACGAGGTCGGCGAGCGTGAAGCCGTCATGTACGGCAAGGAAGTTGACGCCGGCACTCGGCTTGCGGCCGGCGAAATTGTAGATCTCCGCCGAGCCCGACACCTTGCCGGCGAGCGCTCCGATCTTACCCGGCTCGCCGCGCCAGAACTCGCGGATCTCATCGCGATAGGTGTCGTTCCACTCGCGGAATTCCTTGCCGAACTTGCCCACGCCGTAGCCGCCCGGACCGGGGTCCCACGGTTCGGCGACGAGCTGGCACTTGCTCAGCACCGGGTCCTGCTTGATCATCTGCAGCATGCGGGCGTCGGGGTTGAAACCCGGCTCACGGCCCAGGATCGTCGCGAGATCGAAACGGAAGCCGGACACCCCAGTCTCCTCGACCCAGTAGCGCAGGCTCTCGATCACCAGCCGCTGCACCGCCGGGTGATCGCAGCGCAGCGTGTTGCCGGTGCCCGCATCGTTGATCAGGTGCTGCTTGCCATCGACTTCCACGTGCCGGTAATAGGTCCGAGCATCAAGACCCTTCATGCTGAGCACGGGGCCATTGTAGTCGCCTTCGCCGGTATGGTTGTAGACGACATCGAGAATGACTGAAATGCCGTTCTTGCGGTAGAGGTCGGTCATTACCCGCAACTCCTGCGGGCCGCGCGGCGCGAGACGGGGGTCGATGGCGAAATAGGCCACCGGATTGTAGCCCCAGGCATTGGTGAGCCCGAGCGACGGCAGATGCGCGTCGTCGATGAAGGCCGCGACCGGCATCAGCTCGACACAGTCGACGCCCAGATATTTAAGATGATCGATGATGCGCTGCGTGGTGAGCGCGGCCACCGTGCCGCGCAGCGGCCCCTGCACGCCCGGATGGCGCATGGTGTAGCCGCGCACATTGAGCTCGTACATCAGCGTCGGCGCCTTGCGGCGCGGCGTCGCCACCTTGTTGACCCCCGGCGTGACGATGACTGCCTTGGGAACGAGTGGCGCGGTATCCACCGCGTCCTCGCGCGGCAGGCGCAGTCGCGGCGAGCGCACGAAGACCCGGTCGAGCCGGCGCGCATAGGGATCAACCAGAAGCTTGTTTGGGTCGAAATTGACGCCCTGATCGGGATCGTAGGGCCCGTCGGCCCGCAGCCCGTACTTCGCGCCGGGGCCGACGCCGGCGATCAGCCCGTGATGGATGTTGTTGTCGTGGCCGTCGAGCTCGAAGCGCCCGATCTCGCTGTCGGCTTCATCATAGAGCGACACGAACAGCGCCGAGGCCGTCTCGGAGTAGACGGCGAAATTGACGCCGTCGGGCGTGATGGTGGCACCGAGCTTCTCGAAGCTGCCGCCATGCGGAACGAGTTGCGGTTTCACGAGCCCCGATATCTCAGGTGATGACGCTGGGGGCGTCTCGACCGGTGCGTTCGCGAACGCCTGCAATCCGATCGGCAAGGGAGATGAGGAAGGCGAGGGCTGACTGGGTGTCGAGATCGTGTTGTCCATGCGCCGGTTCGTACCGTTCGAGGTAGAGCCGTAACGTGGCGCCGACGGTTCCCGTTCCGCTGAGCCGGAGGACGATACGGCTGCCATCGGCAAACCCGATGCGGATGCCCTGCCTGCTGCTGGTCGAGCCGTCTATCGGGTCATGATAGGTGAAGTCGTCGGCGTAAGCGACCGCGAGGCTGTCATAAGTCGTGCCGGCAATCTCGGGCAGACGCGCACGCAGATCGTCCATCAGCTTGTTGGCGACCGCGGTGTCGACCTCGTCGTAATCGTGCCGCGTATAGTAGTTGCGGCCGTAGGTCGCCCAATGGTCGCGCACGATGTCGTCGACCGACTGCTGGCGTGCCGCGAGGATGTTGAGCCAGAGCAGCACCGCCCACAGCCCGTCCTTCTCGCGGACGTGGTTGGAGCCGGTGCCGGCGCTCTCCTCGCCGCAGATGGTGACGCGATCGGCATCGAGCAGATTGCCGAAGAACTTCCAGCCGGTGGGCGTCTCGTGCATCTCGATGCCGAGCTTTTCGGCGACGCGGTCGGCGGCGGCGCTGGTGGGCATCGAGCGGGCAATGCCGGTGATGCCATTGGCATAGCCCGGCGCCAGCGGCGCATTGGCCGCGAGCAATGCGAGGGAGTCCGAGGGCGTGACGAAGCGCTTGCGGCCGATGATGAGATTGCGGTCGCCATCGCCATCCGACGCCGCGCCGAAATCGGGCGCGTCGGGCCCCATCAGCAGGTCGTAGAGATCCCTGGCATAGACCAGGTTCGGATCCGGATGACCGCCACCGAAATCCGGCGATGGCGTGCCGTTGATGACCGTGCCCTTGGGGGCGCCGAGCATGTCCTCGAGGATGCGGTGGGCATAGGGGCCGGTGACGGCATGCATGGCATCAAAGCGCATGCGGAAGCCGTTGGCGAACATGTTGGCGATGGCCGGGAAGTCGAACAGCGTCTGCATCAGCGCCGCATAGTCGGCGACCGGGTCGATGACCTCGACCACCATGTCGCCCGACCGGTAGCTGCCGATCGTCCCCAGATCGATGTCCGGTGCATCGTTGATGAGGTAGCGATCGATGACCTTGCTGCGCGCGAACACCGCGTCGGTGATCTTCTCGGGCGCCGGGCCGCCATTGCCGATGTTGTACTTGATGCCGAAATCGGCGTCGGGGCCGCCCGGATTGTGGCTGGCCGACAGCACGAAACCACCGAACGCCTTGTGATGGCGGATCACATGCGACGTGGCCGGCGTCGAGAGTATCCCGCCCTGCCCCACCATGACCTTGCCGAAGCCATTGGCGGCGGCCATGCGGATGATCGTCTGGATGGCAACATCGTTGTGGTAGCGGCCGTCGCCGCCGATCACCAGCGTCTTGCCCTTGAAGCCCTCGAGCGCGTCGATGACCGACTGCACGAAGTTCTCGACGTAATGGGGCTGCATGAACACCGGCGTGCGCTTGCGCAGCCCCGACGTGCCTGGCTTCTGGTCGGCGAAGGGCGTGGTGCTAATCGTCTTGTTGGTCATCTTCTTTCACCCCCAGAAGCTTGCGGTAGAGCTTCGCGTATTTCTCGGCACTGGCATCCCAGCTCACATCCGACTTCATGCCCCGCCGCTGCATCTTGCGCCAGACCTTGGGCCGGGCATGGAGCTGCACCGCGCGCAGCAGCGCGTCGCGCAGTGCATAGGGTTCCGCCGGGGCAAAGACGATGCCGGTCGCAACGCCCGCCTCGATGGCCGCCTCGTTGGCGTCGATGACGGTATCGGCGAGGCCGCCGACGCGGCTCACCAGCGGCACGCAGCCATAGCGCAGACCATAGAGCTGGGTCAGGCCGCAAGGCTCGAAGCGCGACGGCACCACCATCACATCGGCGCCGCCCTGGATCAGATGGCTCAGCGGCTCGTCATAGCCGCGATTGAACCCGACTTTGCCCGGATGGCGCATGACGGCGCCGGCAAAGCCGTTCTCGATTTCCGCGTCGCCGGACCCGAGGACGATCAGCTTGCCACCGGCGGCAACGAGGTCGTCGACGAGGCCGACAAGCATGTCGAGCCCCTTCTGCGTGGTCAGGCGGCTCACCACCGAGAACAATGGCCCCGGCGTATCGTCGATATTGAAACGCAGTTCCAGCGCCCGGCGGTTGGCCTGTCGCGTCTCGATGGAATTGTGGTTGTAGGTCGTGTGCAGCGCCCTGTCGGTCTGCGGGTCCCACTCGCGGTCGTCGATACCGTTGGTGATGCCCACCAGTGCATCGGCGCGCGCCGACAGCAGTCCCTCGAGCCCCATGCCATAGGCCTGCGTCTTGATCTCGAGCGCATAGGTGGGGCTGACGGTGGTGAGCTGGTCGGCGGTCTGCAGGCCCGCCTTGAGGTAGTTGATGAGCCCGTAATACTCGACAGCGCTCTCCTGGGCCGCGCGATAGTCGAGCCGCAGCTCGTTGAAGATCTCGAAGCCGAACAGCCCCTGGAAGGCGATGTTGTGGACAGTAAGGATGGTCTTGGCCGGCGTGGGCGAGTTGAACCGGACATAGGCCGGGACGAGGCCCGCCTGCCAGTCGTGGCAGTGGAGAATCTGCGGCTGGAACTCGCCGGCCGCACCGCCGCCGATCTCGTAGGCCGCATAGCTGAGGGCCGCAAAACGTCGCCAGTTGTCCGGCCAGTCCTTGCGGTCCGGCCCGAGATAGGGATTGCCGGCGCGGGCGTAGAGATGCGGTGCGTCGAGGACAATGACATCGAGCCCGCCGGCACGACCAGCCAGCAGCGTCGCGGGCCCGCCGAAATAGTCACCGAACTCGCGCAGCGCGCGGGCATCCTCGAGTGCCCCCATCACTGCCGGGTAACCCGGCAGCAGCGTGCGCACCGTCACGTCATGCGCGGCCAGCGCCGCCGGCAACGCGCCGGTGACGTCCGCAAGGCCCCCCGTCTTGATCAGCGGGTAGGCCTCCGACGCGACGGAGAGGACGTCGATCATCTGCTCGCCAGATAGTTGTCGATCATCGGCTGGGTGATCAGCGTCACGCCGCCTTCGGTGCGGCGGAACCACTGGCTGTCGAAGGCCGGATCCTCGCCGACCACGAGCCCCTCAGGGATCACCACGCCGCGGTCGACCACCACTTTGCGCAGCCGCGCGCCGCGATTGATCATGCAGTGCGGCAGCACCACGGCTTCGTTCAACTGCGAGTAGGAGTGGACCCGCGAGCCGGTGGATAGCAGCGTCCGCTCGAGCATGCCGCCCGACACGATGCAGTCGCCGGAGACCAGCGAGTTGACCGCCGAGCCGCGACGCCCCTCATAGTCGTGCACGAACTTGGCCGGCGGCGTGACCTCGGCATAGGTCCAGATCGGCCAGTCGCGGTCGTAGAGATCGAGCTGCGGGGTGACGTCGGTGAGATCGATATTCGCCTTCCAATAGGCGTCGATCGTCCCCACGTCGCGCCAGTAGGCGACCTCCTCGTTGGGCGAGCGGACGCAGGAGCGCGGGAAACGGTGCGCCCAGGCTGAGCCGTTCTTGACGATATAAGGAATGATGTCCTTGCCGAAATCGCGGCTCGAGCCTTCGGTCTGCGCGTCGCGGCGCAACTGCTCCATCAGGAAGCGCGTCTCGAACACATAGATGCCCATCGAGGCGAGGGCCATGTCCGGCTTGTCCGGAATGCCCGGCGGGTCCTTCGGCTTCTCGACGAAATCGATGACGCGGTCGCGGCCGTCGACATGCATCACGCCAAAGCCGGTGGCTTCCATGCGCGGCACTTCGAGGCAGCCGATGGTGACATCGGCGCCGGTGTCCACATGCTGGCGCAGCATGATTTCGTAGTCCATCTTGTAGATGTGGTCGCCGGCCAAGAGGACGATGTAGCGCGGACCGTAATCCTCGATGATGTCCATGTTCTGGTAGACGGCGTCAGCGGTACCCTCGTACCACTGCGTCTCGCTCACCCGTTGCGATGCCGGCAGCACGTCGAAGCTCTCGTTTCGCTCGGTGCGCAGGAAGTTCCAGCCGCGCTGCAGGTGCCTGATCAGCGAATGCGCCTGATACTGCGTCGCCACCGAGATACGGCGGATGCCCGAGTTCAGCGCGTTCGACAGCGCGAAATCGATGATACGCGACTTGCCGCCGAAATACACGGCGGGCTTGGCGCGCCGATCCGTCAGGTCGTAGAGCCGCGTGCCGCGTCCCCCCGCGAGCACATAAGCCATCGCCTCACGCGCAAGCGGCGATGGTGTCCGATAGTCTGCCATGTCTCCCTCCTCGCCCGGATCAATCCGGGTCGTATTTCAAGATCAAGGTCGCCAGCGGCGGCAGATAGAGATCTGCGTAAGCCGGCATCCAGCCGTTCCCCTCCTGGCTGTGAGCAACCACCTTGCCCTGGTTGCCCGTATTGCTGCCGCTGTACCAGCCGGCGTCGGTGTTGACCCGCTCGCTCCACTCGCCCGCCTTGGGCATGGGCACGCGATAATTGTCGCGCGGAACCGGTGTCAGGTTGGCGATGACCACCACCGGCGCCGTGCCGTTCGAGCGGCGCGTCCAGGCAAAGACCGAATTGGCGTGGTCGTTGCCGATGAGCCATTCGAACCCTTCCGGTTCGTTGTCACGCCCGTGCAGCGCCGGCAGTTCCTTGTACGCGGCGTTGAGATCGCAGATGAGCCGGCGCATGCCTTCATGCATGCCCGCGTCGAGGAGCCACCAGTCGAGGCCCTTGCTCTCGTTCCATTCCTCGCGCTGCGCGAATTCCTGGCCCATGAACAGCAGCTTCTTGCCCGGCCAGCCCCACATAAAGGCGTAATAGGCACGCAGCGCGGCGAACTGCTGCCAATCGTCACCGCCCATCTTGCTGATAAGCGAGCCCTTGCCGTGCACGACCTCGTCGTGGCTGAGCGGCAGTACGTAGTTCTCGCTGAACGCATAGAGCGCCGCAAAGGTCATGTCGTTGTGATGGTAGCGACGGTGGATGGGGTTGCGCGCCATATAGCGCAGCGTGTCGTTCATGAACCCCATGTTCCACTTGAAGCCGAAGCCCAGCCCGCCGGCGAAGGTGGGCGCCGACACGCCCGACCAGGCGGTTGACTCTTCGGCGATCATCATCACGCCGGGATGCTGCCGGTAGACCTCGGCATTGACCCGCTGCAGGAACGCGACGGCCTCGAGATTGTGGTTGCCGCCGAACTGATTGGGAACCCACTGCCCCGGCTGGCGCGAGTAATCGAGATAGAGCATCGAGGCCACCGCATCGACGCGCAGGCCGTCGATGTGGAACTCCTCGAACCAGTAGAGCGCGTTGTTGACGAGGAAGGACGAGACCTCCTTGCGTCCGAAATTGTAGATCGCCGTGTTCCAGTCGGGGTGGTAGCCCTGGCGCGGATCGGCATGCTCGTAGAGCGCCGTTCCATCGAAATGGGCGAGACCATGCTCGTCGGTGGGGAAATGCGCCGGCACCCAGTCGAGGATGATGCCGATACCGGCCTTGTGCGCCGCATCGACGAAGTGCTTGAACCCCGCAGGGTCGCCGAAGCGCGCGGTCGGGGCATAGAGGCCGGTGGGCTGGTAGCCCCAGCTCGGATCGTAGGGATGCTCGCTGATGGGCAGCAGCTCGATATGGGTGAAGCCCATATCCTTGGCATAGGGGACGAGCTGCTCGGCAAGCTGCTCGTAGCTCATGAAGCTGCCGTCCGCCCGTTTTCGCCACGAGCCGAGGTGAACCTCGTAGATGGAAACCGGCGTCCGCCGCCAATCCTTCTTGCCACGGGCTTCGATGTACTTCTGGTCGCTCCAGGCGAACGGCGTCGGGTCGGCGACCACCGAGGCCGTCTTGGGCCGCAGCTCCGACTGCCGCGCGAACGGGTCGGCCTTCAGCGGCAGCAGCTTGCCGTCGGCGCCGACGATCTCGAACTTGTAGACAGTGCCCGGCCCGATGCTGGGGATGAAGACTTCCCACACACCCGTCTCGAAGCGGTTGCGCATCGGATGCCGGCGCCCGTCCCATTCGTTGAACGCGCCCACCACCGAAACGCGGCGCGCATTTGGTGCCCAGACAGCGAAATGCACGCCCGGCACACCCTCGAACTCCATGGCGTGCGCGCCCAGCTTGTCGAACAGCCGCAGATGCGTGCCTTCGCCGATATAGTAGTCGTCCATCGGCCCCAGCACCGGACCGAAGCTGTAGGGATCGTAGACGTCCCATTCGCCGCCCTTGTTGGCGGCGTGATAGCGGATGGGCTGGCGCCCATCGACCTCGACCTTGCCCTCGAAGAAGCCGGCGTCGTCGCGTCTGAGCAACTCGCCCAGCGACTTGCCGTCGCGCGTGTAGGCAGTCACCCGCTCGGCGTGCGGAATGAAGGCGCGCGCTACCCAGATGCCATACGGCTGCTGCAGGCCCAGAATCGCGAAGGGATTGGCGTACTGCCCCCTGACGATCTGGTCGACCTCATCGGGATGAGCCTGCCACTTCTCCACTACCACGCCCCCACGCTACCTGACCGGCACATGCCAGATGTCTTCGGCGTACTGGCGAATTGTGCGGTCCGACGAGAACCAGCCCATATGCGCCGTATTCCTGATGGCCATCGAATACCACTTGCGGCTGTTCTGCCAGAGGCGATCGACCTCTGCCTGGGCTGCCGCGTAGGCGTCGAAGTCGCGCGCCACCATGAACCAGTCGTGATCGTAGAGGCCGCCGACGAGATCGCGGTAGCGGTTGGGATCGTCCGGCGAGAACACGCCGGACGCAATCATCTCCAGCGCCTCGCGCAGCGCCGGTGAATTGTCGATGGCGCTGCGCGGCACTTCCGTGCGGGCACGCTTGGCCGTGACCTCTTCGGCGGTGAGGCCGAAGATGATCATATTGTCCTTGCCCACGGCGTCGAGCATTTCGATATTGGCGCCATCGAGGGTGCCGATCGTCACGGCGCCATTAATCGCGAACTTCATGTTGCCTGTCCCTGAGGCCTCAAGTCCGGCGGTCGAGATTTGTTCCGACAGGTCCGCGGCCGGCATGACGATTTCGGCCAGCGAGACATTGTAGTTGGGAAGGAACACGACCTTGAGCAGCTCGCGCACGGACGGGTCGTTATTGACGACCTTGGCCACGTCGTTGATGAGCTTGATGATTAGCTTGGCGTTCCAGTAGCTGGGCGCCGCCTTGCCGGCGAACACCTTGACGCGCGGCACCCAGTCGGTCTCGGGATGCGCCTTGATCGATTGGTACTGCGCCACCGCCTGGATGACGTTGAGCAGCTGCCGCTTGTATTCGTGGATGCGCTTGACGTGGACGTCGAACAGCGCGTCGGGCGAAACGGCGAAGTTGAGCCGGTCCTTGATGATCTCGGTGAGGCGCACCTTGTTGGCGCGCTTCACCGCCGCGAACTGCTCCTGGAAGTTCGGATCGTCGGCATGGCGGTCGAGCTGCGACAGCAGGTCGATATTGTCCTGGAACTCGGGACCGATCCGGTCGGTGATGAGCCGCGTCAGCCCGGGATTGCATTCCATCAGCCAGCGGCGCGGCGTGACGCCGTTGGTCTTGTTGTTGATGCGCTCGGGGTAGAGCTTGTGAAGGTCGTAGAAGACCGTCTTTTTCATCAGCTCAGTGTGGAGCGCCGAAACGCCGTTCACCGAATGCGAGCCGACAAAGGCGAGCTGCCCCATGCGCACGCGGCGCGCGCCGCCCTCATCGATCAGCGAGACCGCGGCGATCTGCTGGTCGTTGAAGCCGGCGACCTTGCGCGCTTCGGCGAGGACTTCGGCGTTGATCGCGTAGATGAGCTGCATCTGGCGCGGCAGGAGCCGTTCGAGCAGCGCCACGGGCCACGTCTCGAGCGCCTCCGGCAGCAGCGTGTGATTGGTATAGCCGAAGGTGCCCCTGGTGAGCTTCCACGCCTGCGCGAACTTCATGCCATGCGTATCGATGAGGATGCGCATGAGCTCGGCGATCGAGATGGCCGGGTGCGTGTCGTTGAGCTGGATGGCGACCTTGTCGGGCAGCGAGCCGAGGTCGCCATATTGCTGCATGTGCCGGCGCACGATGTCCTGCAGCGAAGCGGAGGAGAAGAAGTACTCCTGCCTGAGGCGCAGCTCCTGCCCCGAGGGGGTCGAGTCCGCGGGATAGAGCACGCGGCTGATCGCTTCGGCGCGGGAACTTTCCTCTAGGGCACCGATGTGGTCGCCATTGTTGAACTTGTCGAGATAGATCGGATCGACCGGTTGCGCGCTCCACAGCCGCAGGGTGTTCACCCGCGCCCCGCGCCAGCCCACGATCGGCGTGTCGAAAGCGACGGCGAGGAAGTGCTCGGCCGGCCGCCATTCGAGACGGGTCGTGCCGTCGGGCTCGGGCACCGGGACCACCTGCCCGCCGAAGCCGATGTCATAGGTCGACTCGCGGCGCTCGAACTCCCACGGATTGCCATGCGCCAGCCAGTCCTCGGGCAGTTCGACCTGCCAGCCCTCGCTCATCTCCTGCCGGAACATGCCGTTCTGGTAACGGATGCCGTAGCCGTAAGCGGGGATCTTGAGGGTCGACATCGAGTCCATGAAGCACGCGGCGAGACGACCGAGGCCGCCATTGCCGAGCGCCGCATCGGGCTCGAGATTGATGAGGTCGCCCAGATCGACATTGAGGTTCTTGAGCGCGAGCTTCACCGGCTCCATGAGACCGATATTGCTCATCGCATCGCGCATCAGCCGCCCGATGAGAAACTCGAGGCTGAGATAGTAGACCCGCTTTTCAGAGGTGCGCCAGGTCGCGCGGGACGATTCCATCCACAGGTCGATGATGCGGTCGCGGACCGCCAGGATGGTGGCCTTCAGCCAATCGTGCGGTCGCGCAACGATGGGGTCTTTCCCGACAGAATAGGTAAGTTTTTCAAGGATTTCCGCCTGCAGCGCCTCAGCGGTGCGGGCGCGAGGCTCCGGGATGGGGGCGTCCAATACGACAGCGTTTTGCGACATGACGCAATCCGTTCAGCATGACGATGTATTCCCCTCTAGTTCGAGTACCATTGCATCAAACAAGTGCAGTGGGAAGCCCCACGGTCGGGCCGCTGCAATCGATGCCGCCGCGACCTCAGACCGCCGCACCCTCGGTTGGCTTTTCCGGTGGCTTGTCGAGCATGACGGGTTCCGACTTGCCCTCGACGGCGCCGCTCTCGCGCGCCTGCTCCTCGGCGTTCGACAGCAGCAGATCGCGCCCGGCCTGGATGCCGCCGACGATCTGCGCGGCAAAGCGCTGCCGGTCGCGCTCGCGCACGCCCTCGATCAGCTCGGCCACCTCCTCGTCGGTGGAGCCGAGCACGCGCAGCGCCTCGGCCGACAGTGACAGGGCGGAGTCGAGCATCTCGCGGATCTGGTACTCGACCCCGGCCTTCACCAGCTCGATCGCGTGGCCGCGGTCGTAGGCGCGGGCCATGACCTTGACGAGCGGGAACTCGTCACGGATCAGCTCAGCGATGTGGGTTGCCTGGTCCTTCTTGTCGATCGCGATGACCACCATGTCGGCATTCTCGATGCCAGCAGCCCGCAGGATATCGAGCCGCGTGCCGTCGCCGTAATAGACCTTCATGCCGAACGTCGCGGCGGCGCGGATCATGTCGGTGTCGGTGTCGATGGTCGAAATCTTGTGGCCCCTGGCGAGGAGCCCCTGGCTCACGATCTGACCAAAGCGACCGAAGCCGATGACGAGGACGTCGCCGCTGAGCCCCTCGGGCTCCTCGACGCCCTCCATCGACTGCTGCGGCGCGGGGATGGCGCGCAGCGCCAGCATGGTGAGCGGCGTGAGCACCATGGAGATGATGACGGTCGCCGAGAACATGTCCTGCTGTTCGCCGGTGATGAGGCCCGACGCGGCGGCTGTGGTGAACAGCACGAAGGCAAACTCGCCACCCTGCGCCATCAGCAGTGCGCGCTCCAATGCATCGGCGACTTTCGACTTGAGCAGGCGCGCGAGGATGAAGATCGCGCCCCCCTTCACCACCATATACGCCGCGACCATGATCGCGATGGTCTGCCAGTTCGCCCATACGACGTTGAGGTCGAGCGACATGCCGACGGCGAGGAAGAACAGCCCGAGCAGGATGCCGCGGAACGGCTCGACATCGGCCTCGAGCTGGTGGCGGAACGTCGAGGTCGAGAGCAGCACGCCAGCAAGGAAGGCGCCCATCGCCATGCTGAGCCCGCCGAACTGGAACAGCAGCGCCGCCCCCAGGACGACGAGCAGTGCGGCCGCGGTCATCACCTCGCGCGCCCGTGCATCGGCAAGGAAGCGGAACATCGGATTGAGCACCCAGCGGCCGATGAGGTTGAGGGCCGCGATGCAGCCCACGGCAATGAGGATGCTGATCCACACCGGCGTGCTCACGGCTTCGCCCGCGCTCTGCGGCGCGAGCAGCGCGACGACCGCCAGCAGCGGTACGATGGCAAGGTCCTCGAGCAGCAGGATCGAGACGATCTTCTGGCCGGCCGGCGACGCGAGATCGCCCCGCTCGGTGAGGATCTGCATGACGATCGCCGTGGAGGTGAGGACGAAACCCATGCCGGCGACGAACGCCACGGCCGGCGACAGACCGAGCAATACGCCGACACCAGTCAGCAGGGCGCCGCAGATGCCCACCTGCAGGATGCCCAGGCCGAAGATCTGCTTGCGCAGGTTCCACAACCGGCTCGGCTCCATCTCGAGCCCGACGATAAACAGGAACAGGACGACGCCCAGTTCGGAGACGTGGAGGATCGATTCCGGATCGGCAATGAGGCGCAGGCCGAAAGGGCCGATGGCAAGGCCCGCCGCGAGGTAGCCGAGCACCGAGCCCAGCCCTGCCCGCTTGAAGATGGGCACCGCGATCACGCCCGCGGCGAGAAGCGCCAGAACCTGCCAGAGTTCAATGCCGGATGCCGCGTGCTCCGCCGCCTGCTCCACCGCGTGATCCATAGCCGCTCCGTTGCTGTCGAGCCCCTAGACATGCGGGCTCGGCGCGACGAGGTCAAGAAGATGCGGGCGCGGCGGCCTTGCGGGAGCGCCGCGGTTTCGCGACTGGCTTGAGCTCCGCCACCGTCGGCTCCGGCGGCGGTTCGGTCGGCGGCACCGCGCGGACATCGGCCGTCGCGCGCATCTCGAGCCGCCGCCGCACCGCCTCGGGTACATCGGCGGTGGTCGGGAAGACGTGCATGATCACCGACTGGACGACCAGCAGCGCGGGCACCGCAACGAAGCCGCCCATCGGCCCCCACAGCCACATCCAGAACGCGATGGACACGAAGATCACGAACGGATTGAGCGTCAGCGCCTTGCCCACCAGATGCGGGAAGACGAGCTGGTCGGCGGTGACGTTGATGGCCGCGTAGACGATGACGGGCAGCACGATGCCGAGAAGATCGTTATGTGTGCCGAGCCCCACCGCGAACAGCACCGCCAGCATGATGGCCTGGCCGATATAGGGGATGAAGTTGAGCACCGCGGCGAGCCCGCCCCAGAGCAAAGGTGACGGCATGCCGATCGCCCACATGCCCAAGGCGGTCGCCACGCCCACTCCCAGATTGATCGCCGCGGCCGAGAGCAGGAAGCGGCTGACCTTGGTTTCGACGTCGCGGAAGATATGGGCCGCGCGCCAGCGCATCCGGCGCGAGAAGCAGAGCGAGAGCACGGTGAGGCGGATATTGTGGCGGGTGGCGAGGAAGAAATACAGACCGGCCAGAAACAGCAGAATGTCGGCGAGCAGCGTGGGGACCATGAAGGCGACGTCCTGCACCGGTCCGCCGTCCTTCACCTCCACGGTCATGGAAGCTCCGCCACCCATCGCTTCCTTGAGTTGCTCCTGCACGGCGCCCAGCGTTTCGAAGGGCTGCTGCAGGTTGACCAATTGCGCCTGCAGCCGTTGCCAGAGCATCGGCCAGCGGGCGACCCATTCGGAGATCGGGGCGGCGAACATCATGCCGGCGAGCCCGATAAGAGCAAGGAGCAGGAGCACGACAACGCCGGCCGAGAGCGCCGACGGCAGCCCGCGCCGCTCCATCGCGTCAGCGACGGGACCGAACATCAGACCCACGACAATGGCCAGGGCAATCGGGGCAAGGATGAACTTGCCCAGCGCCATGGCCACGGCAAAGGCGACAACGCCAATCAACAGGATGGACACCCGCGATGCGTTCTCGAGGATCCGTTCGAACGGTGCCCGGTCCATGGATCGCGGCACGGCCCGGTTCTGTCTCGCTCTCATGGTGGCCATACCGTCCCCCTTTCGATCCCTATGAACCGCGAATGGTGGCGTTTTGTTCCGTGCCCTCCGTGGACGCCGCGACCGCCGCCGCATATCTTGCCGGCGGAATCAACAGGTGAAGTACCGAGGCCAACCCTATGCCGCGCAAGATCATTATCGACACTGACCCGGGCCAGGACGACGCCGTTGCGATCCTGCTTGCGCTGGGCTCGCCGGCAGAACTGGATGTGCTCGGCATCGTGGCGGTCGCCGGCAATGTCGGCCTCAAGCAGAACGCGCAGAATGCCCTCAAGGTGGTGGAGCTGTCGGGCGTGGCCGGCGTCAAGGTCTACGCCGGCTCCGAACGCCCGATGCGCCGCACGCTGGTCACCGCCGAATATGTGCACGGCAAAAGCGGCCTCGACGGTCCCGATTTGCCCGAGCCCAGGCAGCAGCTCGAGACACAGCACGGCGTCGACTTCATCATCGACACGCTGCGGCGCGAGCCGGAAAAGACCGTCACGCTGTGCGCCCTCGGGCCACTGACAAATTTGGGCATGGCCTTCGTCAAGGCGCCGGACATCGTTCCGCGCGTGCAGGAAATCGTGCTGATGGGCGGCGGCCTGTTCGAGGGCGGCAACACCACGCCGGCCGCCGAATTCAACATCTATGTCGACCCGGAGGCGGCGGACGTGGTGTTCCACTCGGGCGTGCCGATCACCCAGGTCCCGCTCGATGTCAGCCATTTCATGCTCGGCAATGCCGAACGGGTGGAACGCTTCCGCACCCTGGGCAACCGCACGGGCGTTGCGACGGCCGAAATGCTCGAATTCTTCGAGCGCTTCGACGAGGCGAAGTATGGCTGGGATGGCGGGCCGCTGCACGATCCCTGCGTCATCGCCTATCTGCTCAAGCCCGAGCTGTTCCAGGGCAAGCACGTCAACGTCACGATCGAGACGCAGAGCGACCTGACCCGCGGCATGACCGTCGTCGACTGGTGGGGGGTGACCGGCCGGGTCAAGAACGTGAACTACCTGCGTTCGGGCAACGACACCGGCTTTTTCGACCTGCTGTTCGAGCGGCTCGCGACCCTCGCTTGAGGCGAACGCGCGGCTCGACTAGGTTCCCGCGTCCATCCGGAGCATCCCATGCGTCTTAGCGCCGTCCTCGCGTTTGCCCTGCTGGCCGTGCCGGCGACCGCCGCCGAACCGATCGCCGACCAGGCGCAGGCGGCGTTCGACATCTTCGCGGGCGGGCAGTCGCAGCTCGACTACACGATGGCCGGCTACGCCAGCGCGGCGTTCAGGAACATCGCCGGCAAGTGGGTGAACCTCTACGGACCGGCATCGGGCACGCGGATCGAGACCTATGGTGTCGACCACGAAAAGTTCTGCAAGACCCCGGCGGTGCTGACGCTGGCCTCGCCCGACCCGCTCACCCTTACGCTCTCGGCCAAGCCGGTCGAGACGGAGTTCAGCCAGATCTACACGCTGGTGGCCGGATCGACCTTCGCCGAATACACCGAACCGGCGGCCTACTTCGCCGCCATCGGGCTCGGGCCGGACAAGAGCGGGCCCGAATTCGACCAGCGCCGCGCAATCGCGCTGAGCCTCGCCAACGGCATTGTGCAGATCTACCGCCCGTCCGAGGACATTGTGGTGATCATGCGCGACAAGGCCTACCCTACCGTTCTCGCCCGCTGCCGGGCATGAGGGCGCCATGGACCTGCTGACCCTCCTCGCCTTCACCATCGCCTACATCGTCGCCGTGCTCGTCCCCGGTCCCGGCGTCGCCGCCATCGTCGCGCGGGCGCTCGGCGGCGGCTTCTGGAGCGCCATGCCCATGATCGTGGGCATCCTCGTGGGCGACCTTATCTACCTGGTCTTCGCGCTGTTCGGCCTTGCCGCCATCGCCACCTATTTCGGGCCGGTGTTTGTGGTCGTCCGCTTCGCCGGCGCCGCCTACCTGCTCTACATCGCCTGGCAGTTCTGGACGGCCAAGCCGGGCGCGGAGCAGCTCGGGCCGCGCGCCAAGGAGCCCTGGATCCGCACCTTCCTCGCCGGCTTCGCGCTGACCATGGGCAACCCCAAGACCATCGTGTTCTATCTGGCCCTGCTGCCGACGGTGGTGCCGCTCGACCGGCCGATCAGCGCGCTCGGCTTCATCGAACTGACAGCAATCGTGGTGGTCGTGCTGTTCGCCATCGGCTGCGGCTACGCAGCCCTCGCCGCCTGGGCCCGCGAGTTCTTCGTGAGCCCGCCGGCAATCCGCCGCCTCAACCGCACGGCCGGCGTGATCATGGCGAGCGCCGCCGCCTTCGTTGCGGTGCGCGGCTAGCGGACCACGGCCTCGGCGGAGCTGAGCCCCCAGGCAAGCAGTGCGTCGGCGCGCGCGGCGGTGCTGGCCTCGGTGTAGCAGCGCAGCTCGGGCGCGTTCCCCGAGGGGCGATAATGGATCACATCGCCCGAAGTGAACTCGTAACGCAGGCCATCGATCGTCGAGACGGAATGGATGGTCCCCTGCTCCGCGAAATAGCCCGCCGCATCGGCGGCGAGCCGCTCGAGCAGCACCGCCGTGCGCTCCGCCGGCACGTGCTCGAGCCTGTCGCTGCGCGCGATCCGCGGCGGCAGTGTCGCGACGAGCTGCGAAACCGTGCGACCGGCCGCCTCAGCCGCGCCGAGGACGCTCAGAATGGGCAACAGCGCATCACGCGTGGGCAAGGCCGCTATCGTCGCGCCGTTGATCGACACATCGCTGCCCAGCAGCACACCGCCATTTGCCTCGAAGCCGACAACTGCGCCGGTCGCCTGCGTCATGCCGGCGATGACGAAAGGCGAGCCCACCTTCGTCCGGATGACCCGGCGGAAGGCGCCGGTGCCCTCGATGGACGAGTTTGACGTGACCGGCGTCACGACGGTGTCGGCACTAAGAAACCGTGCCGTAAGGATGCCGATGATGTCGCCACGCACCAGCGCACCCGCCTCGTCCACCAGCAGCGGCCGGTCCGCATCGCCATCGGTCGAGATCAGGGCGTCGAGCCGATGCGCCTTCACCCATGCCGCCAGTTGCGCGGCGGTGCCGGTGTCAACGGCTTCGGTGTCGACCGGAACGAAGATATCGGAGCGCCCGAGCGGTACGACGTGCGCGCCGAACATGGCCATGGCGTCCACGAACACATCGCGCGCCACCGAGGAATGCTGCCATACGCCGATCCGTCGACCCGCAAGCGCCCCAGGCGGCAGCAGTCGCGCATGGCGATCGAGGTAGCGGGCGAGCGCCCGCGGCTCCCGCGATACGCGCGGGTTCAGCTCGGCCGCGTCGCCGAGCGCGGCGAGTATCGCCGCCTCGTCGGCTTTGTCGATCTCGCCATCGGCGCGGTAGAATTTGAGTCCATTCCGGTCGGCGGGAATATGGCTGCCGGTCACCATGATCGCCGGCGCCCCGCGGCGCATCGCCTCGAGCGCCAGCGCCGGTGTCGGCAACTCGCCGCAGTCGACAATTTCGACATCCAGCGCCGAGATCACCGACGCCGCGATTTCGGGGCTGCTGGCGCGCAGGTCGCGTCCAACCAGCACCTGCCTCACCTCACCGCGGCCCTTCAAATAGCGCAGGAAAGCTGCGGCGTAGCGGCGGCTTTCGACACCCACGAGATCGGTCGCGAGACCGCGCAGGCCGCTGGTGCCGAATTTGAGCGAACTAGTCATGCGCCGTCTTCTGGCACGGCGGACGACGCCCGATCAACCAGCGCTCGGTAAGGCTTCGTTAACGAAACGGTCGCAGCCTTGCTGCATGCGGATTCAGAAGCGCTCGATGAACTGGCTGCCCAAGCCGTCGCTCTATGCCGAGCAGGCGGCCAAGCGCGCCAAGCAGCGGGCGACGCACCAGGCGTTTATCAGCAACACGTCGAGCCTGACCACCACGGTCTCGAATCTCCTCTCCAACCAGACCGCCGAGATGGGCAGCATCATCAGCAATGTGGTGATGGAGCGGGTCAAAAAGAGCGCCTAGCTTGCGGCGCACCGCCGGCGCGGCCAGACTGGCCGCATGACGCTTATCGACTTCCTCGACCGCGATGCAGCGGCGGTCGCCCCCGACCTGCTCGGCACGAAACTCCTTGTCGGCGGTGTCGGCGGCCTCATTGTCGAGACCGAAGCCTATCACCCCGAAGATCCCGCCTCGCATTCGTTCCGCGGTCCGACGCCGCGCAACCGCGCCATGTTTGCTGGCCCCGGGCGGGTCTACGTCTACCGCTCATATGGCATCCATTGGTGCATCAATTTCGTCTGTCGTGGCGCGAGCGCCGTCCTGATCCGCGCGCTCGAGCCGACCGACGGCATCGCCACGATGCGCGAGCGGCGGGGCCTCGACGATGTCAGGACGCTCTGCTCCGGTCCGGGCAAGCTGTGCGAGGCGCTGGCGGTGACCGGCGACCTCGACGGCCGCATGCTGAGCGCCCGGCCGTTCAGGGTCGTCCTGCCAGGCGGGCCGCTGGAGTGGGCTGTCGGTCCCCGGATCGGCATCACCAAGGCGGCAGACGTGCCCTGGCGCTTCGGCGTCAAAGGGTCGCGCTATCTGAGCAAGCCCTTCCCCAAGGCGTGACGGCGCCGCGCCGCTCGACTATGGTCCGCCGCACAAAACCAGCTGAAGGACCGCCATGCAGCCCGATCAACTGATCGCCGAACTCCTCGCCCGGGGCGACATGAATGATGAGACGACCCGCGAGCTCAACCGCATGCTCGAAGACTTCCGGGCCGGCAAGCTCGAGCCGGAGGACGACGCCTATCTGCGGGCATTGCACGCACGCATCCTGAACCTCGCGCCCGAACCCGAGGAAGCAGCACCCGCCTCCCCTTCCCGGCTGGACGGCCTGACCATCGAGGAGTGGCGCGACCGTGCCCTCAAGGCGGAGTCCGAACTCGCCCAGGTTGAGGAAGCGGCACGCAACGGCTGAACGGCCGACCACAGATGAGAACAGCCCGCCACTGCTGGCGGGCTGTTCTGCTTTGCGGCGGCGATCTTAGACCGCGGCGCCGATGGCCTTGAGACCAGCGATGGCGCAATTGGTGTCGACATCGCCCGACGGCGCGCCACCCACTCCGATGCCGCCCACGAGGGCGTCGCCGATCCGGATCGGCAGGCCGCCAGCCTGGATGACCATGCGCTCATCCATGTCGCGCAGACCCTCATTGGCCGGCTTGGACGCGATGAATTCGGCGAGGCCGGCCGTATCGCGGCCTATGGCGGCGGAGGTGAAGGCCTTGCCCTGCGCGCTGTCGCCGGTGTGCGGGCCGGCATTGTCGGCCTTGAGCAGCACCTTGGTCGCACCGTCGCGCGCCACGATGGCGACGCTGACATTGTGCCCCTCGGCAGCGCAGGCCTCAAGCGCGGTGCTCGCCGCCTGGATCGCGAGGCCGAGCGGCAGATAGGGAGCCGTCGGCAGCTCCTGAGCGGTGGCCGCCACGGGGGCGAGGAGCGCGGTTGCGAGAACGAGGGTGCGGATCATCGAGGGGTTCCTTTCCTGTTGATGACAGGAAGCTAGGCCGCACCGCCCCCGGCCTGTATTCGTAGGCCTTGCCCGGATTTCCGTAGTTCTACGGAAGCTCGCGCCCTTCGAGCCACAGGCGCGTCATCTCCGCCTGCGAGGTCGTGCCGAGCTTGGCGCCGATCGACGCGCGGATAGAACCGCGAGATGGTCGCCGCCACCTCGAGGAACAGATCGCTGCGCGCGCCTTGCGCCGCCACGGCGATAGCCGAGAGGGCGGTGCGCGTCATGCTGGTCGGCCCGCTGCGAGGCGAGACGATGGAGTGCGGCGCTTTCTTGTTCCAGCTCGGCGAGCAGCGCCTGGCGCTGCACGATTGCAGGGATCGCCGCCGCCGTGAGCAGCAGCACGCAGCCGATGGCGATCAGCCTGGCCGGGCTTTCGAAGAGCGGGCTATTCCGGGTCATGGCCACATCGAGACGAACGATCTTGTCGTATCGCAGCGAATAGACGAAAAGCGGCGCGGGGCCCATAGCTCAATGGTTAGAGCCGACCGCTCATAACGGTCTGGTTCCAGGTTCGAGTCCTGGTGGGCCCACCAACAATTTCAATGACTTAGAAGACGATTTGCGGCGTTCTCGCTGGTTCTTCGGACCTAAGCTCAACGCTCCGGCCGATCCGAACTCGCGATGATGCGACCGCTCTTGTCCACGACCACGATCCGAGGGCTGCGCCGCCCACATCGGATGCACTTGCACGCCATCGCCAGCCGGCTCGAAGTCGCGAAGGTACGTTGATCTCCGAATGCCCGAATGACAGCACCCATGTGCACCCCCGCCTGGTGCTCGCATGGACATTGGGCGATCATCGTCCAGCCGTGAAACATCCACTGGCTGTACGGTACAGTCCAAGGCGTCGGGGTGCGCGACGAGAGACCGCTGGCAGGGCCGAGCATCTATGCGACGTGGAGTTGCACCGTCACCATGTGCGACTCTTCCATCCCTGCCAGTGCGGATGCCCAGTGCTTTCGCCCTACCCTGCGCAGGATGTCGGCCATCTCGTGAGCACCGACGAGCTGCGAGGCGTGACGGCCCCCGATCAGCTCCGCAACAGCCTCTACCGTGGCTTCGTCGGTTGTTTCGAAGTCAGACGGGCCAGAGGCGTGTATGGAGATGGAGAGCTTGGGCATGGCCCGATGTTCTCATTTTGTTCCACGTGAAGCAAGACCCGCGGAACCGCCCCGCAGGCCGGCCAGCCTGCACTGCGCACGCCCTATTTCTTGTCGCCGCGCAGCCGGAGGATTTCGTCCAGCAGCTTTTGCAGCCACTCCCTCGAGCTCATCAGGCGGGCGACATATTCGAGCACGAACCAGCAGGTGAAGCCGGCCGCGCAGGCGGCCGCCATATGGTGCTCGAGACCGGGCCCATGGAGAAACCAGAGGAGGTTCTGGATCGCGGGCGAGAAGATCACACCCGCGATTGGCGCGAAGAGGATGCGGTAGAGGGCGTTCCGGCTGGTGGCCGGGGCCACGAACAGCATCGAGAGCAAGACCCCAAAGGCGGACCCGAAATACTTCGCCGCCCAGATTTGCCAGTCCATTCGAGTATCTCCAAAGTGTGCCATTGGCGGTCAGCGGCCTCCGCCGAAAATGTCTTGCAGGGTCCGGCGCTTCTTCGGCTTCGGGGCGGGGGTATTATGCAGATCGTGCATATTGCCCTCGCCCGTCTCGAAGTCCGGCTCGGCATGCTGGCGCGTCCGGTCATAGAGGAAGTAGCCGATGCCCAGCGTCAGGACGGCCAGCACGACGCGCCAGCCGAGGACGCCGCCGATGATGAGGCCGGCGACGAACCAGCACAGCCAGTCCCATGCCTGCCAGAAGGCGACGAGGGGCGAGAACCAGCCGGCGACGTAGCAGCCGAGGTCTATGCCGCAGCTCATTTCCGCGCCTCCGGATCAGCGGCACGAACGGCCGGGCGCGGACGCATCCAGATGTTGACGATCAGCAGCGCGAGCGCGAGCCACTTCTGGCAGGAACATGAAGTCTCGCCGCGCTTCGTCCACATGATCGGCGCCGTCGATGCGCAGGCCGGCGTCTGCCAGCTCTTCGCGGAACACGGCGCGCAATTGCGCCAACTGCTCACTGGAAAAAGCGTCACTCATTAGCGTCTTGTCCACCATTGGAGGGGATCGTTGGCATGCCGTGCTCCTGTTATCGCAGGGTTGCGGAAGGCTCGGGGCTTCGTGCCAGCGAAGTCTCGGGCCGCTCAGTGACGCTTGATAGTGGAATGCGAGTCCGATAGTGTTTTAGACGGGCCTGGCCCATGAGGTTCCCGGCGGGAGCCTATTGCGGTTCTGAGGATTGACACTGTGAACCAAGGCGGAAGTCCTCATTCACTCAGTAGATCGAGCGCGTCCTTGTGGAGCAGCGCTGTCATTCCAACGAGGTCCAACACGTTATCGACGTGATAGACGTTGGCTACGTCGCCTTCGTCGGTGGTGTACACCGCAGCAAGGCCCGTCAGCCGTCCGGCCTGCGCTTCTGCGAGCATGACGCGCAAGGACTCGACAAGCTCGGCGTTCACCTCGGGCAAATGGTCTGCGATGGGGATTATGTCAGCCATTGGCTCACCAACTTAACTACAAGCACAGGCGCACCATCGCAGACCGGAAACGCGAACTGCGTACACGGCTGGTACGGCGTCAGGCTGGACTTTGCGCAGTCTGCTTTCGTCCGATTACGCAGGAAACATCCACGATAGGGCACGTGATCCCGCGTTGGATGGGAGGCCCGTCGGAGCCGTGGAACCTTCAGGCAGAGCACGACAAATGCAACAATTTGCGGGGACCGAAGTCATTACCTGGAATGAACATAACCGCATCACTCGCGGCTAGAGAGTTCATCTGGTTGCCGGAGTAGCGTACCGGCCAGCCAGCTACTTCTTCTTCCTAAGCCTCGTCATGAAGTCCTCGAATATGCTGGTGTCTGCGAGGATGGGCTTGGGCCTCTTCGGTGCAGGCTCACGGTCGCGGGGAGACAGGTCCGTCTCTATGGGCTCGGGAATGGGCTTGAAGCGGTCGTACAGCCACCAGCCGAAGCCGATCGTGTTGAGGGCAATGACGATGCGAGGCCCCATGAAAGCCCCAAGGATCAGCCCGAGGTCGAACAGGCCAAGCCACCACCACGTTGCCCAGAACGCCTGCACGGGGGCAAGGAAGCCGCCGACGTGGCAGCCGAAGTCGAGCAGCGGGCAGCTCATTTCACCGCCGCCGGGCGCGGGCGCATGACGATGTTGAGAACGAACGCCGCCGCAATGACGTACTTCTGGTAGCCGGGCGGGATCACCGCCATGATCTCAGGCGCGCCAAGCAGCGGCAGTACCGTGACGATGAACACGCCCGCGCCGTTCACGAGCCACGTCCTCAGTCGGACGATCTGCAACCACAGGGAGTTGAGCCACTTCATTTGCGGAAGCTCCTGATGAAGTCGATGATGAATTTGATGATCGCCGCCAGAGCCGCAGCGAGGCCCGTAGGCGGCGTTTCGGTGCCCGGGCTGGGTTCGGTCACAAAGACGCCGGAACGGAACAGCGTGGCCTCCGCTGCCCGTCTGCGCACCAGGCCGTTGAGCTTCTTGCCGCCAGCATTCACCCAACGGCCAAATTCATTGGCTGCGCCCTCGTAGTCGCCCTTGTTCAGCTTCTTGACCAGCGTCGAGCGCCCGAACGCGCCGTGGCCGATGTTGAAGGCGAGGGAGACAAGCGCACCGAACTGGTTGGGGTTGAGTTCGACCTTGACCGACTGGCGCACCTTGGCAGCTGTGGCGGCCAGATCGCGCTCGAGAATGGCCCTGCCCTCAGCCTTGGTGAACGTCTTGGCCTTGGTCGCGGCGTACTTGGGTTCCCCCGCTGCATCGGTATGGCCGTAGCAGCAGGTCGGCACCTTCCAGCCGTGGGCCGGGTCGGGATACCAGTGGTTGACGAAGCCCTCGAACTCACAAATGAGGTCGAGCGCCGCGTCGTTGATGACGGGCATGCTGTTTCATCCGGTTGTTGGTGAAGGGGGATTCCGCTAGGATGACCAAAGGGCCATCAGGAGGGACAGATGGAAGACGACTACTTTATGAAGGCCCTTGCCGGGCCGTTTGACGACTGGCCGATCTATGACGCGACGGTCATCTTTGCGATTACAGCGCGCGTTGGTTCTACATCACTCGTTGATGCCGTAGCGCGCTCGGGGATCGCCAGCGAAGTTGCGGAGATATTCAACCCGCGCCATCACGGGTACGTGATATACGGCGAACTCAAGCCCAACAACGCCCAGGACTACCTCAACCGCTACTTCCAGCGTTTCATGCGGACGGGTCGGCTGGTGTTCAAATCCAATTACTGGGATTTGGTGACTGCCATCCCGCGCAAGGATGTACGAGACAGGCTCTTCCCCAACCTCAAGGTCATCTACTGCTATCGGCGCGACCTTCTCGCGCAGGCATACTCACTCTGGCGAGCGAACAGTACCAATGTCTGGCACGTCGCGGACCCGAGCGCTGCGATACCCAGCCCGTCATCCGCGCCCGACTTCGCCGCGATCAAGGCCAGTATGGATAACCTCGCCTATGAGGTCCACCACTGGCAGCTTCTTTTCGAGCGCGAGGAAATTGAGCCGCTGTCGATTGCCTATGAGGACATCGCCGCCGACCACGACGCCGCCACGAGGGCAGTGCTCGATTTCATAGGCAGTAACGCGCCGCTGGCACAGACCACGCATCGCAAGATTTCGACCACCCCCGAGGACATCGCCGCGATAGATGAACTCAGGCGTGCCGTTCTAGAACAGCGTAGTGACAACAGCCCCGCCAGATACGGTGATGCCGCCCTTGAGCGTCCCTCCGGTTCTGGAGATGCGCACCCCCGAGCCGGTAGCGATAATGGACCTCCCGTTGGGTGACGTGTGCTCATAACCTCCCGACAGGGTGATATCGATGCGCCTGAGCATCACGTGCGGCTCGCCATCCTCACCATGCTCAGCACCGCGGCGCGCGTCACGGCGGTGCTGGAATTGACATGGGATCGGGTAGACTTCGACGGCGGCAAGATCAACCTCCGCACGACCGAATTGGGGCCACGCAAGGGCCGCGCTGTTGTCCCGATGAATGACGGTCTGCGCGCTGCGCTGACGGTCGCCAAGGGCATCGCGCAGACCGATCACGTCATCGAATGGGCGGGGCAGCAGGTGGCGTCCATCACCACAGGATTCCGCAACGCCGCGATCAGGGCCGGCTTTGTCGAGGCGCTGCCGAGCGGGTGGCGCAGAGCGACGATTTCGCCTCACACGCTACGCCACACGGCGGCGGTTCACATGGCCGCTGCGGGACGGCCCATGTCGAAGATCAGCCAGTACCTGGGGCATTCCAATACGAGCGTCACCGAGCGTGTGTATGCCCGCTACGCGCCGGATCATTTGCGGGAGGAAGCCGAGGTTTTGGACTTCACGAAGCACGCGAAGGCGGTCTAAATGATGAACGTGCGGAGTGCTCTGCGGTCCATCGAACCTGCTGCATAGAACACAAACGGAACCCCGTGCGGGAAATACCCCAATACGGACTGCTCTTTGTGCCATGGTGAGCCAGTTTCGACATGAAGCGCGTTGCTCATAACGGTCTGGTTCCAGGTTCGAGTCCTGGTGGGCCCACCACTTCCTTCAGTGATCTGGCCGAACCGCGGCGAGGCGCGCGGCGAGAGCGTCGCCCAGGATCAGGCGGCGGTTGGCGGCCGACAGGCCGGCCACTCCCGGCACAGCCAGGGTCTGGTCGAGGCCGGCGAACTCGAGGACCGGGCTGAAATCGGAGCCCCAGTGAAGGCGCGACGCAGGAAAGCGCTCAAGCAGCACGTCGACAAGCGGCGCCGCTGTGCGATGTGGCGGCGCGGGGTCGACGGCGTAGAGGCCAGAGAGCTTGACGGCCACATTGGCCAGGTGCGCGAGTTTTAACAGCGGCGCCAGGCGCTCGGCCGCCTGGTGCGGCGAGAGGATGCCATCCACCCTTCCCGGCAATCCGAGATGCGCGAACAGGAAGGCGCAGTTCGGGGTGCGTTCAACGAGAGGCTGCAGGCGCGCAATCGCGCCGGGCCGTGCGTTGAGGGATACGATGGCGCGGGCGTGATCGAGGCGACCCCAGAGCGCGGCGGGCCAGGCCTCGACCCGCTCCACCGCGGCTGCGTCAGGCAGGTGCAGCGAGATGCCGCTGTGCCCAGCGGCCAGCAGTTCGGCCGCCCTCGATGCGGACGGGGATGCCGAGTTCGACAGATGAGCGACGCTCGATATCCAGGGGCGACTGGCGGCAAGCTCGCGCACGAAGCCATTGTTGCCCGGAGCGATCTCCTCCTCGTAGCAGACGACCAGGGCACGATCGACGCCGCTCGACGCCATGAGGCGCTCATAGGCGTCGACATCGGTCTGGCCCGCGAGCGGCGACGCCCCGGCAAAGCCGGTGTAGCCGTTGCGGAACAGGTGAATGTGCGCGTCGGCGATCATGCCAGGGCCGCAACGATCCGCTCGGCGGCGACGATCCCCTGCAGTGCGTCGTCGGGCGTGACGGGCGCGGCCGAGCGGCCGGCGCGGATGCCCGCAAGGAAGGTCTCGAGCTCGGTGCGCAGCGGATCGTCCGAAGCGTCGGACGGAATGTGCCGATGTCCTTCGCCCGTGTAGAGCTCGATCCCACGCCCCACTTCGAGCTCCACGCTTCCTGCCGTTCCGATCAGTTCCACCCGGTCGGGCGGGCACTCGACGCTGGGATGCAGCCAGGCCAGTGAGAGCTGCCAAGCCGTGCCGCGTGACGAGACAACATCGGCGGCGGTCAGCGAGCGGTTGTCACCGCGGGGTCGGCGCATCGCCCTCACCTCCGATGCGGTGGCGCCATCGAACCATAGTGCAAGATCGATATCGTGCACCATGGTGGTGAACACTGGATCGACGTCGCGATAGCGCTCCGCGTGGCTGCTGTCGCGGTAGCGGCGCGAGGTGATGCGCAGGAGATCGCCGATCTGTCCCTGGGCGACGATCGCGTGCACCTGCCGGTGCGGGGCGGAGAAGCGCAGGATGTGGCCAGGCTGCAGGAAGGTCGGGCTCCGCTCGGCGGCGGCGCAGAGCTGGCGCATGGTCGCGGCATCCGGTGCGACGGGCTTTTCGACCAGCACCGGAATGCCGCGCTCGAGGGCGGTGAGCGCCAGCGGCGCGTGGGCGGCGGCGGGGGTCGCGATGATCAGGCCGTCCGGCGCGAAACGGTCGAGGACGCCGACCGCGTCGTGGTCGGTGAGCGCCAGCGGGAAGCTCGCCGCCAGCTGCTCGAGCGCAGCGGGGCGCGGCTCGGCAAGGGCGAGCGTGACGCCGCCCATCGCCGTCAGGGTCTTGAGGTGTTCCCGACCGAAAGCGCCGCCGCCGGCAACCAGGATCTTCATGGCATGGCTCCATCGGGACCGGCCCCGCAGACCAGCGCGCAAATGCGCCGGCTCGCCGCGAACACCGGATGGCCGCTGCGGAGCGCCGCGACCGAGGCGGCGCCGGCGAGGTCGGCGGCGATGCCATGCTCGAACCAGAGCCATTGCGCGGCCAGGTGCATCTCCTCGTCGGAAACCAGGACAATCTCCGTCACATTGCGCCGCACGATCTCGAACAGCCGTTCGTCGGTGCGCCGGCAGGTCATGGTGGCCACACGGCTGGTGAGATTGGCAAGCGTCACCACCTCGCCGGCATCGAGGCTGGCCTTCATCGTGGGCGAGCCGGTCGGCTCGACGGCGATGATGGTGACGTCGGGCCGGCGCGCCTTGATGGCAGTGGAGAGGCCCGAGACCAGCCCACCGCCACCGACGGCAAGGACGACGGTGTCGAAATCGGCGACCTGCTCCATGAGCTCGAGGCCGATGGTCCCCTGCCCCGCCACAACGAGCGGATCGGCGAAGGGATGGAAGTACGCCGCGCCGCTGCTGCGCGCATAGTCGAGCGCCGCCTCGTTCGAGACGGCCCATTCGGCGCCGACGATGCGGACATCGGCACCCCATTTGCGCATCTTGTCGACCTTGGCCGGCGACACGGTCTCGGGCACGTAGACGACGGCGGGGACACCGGCCGCAAAGGCCGTGCGCGCCACAGCGAGGCCGTGATTGCCGCCCGATGCCGTGACGATCCCGGCGCGGATTTCGTCGGGGCGGGCGCCGAGCAGCCGGTTCATGGCGCCACGGGCCTTGAACGAACCGGTGACCTGAAGCAGCTCGAGCTTGAACACGACGCTCGCCGCGACCGGCAAGGGATCGCGCGCCTGCGTCGCTTCATAGACCGGCGTCAGCCGCACATGCGGCGCGATCCGCGCGCGGGCGGCCTCGACGTCCTCGATGCCGATCATCATCGCGAGGGCCCGCCATAGGGCGAGGCGACGACGACGCAGCAATTGCCCAGCGCGACGCGGCCGGGGTGGCGCTGGCCATAGACGATGCCGTCGGCGGCGTAGTGCACCGTGACCGGTCCGGCAGTCAGGTCCCAGATGCGATGGATGCGTCCCGCCGGCTGCCCCGCCGAGACGTGTTCGCCGAGGTCGTGGAAGGGTTCGAACACGCCGTCGATGGGGGCATAGACATAGGCGGCGGCGCCGCCGAGCTCGAGGATCGGCCGGTCGGTGCGTGCGGGCGATGCCGCCCCTTCCAGCACGCCGAGATGCGCCAGCACGTTGCGCACACCGCGTCGGCACACCTCGAGCGCATCGAGTGAGACAGTGCCGCGCCCGCGCATTTCGGTGCCTACGGTGATGAGGCCGGCGCGACAGGCCGTGGCCGTAGCGGTGCGCTGATCGCCCATATTGGCGATGACGACGGTATAGGGCGCGTCGAACGCCTGCACTGCAGCGACGTTCTTTTCGTGCAGCGCGGCATCGTCGGTCGGCTCGATGATGGCGCTGGCGAGAATATCGAGCGACGAGCCGCCGGAATGGAGATCGAGGAAGGCATCGGCCATGGGAAAGATGCGATGCGCCACATAGGCGGCGATCTGCTCGGTGATCGACCCCATGGGGTCGCCGGGCCAGACGCGGTTGAAGTTCAGCCCATCGACGGGTGAGGTGCGCGTAGCGGCCAGCACCGCATGGACATTGTTGGCCGGCATCAGGATCAGCCGCCCCTGGACCGCGCCAGGATCAAGATCGCGCGCCAGCTCGCCGATGGTGATGGGTCCCTCATACTCGTCGCCATGATTGCCGCCCTCGATCACCACGGTAGGACCGGTGCCATTGGCGATCACCGCGATCGGCACCTGCGTGACGCCCCAGGCATCGCCATTGGGCGAATGGGGGATGCTCACGAAGCCCAGTTGCCGGCCCGGCTTGTCGAAGTCGACATTGGTGAAGGCATTGCCGGTGTAACTCTGCGGTATGTTCAGCATGGTGTGACTTGCATTCCGGTCGAGGGATCAGCGCTGCTGCAACGCAGCGATGCTGGTGACGAGGCGATTGGTGGTTGCCGCATCCGCGGCACCGAAACGATAGGCGGTGTGGAAGGCTTCACCCGGAGCGATCGAGACGAGCTGGCCGTTGCGCTTTGCCGCGGCAAGACCATCGGGCGGCGCCGTTGCCGGCAGCACGAGGCCGAGCGCGTCCTGATCGGGTCCCCGCGTCATCCAGCGCACGGCGTAGGGCAGCTCGGACGGACGATAGCTGACGAAATCTCCGGCCCCATCAGGGTGGCGCTGCACCGCATGCGTCCAGCCGTCATTGCCGGCAGCGACCTTCATGGTCAGCACCAGCTCGGGCAGAACCGGAACGCCCGCGCCGATGCTGCGATGCGACGGCACGTCGGCAGCGACGCTCGCGTGATAGTCGCGAACGGCAGCGGGCGCGGCGTCGTCCAGTTGCGGGCGCCGCAGCACGATATCGCTGTCGACGGCTGCGTCATGCAGCACGGCCCCGTCGACCGGACGGAAGTTAATGTGAGCGAGGTACATGAACGGCAACGGCGTGCCTGCCCGATTCTCGACGGCCAGTGACGCCTCGATCTCGGTTGCGCCCTCGCGGATGCGGAGGCGCGGGCGCGCCACGAAATCATGCGAGAAGGCGAGCGTGTCGCGACCCTCGCTGCGGATATCGACATAGGGGCCCTGCCCGTCGCGGCCGAAATCGAGCCAGCATTGGTCGAGCGGCAGGTTCGGCAGCTCGCCATGCACCGGGTGCCGGTCCTCACTTCCGGGATTGCCCATCGCGGTGCCGCCGCAATGGATCAGCAACGCGCCATAGTTGCGCAGGTAGTCGCGCGTCTGCCGCGGTTCGTCGAACATCGAGCGCATGGTGAGGCGGCGGCCGTGGAAGTGCGCATCCCAGACCTGCTGGCCCTGAAACGGGAGGACGACGATCTCGCCCGCGCCGTTCGAAAGGCGCAGGCCAGCGACACCCGAGCGATAGCGGAACGCGGTCGCCGTCAGTGTGCCGAAGCGCGCGACAGGCATCTCCATCGGCGTGAACAGCGCCGGGTCGAGCCGGAAGGATGCGTTTTCGATCGACATGCCCTCTCCCTAGCGCCGCCGCATCGAGCGGCCGACATCGTTGGCGGCGACGACATGGCCCATGCGCGACAGCAGATCGCGCGAGGCCTCGCGCACCCGCGCATAGATCGCCCGCTCGTCGAGATTGACGAAGCGCCCGGCCTCGAGCACGACGCTGCCATTGATCACCACGGTGTGCACGGACTTCGACCGCGATGCGTAGAACAGGTTTCTGATCATATTGGTGCTGGGGACCATTTCGGGACGATCGAGGGTGTGGATCACAAGGTCGGCGCGCTTGCCGACTTCGATCGACCCGATCTCGTGCTCGAGGCCCACGGCGCGCGCGCCGGCGCGGGTCGCCATCTGCAGTCCGTCCTCGGCAACGAGGTAGGTGCGGTCCATATGGACGTCGCGCGCCGCCATCACTGCCAGGTTCGTCTGCCGCCACAGATCGAAATCGTTCGACCAGTTTGGCGAGTCCGAGCCGAGCGCGACATTGGCACCGCGACGCCAGAGCTCGGCATGCCGCCCGTGCAGCGAGCTGCCATGACCCCACATCATCGACGCACCGGGGGCCCAGGCGATCGACGCGCCGCGATCGAGCAGCGCTTCGCACTCGGCATCGGTGAGGTGGTTGGCATGGCCGAAGGTCACGTTGCGGTCGAGGAAGCCGGTCTCGTGCAGATGCACCAGCGGATCCTTGCCGAAGCGCTGCCGGTCGGCCTCGGTGTCGGCGGGGCTGTAGGACTGGTGGGTGTTGAGCGTGACCGCGGCCGCGTCGGCACAGGCCTTCGCCTCCATCATCAGCTCTTCGCTGGCCGTCCCCAGACCGAGCACCGCCACGTGCCCGCGCACCAGCGCATCGGGATCGGCGTTGCGCTTCGCCTGCACGCCCAGAGTGGCGAGGGCTTCGGCGCGCGTCCTGGGGGCGCGGGCGAGCTCGGTGTGGAGGCGCGCCTGCGTGGCGCAGGTCACGCAGCCATCGTCCGGCTCGAGCTTGCCCTGCGAGAAGCCCTGCGGCTGGTCCCAGATGAAGGCATCGCCCAGAATGGCGCGAATGCCGACCTCCTGCGCCGCCTTCGCCCCCATCTCGGGCGTGAGAATGGTGCCCGCTTCCATGAAGCAGGTCGAGCCGTTGCGCACCATCTCCATCGAGGCGAGGAACACCGACAGATACTCATCCTCATCGGTGACGGTGTTGTAGAAATGGCCCTCGAAGGTGTCGAAGGAGTCGCTTTCGACCAACTGGTCGGGCAGCACGCTGCGGAACAGATGATAGGAGGCGTGCAGATGGCACTCGACGAAGCCCGGGTGAACCGGCGCGCCCTCGGCATCGATCTCGCGCGCGGCTGCGTAGCGTGACGCAATCTCGCGGTCGGCACCCACGGCAAGGATGCGCCCATCCTGGCCGATGGCGATGGCGCCATCCTCGATCACGGTCGCCGCGTCGTCCATGGTGATGATGTAGCCGTGCCGGATCAGCAGCTGGGCGGCAATTGCTCGTTCGCTCATCTCAACTCTCCCGCAGCAGGGTGGCGGCGCTGTCCGCCCAGGTCAGATTGACGGCATCGCCCGGCGCGATGCCTTCCGCCTCGTCGTCGCGGCATTCGACCCAGATCGACGGCCCGTCGGCGACGACGGCGCGCAGCCGGATGCTGCTGCCCTGATAGACGATCTCCGCAATGGTGGCCGCGACCTGTCGGCCGCCGGGGCTCCCCGCGCCACGCGCAATCCTGATCGCCTCGGGTCGAACCGACAGCGCGATACGCTGCCCTGTTTGCAAGCCGGGTTCGGTGCGATCGAGGGCAACGCTGCCGATGTCGGTCTGCAAGGTCGTGCCCGCCTCGGACACCTGCGTGACATGGCCCCGGAAGAGGTTGGTGGCACCCACGAAATCCGACACGAAGATCGAGCCGGGGCGACGGTAGATGTCGCGCGGCGTGCCGTATTGTTCGATACGCCCCGCATTCATGATGGCGATGCGGTCCGACATCACCAGCGCCTCGGTCTGGTCGTGGGTGACAAAGACGAAGGTCGCACCGAGCCGCTTCTGGATGGCGCGCAGCTCGAGCTGCATCTGCTGGCGCAGCTTCAGGTCGAGCGCCGAAAGCGGTTCGTCGAGCAGCAGCACGCGCGGCTCGGCCGCGAGGGCCCGCGCCAGCGCCACGCGCTGCGCCTGCCCGCCGCTCAACTGCGTCGGATCGCGATCGCCCAGCTCTTCGAGCCGCACCAGCGCCAGCATCTCGTCGACCCGCGCATTGATGCGCGTCCGCTGCCAGCCGCGCAGCCGGAGCCCGTAGCCGACATTCTCGCGCACGCTCATATGCGGGAACAGGGCACCGCGCTGGAACACAAGATTGGTCGGGCGACGCTCGGGCAGACGGTCGGTGAGGTCCTCGCCATAGATCACCACCCGCCCCGCGCTTGGCCGCTCGAAGCCCGAGATGATGCGCAGCAGGGTCGACTTGCCGCAGCCGCTCGCGCCCAGCAGCGAGACGAACTCGCCATCGGCGATCTCGAAGTCGATCTGCTCGAGGGCAGTCATCGCACCGAAGCGCTTGCTCAGCCCAACGACCTGGACGGCCTGCGTTGTCACTATGACTTCCTTCTGTTGAGCAAATTGGAGGCGACGACGAGGCAGACGAGCAGCGCCAGCAGCAGCGTCGCAATGGCATTGATCGATGGATCGATGCCGCGCCGCATGAGGCCCCAGACCAGCGTCGGCACCGTCTGCTGGCTGCCGATATTGAACCAGGTGACGACGAACTCATCGAGCGAGAGCGCGGCAGCGAGCAGCGCTGCGCCGACCACCGAGGGACGGATCAGCGGCAGCGTGATGTCGCGGAACGCCTGGAAGCGGGTCGCACCAAGATCGCGCGCCGCTTCGAGGATGGAGAAGTCGAAACTCTCGAGCCGCGCATTCATCGTGAGGATGACGAAGGGCAGGCTGACGAGCACATGACCGATGGCGGCGCCGATCAACCCCTGCGGCAGCGCGATGGTGCTGAAGAACACGGCAAGTGCGATGCCGATGACGAGCAGCGGCACGATGGCGGGCAGCATGCTGATCGACAGCAGCGAGGCGCGCAGCCGGCCATTGCGCAGCATCACCAGCCCGAAGGCGAACGCCGCTCCGGCGATACCGCCGCCGACCGCCGAGATGGTCGCGAGGATGGCCGAGTTCTTGAGCGCCATCGGAATGAGCGGATCGGCGAAGGCGCGGCCGTACCAGTCGAGCGTCAGCCCCTCGATCGGCAGGCTGAGCCGTGGCGACGTGGTGAACGAGAAGACCACGATCACGAGGATCGGCGCGTAGAGGTAGAACAGGACCAGCGCCACGAACAGCCAGGACCACAGGCGCGAGCCCCTCACCATTTCGTCACCCACCGGATGAGCTGGGTGATGGCGAGATAGAGCAGCAGCGTCACGCCGACGACGATGAAGGCCATGGCGGCGCCGAGCGGCCAGTTGGTGCCGGTGCCGCGGAACTGGTCGGCGATGATGTTGCCGATCATGACGCTCTGCGTGCCGCCGACAAGCGTGGGCGTCACATAGTCGCCGGCCGCGAGGAGGAAGGCGAAGGCAAAGGCCGTGCGCACGCCGGGCATCACCATCGGGATCAGCACCGTGCGCAGCAGATGGAACGGACTGGCGCCGAGGTCGCGCGCCGCTTCGAGATGATCGCGCGGCACATTGAGCATGGCCGAATAGAGCGGCAGCACGGCGAGCGGCAGCAGCAGCCCGACAAGGGTGATGACCACCGAGACCTGGCTGTAGATCAGGAACTCGAGCGGCTCCTCGATGAGGCCGAGCCACTGCAGCGCCGAATTGAGCAAGCCCTGCTTTCCCAGGATCGTGCGCCACGCATAGATGCGCACGAGGTAGCCGCTGAACAGCGACAGCATCACCAGTTGCAGGATGAGCTGTCCGCGCCGCTCGAACACGAAGCGCATGATGTAGGCGAGCGTGAAGGCGACGGGGACGACGATCGCCGCGGCAATGAGGCCGACGCTCACCGTGCGCAGCAGGACGCCGCGATAGAGGTCGGAGACGATAATCTTCTGGTAATTGGCGAAGGTGAAGTCGGGGATGAGATTGAAGCCCTGCGCGCGCCAGAGGCTGATGACCAGCAGGCTCAGCATCGGCACGCCGAAGAAGAGGGCGTAGAACAGACCGGCCGGCAGAAGGGGCATGATCCCCCGCGCCGCTCCGCGATCCGTCGTGGCACTCAGGCCGTTGCTCAAAGCTCGTGCATCCGATTCAATAGGCGACGCCGCTCTGCCGCGCCGTCGGTAGCGCATCTGCCGTGGTTTCGCAGATGAAGTCAAGAACCACTTATGAAACGAAGCAGCTTTCGATCCGGCGCCTGATCTCGGGGACCGTGCGAAGCGCGTCGACCAGCGCCTGGGCGCGCGGATCGGCCTCTTCCATCTGGTTCGTGACGAACGCGAAACTCAGCCTCAGCTGCGGCTCGGCGAACGTCACCTGGCCGCCTGCCCCGTCATGGCCGAAGCCGTGCGGCGTGAGGTAGCGACGGGCGGGCGAGTCGATCTGGAATCCGGTTCCCCAGGCCATCCAGGGTTCGGGCTCATGGAACACGGGGGCGCCGCTGCTTTGCGGCACGGTCGCGCGGCGGATCGTCTCGTCGGCGAGCAGACGGACGCCGTCGGTCTCAGTCACCGCTGCGGACCAGATTCGGGCCAGCGCACGCGCATTGGCGATGCCGCCCGCCCCCGGGATCGGCGCCGCCTGGAGTCGCGGATCGTTGAAGCCGCCAGTCGGACTGGCAAGCGTCGGCGGCAGCGCGCCACCGAGCGTGAGCCCCCGCCCGATCCAGTCGGAGCTTTCGCGAATGAAGGTGTCCGTACCGATTTCGAAGCTCTCACCCACGTCGATACGCGCCACGAGCGGCTGCTTTCCCGCAGGCAGGCCGATCCAGGCGGGGACCGCGAGCCGATTGGCGATCGTTTCGGCGAACAGCGCGCCAATGGACTGCCCGGTGACGCGCCGCAGCACCTCGCCGATCAACCAGCCATGGGTGATGAAATGATAGGAGTGCCCCGTGCCCGGCGACCACAGCGGCGCCTGCGCGGCGAGCAGCGCCGTCATCCGCTCCCAGTCGACGATGTCGTCGACCGTCAGTGATGTACCCGGCGCCGAAAGGCCGGCGCGATGCGACAGCAGATCGCGCACCGATGTGTCCTGTTTGCCGGCTGCGGCATACTCTGGCCAGTAGGCCGTGACCGGCAGATCGCAGTCGAGCCGTCCCTCTTCGACGAGCCGCGCCGCAAGCAGCGACATCAGGCCCTTGGTGCACGAGAAGATGACGGTGAGCGTGTCGGCTGACCAGGGACGGCCGGTGCGGCTATCGGCCAGACCGCCCCACGCATCGAATACCGGCTCGCCATCGACATAGACGCAGGCGGAGGCGCCGCCGCCATAGGAAGAGATGATTTCGGCGAAGGCGAGCGCAACCGGCTCATAGCCCGGCGTCACACAGCGCGTCTCGATGCCTGTCATCGCGTATCCGCACTCCGCAGGACAGGCGGGAGTTGCCTCCCGCCCGCACAGTCGTCACGCCGATCAGGCGGCTTTGAAGGTCTGCCAGGCCTCGATCCAGGCCTCGACACCGACGATGTCGCCTTCGGCCTGCTGCGGCGGCAGCAGGCTCGGCTGCGTGCCCAGAATGCCGCCACCCGGCTGGCGCACACCGGCATAGTCGTAGAGCGCCTGCGAGTCGGGCGTCAGCAGGTCGTAGGCCGCCTCAACGGTGCAGCCCGAGCCGAGCTCGGTGGCGAGCGCCGCGTTCGACTCCGCCGACGTCACGTAGTCGATGAACGCATAGGCATTGTCGATGTTCGGCGCGTCGACGGCGATGGCATAGGCATCCGACCAGAACAGCGTATCGTCGATCTTGGGCGAGCCGGCCACGAGGGTGACGCCCTTCTCCTTGGCGATCACCAGCTGGTAGGCCCAGCCGCCGATGCCGATCGATGCGTCGCCGCGGATAAGCACGTCGGCCATGTCGCCGAAACCCGTCCCAAGAGTGACGATGTTGGGCTTGATCGCGATCAGTGCCTCGAGCGAGCGATTGAGCTCGTCCTGGGTCAGCCGGCCGAGGCCGCTGGCGCCGATCGACTTGGCGAACAGGCAGATGTTGCCGAACGGGTCGTCGAGCAGCACCAGCTCGCCTTTGAACTTGGGATCGGCGAAGTCGGTGTAGCGATCGGGCACGCCGTCCCACTTCTCGGGATTCCACACGCAGGGGGCTGTTGCCCCAGATCAGCGGCACGCCATAGGTGTTGCCGTCGCGGACCAGCCAGGGCGCGTCCTTGAACGCAGTGAACAGGCCGGCGGCATTGGGAATGCGCGACATATCGAGCGGCAGGAACAGCTCGGTGCCCGCATCCAGAACGGTGCTCTGGAAGTCTTTGTTGACCGAGAACAGATCGAGCGAACCGCGTCCACCCGTCATGAAGCGGGTGAGCGCCTCGTCGGCCGAGGAGGTGAAGCTCGCATTGAGCTGGATGTTGTTCTGGCTGAGGAACGGCCCGGCGACATTGGTCGCCTGCTCGCCATCATAGCCCAGAAAATTGAGCGGCCCTCCGAGCGCACCACCGGCGGCCCCGGCCGAACCCGGCGCCAGTCCCAGCACGGTCAGCGTGGTCAGTCCGGCTGCCCCCTGAATGAACCGGCGCCTGCTCAGATCGGCATTGAGCCTGGCATCCAGCAACGTCCTCAACCTGTCGTCCACGGTCCTTCTCCACATCAAGACTCTCGTTGAGAGCTCGTCTAGGTTTGCGTCTGTTCAAACCGGAGTTCGCTCCGGCAGATTGCGATTAGGAGGTGGTTTCGTATATGAAGTCAAGAACTACTTATGAACCATCAGAGCGAGAGGCGGCCAGCGCCATGTCTGGCGACGATCGCGCCAGCTACTCGGCACCGGCGCTCGAGAAAGGACTCGACATCCTGGAACTGCTCGCCGAGGAGGGCGAACCCATGAGCGCCCGCCAGATCGGCGAACGCCTGGGGCGCTCCAAGAGCGAGATCTTCCGCATGGTCTACGTGCTGGTCGACCGGGGCTATCTGCGCCGCGACACCGCGACCGATCAGCTCTCGCTCAGCAACAGGCTGTTCGAACTGGGGATGCGCACCCCTCGCTCGCGCGCACTCGTCGCGGTGGCCGTGCCGAAAATGGAGCGCCTGAGCCTCCTCGTGGGGCACTCGAGCCACCTCGTCGTGATCAGCCGCGGCGAGACCATCGTCGTGGCGAGCGCCACCGCCCCCGCCGAGTTCAACTTCTCGCTGCAGCTGGGCTACGGCAATCCGGCGGTCGACGCCGTCTCGGGCAAGACCATCCTCGCGTTCCAGCCGCCGGAGCGGCGGGCCGCCATGATCGCCGAGAGCCTGGCGCTGATGACCAAACCGCCCGCTCGCGGCAAGCTGGTCGAGCAGCTCGACCGCATCGCCGCGGACGGCTCGATCATCACCAGCAGCCGCCACCTCGCCGGTGTCACCGACATCTGCGCGCCGGTGCTCGACCGGTCCGGACGGGCGATCGGCAGCATCGTCGTCCCCTGCCTGCAGCGGCTCGGACCCGCCTGGGATCTCGAGGACATCCGCGACAAGCTGGTGGCGACCTGCAGCGAGATCGCCCGCGACCTGAGCCCCTGACGTGCCCGTCAGTTCCTGTCGGTCCGCTCGTAGCGCAGCTTGACCACGGCCTCGCGCTTGAAGGGGTATTTCTCGATCAGGGCATCGTTGAGCTCGAGCCCGAGGCCGGGCGCCGACGGGGCGTGGAGGAAGCCGTCCACGACCTTCAGCGGTTCGACCAGCAGCTCCTGACGGAGCGGATTGTGGATGGTGGGATACTCCACCATGAACACGTTCGGCGTGGCGAAGGCGGCATGATAGTTCGACGTCAGCGCCGGCCCCGAGCCCCAGACATGGGGCACGACGCGCACGCCGGCCGCATCGGCCGCGGCCGCAATGCGCTTGAACTCCAGCATGCCGCCGCAATGGGCCGTGTCCGGCTGCGCCACGTCAAGCGCGCTGCGCGAAAAGAAGTGTTTGAACTCGTGGATGGTCGTCGAGCTTTCGCCGCCCGAGATCGGCATCCTCGCCTTGGCGCGCACCTTGGCATAGCCGTCATAGTCATAGGCGGCGCACGGCTCTTCGAGCCAGGTCAGCCGCGCATCGGCCACGGCCTCGGCGACGACGATGGCCTCGGCGGCGCTGAACGGCTTGGGATTGTGGCCCTGAACAAGGTCCATCATCAGGAAGCGCTCCTCGCCGATGGTCTTGCGGGCAAGCTCGGCGCGGGCCCCGTCGTAACGCGGACCGTAACCGCCGCGGATCTTCATCGCGGTGAAACCCGCCTGCATGTAGCCCTCGAGCTCGGCCCGGAACTGGTCATTCGAGCCGTCGAGTCCCCCCGAGGCATAGATGCGCAGCCGGTCGTGAACCTTGCCGCCCATCAGCTGATGGGCCGGCAGACCAAGCGCCTTGCCGTTGATGTCCCACAGCGCCATCTCGATGGCGCTGAGCACGCTGACGGCGAGCCCTGCCCTGCCCCAGAACAGCGTGCCCATGTAGAGCCGATCCCACACGCCGCCGACATCCTCGACCGCCAGCCCCATCGCCATCGTCTCGAAATGCTCGATGACGGCCCTGGCCGCCTCGGGCGCAAAGAGCCCGCCATAGGTCTCCCCGAGCCCGGTGATGCCCGCGTCGGTGTGGACGCGCACGAGGCAGGCCGAGAACATCGGAATATGGCCGCCCGACCATTCGACGGGACCAGTCCCGAGCGGCGCGGTCAGCAGGATCGGTTCGAAGCGCGTGATCTTCACGAGAGGAGTCTCCGGGTAAGTGGATGGCTAGAGCATCGACGAGAGGAACTGCTGCAGCTCCGGCGTCCTGGGAGCCGCGAACAGGTCATCGGGCGGTGCGATTTCGTGGATGCGCCCGGCATGCATGAAGGCGACGCGGTCGGCGACGCGGCGGGCGAAGTTCATCTCATGGGTGACCAGCACCATCGTCATGCCGGTCTCGGCCAGCGTCTCCATGGTGCGCAGCACTTCCTTGGTGAGCTCGGGGTCGAGCGCCGACGTTACCTCGTCAAACAGCATCACCTTTGGCGTCATTGCGAGCGACCGCGCGATCGCGACCCGCTGCTGCTGGCCGCCCGAGAGCTGGTCGGGATAGGCGTCGAACTTCTCCGACAGGCCAACCGCCGCCAGCACCTCGCGCGCCTTCGCTTCGGCTTCGGCATCGCTGCGGCGCAGCACGAGCCGGGGCGCCAGCATGATGTTGCGGCCCACGCTCAGATGCGGGAACAGATTGTAGGCCTGGAACACGATGCCCACGTCCTGCCGCAGCCGGCGAAGCGCCGCCGGATCGCGACCCATGTGATGGCCGGCAATGGCGATGCTGCCGGCATCGATGCGCTCGAGACCATTGAGGCAGCGCAGCAATGTGCTCTTGCCCGAACCGGAGCGGCCGATCAGCGCCAGCATCTGCCCCTGTTCGAGTTCGAGCGAGATATCGCGCAGCACCTCCACCGTGCCGAAGCTCTTGCTGACGCCCCTAACCTCGAGCACTGACATCGAGCTTCCTTTCAAAGTGACGGCTGAGCAGGGTGAGCGGGAAGCACAGCGTGAAATAGATCAGCGCGGCGACGGCGAAGACCTTGAACGGCTGGAAGGTCGCGTTGTTGATCGCCGTGGCGGCACGCATCAGCTCGGTCATGCCCACGATGCTGGCGAGCGATGAATTCTTGATCAGTTTCACGAGGAAGCCGACCGTGGGCGGGATGGCGATGCGGATGGCCTGCGGCAGCACGACATGGCGCCGCAACTGCCAGGGCGTGAGTGCCAGCGCATCGCCCGCTTCCCATTGCTGGCGTGGCACCGACAGGATGCAGCCGCGCCAGATCTCGCCAAGGAACGCCGACGTGTAGAACGTCAGTCCGACGACCGCGGCGACAAAGGGCGGCAAGCGATAGCCCAGCAGGCCCAGGCCATAATAGATGAGGAAGAGCTGGATCAGCAGCGGCGTATTCTGGAACGCGCGGATCCAGACGAGCGCCGCGCCGCTGGCGAGCGGGCTGCGGCTCGTCCGCGCGATGGCGAGCACGAGGCCGAGGAGCCCGCCGGCAACGAAGGACAGGATGGTCAGGTAGATCGTCCACTGCGTGGCCGTCAGCAGATACAGGATGTCGTTGACGCCGAAGTCACGCATGTCCGGCACTCGCCCCGATGCGAGACACGCGGCGGCCGATGATCCAGCCCGCGAGCAGGTCGAGCAGCAGCTTCAGCGCCACCGCGAGGGCAAAGTAGATCACCCAGATCAGCGCATAGGTCTCGAACGTCCGGTAGGTCTCGGACTGGATGAGATTGCCGGCGCCGGTGAGCTCCTCGACGGAGATGACCGAGACCACGCTGGTGCCCAGCATCAGCAGGATGAACTCGCTCGACAGCGCCGGATAGACGTTGCGCAGCGCCGGCGGCAGCACGACATGCAGGATCACCTGCAGCTTCGACAGACCGAGAGACTCGGCCGCCTCCACCTGGCTGCGATGGATCGACTCGAGACCGGCCCGGATGACCTCCGTCATGTAGGCGGCAATGTTGATCGACAGGGCAATGATCGCCGCCCAGTACGGCGTGGGCAGCCATTTCACGCCGAGCAGCTTGCCGACCTCGGGGATGCCGAAGAAGATCAGAAAGAGCTGCACCAGAAACGGCGTATTGCGGAAGACTTCCACATAAGCGGCGACAGCAAGCCGCGCCGGCGCGGGACCATAGGTGCGCGTGATGGCGCAGGCGAGGCCGATGAGGAAGCCCAAGCAGCTCGTGATCGCCGTGAGCTGCAAGGTCAGCAGGAACCCGTCAATCAGCAGATCGACGCGCGCGAACACCGCGCCGAACTGGAACTGGTAGGTCAAGTCGCTTTCCTCACGGCTGGCCCGGGCGACGGCGAGTGGAACATGCCCCGGCGGCTGGCGCCGGGGCATGTGTGGATCAGTAGGCAGGCAGATCGGGCATGTCGATCTTCAGCCACTTCTTGTGCAGCGACTGCAGGAAGCCATCGCCCTTGTGGTAGAAGATCCAGGTATCGACCCAGTGGCGCAGATCCATATCGGCATGACGCGTGCCGATCGTCGGATAGGTCATCGCCGCCTGGAACTTGACCTCGAGATTGAGTTCGGGGTTCTTCTCGAGCACCGAATTGGCAACCGTGATGCCGAAGGCGGTCGCCTCGACCTGGCCGGAGGCCAGTGCCTGGAAGGTCGTCGCATCGTCCTCGAAGCGCTGAATGTTGTCGCCCCCGACATAGAGCGAGATGTACTGGTCCTGGAAGCTGCCGCGCGGCACGCCGATCTTGATGTCCTTCATGTCGTCCCAGCTCGTGATCGTCTTGTCCTTGGGACCGACGACGACATGCGGAACGGCGGTGTAGGGTGTCGACAGGCTGACGACGGCCGCACGCTGCGGAGTGAGGGTCAGCGTGGCAATGGTGAGGTCGGCCTGATTGGTCACGAGGGCCGGGATGCGGTTGGCACCGGTGACGACGACGAACTCCACATCGACCCCGAGGTCCTTGGCGATCTGCCGGCCCACTTCGATGTCGAGACCATCGAGCTGGTTGTTGGCGTCGAGCAGCGAGTACGGCGTGACGTCGTTCTGCACGGCGATGACGATTTTCTTGGCGCTGAGAATTCGGTCGAGCGCCTGAGCGTGTACGGCGGTGGTGGCGGCGGCAAGTGCCAGAGGCACGAGCAGGGCCGAGAGTAGTCTACGCATTCTGTTCCCTCCAGATTGATGTGTCGTTCGAGTAGACGGCCGACCCGGACGGGTCAGCCGGGATAGCCTCCATGCCACCAGTGTTCGAGCGGATTGGAGTAGAGATGTTGTCGATCGTCTCCTGGCTGACGCGCGGCATCGCGGTGCCCTCGACGAAGCGATTCACGGTGCGCAGGGCCTCGATCGATTCCTCGACCGTGGCGAACGGGAAGTCGGTGCCCCAGAAGATCTTGCTGCGCTCGGTGATGCGGTACTCCTGCGCCGCGATCAGTCCGTTCCAGAACTGCCAGGGCCGGTAGAAGATCGCCGATATCTCGGTGAAGACGTTGGGATTGCGCCGGCAGATGGTGATGCAGTCCTCCATCCACGGATGGGCGAGATGGGCCATGATCAGCTTGAGGTCCGGGTAGCGCTGGGCGATGTCCTCGACGTCGTCCGGCCGTCCCAGCCGATTGGACGTGCCTTCCGCGAAGGTCGTGCCCATGTGGAGGGTAAGCGGCAGGTTGTGCCGCACGCAGTACTCGTAGACCGGCGTCATGCGCGGATCGAGAACCGAAACCCCGTTGTAGATCGAGCCGAACTTGACGCCCTTGAGCTTGAGGTCCTCGACCGCGTGGGTGAGCAGGTCCATCGCGTCGGGCCGCCGCGGATCGACGGCGGCAAAGCCGATGAACTTGTCGGGATATTTCGCGACGGCCTGCGCGGTGACCTCGTCATTGCCGTCGATGCCGGCGCTGTCGTGGTAGCGGAGCGAGAAGATGATCGCCTTGTCGACGCCGGCCATCGCTTCATAGACGGTATCGGCATCGGCCACCGTGCCGATCGTGCCGTGACGCGCCATCGACGTGCCGCTGACGTAGCGGGGCCGCACATGCTCGGGGTCCCAGATGTTGACATGGCAGTCGACGATCATTCTCGCTGTCCGTTGTTGCAAGGGTTCGGGGTCAGCCCAGCGCACGCACGACGTCGGCCGTGATCTCGATCGTCCGATCGATGTCATCGTCGGTGTGGGCGAGCGAGATGCTGGACTGCTTGGTGGCGACCGGGAAGTGGAAGATGCCCGCTTCGATCATGGCGCGGCGATAGGCCACGTCCCGCTCATTGTCGTTGTTGAGCGCGATGTCGCGCCAGTTCACCGGCGCATGGTCCATGAAGTAGGTGGCGAACGCCGAGCCCTGGCGCACCAGCGTGGTGGCGTAGTTGCGGCTCGCGAACACGCCGTTGAGCCCGGCCTCGAGCCGCGCGCCGAGCCGTTCGAGCTCGCCATAGACCTCGGCCTCGCGCGACTTGAGCCGGCCGATGCTGGCGCGGGCAGCGGCGACATTGACGGGGTGGCCGTTATAGGTGCCGGCGATCACGACACGCCGCTTCGGATCGGGGTCGCTGCACAGCGCCATGATCTCCTTGCGACCGCCCACGACACCCATCGGGTACCCGTTCGCCACCGCCTTGCCGAAGGTGCACAGGTCGGGCAGCACCCCGGCGATCTGCTGGTAGCCGCCGAGCGCGTGGCGGAAGCCGGTCTTGACCTCGTCGAAGATCAGCACGGTGCCGTAGCGATCGCACAGCGCGCGCAGCCCCTCGAGATAGCCGGGCAGCGGCTTGACGATGCCGACATTCTGCAGCACCGGCTCGAGGATGAGGGCGGCGATCTGGCGTGTCGCGAGCACCTTCTCGGCTGCCGCGAGGTCGTTGTACTCGACAACGCGGACCGTGGAGCCGACGGCTTCGGGGATGCCCGCGGTGGTCACACGAAGCGGATATTCCTCGCCCTCCTCGTGGTCCTCGACGAGCGCCCTGGGATCCATGAGGTTGTAGGAGACGTAGTCGGCCCATCCATTGTAGCCGCCCTGCATCACCACGACCGTATCGCGGCCGGTATGGGCGCGGGCAAGGCGCAGCGCGTAGGACACGGCTTCCGAGCCGGTGCTGGTCAACTGGATCTGTTCGAGCGCCGGCACGGCCTCGACGAGCATCTGGGCGATTTCGGCTTCCCACGGCATCGTGCCGGCGCCGATCAGCGACGCGCCGCTCCTGATGGCCGCAATCACCGCCTCGTCGACCTCGCGATCGGCGTGACCGAACAGATAGGGCGCGAAACCGGCGTGATAGTCGATGTAGCGCCGCCCGGCGTCGTCCCAGAGGTAGGCGCCCTGGGCGCGAACGAAGAGACGGGATGGATTGATCGCCCGATTGATCGACATCGTGCCGCCGCCAATGTACTGGCGCCGCCGCTCGACCGCCTGCCCCACCGTTTCCGTCATTGCTCTTTCAGGCTCACTGATAGATGTTACGTTAAATCTCATTAGGCACGTCAGACTCGCGTCCGCGCCACGCCGCATTTCGGCGCGACCCGCTGCAGCTTCACTCTGGCCCTGGGATGCGGCTGTCTCCCCTGCCGCGATCGCCCCCTCATTCCGGCACTAACTGTTCTCTGAGATGTAACGTTAAGTCAACATGAAAAGTGCAGGCCCACAGAGAATCGCGGAAACCCGCTGAAACACTGGCATTTCCCTTGCGACCGATAGCGCTTTGCTTTAACGCAACATCATTGGGGACGAAATGATCCGTCGCAGCGCACAGCAATCCGAGGCCGGCGGCCGCAGGGCAACGCTCAAGGATGTCGCCCGTCTGGCCGGCGTCTCGCCGATGACGGCGTCCAACGTCGTCAATGGCACACTCAAGGGATACAACGACGACACGCGGCTCAAGGTGCTGCATGCGGTCGAGCAGCTCAACTATCGCGCACATGTGGGCGCGCGTTCTCTCCGCACCGACCGGCGCATGTCGGTGGGCATGCTCGTCGTCCAGACCGGCCGGCGGTTCCTGGCCGATCCCTACATCACCAATCTTCTCGATGGTCTTTGCACCGGGCTGAACCAGCGCGGCTACTCGCTGGTGCTGCAGGGCCTCCAGCCCGACGAGATCAGCGCGTCGACCCTGGTGCGGCATCTGCAGACCGATGGCCTTGGCATCCTGATGTCCGGCGACTTCGCAGCCGACAGCGCGCTACGCTCGACGATCCTCGCCCTCAACCAGCCGATCATCCTCTTCCAGCAGGCGCTGCAGGATCAGGCCAGCGATATCTGCTCGATCCGCCAGGACGATTTCGAGGGCGGCCGAGCGATCTGCGAGCACCTCGTGCAGCGCGGCGCACGCAGCATCGTCGCCGTCGTTCCGCAGCTCGACTGGCCGGCGATGCGGGCCCGCGTCGCAGGCGCCCAGCACTACCTCACCCACTCGGGGGCGCGGGCCCGCCTGAGCGTCGTGACTTCAACGGACGAATCCCAGGTGGCGACCCAGGCGGCGCTGGAGGGCTATCTGAGTTCCGACGGGAAGCTCGACGCCGTGCTCGCCGGCAACGACCAGATGGCGATCGCCGCCTACCGGCTGCTGAGCAATCGCGGCCTCTCCATTCCCGGCGACGTCCGCCTCGCCGGCTTCAACGGCTTCGACTTTCTCGACTATTTCGGCACGCGGCTGACCACGGTGCGGTCGCCGGCGTTCGAGCTCGGCCAGCTCGGCGCCTATCACATGGTACGGCGTATCGAGGGCGGATCGTTCGACAACGCCTCGATCGTACTGCCGACCGAACTGATGGTCGGCACGACCACCTGACACATTCCCGCCACAGGTAAGTCATTGCTGCCGCAAACATTCTTGCGGGAGCGGGCCAAGGACTCCGGTGGACCTGCCGTCTCATGGGCATTCAAGACAGGGGGATGGCCCCCGACATGGAGCCCTAGAATGACGATCCGTACCGCTAAACTCGCAACCATCCTGATGATCGGCGCCGCGCTGGCCGCGACCCCCGTGCTCGCCCAGGCCGTGACGGCGGGCAATCAGGGCCCCGCCGAAATTCCGGCCAACCGCGATGCCCCGTTCTCCCTGCCCGGCTCGCTCAACCCGATGCCCACGCCCAAGGTCGACGCCGCCACGACCCGCGACATCTTCGCGATGGACCCGGCGCAGGCGCTCGACAGCCTGGGCACGGTGAGCCTCGACCGCACCGGCGATGTCACCGAGACCGAAGCCTCCGACGCGCTGCGTGCGGCGTTCGAGACCGAGACCAAGGGCCATACCGGCAACTGAGATCAGCGGAGCGCCGGCACCGGCCGAACAGGGACCCGGACCGGCGCCGGCCTCCGTTTGACACCCGGACGGGCGGGGAGCGATCCCCGCCCGTTAACGCTTTATTTCCCATATCATTGTGAGCCGCCGCCGGATGTGGTCAGTGCGGCTTGAGCATTTGGAGGTATTAAGGATGCGTTCGCCCAAGAAGCCCTCATGGTTCGGTGCCGCCGGCCTTGCGGTCCTGTCCCTGGCAGCACTCCCCACCGCCGTCTACGCTTTCGACGCGCGGATTGAAAAGGACGTCAAGCATGTCATCGAGTGCCTGACCTGGATGGTCAACGATCCCCCACGCTATGTGGAGAACTGCACGCCGTCGCGGCCGCGCGAGGTGATGGAGGCGCCCATCAACAACAAGCGGGCACCATCGTCCTCGGAACCCAGCTCGTCGTCGGAACCGCCGCCTCCGGGCCCGTCTTCGTCGTCCGAGCCGCCGCCCTCGTCGTCGTCCGAGCCCCCGCCGTCATCGTCGGAACCGCCGCCCTCCTCGTCCGAGCCGCCCCCGAGCAGTTCGTACTCGGAGCCGGAGGAGCCGAGCTGCGAGCTGGAAGAGTGCCCGCCGCCCTCTTGCGAATTCTATTCGTGCCAGCCGCCGGCCTAGGCTGACGGCACACACGGTGGCGGGCCTCAGCCCGCCGCCGTATAGGCCGTCTTGACCTGGGTGAAGAACTCGACGGCGTACCTGCCCTGCTCCTTGGGACCATAGGACGATCCCTTGCGGCCGCCGAACGGGACGTGGAAGTCGACGCCCGCTGTCGGAACATTGACCATCACCATGCCGGCCTCGGCGTTGCGCTTGAAGTGCGTCGCATATTTGAGCGAGGTCGTGACAATACCCGCCGAGAGTCCGAACTCGGTGTCGTTGGCGGTCGCCAGCGCTTCCTCGTAATCCTTGACACGGATGACCGACGCCACCGGCCCAAAGATCTCCTCGCGGCTGATGCGCATCTGGTTGGTCGCTTCGGTAAAGAGCGCCGGCTGCAGATAATAGCCGGGGGTCTTGAGCTTGAGCAGATCGCCGCCGGCGACGAGCTTTGCCCCTTCCTTTTTGCCGATCTCGATGTAGTCGGTGTCCTGCTTGAGCTGGCCCGGATCGACCACCGGCCCGATCTCGACGCCCTTTTCGAGCGCATCGCCCACCTTGAGGTTGCGCACCCGCTCGCTCAGCGCCTCGACGAATTTGTCGTGGATGCCGGCGGTGACGATGACGCGCGACGACGCGGTGCAGCGCTGGCCGGTCGAGAAGAACGCCGACTGCGCGACGGTTTCGACCGCAACCTTGAGGTCGGCATCGTCGAGCACGATGGTGGGATTCTTGCCGCCCATTTCGAGCTGGAACTTGCGCATCACCTTGACGCTGGCCTCGGCCACACGCTTGCCGGTGGAGACGCCGCCCGTGAAGGTGACAGCGTGGACGTCCTTGCTGTCGAGGATGGCCTGGCCGACCACCGAACCCTTCCCCATCACGAGGTTCATCACGCCCTTGGGCAGGCCGGCGCGATGCAGGATATCGACGATCGCCCACGAGCAGCCCGGCACGAGGTCGGCCGGCTTGAACACGATGGTGTTGCCGTAGCAGAGCGCCGGCGCGATCTTCCAGGCCGGGATGGCGATGGGGAAGTTCCACGGCGTGATGATGCCGACGACGCCCACCGCCTCGCGGGTGATCTCGACGCCGACGCCGGGACGCACCGAGGGGATCGTCTCGCCCGAAAGGCGCAGCGCCTCTCCGGCGAAGAACTCGAAGATCTGTCCGGCGCGCGTCGCTTCGCCGATGCCCTCGGGCAGCGTCTTGCCCTCTTCGCGGCTGAGCAGCGCGCCGAGCTCTTCCCTGCGGGCCAGGATTTCATGCGCGGTCTTGCTGAGGACCGAGTGACGTTCCAGCAGGCCCGATCGCGACCAGGCGGGGGCCGCGGCCTTGGCCGCCACGATGGCGCGCTGCACATCGTCGGCGGTCGCGCGGGCGTAGTGGCCGACGACCTCGTCGGTGTTCGACGGATTGATATTGGGGACGGCCTCGCCGCCGACCCACTCGCCGTCGATGAGATTCTTGTGCAGGTCTTCCATTCTTTTCTTCCTTACGCCTCGACGTACTCGGCGATTGCCGCGGGTTCCGGGACGGCGAGGCCGTCCTCGAGCATTCCTTCAATATGGAGGCGAATGGCTTCGCCGATTTCCACCTCGACCTCCTGCACAGTCGCTCCGGTTGCGATGCAGCCGGGGAGATCGGGCACATAAGCCGAGAAATTCTGATTGGCCTTCTCGATGACCACGGCATAGCGCATCAGCGGGTCTCCTTCAGTGCAGCCTGCTTGAGGATGCTGTTCAGCGTTCCGGGCGCCAGGTCGTCGCCGGGCTTGCCTGCGACCGTCACGCGACCCGCCTTACTTGGGTGCTTGAACTGCCGATGACTACCTCGAATGGTCACGAGGTACCACCCGTCCTCTTCGAGCATTTCCATACCTCGCGGACCTTCCTGGTGGGCATGAGCTACTCCTGCCTAGAGCAGCCCGGCCTTGCTGAGGTCGCGCATGAGGTGGCTCGCGCCATAGGTCCAGGGCGGACATTCGGTGGAGAGGCGCACGCGGTTGGTGAGCGCGCCGAGCAGTGGGGTCGAGATGGTGACGATGTCGTTGGGCTTGTGGGTGAAGCCCTTGCCGGCGCCGCCGCGGTCCTTGACCGGCGCGAACATGGTGCCGAGATAGATCACGAAGCCGTCCGGATACTGGTGGTGGCGGCCGATGGCGGCGGCGACGATGGATTCGGGCGGGCGCGAAATCTGGTTCATCGAGGACGACCCTTCGAGCACGAAGCCATCCGCGCCGGTGACGTTGAGATCGATCACCGACTGCTTGACGTCGTCGAGCGAGAAGCCCGCATCGAACAGCCGGATCATCGGGCCGAGCGAAGCGGAGGCATTGTTGTCCTTGGCCTTGCCCAGCAACAGGGCCGAGCGCCCCTCGACGTCGCGCAGATTGACGTCGTTGCCCAGCGTCGCACCGATGATCGTGCCGGCGCTGGTGACGACGAGCGCCACTTCGGGCTCCGGATTGTTCCATTCCGAGATCGGCAGCACGCCGACATCGGCCCCCGGACCGACCGAGGACATCGGCTGGCACTTGGTGAAGATCTCGGGATCGGGGCCGATGCCCACTTCGAGGTACTGGCTCCACACGCCGCGAGCGATCAGCGCCTGCTTGACCTGCATGGCGCTGTCGGAGCCAGGAACGAGCTTGCTCAGATCCGTGCCGATGAGCCCGGTGATGTCGCCGCGCAGGGCTTCGGCCCGCGCCTTGTCGCCGCGCGCCTGCTCCTCGATGACGCGCTCGAGCAGCGACACGACGAAGGTGACGCCGGCCGCCTTCACCGCCTGGAGGTCGATGGGGGAGAGGAAATGCGGCTTGTGGGCGAAGAATTTGTCGGGCGCGCTGTTGTCGGCGACATCGGCGGCGCTGCCGATGTCCTGCCCCCTGGCGGCGGCGACATAGGCCGCGGGATCGGGCTTTTCGCACACGTCGCGGACCGTCGGTGCGTCGCTCGAGGTGATGTCGAAAACGCGGCCATCGCGGATGGTGACTACGCGCGGAAAGGCGAAGCCCGGCAGCTTGACCCGGCCCACAAGCAGGGCGTTGGGCGGCAAGATTTCATCTGACATGTTAGTTCCCTTTCGCGCGGGGCTACCTAACCCGCCCGGTCGCGATGTGTCCAGCAAGGGGCGACGTACGTGCCTCCAACTTTTGTCGCAAAATCACCCAAAGGATTGTTTGGCGGCCGCCGTCACAATGGTACCCGCATTCCCCGGCACCCTCGCCGGGCACTGTTCAAGGAGAGACCGATGCGAATTCTTGCCGCCCTTATCCCCCTTACCCTCGCAACGGCCCTCAGCACGCCGGTCTTTGCGGCCGGATCGATGCAGATCACCGGCCATGGCGAAGTGCTGGCCGCGCCCGACACGGCAATCGTGACCTCGGGCGTCACCTCGCAGGGGACGACGGCGAAAGAGGCGCTCGACGCCAACAATGCCGACATGAAGACGCTGATCGACACGCTGAAGGCGGCCGGCATCGAGGCGCTGGATATCCAGACCTCGGGCTTTTCGGTGAGCCCCAACTACGTCTATTCCGACGCGCGCGACCAGAACGGCTACCAGCTGCCGCCCAAGATCGTCGGCTACACCGTCTACAATGGCGTGACCGTCGTTGTACGCGACCTCGCCAGCCTCGGTGCGGTGCTCGACCAGGCGGTGACCGTGGGCGCCAACCAGATCTCCGGCGTGAGCTTCTCGGTCGACGATCCCAAGGAACTCTACAACCAAGCCCGCAAGCTCGCCTTCGCCGATGCACGCGAGAAGGCGGAGCTCTATGCCGAAGCCGCCGGCGTCGAACTGGGCGCGCTGGCGCTGATCAGCGAGCTCACCGGCTACAACCAGCCGCCGATGCCCTACATGGTCAAGGCCGAAGCCGCCTCGATGGACCGCGGCATGGTGCCGGTCGAAGTCGGCCAGCTGACGTTCTCGATCGACGTCAATGTGAGCTGGGACCTCGAACAGCCGCGCTGAGGCTGTCCCAAACGGCAGGCGGGCAGAAATGCTCGCCTGCCCTGCCGCGATGAGGCACGGCCTCGGGTTCGCTTGCATCCGGCCCATCGATCGTCATCCCGGGGCTCGCGCGCGTTACGCCAGTGCCTTCCAGATCATGTTGAGGCCCACCACGACGAGGAACACCGCGAAGACGTATTTGAGCGTCTTCTGGTCGAGGCGATGCGCGAGCGCGGCGCCGGCCGGCGCCGTGAGCGCGGCGAAGAGGCCGACGAAGACGAGGGCGATCAGGTTGACATAGCCAAGGCTCAGCGGTGGCAGGCCGCCCTCGCCCCAGCCCGAGACGATGAAGCCGATGGTGCCGCCGATGGCGATGAAGACACCGATGGCAGCGCCCGTCCCCACGGCCTTGTGCATCGTCTCGCCGAAGGCGGCGATGGTGGGGACGCTGAACGAGCCGCCGCCGATACCCATCAGGGCCGAGAGGAAGCCCACGATGCTGGCCGCGATGCGGTGCGTCGCGGCCGAGCCCTTGAGGTGGCCCATCAGCCGCTGCTGGAACGGCGTTACGATGTTGAGCGCGATGATGAAGGCGAGGACGCCGAACACGATGCGCAGCGCGTCGCCGGAGAAATAGCGCGCGAGGAGGCCGCCGATGAGGCAGCCCCCGAGCACGAACGGCGCCCAGAGCCGCAGCACGTCGGCATCGACCGCGCCCCGCTTGTTGTGGGCGCGCGCGCTCATGATGCCGGTGGGGATGATGATGGCGAGCGAGGACGCCACCGCGACGTGCTGGGCGACATCGTCGCCGATGCCGAGCGCGGCGAAGGCGAAGGCCAGCGCCGGCACGATGATGGTGCCGCCCCCCACCCCGAGCAGCCCGGCGAACACGCCCGACACCATGCCGGTGATGGAGAGGCCGAGGACGAGCGGCCAATAGGCAAGCAGTTGCGTCATGACTCACCGATGATGTGGAGGACGATGTCGCGGCGATGCGGCCGCGCCCGGTGTTCGAAGAGGTAGATGCCCTGCCAGGTCCCCAGCGCCGGCGCCCCCTCGAGCACTGGAATACCGATCGAAGTCTGCGTCAGCGCCGACCGGATGTGGGCCGGCATGTCGTCGGGGCCTTCGGTGCGATGGACGATCCAGTCCATCCCCTCCGGAACAAGGCGGCGGAAAAAGCCCTGCAAATCGGTCTGCACGTCGGCATCGGCATTTTCCTGAATCAGCAGCGACGCCGAGGTATGCCGGCAGAAGACGGTCACCAGCCCCTCGCGAATCCCGCTGGCTGCCACGAAATCGCTGAGATCGCGGGTAAATTCGTAAAGACCGGGGCCGCGTGTGGCGATTCCCAAGCGGGTAGATGACTGCAGCATGAACAAAGGCCGTAGCATGCGAGAATATCCAAGGAAACCGCATGGAACCGAGCCATGGCGCATCACGTTGCGGCCTTCGAGCGGGGACTGTCGACTGAGAAAGGTCTACCGAAGCCACGATTTCGGATCAGCAGGACAGCGTCACTTCTCTCCCCTTTTGACCCCATAGAAGGAAACCCATCATGAGCTTCCGTAACTGGCTCCTGACCGGCACCAGCCTCACGATCCTGGCCCTTGCGCCGGTGAGCGTAGCGCGCGCCCAGGACGCGACGGACCCGGCCCTCGTGGCCGCCTACGCGGCCTTCAAGGCCGAACAGACAGACGCCACCCAGACGGCGCTGACTGAAGCGTGCATCGCGGCGGGCTTTGCCAGCCTCGATGAGTGCATTGCCGCCCTGAGCGGCCAGACGCCGGTGGAAGCCGCGCCGCCCGAGGAATCGAGCGCCGAAGCCCCGCCGCCGGAAGAACCGGCCGCCGAGGAGCCGGCACCCGAAGCGCCCGCGGCGGAAGAACCGCCCGCCGCCGAGCAGCCGCCGGCTGAACAGCCGCCCGCGGAACAGCCTCCTGCTGAACAGCCGCCCGCGGAACAGCCGCCGGCCGAGCAGCCTCCGGCTGCCGAAGAGCCCGCGCCCGAGCAGCCGGCAGCCGAGGAGCCGACCTCCGAGGAAGCCGCTCCTGTCTCCAGCGAGGAGCCGGCCGCGCCTGCCGAGAGTGGCAACGACGCCGTCGCACAGCTCACGGCGGCGGTCGATCTCTACAACCAGGGTGTCGCCGAGCTCACCGCCGGCGATCCGAACGGCCAGGCCAAGATCGACGAGGCGACCCTGCAGATCAACGCGCTCTGCACGCCCGCCGGCTATCCCGACATCGAGAGCTGCGTCGCGCAGTTCGGCCTGACGCTGAACCCGCTGCCGCCGGCCGCCGAAACGCCGCCGGTCACGTCGGAAGAACCCGCCGTCTCAGAAGAGCCGGTGGTGGGTGCCGACGAGCCGGTGACCGACGAGGCGACCGAGGTGCTGCCCGAGGACGTGCCGCCCGAGGAGGCCGCGCCCATTCTCGACAGCGAGAAGGACCAGGCCGCTCCGCCGCCCGACCAGGGCACGACAAGCGAACAGCCCGCGCCCGATCAGCCGAGCGAACAGCCGGCGCCCGAGCAGCCCGCACCGGCCGAGCCCGTTGCGCCGCCCGAGAACGACCAGGCCGCGCAGCAGGACATCCAGCCGCCCCCGCCCGAGCAGCAGTCGGCCCTGACGGCCGAAGGCGAGGCCGCGGGTGACTTCGACTTCGGCTTTGCCGATGACCAGGAAGGCGGCGGCTTCGTGATCCCCGATGAGGAAGCAGGCGAGCAGGTCGAGGTCGTTCAGGCCCCGTCCGCCGACAATCCGAACTTCGTGTTCAAGATCGGCATCCACATCTACATCACGAACGTGCAGCGCGAACGCGACCGCTTCTACGATCGCGATCGGGACGAGATCTACTACGAGCGTCTCAGCAATGGCCGCATCCGCGAAACGATCGAGCGTCCGGATGGCACGCGCATCGTCACCGTCTACAACCGCTATGGCGACGTGCTCAAGCGCACCAAGATCTATCCGGACAATCGCGAGTTCTACCTCGCGACCTACGATCCGAGCGACGATGAGGACGGCTTCTTCATCGATCCGGGTGACGACCTGCCGCCGCTGCGCCTGACCATCCCGGCCAGCGAGTACATCCTCGACGCCGACACGGCCGATGAGGATGAGGTGGAGTTCTTCCTCAGCCAGCCGCCGGTGGAGAAGGTGCGCCGCATCTACTCGATCGATGAGGTCAAGCGCTCGGCCCGCATCCGCGACACCGTGCGCCGTCTCGAGGTCGGTAACCTGACCTTCGATACGGGCAAGGCGACGATCTCGCGCGACCAGGTGAGCGAGCTGAGCAAGGTGGCCAACGCCATGCTTGCGCTGCTCGAAGCGAACCCGGCCGAAGTGTTCCTCATCGAGGGCCACACCGACGCCGTGGGCTCGGATCTGAGCAACCTCGAGCTGTCGGACGAGCGCGCCTCGACCGTCGCCCGCATCCTCACCGACTTCTACGAGGTGCCGCCCGAGAACCTGACGACGCAGGGCTATGGCGAGCGCTACCTCAAGGTGAAGACCGGCGACGCCGAGGAACTGAACCGCCGCGTCACGGTTAAGCGCATCACGCCGCTCGTGACCTACGAAACAGCGAGCAACTAAGACTCGCCACTAGAGTGAGAGGGCCGGGTTCAACCCGGCCCTTTTGCTTGTCCGCCGGGCGCCGCGCCGAGCACCTCGAGCTTGACGGAATCGAACTGCCTGAGCCAACGCATGGCGACGGCATGGATGGGCACGGGGTTGAGGAAATGCAGCTTTTCGCGCCCGCGCTTCTGCGTGACGATGAGGCTCGCCTCTTCGAGGGCAACCAGATGCTTGGTGACGGCCTGGCGGCTGATGGGCAGCCCCTCGCACAGCTTGCTGAGGGTCTGCCCGTTGCTGCGCCGCAGCCTTTCGAGCAGTACGCGCCGATGTTCGTCGGCAAGCGCGGTGAAGACCGCGTCCCGCTCCGATAGACTCATTACTACCCCAACTCCCCAATGGCGGCAGACTAGTCGCCGAATTGCGCACGAATAAAGGCGGCAATGTCGTTCATGGCTGCCTGCGCCTCGGGCACTTCGGGCGCGTGGAACTGGAACACGTGCCACATGCTTTCGAAGACGCGCAGCGTCGCATCGACCCCGGCGACACGCGCCCGCTCGGCCAGCAGGCGGCTGTCGTCGAGCAGCACTTCGTCGCCCCCCACCTGCAGCAGCAGCGGCGGCAGGCCGGCGAGCTTGGCGAACAGCGTCGAGGCCATCGGGTCGGCCGGGTCGCGACCGTCCATGTAGAGAGCGCCGGCCTCGCGCAGCCCCTGCCGCGTCACCTGCACATCGAGCTTGCGATTGGTGCCATGCGACGGGCTCGATGTGGTGAGGTCGGTCCAGGCCGACATCAACACCGCCGCACGCGGCAGCGCCGCACCTGCATCGCGCAGGGCAACGAGCATCGAGAGCGCGAGGCCGGCGCCCGCCGAATCGCCGGCGACGACGACGTTGCCCGCCGCCACACCCCGGTCGAGCAGCCAGCCATAGGCCCTAAGCGCATCCTTGACGCCCGCCGGGAACGGATGCTCGGGCGCGAGCCGGTAGTCCGGCGTCAGCACACGGGCGAAGGCGGCCCGGCTGAGATTGGCGGCGAGCTTGCGGTGCGTGCGCGGCGAGCCGGACGAATAGCCGCCGCCATGCAGGAGCAGCACGACCCGGTCGCGGTTGACGGGCGGCATCTCCATCCATTCGGACTTGACCCCGCCGGCATCGACACCCTGGAAACGCGCGCCCTTGGGCAGCACCGTAAGCCGCGCCGCGGCCTCCCAGTCGCGCCGGTCCTGCTCGACCGTACGGGGCGATGACGGCCTGGCCGCGGCTTCGCGCCGGCCCGCGACCATGCGATCGATCTCCGCCCGTGCTTGCGCACTGACCATGCCTGCCCCCTCGCCGCGGGCGCATACTAGCCAGCCGCCGCGCCTGCGCAACTGCGGCGGAGTTCGGCTTTGCGGGGCACGCAGGCATCGGCTATGACCGCCGCATATGACGGATGTTGCAGCACGATCGGGAGCGGGACAGCGGACCGAGATCATCGCCCTCAAGCGCTACATGCCGGCGCTGGCGGAGCGCTTCGTTACGCTCGTGGAGATCGACCGCTTCACGATCCGCGGCGACGGGCGCGACGTCTACACCTGGCGCATCGACCGCGGCGAGAGTTCCGGCCCGTGACCAACACCGCCTCGCCAACGCCTGCCTGGGCCGCGCCCCTCGCCACCGCGCTGATCGTGCTCGTGCTGACGGCCCCGCGGCTGGTCTTTGCCGCGCGCTACGGGCTGATCGGCGACGAAACCTATTATGCGCTGTGGTCGCTCTATCCCGGCTTTGGCTATTACGACCACTCGCCCGGCGTGGGCTGGGTGATCTGGCTGGGCCGCGCGCTCTTCGGCGAGGGCCCGTGGGCGGTGCGCAGCCTGTTCGTGCTCGCGACCTTCCCCATCTGCGCCGCGCTCTATCGCATCGCGCTGCTGCTGACGGACGATCGGCGCATCGGCGCTACCGCGGCCATCGCCTATGCGGTGACGCCGGCCGTCGCGATTACGACGAGCATCGCGACGCCGGACGCGCCCTCGACGCTGTTCTGGGTGCTCACTGTGTGGGCGATCGCCGAGTTCACCCGCAGCCGCAACGCCTATTGGTGGCTGGCCGCCGGGGCGCTCGCCGGCCTGGCGCTGCTGGCAAAGTACACGGCGGTGTTCCTCGGAGCCGGCATCCTGCTCTACCTCGTGACGAGCCGCGAGCGCGTCGGCTGGCTGAAGCACTGGCAGGTGTGGGCGGGCGGCGCGCTGGCGCTGGCGCTGTTCGCGCCGGTGGTGTGGATCGACTGGACGCGCAACTGGCAGTCCTTCCGCTTCCAGCTCGGACGCTCGACGCTCAACGAGCGCGTGCTGCAGCTCGACGAGCTGCTGCGTTTCATCATCGAGATGAGCGTCCAGCTCCTGCCCACGCTGTTCGTCTTCGTGGTGGCCGGCGTCGTCCTCTTCCTCGCCCGTCGTGCCAGGTCGCTGGCGCTGCCGCTGCTGACCTCGGCGCCGATCCTTGGCTACTTCATCGCGCATGGCCTGTTCGGCCGGGTGAACCCCAATTGGGTGGCCCCGGTCTATCCGATGCTGGCGCTGGCCGGCGCCTGGGCGGCGATGACCATCCGTCCGGGCCCCGCCTGGCTGCGCTGGCCGCTCAACGGACTCAAGCTGCTGCATGTGCCGCTGGGGATGGCGCTCGTTCTCGCCATCCTCGCCATCATCGAGTTCCGCACCCTGCCGCTGACCAACTTCTTCTACGGCTGGGACAACTTCCAGTCGCGGATCTCGAAGCTCGCCGCCGAGAACGATGCGCAATGGGTCGACGCGCAGGACTATTCGATGAATGGCTGGCTGAGCTATTACGGCAAGATGGCCGGCGACCCCCTGCCCGTGCGCGACCCGGTCAACAACTACCGCTACAAGTTCATGCCGCCCATGAACCGCGACCTGCGCGACGCGCGGCACCTCGTCGTCCGCTACGCGCGCGGCGACCGGGTGCCCAAGATCGCCGGCGCGACCTTCCTTGGGACCGTGACGCGCGACGACGACGATGGCACACCGCTGCAGAGCTTCCTAGTCTATCTCTCCGATGACTGAGCCGGGCGTGACAGGGGCGGTGACGACGCCGCGCTGGAAGCTCGTTCTGCTCCAGCTCGTCGTGCTCTATCTGCTCGGCCTCAAGCTCTGGTTCAGCCTCGCCGTGACGCCGATGGGCGACGAGGCCTATTACTGGATGTGGGGCCAGCACCTCGCCTGGTCGTATTTCGACCACCCGCCGCTCGACGGCTGGCTGCAGGGCCTCGTCGCCGCCATCTTCGGCTGGAGCAATCTGTCGGTGCGGCTCATGACCTGGGTGACGCTGGCGGGCACGCTGGCGATCTTCTGGCTGTGGAGCGCGCGCCTTGCCCCCCACGACCGGCAGGGCTGGTTCTGGCACACGGCGGCAATCTACCTGACGATCCCCGTCGTCTTCCTGATGTCGACATTCGCCTTCCACGACCATCTGCTGATGCTCCTCGTGGTCGCATCGGCCTATTTCTTCCACGGCTTTGCCGGCGACTGGGAGGACGGGCGGCGCGCCTGGTGGCGGCTCTTTGCGGCGGCCATACTGCTCGGCCTCGCGGTGCTCACCAAGTACAACGGCATCTTCCTCGGGCTGGGCTACGCCGCCTGGGTGCTGCTGCGCCCGAAGCTGCGCGGCCTGCTGCTCACGCCGCAGCTGTGGCTCGCCGCGCTGCTGGCGATCGCCATGCAGACCCCGGTGCTCTACTGGAACCTCACCGAGGGCCTCGCGAGCTTCCGCTACCACTTCCTCGACCGCCCCACGCTCAACTGGGACGCCCCGCGGCTGTGGCAGGTGCTGAGCTTTCTAGGCACGATGGCCGTGCTGCTCTCGCCGGTGCTGCTGCTCAGCCTGTTCCGCCTGCCCGGGATGCGGAAGGCGGCGGGCGACGAGGACCGCGCTTTTGGCCTTTCGAGCACTATCTTTCTGACCTCGACGCTCTGCTGGACCGCGATCTCGGTCTACATCTACGTCTATCTGCACTGGAACATCGTGGCCTATGTGGCGCTGGCGCCACTACTGTGGCGCCTGATCGGCGGGCGCATCGTGCTCGCGCTGCACATCGCCTATGGGCTGGTGCTGGTGACCGTCGCGGTGCTCAACTACACCGTGACGCCGATCAAGCTGTTCGGTTTTGGCGACCTCGGGGCGGCATCGACACATGGCTGGGAGGACCTGGCCGAGCGGCTCGACGCCCAGCGGGAGGCACATCCCGACGCGTTCCTGGGCGCCATGCGCTACACCTTCGCGGCCCAGGTCGGGTTCATGCTGCACGAGACGGACGTCGCCGCCTTCAACCCCGTGGCGTCCCAGAACGACTATTGGTGGGACCCGGCAGTCCATACCGGCCGCGACGCGCTGATCGTCAGCGACCGCAACTACCAGGTCGCGACGCTGGCCGACCGCTTCGCCAGCCTCGAGCAATTGGAGGCCGTGGAGGTGCGCGACATGTTCGGAAAACGCATCTGGCAGTTCGAAATCTGGCTGGGGACCGACTACCGCCCCGCGTCGCGCTGACGCTTGCCCAGCCGCAAAAATCGGATATGCCTCTGGCAGGATTGAACCGGGGACGACCATGAAGCAGCTCGAAATCTTCGTCGAACGCATCATCCTGGCGTCCCGCTGGCTGCTAGTGGTGTTCTACATCGGACTGGCGATCGCCCTGATGCTCTACGCCGTGAGCTTCGGCGTGAAGCTGTGGAAGTTCGCCACCCACATCACCTCGAGCGACGAAGCCGAAGCGATCCTCGACATGCTGGGGCTGATCGATGCCGCGCTGGTCGCGAGCCTCGTGGTGATGGTGATCATCTCGGGCTACGAGAACTTCGTGAGCAAGTTCGACGAAGAGGACAAGGTCCACTGGCTGGGCGAGATCGACGCCAACTCGCTCAAGATCAAGGTGGCCTCGACGATCGTTGCCATCTCCTCGATCCACCTGCTGCAGATCTTCCTCAACGTCGACAAATACACCGGCGAGAAGCTGATGTGGTACACCATCATCCACATCGCCTTCGTCGTCTCTGCGCTGTTCCTCGCCTTCATCGACCGCGTCACTGCAATGACCAAGGCGCTCAACAAGCAGAAGCAGCAAGAGGCGCCCAAGCTGTGACGGACGCCGGCGGCCCGGTCGTCAGGCGGCCGGTTCGCCTCGCGCAGGCGGCGGTCGCGGTTCTCCTCGTCATCAAGCTGTGGATGACGGTGATGGCTCCGCCGGTCGGCGACGAGGCCTATTACTGGATGTGGGGGCAGAAGCCCGGCTGGTCCTATCTCGACCACCCGCCGCTCCATGCCTGGCTGCTCGGCCTGATGAGCGTGTTCGGCTGGAACATGTTTTCATTGCGCGCCCTCACCTGGGCGACGCTGGCGGGCACGCTGTGGATCTTCTGGCTGTGGGCCAAGCGGCTGCGACCGGATGATCCGGGCGCCTGGTGGTGGCCGGGGGCCGCGATCTACCTCGCGACGCCGCTGTTCTTCACCATGACGTGGCTCGCCTTCCACGACCACCTGCTGATCTTCCTGTGCCTCGCCTCGGCCACCGGCTTCCTGCTGTTCGCCGAGAAATGGGAGGCGGACAGCAAGGGCCTGCCCTGGCTCTACGGCGCCGCGGCGCTGCTCGGTCTCGCCGTGCTCACCAAGTACAACGCCGTGCTGCTGGGCATCGGCGTGGCGCTGTTCTTCATCGCGCATCGGCCGCTGCGCTCGGCCTGGCGCTCGCCGCATCTCTATCTCGCCGCCCTCCTCGCCGTGGCGATGCAGGCGCCGGTGATCTGGTGGAACCTGGGCGAGGGCTTCGCCTCCGTGAACTTCCACCTGTCGGAGCGCTGGGGCGGGCCGCTGAGCCGGCTGCGGCCGCTCAATGTGCTCAACTTCGCCGCACTCGCCCTGATCTTCGTGTCGCCGTTCCTGTTCCCCGCCATCTGGGGCATGGTCCGGCGGCCGCTCGGCCAGCCCTTCGCCGATCGCGCCCGCATCCTCGCCCTCAGCGTGCTCGGCGTATCGAGCCTCGCGCTCCTCGCGCTGTCGCTGTTGGCGGAAGTGTATTTCTACTGGAACATCGTTGCATTCCTGCTGCTGATGCCGCTTGTCGCGGGCTGGAAGCAGCGGCGCTGGCTGATGCTGGCGCAACTCGCCTATGGCCTCATTTTCGCCCTGTTGAGCGTCGTCAATTTCACCATCGCCCCGGTAACGAACCTGTTCGGCGGCAATGACTGGACGGTCGCCTCCACCTATGGCTGGCCGCAGGTTGCGTCGCGCGTGAGCGAGCTCGAGCGCGAGCACGACGTCGGCTTCGTCGCTGCCGCGCGCTACACCACGGCAGCGCAACTGGGCTTTGCCCTGCGCGACGCGGACGTCACCGCCATCGCCGACCGGCACGACCAATATGACTACTGGTTCGATCCCGAGGCGCATCTGGGGCAGAGCGCGCTGATCGTTTCGGACCCGCAGATCGGCGTACGCCAGATCGAGCCCTATTTCGACAGTCTCGAGCGGCTCGAGGATATTGCGTTCGAACGCTTCGGCAAGGTCATCTACCGGGCAAGAATCTATCTCGGCACCGGTTTCCGCGGCCTCCCACAGCGCTAGATTCGCCAGGTCGTCCAAGACGTTAATACCCAGCAAGGGGATTGGCAGGCGGTGGCCCGCCATCCGGAACAATTCTCATAGGCACCGCGTTCTCTGGCCATACGGTACTCAAACACAGGAGGTCCCCGTGGCTAACCCAGATCGCGATACCGTCTATTCCAATGACGGCGTGAACCGTACTGTCTACACCCGCGAGAGCAACTCGACGGGCTGGTTTGTCGGCATCATCGTGGCGCTGGCGCTGCTCGCCATCGCCTACCTGGTCTTCTCTGCGAACTCGCAGCCCTCGACCGTCGATGTCAATAACTCGCCGACCGTGACCACCCCGGCCCCGGCGGACACTCTCCTCGCTCCGGCGGACACCAACACGACGCCGATGGCGCCGGCCGATACCAACGCCACTCCGATGGCTCCGGCTGACACCACCCCGGCCCCGGCCGAAACGACCCTGGCCCCGGCTGATACCGCTCCTGCGGATACGGCCACGCCGGTAGAGTCGGCTCCGGCCCCCGCCGAGTCCGCCGTATCGGCTCCGGCTGCCCAGTAAGAGCATCCCATAGCGCCACGGTGCTCCCTCCGCGGCGTACGCAAAGACCCCGGCCCTCGCGCCGGGGTCTTTCTGTTGCGCCCTCGCTACGCGCCGACACTGCCCTTCATCCGGCGCATCACCGGGCGACGCGGCAGCGGTCGGGCGACCTCGGTGTAGCCGGCAGCGCGGAAGGCGCGCTCGGTGCCCAGATAGAGGTCCCCCGTGGCGGTCCTGGGACCAGGCACGACCGGATACGCCTCGGCGCCGTCGGCGCCGCGCGCGATGGCGAATTCGGCCGCGGCGCGCGCCAGCCTCCCCATCAAGCCCTGACGGCGGAAGCCGGGGGCAACGATGAAGCAGTTGACCGCCCACACATTGCTGTCGTCGAATGCGGCGAAGTTCTTGCTGCGGTTGAGCCGGTCGAAATTGCGGCGCGGCGCCACGCTGACCCAGGCCGCGGCTACGCCGTCGACATAGGCGATGAGGCCAGGCTCCGCGCCTGCCTTGACCAGCCGCTCGAGCGTCTCGCGGTTCCCCTCGCCCCAGCCGGCCTTGTAGTCCGCGTTGGGAAGATACCAGTAAGCGCACCAGCATTTGCGGCCGTAGCTGCAGCCGCCCATGACGAGGACGAGATCGTCCCAGCGCGCGGGCGTCACCGGCTGGATATCGAGATCGGCCATTGTGTCTCACCGCCTTGCACGAGGCCGCCCCCACTCCTAACTCCGAGCGAGCATAACCGGAGAGCGCGATGTTCAATCTCGACCAGATCCTGACAACCCTCAAGACCGACCAGAATGCACAGCGCACGGCGATGACCGGCGCGGCCGGTCTCGCGGCGGGCCTGCTGCTCGGCCGCGGCGGGTTCGGCGACCTTGCCAAGATGGGCGCCGCGGCGGCCATCGGCGGGCTCGCCTACAAGGCCTGGCAGAACCATCAGGCGCAGCAGGGCAACACCGCGCCGGTCGAGCGCGACCGCTTCGTGCCGCCGCCGCAGGCCGGCTACCAGCACGAGGAACTGAGCAAGACGCTGGTCCGTGCCATGATTGCCGCCACCAAGGCCGACGGCCAGATCGATGCCGCCGAGAAGAACGAGATCTTCAAGAAGCTCGAGACGATGCCGCTGGGCGCCGAGGAAAAGGCCTTCGTGTTCGACGAGTTGTCGAGCCCGCTCGACATCAACGCTGTTGTCGCCCGCGCCGACAGCGCCGAGCACGGGGCCGAAATCTACGCCGCGTCGCTGGTCGCCATCACCGCCGACACGCCGGCCGAGCGCGCCTATCTCGACGCGCTGGCGCACAAGCTGCGCCTCGACCCCGGCCTGGTGGCTGAAATCCACAAGGCCGCGGGCGCGCAATCGCCCTCGCAGGGCTCCGGCAACGCCGCCGACTACATGCCCACGAGCGGGGTCTGAGGTTACACGGCTGTTCTCTCTTGCGGACGGATGTAGGTATCCTATCTAGGGGTCAGTAACTAATAGGAACTGACCCATGGAAATCGGTCTCTACTCGTTCGCCGAGAACACCCCCGACCTGCTCAATGGCGGCCGCCTGCAGACGCCGGCAGAACGCCTCAAGGATCTGCTCGAGGAGATCGAGCTCGCCGACCAGGTGGGGCTCGATTTCTATGGGCTGGGCGAACATCATCGCCCCGACTTCGTCGCCTCGGCACCGGTGACGATCCTTGCAGCGGCGGCAGCGCGGACCAAGACCATCCGCCTGTCGACCGCGGTCACCGTGCTGAGCTCCGACGATCCGATCCGCGTCTGGCAGCAATTCGCCACGCTCGACCTGCTCTCCGGCGGGCGTGCCGAGATCATGGCCGGACGCGGGTCATTCATCGAGAGCTTCCCGCTCTTCGGCTACGACCTCAACGACTACGACGCACTGTTCGAGGAAAAGCTGCAGGAGCTGATCGAGATCCGGAAGGGCGGCAAGGTCAACTGGCCGGGCTCCGACCACACCAAGGCGATCCCGGGCATCGAGATCTACCCCAAGCCGATCCAGGACCCGCTGCCGCTGTGGGTGGCGGTGGGCGGGACGCCGAACTCGGTGGCGCGGGCCGCCTATTTCGGCCTGCCGCTGATGATCGCCATCATCGGCGGACGGCCGCAGCAGTTCCAGCCCTTCGTGCAGCTCTACCGCGACACCGCGCGCAAGATGAACCACGATCTGAGCAAGCTGCCGGTCGGCATTTCCTCGCACGGCTTCGTCGCCGACACCTCGCAGGACGCGCTCGACACCGCCTTCCCCGCTCACCAGCTCACCATGAGCCGGATCGGCAAGGAACGCGGCTGGCCGCCCACCACGCGCGAGCAGTTCGAGGCGGGCACCACGGCCAACGGCGCCTATTTCGTCGGCTCGCCGCAGCAGGTGATCGACAAGATCCTGATGCAGCACGAGTGGTTCGGCCACGAGCGCTTCGGCCTGCAGCTCAGCGTGGGCACCCTGCCCCACGACAAGGTGATGAAGGCGATCGAACTGATCGGCACGGTGATCAAGCCGGCGGTCAACAAGGCGCTCAGCCTCAAGGCGGCGTGAACCGCTTCTGAACGCGATCCTCAGGGCTGCGCCATCTGGCGCGGCCTATTTCTCGCCTCGTCGCGCGCGGTCGCAAAGCTGCCTCGATGACGACTTGGTGAAGCCACCCACGGCAGGCAGAACCAAATCCTAACGATCTGCGTTAACAATGAACGCGTGCGAGGCGAAGCATGTTCAACTCTGCCACAGACACCAGCGACCACCGGCGCCGCCGCTTCGGAATGACCGAGGTGCTGCTGATCGCCGGCATTCTGGCATTCAGCGCCTTCACCCTCGTCAATGACGGCCGCCAGACGCTGGGCACGCTGCTGTCCGGCTTCGAGGACGCGATCGGCGGCTAGCTATTTGGCGCCCGACCGCTTGAGCGACTTGATGGCAAGCGGCGGCATACGGGACTTTTCGGCGATCGCCTTGTCCTGAGCCTCGATTTCCGCCCGCGCCGGCTCGTCGCCATCCAGACCGCCAAGCAGCTCGGCCGGCACCTTGCGGTTGGACCGCTGGCTGCCATCCTCGTAAACGACATCGAACAGCACGAATTCGCTCCGTGCGGTGGGCTTCTTGGCCATGATGGAAACTCCGTGTGCCGGGGACTTACTCCGGGACCGGACTCAAAGCCAGTTGGATTTCTCGTCCGCACGCCTGTCGCGTACCGGCTGGCGCAGGATCGTCCTGAGCCTGTCGGGGGCAGTCCGCCGCGGATCGCCGAGATAGATTTCGTGGTGCATGCCGTTCTCGATCAGCCCCTGTTCGGGCAGGAACGCCGCATGCAAGCGGCGGATGGTCGGCGCTTCGTCGTCGTAGGAGCCCACATGCAGCGTCTGCACGCTCCGCCCTTCCTCGAAGGCCGCGAACCGGAGCGTATCGGGAATATCACCCTCCTTGGCGCGGAACGTCTCGACGGCCTCTGCCACGGCCGCCGCAGTGATCCAGTCAGGCAGCATAAGCATCATGGTCCAGCGCCAGCGATCCTTTCGGCGCGCGATGAAGTCGGCCATGTCGTCGGCCCACCACAGGCCCTGCAGCGGCGGGACGACATAATCGCGATCGCGGGCCTTCGACATGAATTTGAGCTTGTAGCTGACGGCATAGAGAGCGCCGACGGCCGCCTGGTAGACGCTCGAGCTGTTGGGATCGCCCTGGCCGTCCACCATGAGGAAATTGAGGCGCGGCACGTCGATGACGACGAACGCGCCCTTGGGCGCCTTCCAGTAGTCGCCGCGCGTCTTCTTGAGGTCGACCTTGATCATGCACACCCCTTCCCGCCTCGATAGCGCGGACGGAGGCGGGCCGCTTGATCGACGTTGCGCGGGCGCGCCTAGTTGGTCTTGGGCCAGCTCTGCTTGAACAGGCCCACGCCCTGCTCGTCGATGATCTGGCGGCCCTTGCTGACCGCCAGCGCCACGGCGTCGTCGCGCGAGCTCATGCGGTCGGCCCGCACGAAATCGTAGGTCTTGAGCTCGCCATCGATTTCCTTCTCGATCCGCCCGGCGAGCTGGAACTCGCTTCCGACGGACATCGGCGTGGCGCGGATGGTGAAGCCATTATACTCCTCGCCGGGTGCGGGTGCCTCTTGCCTGGGCTCGCCGCCGCCGCCACCGAACAGATTCTTCCAGAAGGACATCGCGTTTCTCCGATAACTTCCCAAAGCATAGGGAACGTCGGGAAGCGCCTCAAGCCGCCTTCTTCTCGTCCTTCTTCTCGTCCTTCTTCTCGTCGTCATCGTCCTCGACGTGGAAGCTGTGCAGCACGCGGTGGAAGACCGGGGCGAGAATGAGGCTGGCGACAACCACGACGGTGAGGCCCGAGTAGAGCGCGTAGGTGCCCTCGAAAATGCGGCCCGCATCGGTGCTGGCCTCCTCGAACGGGCCCATGCCCGACAGGATCATCGAGGCATAGTCAAAGGCCTCGACCCACCCCTTGCCCTCGAACACAACGAAGCCGACCATGCCGATCAGCAGCGACGGGACAAGGATGGCAAGCGCGGCACCCAAGTTGATGCCCAGCCGGCGCAGGAACAGCCGCCGCGGCACGACCGGCTGTGCCTTGTGCTCGAAGCGGAGGAAGGAATCCATGCCGACCATCCCGCGCGGCGCCCGCGCGACTCATTTGCGTCCACGACTCTAGCAGCCGGGCCAGCGCGACGCTCCGGCCATCGGCGACGTTCCCCCCGCTTACGGGCTCTGGCGCAGGGCGAACGTCCAGGCATCGAGCGCGGGCACGAGCTTGCTCAGATAGCGCGAGAGCAGCGGGGAACAGCCCGACGCCCGCGCCGCGAATGCGCCGGTCAGCTGCTCCATCATGTCGAGATAGGAACCGGCGGCCACGTCCTGCCGCGCAGCGGCAAGGAGCCCCAGGAACTCGTCATTGACCTGGTGGCACAGATTCTCCTGCCAGATGTTGCGGACGTAGTCGCCCTCCTTGAGATGGTCGATCATGGGCGCGCCGGCAGCGAGGCCGTCGCCCTTGATGTCGATCAGCGTCTTAAGGATGAACCCGCCCCAGATGTCGCCATAGCGGTCGATGACGCCATCGGGGACGACACGCACATGCATCGGCAATTGGTAGGTCGCCGGCAGCACCTCGCGGCGGAAATGCATGTTCATCGAGCACACCGAGATGAGCTTGCCCGGCGCGACGAGGACCGAGGGATGCTGCAGCCTCGCGTCGGGGAAGCGGTACTGGGCCCCGGTCACCTTGTCGACCGCGTTGATGTCGTAGATGCCGGTCCACAGTCCGAGCGAGAACACGACGTCCCGGCTGATCGCCGGGCCCGGCGTGGCCGCCGCATAGTCGCCGCGTGCGGAATAGGGAAAGCCGCGGGGAAACAGGCCGCCGGCGCCGCCCTCATAGATGTCGAGGATGTTGAGGTGCTCGCCGCTGGTGGTGAGTTCCGGTCGCGGCGCGCGCGAGAGCGCCCGCTCGACATCGGCGGCGAAGGTCCCGTCGATGACGCGGCAATCGTCGTCGAGCGCGATGATGATCTCATCCGGATCGGACTGGTGCCAGGCGCAGTAGAAGCCGAAGGAGCGGCAGGCGCCATTGCGGCGCGGAAAATGCGCATCGAGATCGCCCAGCATCCGCCGCCGGTCCTGCCAGTTGTAGACGGTGAACTGCGGGTGATCGATGCCGATCGAACCCTCGCTGTCATCGACGATGATGAAGCGGGCACCGGAGTCGATGAGCGGCGACAGGTAGGCCAGCTCGATGTGCCGGTTGGACGGAATGATGACGATCACGGCGTGGGGCCCCTCAACTGCCTGCTTCGTTCGATGCTCAATGCGGTCATCCGTTCGAGGACGGCGGACCAGTAGGGCGAAGCCGGGTCGGCCCTCCAGTCGAGCTTCTGCAGCACCCAGTCTGCCTGCTCGAGTTCCGCGAGAGCCCGTGCCGGGCCGTCGCCCGCGCCGCCCAGATCCTGGAGCCGGTGCGGCGGCCCGGCATCGAGCCGCGGCGCGTGCTCCCACAGCGCGCGGAGGCGGCGATCGGACAGGACCACGTCGTTGAAGATGTAGTGGAAGATGAAATACGGATACGCCCTGACCACGGCCTGCAGCGCCGGGTTGAGCCACCAGCGCGTCGAGCGCACGCTGGTGTTGAGAATGCGGCCCAGGCGCTCGACCATCGCCCGCCCCGATGCGGTTTCCTGATTGGTGAAGCGGTGCCGGTTGAAGAAACCGATGAAGGCCTCATAGAGGGCGACCGCGAGGTCGTTGCCGCTGTCGGCGGCCATGAACCAGTTGCTCGCGAGCCGGTCGCGCCCCGGATTGCGGAAGGCGGTGAACCCGGCGCTGTGGGCAGCCGGCAGCCACGCGTCGAGCGGCCTCAGGCAGAACACCGTCGCATCGACCCACACGCCGCCATACCGCTTGAGCAGCGCCAGCCGCGCGACGACGGCCTGCTTCTGCACAGTGATATCACGGCGGCTGATATCGATGATGTCCTCGAGATCGACCCAGTCGCCCAGCGTCGCGCGATCGAGGGCGACCACCCGCCACGTCGGATTGAGGACGCGCCATGACTCGATACATGCCCTGACCAGCGGCGGCGCCGTATCGACGCCCTGCATCCAGAGCGTCCAGATGGTTCGGTTGTCGCTGTCCACACGGGGCCGCTGGCTGGAGAGATCTCGCCCTGACGCTCAGGCATCCTCAGTTGTCGAGGAAGCTCCTCAGCTTGCGGCTACGGCTGGGGTGCTTGAGCTTGCGCAGCGCTTTGGCCTCGATCTGGCGGATGCGTTCGCGGGTCACCGAGAACTGCTGGCCGACTTCCTCGAGCGTGTGGTCGGTATTCATGCCGATGCCGAAGCGCATGCGCAGCACGCGTTCCTCGCGCGGCGTCAACGACGCCAGCACGCGGGTCGTGGTTTCGCGCAGGTTCGACTGGATCGCGGCATCGATGGGCTGCACCGCGTTCACGTCCGGGATGAAATCGCCGAGGTTCGAATCCTCCTCGTCGCCGATCGGCGTTTCGAGCGAGATGGGCTCCTTGGCGATCTTGAGGACCTTGCGGACCTTGTCGAGCGGCATCTGGAGCTTTTCGCTGAGCTCCTCCGGTGTCGGCTCGCGCCCGATCTCATGCAGCATCTGGCGCGACGTGCGCACGATCTTGTTGATCGTCTCGATCATGTGCACCGGGATGCGGATGGTGCGCGCCTGGTCGGCGATCGAGCGGGTGATGGCCTGCCTGATCCACCAGGTGGCGTAGGTCGAGAACTTGTAGCCGCGGCGATACTCGAACTTATCGACAGCCTTCATCAGGCCGATATTGCCTTCCTGGATGAGGTCCAGGAACTGCAGGCCGCGATTGGTGTATTTCTTGGCGATCGAGATCACGAGGCGGAGGTTGGCCTCGACCATCTCCTTTTTGGCGATGGCCGCTTCGCGCTCGCCCTTCTGCACCTTGTGGACGATGCGGCGATACTCGGTGACATCGAGTCCGGCTTCCGTCGCGAGCGTGTGAATCTCGCCGCGGATTTCCTTGATCGTATCGGCTTCGCGCTTGGTGAACTCACCCCAGGCCTTGGAGCGCGGCGCAACGTCATGCGCCCAGTTCTCTTCGAGCTCGTGCGTGAAATAGGCGTCCAGAAAATCTTCGCGCTTGATGCCGTAGCTTTCGCCGAGCCGCAGCAGGCGACCCTCGAGCCGCACCAGGCGCTTGTTGATGTCGTAGAGCTGCTCGACGAGGCTCTCGATACGCGAGGCGTTGAGCGACAGCGACTTCACGTCGGTGATCACCGAGGAGCGGAAGGTGTCGACCTTCTTGGTCTCGGCGCCGGTGACCGGCTTGCTGCGATCGGCGGCGTGCTTGTCCTGCAGCTTGCGCATCTTGCCGTACGCGTCGGCGATGCGGTCGAAGGTCTCGACCACCTGCGGCTTCAGCTCGGCTTCCATCGCGCTCAGCGACAGCGAGTTCTCGAAATCGTCGTCGTCGTCCTCGACCGGGTCCTGCGGCGCCTGCGGCTCCTCGGGCACGTAGTCGTCGTCCTCGTCGCCGGACGCGGCACGGCGCGGCGCGGCGGCCGGCTTCTCCGTCTTGACCTGCTGGGCGGCGACGGCGGGCTTGTACTCCTCGGCGGGCATCACCGGCGCGGCTTGCTTGGCATCGGGGCCGGCATAGGTCGCTTCGAGGTCGATGATGTCGCGCAGCAGAATTTCGGCGGCGGCGAGCTGGTCGCGCCAGATGATGATGGCCTGGAAGGTCAGCGGGCTTTCGCACAGGCCTTCGATCATCGTCTCGCGGCCGGCTTCGATGCGCTTGGCGATGGCGATTTCGCCCTCGCGGCTGAGCAGCTCCACCGACCCCATCTCGCGCAGATACATGCGGACGGGATCGTCGGTGCGGTCGGAGCCTTCGCGCGCATTGGACTTACTGGCGACGGCCGTGCCGGTGCGCTCGGCGAGCTCGGTCGACTCCTCTTCGGGCGTCTCGGCCTCGGCCTCTTCGACCTCGTCCTCGTCGACGACGTTGATGCCCATGTCGGAGAACATCGCCATGATGTCTTCGATCTGGTCGGGCGAGACTTCCTCGGACGGCAGGACCGCGTTCACCTCTTCATAGGTGACGTAGCCGCGCTTCTTGGCCGTCTTGATCAGCTTCTTGACGGCGGCATCGCTCAGATCGAGCAGCGGACTGTCGGGAGTTTCTGCACCCTCGGGCTTGTCGCCCGGGGCCGCAGCCTTGTCGTCCTTGCCGTTCTTGGCCGGCGCCTTGGCAGCGGCTTTGGGAGAGGGGACGGGCGCAGCCTTCGGCTCGGAAATGGTCTCGGTCTTCACTGGTTTTACGTCTGTCTTTACTGATGCGGCTTTCGCCGGAGTTTGCTTCGCCGGGGCTTTTGCCTGGCTCTTGGGAGGAGCAACGGCCTTGGCCGGTGCCTTTGCGTCTTCCGCCGGCTTAGGCGCCGCCTTGGGCTTCGCCTCAACCTTGGCTTTGATCTCTGCCTTCTTAGGCTCCGGCCTAGCCTTTGGTTCCACCTTCGCCTTCACGACCGGCTTTGCCGTTGCTGCCGGCTTCGCCTTCGATTCGGGCTTCGCCTTGGCCGCCGGCTTTACTTTGACTGCCGGCTTGGGCGCCGCCTTGGGCCGCGCCGCTGCTTTCACCTCTCCCTTTTTGGCCACCCCCTTGGCGTTGGCCTTCTTGACCGGTTTGGCCGGAGTCCTGACTGCCGCCTTGGGAGCGCTCTTGGCGGCTGCGGGTTTCTTTTTTGTTTCTGCCTTTGCGGCGGACTTCTTGGGTGCCGCCTTGGCTGCTGCCTTCGCAGCCTTGGCAGGTGCCTTCACGGGTGCCTTCGTAGCCATCTGGCTTTTGCTCCGTGACCCTCTCGGGGTCCGTTCGGTTCAAATGGTGGCAGTGAGACGTGCAACAAGGGCCTGCGGCAGCCCGCAGATGATTCGTTTCCGGAGCCGCTTATGCAACTGATTCGCCCATAAGCAAAATCGCGCACCGGGAACCTGCTAGAAGCCCCGCGGCGCACGTCCGGATAGCGAACCAAATCCCTCGATCAATGCCTCAGTGCCATCGACGGTCGTGATCTGATTCTTGATGTCCTGCAGCACCTTGAAGGAGTCCTCGGTCCAATCGACGTCGAGGGCGTTTTCCGCTGCTTTCAGGGCCTTATTTAGCTCAACGGACTTGTAATGCAAGGCCAGCGCATGGGTGAGGCCGATTTCGGCATCCTGGGCGGCGATTTCGGGCCCGACCTGCCAGATCCCCTGCCCGCGCAGCATCGCCTCCATCTTCTCGATGGCCGGGCCGAACCCCTTCGCGCCAAGTGATATCCTCAAATCCTCGCCCGAAATATCGTGATCCGCCATCACGCTGTCGAGCAGGGACGCGAACAGATTGCGGGCCGCGGGCGAGCCGAACTCGACATGCGCCAGCCCCTCCAGCCGGGTTTCGGCCAGCGCCGGATGATTGATGAGCCCGGTGAGGATCACCGCCTCGCGTGGGCTCGGATCGGCGGCGAGCCCCGGCTTCATCAGGCGGGAATTGCGCAGGGTGTCGGAGACGACCAGCCGGGGCGTGCCGCGCGGCTGGCCCCAGGACTGGCCGTAGCCGGGACGGCCACCGCCGCGGCGGTCATTGCGCGGCCCGTCCCAGCGCGGCTGCCGCACGGGCTGGAAGAAGGCGGCGAGCTTTTCGTCGAACGCCTGCATGTAGTGCCGGCGCACCGACTGGTCGCCGATGGAATTGGCCCGCTCGCGCAGGCGCGCCTCGAGCGCGGCGCGGGCCTCGGGCGTCTCGGGCACGATGCCGCCGGTTTCATTGCTCCACACCACGTCCGAGAGCGATCGCGCCCGGTCGAGCACGTCGGCGAAGGCGTTGCGGCCCTGGGCCTTGATCAGGTCGTCGGGGTCAACACCCTCGGGCAGCGTCGCGATGCGGACGGTCTTGCCCGGCGCCAGCAGCGGCAGCACGATGCCGGTGGCACGCTCGGCGGCGCGGATGCCGGCGGCGTCGCCGTCGAAGCACAGGATCGGCGCATCGGTCATCCGCCACAGGAGCTGGAGATGGTCCTCGGTGAGCGCCGTACCCATCGGCGCGACGCTCCCCTCGAAGCCGGCCATCACCGAGGCGATGACATCGAGATAGCCCTCGACCACCACCACGGGCTTGCCGTCGCGCGCCGCCTTGCGTGCATCCATGCCGTTGTAGAGGACGAGCCGCTTCTGGAAGAGCACCGTTTCGGGAGAGTTGAGATATTTGGCCGGGACGTCGGGCGAGAGCGCCCGGCCGCCGAAGGCGACGATCCGACCGCGAAAATCGGTGATCGGGAACATCACGCGGTTGCGGAACCTGTCGTAAGTCAGCGGATCGTCTTCGCGCGAGGCGACGAGCCCGGTGTCGGCCATTTCCTGCGCGGTGACGCCATTGCTGGCGAGGTGCTCCTTAAGACCGTTGCGGCTGTCGGGGGCAAAGCCGACGCGGAAGCGCGACTGCGCCTGCGCGCTGACGCCGCGTTCGAACAGATAGCCGCGAGCCCGCGCGCCGATATTGTGTGCCAGCGCCGCCTCGAAATAGCGCGCCGCCATTTCCATGACGTCGAACAGCGATTTGCGCGCTTCCTGCCGCGCCTCATCGCGCTCGTCGCGGGCCGGCATCGGCACGCCGGCCATCCCGGCGAGCTTCTCGACCGCCTCGGGGAAGCTCATCCCGGCCTTCTCGGTGAGGAACCGGAAGTGGTCGCCGGTTACCCCGCAGCCGAAGCAGTGGTAGATGCCCTTGCGGTCGTCTGCGTGAAACGAAGGGGTCTTTTCGCCATGGAACGGGCAGCAGGCCCACATGTCGCCGCGGCCCGGCTGGCTCTTGCGCTTGTCCCAGATGACGTGCTCGCCCACCACCTGCGAAATCGGCAGGCGCTGCCGGATCTCGTCGAGGAAGGCATCGGAAAAGCGCATCGGCAGATAAGTAGACGTTGATCGCCCGTTGCGCCACCACCCCGACGCGGCGGGCGTCGGCGACCTTCTCCTAAGCCGCCGCCGAGTGCCCGCGCAGCCGCCACGCAATGTAGAGCTGGAACAGCCCGTAGAGCGCCATCAGGGCCCCGACGATCCCCACCAGAACCAGCGCGCTCGCCAGCGGCATCGCCAGCAGCAATACGCCGAACAGCAGATACGCGCAGGCGCTCAGCACTTCGGGCCAGAACGTCCCCTCCCGCAGCATGCTGCGGCTGACGATCGTCACATAGAGTGCCACGACGCCGATCACCACAAGGATGATCCCGATGATGATGATCAGCGTCGAGAGCCCGACCGCGCCCACGATGAACGGGAAGGCGACCACCAGGATGCCCGCCACGATCGCCAGGTCGTGCCGCGTGATGGCGACGCCCAGCCTTGGACTCCTCCGCCCGCCGAACAGCAGTCCCCAGATGCCGAGCACGCCGTCGGCGACCACGATCAGCCCACCCAGCCACACCAGGGTGGCGAGCGCCGGGCCGGGCCAAAGGAGGGCGAAACCGCCGCCCAGGAGCATCAGGAGACCGCGCAGCCCCGTCAGGATGCTCGGCCAGCCCAGTCCGGTGTTGTCTGTCATGCGATCCTCCCGCGGCCCGGTTCAGGCGGCCGCCTTTTCCTCGGGTCCCTTCCACATCCGCCAGGCGAGCGTACCGAGCGCGATCGAGAACAGGATCATCAGCACACCGCCCATGATGGTGAGCAGCACCGCGCCGAACAGCGGGGCAAACAGCAGCGCCACGCCGAACAGGACGTAGAGGACGCCCGAGACGAGGACCGGCCAGATCTTGGAGTAGAGCGCCCGCTCCCGCAGCACGATGACGATTTCCATGACGCCGACAAGGATCGCCTGGAAGGCGAGCAGATAGACCACGAACCAGATGGTGATCAGCGCGCCCAGGAATGGCTGGATGAGGATCAGCACGCCGGTGATGATGGCGAGCACGTTGCGGATGACGTCGAACCAGTAATTGCCGGTCTTCTGGCCGCCGAAGGTCAGCGCCCAGAGACCGAGCACGCCGTCGACGATCAGAAGGATCGCGCCGGCCCAGATGAGGACGAGCAGCGCCTGCGCCGGCCAGATCACGGCATAAAGCCCCGCCAGCAGCATCAACAGGGCGCGCAGCCCCATCACCAGACCCATCCGCTTCCTGATATCCGCAACCGCCATTCCCGCCTCCATGAGCTTTGCGATGTCCGTGACTATGACTCCGATTGCGCGGCCCGCCTAGGGCTTGCCCCGCCTTCTGCCAAGTGCTCAAAGAGCCGGCCCTCCGGACAGTCCTTTCATGCCTATCGCTGTTTTCGCCCTTTCCCTGGCCGCCTTCTGCATCGGCACGACCGAGTTCATCATCTCGGGCATCCTGCTGGGTGTCTCGACGGACCTGTCCGTGACCATCCCGGTCGCGGGCCTGCTCGTCACCGGCTACGCGGCGGGCGTCGCGGTGGGCGGGCCGGTGCTGGCGCTGCTGATGACGCGGATTCCGCTCAAGCCCGCCATCCTGTCGGTGATCGCCATCTTCGCCGTCGGGCAGGTGTTCTGCGCCCTCGCCCCGACCTATGAGCTGCTGCTCGCGGCGCGCCTGATCTCGGCCTGCGGGCACGGCGTATTCTTCGGCGTCGCCAGCGTCGCGGTTTCCCATCTCGTGTCAGAGGACAAGCGCGGGGCCGCCCTGTCGCTGATGGTGGGCGGCATCACCGTGGCCAACATCCTCGGCCTTCCGCTCGGCACCGTGATCGGCAATGCGTTCGGATGGCGCGCGACCTTCGTCGTGATCGCCGTCACGGCGGCGCTGGCCGTGCTCGCTGTGCTGTTCACCCTGCCCAGCCAAATTAAGGGCGAGGAGGAAGCCGACGCGCCGCTCGGCAGGCAGGCCCGGCAGTTGCTGCACCAGGAGGTCTGGCTCTCCTTCGTCACGATCGCGATCATCATGGTGGGCCAGCTCGCCTTCGGCACGTTCCAGGTGGCGATCCTCACCGAAGTCACGGGGCTCGATCCGATCACCACGGTCCCGCTCTTCCTGCTGCTGGGCGGCGCCGGGGCCGTGACCGGCATCTGGCTGGGCGGCAAGGGCGCCGACTGGAACGGCCCTACAACGATCATGATCGTCATCATCGGGCAGATCGTCTGCTTCACCGCGCTGCTGTTTGCCGTGCACAATGCCGTCGCGGTCGCCTTCATGCTGTTCCTGTCGTCGGCCTTCGGCTTTGGCTTTTCGACACCCATCCAGGTGCGGGTGCTCAAGGGCGCCGAGGAGGCGCCGCGGCTCGCCGCCACGCTGGTCTCGACCGCCTATAATGTCGGTATCGCTGTGGGCGCCGCCGTGGGCGCTGCACTCCTCACCGCCGGTGTCAGCTACGCTCTGCTGCCGGCCACCGGCATCGTGTGCAGCGGCATCGCTCTGGTGACGGCGCTGATCTCGCTTTCCCTCTCGCGGAGGGCCGCTGCCTGATGTCGCCCGCATTGCTCGCGCTGTTCGCCGCCGCCTTCGCCATCGGTACGTCGGAGTTCGTCATCGCGGGCATCTTGCCCGCGGTGTCGACGGATCTGGGCATCTCGATCCCGACCGCGGGACTCCTCGTCAGCCTCTACGCGCTGGGCGTCGCCGTCGGCGGTCCCCTGCTCGCGACCTTCGCCGGACGCTATTCGCGCAAGCTGCTGCTGCTCAGCTATGTCGCGATCTTCACCATCGGCTACGTGTTCTGCGCGCTGGCGCCGAACTACACCTCGCTGCTGGTTGCCCGCGTCATCATCGCGCTGATCCATGGGGCGTATTTCGGCACTGCCATGGTGGTCTCGACCACCGTCGTTGACGAAAGCCGGCGCGGCTTCGCGGTGGCGCTGATCCTGTCCGGCCTTACGGTGGCCAACATCGTGGGCGTGCCGCTCGGCACCGCGATCGGCACGGCGTTCGGCTGGCGCATGACGTTCTGGGCCGTCGCGGCGCTCGGCGTCGTCTCGTTCACGCTGATCGCCCTGCTGGTGCCGCGCGACAGCGCCCACCAGGGCCAGAGCGGCAGCCTCCTCGCCGAGATCCGGGTGCTCGCGCGCGAGCCGGTCTACACCTCGCTGGCGGTGATCGTGCTCCAGACCATCGGCCAGTTCGCGCTCTTTACCTATATCTCGCCGCTACTGACCGACGTCTCGGGCATTCCGCTCGACGTGGTGCCGTGGCTGCTGCTGATCTTCGGCATCGGCTCGACCATCGGCGTGCTGGTAGGCGGACGGCTCGCCGACTGGCGGCTGATGGCGTCGCTGACCGGCATCCTCGCCGCGCAGGTGGTGATCTACGCGCTGATGGGCGTGTTCGTCGCCGCGCCCTGGGCGATGGCGGTGCTGGTCCTGATCTGGGGCTCGACCGTGTTCGCCTTCGGCTCGCCGGTGCAGACCCGCATCCTCAGCAACACGCAGGACGCGCCGTTGCTTGCAGCGAGCCTCATCCCCTCGGCGTTCAATATCTCGATCGCCGCCGGCGCGTGGCTGGGCGGACTGATGATCGACCAGGGCTACGGCTACCACACCCTGCCCTGGATCGGCGTGGTGGGCGCGGTCCTCTCGGTCGCCATCGCCTATGTGTCGTGGATGCGCGAGCGCAGGTCCTAGGTCGGCAGGCCGGGATCGCCCTCCGCCAGTGCGGCAAGAGCCTGGTCCAGATGGCCGGTGGTCCGACAGCCGACGAGGACCGAACTCACCTGCGGCTGGTGAAACGCCCATGCCAGCGCCAGCATCGCAGGCGGCTTCCCTGCCTGCTCGGCGGCGTTCATCAGTCGATCGAGACGCTCCCAGGCACGATCGTTGAAGTAGATGTCCTTGTGTCCCGGAATGATCTCGAAGCGCACATCGGACGCGACCGCCCCCCGATACTTTCCGGTGAGGAACCCCGCCGCCAAGGGGCTGTAGGTGACGATGTTCACCTTGAAGTCCCGGCACATCCGCATCAACGCATCGTCCACATGACTCACGGCATAGTTGTGGTTGTTCTGAACGAACGACACCGGCGTGAGACCGCGATCGGCCTGCTTCCGCAGCAGCGTGCCCAGTTGCTCCGCATTGAAATTGCTCACGCCGAGCGCGCGAACCTTGCCGGCGAAAACAAGATCGCTCAGTGCGCGGAGGACAACATCATCCTCGATCGAGGGATGCCAGGAATGGGCGAACAGGACGTCGATCCGGTCCATGCGCAGTCGCGCCAGGCTCTGCTCCACGGCCGCCGAAAGAGTGCTGGCGTCATAGGGAGGAAGGAGCTTGGTTGCGACCGCGATGTGAGCGGCTGCCCCTCCTCTCTCGGCAAACCACTGCCCGACAATTTCTTCAGAGGCGCCACCGCCATAGGCCGAGGCGGTATCGAAAAATGTGATCTCCCGCTCGAGCGCATAGTCCATGATCGAGAAGGAAGCGGCACGGTCAATCTCCCGCCCAAACGTCACGCAGCCCAGGCCGGCCTGGCTGATGTGCTTGCCGAGGGATGGCACAAAGGTTCTGTTCATGGCTCGCCAACCGCCCGTGTTCTGGCTGATCAGCCGAGCGCCGCCTTGACCTTGCCGCTCGCCTTGCCGAAGTCGATACGGCCCGGATAGTCGGCCTTGAGCGAGGCGATGACCTTGCCCATGTCCTTGGCGCCCGCCGCGCCGGTCTTGGCGATGGCGGCCTTGATCGCCTCCTCGATTTCCGCCTCGGTCAGCCCCTTGGGCAGGAACTCGTTGAGGATGTCGATCTCTTCCTTCTCGACCCTGGCGAGGTCGGCGCGGCCCGCCTGGGTGTAGATCGCCAGGCTCTCCTCGCGCTGCTTGACCATTTTCTGGAGCAGCACGAGGATATCCTCGCTCGCGAGCGGGCCCTTGCCCTCGCCGCGATTGGCGATGTCCTTGTCCTTGATGGCGGCATTGACGGCCCGCAGCGTCGCGGTCCGCCGCTGGTCGCGGGCCTTGAGCGCCGTCTTGTAGGCCTCGTCGATCGCCTCGCGCATGGCTGATGTCCCTTCAAATCCAGTGATTTGGCACCATATAGCCAGTATTGTCGGCCGGCGCCACTTGCGCTGCCCGGCGCGGGCTTCTAAGGGAAGCCCTCAACCCGCACCACGAACGCCCTGGAGACCCGCCATGTCCGGCTGGCAGCCCACGCCTGCGACCGCCCTGCTGATCCTCGCCGACGGCACTCGCCTCGAAGGGCGCGGCATTGGCGCGGTGGGCCACGCGGCCGGCGAAGTGTGCTTCAACACGGCGATGACGGGCTACCAGGAAATCCTGACCGACCCGTCCTATGCCGGCCAGATCGTCACCTTCACCTTCCCTCATATCGGCAATGTGGGCACCAATGACGAGGACATCGAGACGGTCAACATGGCCGCGCTGTCGGGCGTGCGTGGCGTCGTGATCAAGGCCGACATCACCAATCCCGCCAACTACCGCGCGGCGGAGCGGCTCGATGCCTGGCTCAAGAAGCGCAACATCGTGGGCATCGCCGGCATCGATACGCGCGCGCTGACCGCGCGCATCCGCGAGCACGGCATGCCCAATGGCGTGGTGGCGCACGCGCCCGACGGCCATTTCGACGAAGCCTCGATAACCGCCGAGCTCCGCAACTTCCCCGGGCTCGAAGGCCTCGACCTCGCCAAGGAAGTGACGACCGCGCAGACCTACAAATGGGACCAGACCCCGTGGGTGTGGAACAAGGGCTACGGCACGCAGGACAATCCGCAGTTCCACATCGTGGCGGTCGATTTCGGCGCCAAGCGCAACATCCTGCGCCAGCTTGCCGAGGAAGGCGCGCGCGTCACGGTGGTGCCGGCGACGGCGACGGCCAAGGACATCCTCGCGCACAATCCCGACGGCATCTTCCTCAGCAACGGCCCGGGCGACCCGGCCGCGACGGGCAAATATGCGGTGCCCACCATCAAGGCGCTGATGGAAACCGGCAAGCCGATGTTCGGCATCTGCCTCGGCCACCAATTGCTCGGCCTCGCGCTGGGCGGCACGACCGGCAAGATGCACCAGGGCCATCACGGCGCCAACCACCCGGTCAAGGATCTGACAACGGGCAAGGTCGAGATCACCTCGATGAATCATGGCTTCGCGGTGGATGCCGCCAGCCTGCCCGCGGGCGTGACGCAGACCCATGTGTCGCTGTTCGACGGCTCGAACGCTGGCCTCGCGGTCGACGGCAAGCCGATCTTTTCGGTGCAGTATCACCCCGAGGCGTCGCCCGGTCCGCATGACAGCCACTACCTGTTCACCCGCTTCGTGAACCAGATCCGCAGCCAGAAGGGCATCGCGCCCAAGCCCGAACACGCCACCCCCGCGCCATAAGGGAAAGGCCGCCCATACGGGCGACCTTCCATGGGTGCCGGACGCTTACTGCGCGGCCGAGGACGATTCGCTGGACACCGAGCTCGGTACCTCCGACGCGTCGGTGGCGCCGGTGAGGGTCTCGAGCGCGGTGTACTCGGCCTCGTCCAGATTGCCGTCGGCGTTCGCATCGGCCTGGTTGAAGATGTCCTGCGTCAAGGTCGGAAACACTCCGAATGCCTCATCCCAGGAGACGACGCCGTCCTTGTTGGCATCGGCGTTGTCAAAGGAGCTGACCGTGTCCTGCGCGATGGCAGCCGCACCAAAAGTCGCGGCGGTAAGCGCCGCGGCGGCGACGAGAGCAAGCTTGTTCATGTGATTTCCCTTCAAACTAGGGTGGTCAATACGCACCTCGCGTAAGGCACGTGACGCTGCAAGCGCGTCGCCCCGACAACCACTCCCGCCGAGGTTGGTTGCGGTAATGAACAAGGCCATTGCGTGACAAGTTTGGGTCAAAAGGTCGGCGTCGGACGCTCGCTCCCGGAAACGTTGAGGTATCGAGTAGAGCGGCGGTCTAGGAGTGCGACATCCTGACTCGACCCGGCGGCCGGAAAGCGAAACAGGCAGGTCCGGAGGATGGGGCCTGCCTGTCGAGATAGCCGTGCCGGCGATGGCCGGCTAGACGCGGCTCGTGTCGCACTGCGAGGGATCGCCGCTCTCATAGCCGCGGCGGAACCACTCCATGCGCTGCGCCGACGTGCCATGCGTGAACTGGCTGGACGGCACGCGGCCGCCGGTCAGGCGGTCGTCGCCGATCTGGTTGGCCGCATTGATCGCCTCATCGAGATCGCCGCTTTCGAGGAAGCCGCGCTCTAACTCGGCCTTGGCCCAGGCGCCCGCGAAGCAGTCGGCCTGGAGCTCGACCTTCACCGACGCGGCATTGGCCTGCTCCTGCGTCATGGTCTGCCGGGCCTGGTTGAACTCGGGCAGCACGCCGATGAGGTTCTGCACATGGTGGCCGACCTCGTGGGCGATCACATAGGCCTGCGCGAAATCGCCCGGGGCGCCAAACTGGCGGCGGAGCTGGTCGTAGAAGGCGAGGTCGATATAGACCTTGGAATCGTTGGGACAGTAGAAGGGCCCGCTCGAGGTGTCCGCGACGCCGCAGCCCGACTGCGTCTGGCCCGAGAACAGCACCACGCGCGGCGCGGTGTAGGTCTCGCCCTGCGAGCGGAAATACTGGCCCCAGAAATCCTCGGTGTCCTTGACCATCACGCCCACGAAATTGGCCAGCTCGTCCTGGTTGGCGTTCTGCGGCGGCAGGGTCTGCTGGAACGGCACGTTGGTGCTGTTGTCGCCGGTGAGGATGCTCAGCGGATTGATGCCGAACGCCATCGCGATGACGATGAAGATCACGATGATGACGATGCTGCCCATGCCGCCCGACCGGCCGCCGACCGGGATGCGGAAGCCGCCGCCGGGCGACCCGCCCAGCCCGCCGCCGCGCCCGAAACCGCCGCCGAGCCCGCCGCCACCGCTGCCCTGCCCGCGCCGATCCTCGATGTTCGAGCTCTGCTGACGGCCCTGCCATTTCACCATACGACGCTCTCCTTTTGACCCTCACTCATAGGCCGTGTCGGGCCGCAACGCCAGAATTTGACCAACTGGTCCAATTTTGACAGTCTGCCCACGTCCGCGGTCATCGCAGCGTCACCTCGACCCGGCAAGACGAAGTTGCTCGTCCGTTGCGGCACTCAACCAACAACCCTGACTGTCCGTTCCCGAACGAGCGTTTCACAGGGAGAACGACATGAATTTCAATATTTCGCGCCGGGCCTTCCTCGCGGGGTCCGCGAGCGCCGGCGCTCTTATCGTCATGCACCCTTTTGCGGTGCAGGCGCAGGCCAACCAGGCCCATTTGCGCCTGATCGAAACGACCGATTTGCACGTGGCCGTTTACCCCTATGACTATTTCGCCGATGCGCCCAACGACACCATGGGCCTCGCGCGCACGGCGACCCTGATCGAGACCATCCGCGCCGAAGCGGGCAATTCCATCCTCGTGGACAATGGCGACGTGATCCAGGGCAACCCGCTGGGCGACTATGTCGCCTATGAGCGCGGGCTCGACGACAAGCCGCATCCCTCGATCGCCGCGATGAACACGCTGGGCTACGAAGTGGGCACGCTGGGTAACCACGAGTTCAACTACGGCCTCGAATTCCTCGACAAGGCCCTCGCGGGCGCCAACTTCCCGGTCGTGTCGGCCAATCTGGTCAAGGGCGAGCTGGCGGCCGATCCGTTGAGCGACACCACCTACATCGCGCCCTACCGCATCGTCGACAAGGAGATCACCGACGGCGCCGGGGCCAAGTCGACGATCAAGATCGGCTTCATCGGCTTCCTGCCGCCGCAGATCATGACCTGGGACGCCAACCACCTGACCGGCAAGGTCAACACCCGCGATATCGTCGAGACCGCACGGGCCTATGTACCCAAGATGAAGGAAGAAGGCGCGCAACTGATCGTCGCCCTATCCCATTCCGGCATCGCCCTCGACCAGGGTCCGGGCAGCGAGAACGCCTCCCTGCAGCTCGCCGCCGTGGATGGCATCGATGTGGTCCTGACCGGCCACCAGCATCTGGTGTTCCCCAACTCCAAGGACTTCGAGGGACTCGAGGGCGCCGACATCGAAAAGGGCACGCTTGCCGGCAAGCCGGCGGTGATGGCCGGCTTCTGGGGCTCGCACATGGGCCTGATCGACCTGCTGCTCGAAAAGAACGCCGACGGCAACTGGACCATCGCCTCGCACACCTCCGAAGCCCGACCGATCTTCGAGCGCGTCGACGGCAAGGTGAAGCCGACCGTCGAGAGCGAGCAGGACGTGCTCGACTCGATCGCCTCCGAACACGAAGCGACGCTCGAATATGTGCGCCGCGCCGTGGGCGAGACGGCCGCGCCGCTCCATTCCTACTTCGCGCTGGTCGCCGACGATCCGAGCGTCCAGATCGTCAACATCGCTCAGACCTGGTATCTCAGCCAGATGCAGAAGGGCTCGGCCTGGGACGGCGTTCCACTGCTGTCGGCGGCGGCACCGTTCAAGGCCGGCGGCCGTGGCGGTCCGGACTACTACACCGACGTCGCGGTGGGCCCGGTGGCGATCAAGAATGTCGCCGACCTCTACCTCTATCCCAACACCATCCAGGCGGTGCGCATCAAGGGCTCGGACGTCAAGGAGTGGCTCGAGCGCTCGGCCGGCATCTTCAACCAGATCGCGGCCGGCGGCGCGGCCGACCAGCCGCTGATCAACATGGACTTCCCCGCCTACAATTTCGACGTGATCGACGGGGTGACCTACAAGATCGACGTCAGCCAGCCCAGCAAGTTCTCCGCGGACGGCAAGGAACTGGTCAACCCCGACGCCAACCGCATCATCGACCTGATGTTCGAGGGCAAGCCCATCGATCCCAACCAGGACTTCGTCGTCGCGACGAACAACTATCGCGGCGGCGGTGGCGGCAACTTCCCCGGCATCAACGGCACGAAAGTGGTGTTCAAGGGGCCGGACACCAACCGCGACCTGCTCGTGCGCTACATCGTCGAGCAGAAAACCATCCAGCCCAAGGCCGACAGCAACTGGTCGCTGGCGCCGCTCGGCGGCACCACCGTGCTGTTCGAGACCGGTCCCAAGGCCAAGGAACACCTGGCCGACGTGACGGCGGTCAAGATCGAAGACACCGGCACGACCAGCGAAGCCGGCTTCGGCATCTACCGCATTACCCTCTGATCCGGCAGGCGGCCCGCTCCACGGAGCGGGCTGCTTCGGTCAGCACACTTGACATGCATCCCGTCTGAGCTTTGCTTCTCCCCGCGAGAACGAAGCGGGGCCGCAAATGAGCGAGAAGGACCGGATCGTCGGACTGCTCGGCGAAGTGGGAATCACCGTCAACGGTCCCAACCCATGGGACATCCAGATCCACAATGACAGCTTCTGGACCCGGCTGTTCGCGCAGGGATCGCTGGGCCTGGGCGAAGCCTATATGGACGGCTGGTGGGATGCCGGCGACCTCGCCGAATTCTTCAACCGCGTGCTGCGCGGCCGCCTCAACGAAAAACTGAAACTCACCCCCAACCTGCTCTGGCAGGTGGCGCAGGCAAAGCTGCTCAACATGCAGACTGTCGCGCGCAGCCGCCGCGTGGCCCAGATGCACTACAGCGAGACCGACGCCTACAGGGCCTCGCTCGACAGGCGCATGACCGGCTCGTGCGGCTACTGGCCCGACGGGGTCGACAATGTCGATGCGGCGCAGGAAGCCAAGCTCGACCTGGTCTGCCGCAAGATCGGGCTCAAGGCCGGCCAGAAGGTGTGGGACATCGGCTGCGGCTGGGGCGCCTTCATGGGCTTTGCCGCGGAGAAGTATGGCGCGCAATGCGTCGGCGTCACCGTCTCGCCCGACCAGGCCGCCTACGGTCGGGAACGCTACAAGGACCTGCCCGTCGAGTTCCAGGTGAAGGACTACCGCGAGTTCGAGGGCAAGACCGACCATGTCGTGTCGATGGGCATGTTCGAGCATGTCGGCCACCGCAACTTCCGCACCTATTTCGAGAAGGCGCGGCAGGTGATCAAGGACGATGGTCTGTTCATGCTCCACACCATCGGCCAGCACTATACCAGCCACACGATCGAGCCGTGGATCGAGAAGTACATCTTCCCCGGTGGCGTGATCCCCTCGATGGCACAGATCGGCAAGGCCATCGACGGGCTGTGGACTGTGGTCGACACCCACAATATCGGCCCGCATTACGACCTGACGCTGTGCGCCTGGCACGAGAATTTCGAGCGCAACTGGACCAAGCGCAACACGCCCGAGGCGGAGCGCTTCTACCGCATGTGGAAATACTACCTGCTGTGCTGCGCCGGCGGCTTCCGGGCCCGCGTGCTGCAGGTCTGGCAGTTCGTGCTCTCGCCGCGTGGCGTTCCCGATGGCTACAGGTTTGCGCGCTAAGTGAATCCCCGTTTCAGTCTGGCGCTGGTCGCCCTCGTTTTGATCGGCGGCGCCATCGGTCTATGGTGGAACGACCGCCAGCAGCCCGCCGCCCCACCCGCCCAGCCGATCAGCTCGCAGCAGCCGGTCGAACCGGCGGTGCCGGCTTACGATGGCGACTACGTCCTCGCGATCAGCTGGCATCCGGCCTTCTGCGAGACCAAGCCGTATCTGGACGAATGCCGCAACGAGCGGAGCGGCGACTATGCCGCCGACAATTTCACGCTGCACGGCCTATGGCCGCAGGACGACGAGTATTGCGGCGTCGGCCCGGAGATCATCGCCATCGACGAGGCCAATCGCTGGAGCGACCTGCCCCGGATCGACGTCAGCGACACGACGTGGCGCGACCTGCAGCGCGTGATGCCGGGTGTCGAGGGCAATCTCGACCGGCACGAATGGGCGCTGCATGGCAGTTGCGCGGGGGCCAGCGCCGAGACCTTTTTCAGGCGCGCCATCGCCCTGATCGAGGAGGTCAACGCCTCGGAGGTGCGTGAGCTGCTGGCACGCAATATCGGCCGGCATGTCTCTCGCAACCAGCTCCGCTCTGCCTTCGATGCATCTTTCGGCGACGGCGCCGGGCGCAAGGTACGGCTCGATTGCGAGACCGACGGCGACCGCGAGATCATCTCCGAACTGCGCATCAATCTCAGCGGCGACGCGATGGGGGCGACGCGCTTCCGCGACCTGATCCACGCGGCGCGCAACGCCGGCGCCGGCTGCACCGGCGGCACCGTCGACCGCGTCGGCGACCAATAAAGATAGACGAAAGAGCGGCCCGCCGAAGCGGACCGCTCCCCTCCCTCGAAGTCGAGATCGTTACTGCCCGTCGGGCGTCACGTTCACGGTGACGGCCGGCACATCAAGGTCGATCGTCTGCGACCCCGGCCGGTTCATGCCGAAAAAGAAGAAGAGGCCGACGACAGCCAGGGCCACCACAAGCAGCCCCGCGACAATTCCTGCCGCGCCGCCGTCTCCGGTCTCGATAATAGTTTCGCGGTCAGCCATTTTCCTTCTCCATGCAGTCCTTCCATCTGGCTAATGGGAATCCGGCATCGAAAGTTCCGCGTGCTGGAAATCTTAACGCTACCGGTTCATCCGGCTTCAACGCTCATTCCCTAGGCTCCGCGCACCCTTCGCCGGAGCGCGCCATGCCGGAATCCGCCTATGCCCTCGATATTTCGGGGCTCAACAAGAGCTTTGACCGCCCGGTTGTGAAGGACCTGCAGCTGCGCGTGAAGGCAGGGGAGTTCTACGCCCTGCTCGGACCGAACGGGGCGGGCAAGACGACAATCCTGCGCATGGTCGCGGGACTGTTACAGCCCGAGGCGGGAACCATTTCGGTGTTCGGCATCGACACCCGCAAGGATCCGCTGGCGGCCAAATCCATCATCGCCTGGGTGTCGGACGAGCCCATGGTCTATGACCGGCTGACGCCCTACGAGTACCTCGAATTCGTCGCAGGCCTTTGGCAGGTCGATGCCCGCCAGGCGCAGGCGCGCGCCACCGAGCTCATCGGCTGGCTCGGCCTGATGCCGCACGCGCATGAGCGCTGCGGTGGCTTCTCCAAGGGCATGCTGCAGAAGGTCGCCCTCGCCGGCGCACTGGTACATGACCCCAAACTCATCATCCTCGACGAGCCGCTCACCGGTCTCGACGCCGGCTCGGCCCGGCAGGTCAAGCAGGTGCTGCTCGACAAGGTGAAGCAGGGCGTGACGGTGATCATGACAACGCACATCCTGGAGGTTGCCGAACGCATGGCCGAGCGGATCGGCGTGATCAACCATGGCCGCCTCGTCGCCGAAGGCACGCTGGCGGAGCTGCGCGCCCGCGTCGGCCGCGAGACCACGCTCGAGGAGATCTTCCTCGACCTCGTGGCGCAGAAGGAAATGGACGTCGACCCCGCGGTGGCCGCGGTCGCATGAGTTTCGCCCCCGCTACGATGCCCTGGTTCGCCGCCCATGAATGGCGGCTGATGTGGCGCGACGGCGTCGCCATGATGACCGGCGGCCACCCCACGCGCCGCATCGTGCTCGTGCTCATTCTGGCGCTTGCCGCCGTGCTCCTGCACCTCATGGCCAATGCCATCGTCGGTCCGTGGGCTCAGGCGGGCATCGCCACCGAGAAGCCGACGCTGGTGCTGGTCACCGGAACGGGATTCCTGTTCTGGACCGTGATGCTGAGCCAGGCGCTGGAGTCGGTGACGCGCGCCTACTACACCCGCTCCGACCTCGATCTGATCCTGAGCTCGCCCGCCTCCTCGCGCCAGCTCTTTGCCGTCCGCACCGGCATCACCGCCGTCACCACGCTGCTGCTCGCCTGCCTGTTGGCGAGCCCCATCGTCAACGTGCTCGTACTGCATGACGGCGCGCATTGGCTGATGGCCTACCTCGTGCTCGCTTCGCTCTCGGCGATGGCGACCGCCATCGCCGTGCTCATCACCATCGCACTGTTCCGCATCGCCGGCCCCAAGCGAACGCGGCTCATCGCCCAGATCATTGCCGCCGTGGTCGGCGCCGGCTTCGTCATCGGCATCCAGGCGATCGCCATCCTCCATTTCGGCAACATGTCGCGCTTCGCGCTGTTCGCCGACCCGGAGTTCATCGGCTGGATGCCTGATGCCGGCAGCCTCGTCTGGGCGCCGGCCCGGGCGGCGTTCGGCGACTGGCCGGCGCTCGTCGCCACCGCCGCCATCGGCTTCACCGCGCTGGTGGGGACGATCGCCCTCGCCTCATCGAGCTTCGGCCGGCACGCCATCGCCGCGGCCGGCATCGGCGCGCAGCGGCAGGCACAGCGGCACGGCACCGTGAGCTTCCGGCCGCGCAGCCAGAAGCAGCAATTGCGCGTCAAGGAATGGAAGCTGCTGGCGCGCGATCCGTGGCTGCTCAGCCAGACCCTGATGCAGATCTTCTATCTCGTGCCCCCTGCCCTGTACCTGTGGATCAGCTACGGCCAATCGGCCGGCACCTATGTGGTGGTGATCCCCGTCCTCGTGATGGCCGTCGGCCAGCTCTCGGGCGGCCTGAGCTGGCTCGCCATCTCGGGCGAGGACGCGCACGATCTCGTCGTCACCGCACCTGTCTCGCCCGCCGCCGTGCTGCAGGCCAAGATCGAGGCGGTGGCAAAGGTCATCCTCGTCGTCCTCGCGCCGATCATCCTGCTGATGATGCTCGCCTCGTTCGAGCTTGCCGCGGTCACGGCCGTGTTCGCGGTGCTGTCGTCCGGTTCAGCCACCGCCATCCAGCTCTGGTTCCGCGTACCGATGCGCCGCGCCATGTTCCGCCGCCGCCAGGTCGCCTCACGCGTCTCGACCATCGCCGAAGCGCTGAGCTCGATCTTCTGGGCCGGCACGGCGGTGCTCGTCGCCGGCGACCAGTACTGGATCGCGATCCTGCCGGCCGTGCTCGCCATCGCCACGCTGTTCGTCGCCTGGAGCCTCAGCCCCAAGGGCAAGCGAGTCTAGCGCCGGACGTGGAGGATGCCGCGGTTGGCAACAGCCAGCCCGAGCGCCGCGACGGTGAACGCGGCACCAAGCAGGCCGATGCTCGTTGCGCCGAAACGCTCGATCGCGATGCCGCCGAGATAGGCGGCAATGGCGCCGCCGAAGCTCCCCGCGCTGAGGTTGAGCGAAATCACCAGCGGCACTTCGCGCGGCGCAAGAGCCGCGAGGATGTTGAGCAAGGCCCCGAACAGCGCCCAGCCGACCATGCCCAGAAGCCCCAGCACCAGGAGCCAGGCGGGCGCGACGAGCGGGGCCGGGAGACCCGGTAGCAACGGGATGACCAGCAGCATCGCAGTGGTCGTCACCGCAAACAGCAGCAAGGTCCGGTAGGCACCGAGACGGTCGATGAGCTGCCCGGCAACCAGGCCGCCGACGATGGCGCCGAGCCCGAGCGCCAGCAGCACGATGGGGACGGCGCTCACCGCCATCCCCATGGCCTCGGTGCTGATCGCCGCAAGGTAGATGTTGGGGAGGAAGGCGCCGACGCCGAACATCAGGCTGATGACGAGGACCGTGGGGACACCGCGATTGCCCAGCACAGCCAGCCGCTCGGCGAGCGTCCGCCGTTCCCCGACGATCCCGGAGGGCAGCCGGAACCACATGATGATGCCCGAGCTCACCGCGAGGGCGGCCACCAGTCCATAGCCGACGCGCCAGCCCAGGTGCACGCTGATCAGCGCAAACAGCGGCGCCCCGATGGCGACCGCGAAGGTACCGCCGGTCATGACTGCCGCCACCGACCGGCCGCGCCGTTCGGGCGGCGACAGCGCATAGGCGGTCGACTGCGCCAGCGATGTGAACAGCACCGCGCCGCAGGCGAGCACGCCGCGCGCCGCAACCATCAGGGGAAATGCCGGCGAGATGGCGATGAGCAGCGCGCTGAGACCGAAGATGAGCTCGGCGGCGGCGAGCGTCCGGCGGCGGTCGGCGGCGCCCAGCAGGCTCGACAGGATGGGCGCGGCGATGGCGTAGGCGATCGAGTAGACCACAACCATGTAGCCGGCCTGGGCGACGGAAACGCCCATCGTGCTGCCGATCGCGGGGAGCAGACCCGGCAGCAGTGTGCTTTCCGTCGTGCCCGCGAACGAGCCGAACGCGAGCAATAGGAGGCGAAAATCCACGGAGATCCCTCGCCCGGAACGCTAGGAAGCCGCCCGAACGGTGTCAATCGAGCTCAGCGTCTATGCGCCGGGATATCCTTGAGCCGCGCCGTCAGCGCCGCGATGCTCTCCTGCGTGTGCCGGGTATGGCGCCGCGTGGTGCCCGCCGGATTGAGCCGCAGGCCCTCGCCCGGGCGGTACGCCTCCATCGGCCGGATGGGTCGGCGGACAAGCTCGCCGCCGCAATTGGGACAGACATTGCGCAGCACGTTGTCGGCGCAGTCGGCGCACCACGTGCATTCGTTCGAGCAGATGCGCGCATCGTAGGATTGCGGCGGCAGATCGCGATCGCACAGCTCGCAATTGGGACGAAGTTCGAGAGCAGGCATGGCAGCCTCTGGATTTGTCCGGCCGCCGAGCCTATGCACGAAATCCTGCCCGCTCACCAGACGCGACAATGCTCAGCTACCGCACGGCCACGCCCGCCGACCTGCCCTTCATCATCGGCCTCGTCGTCGAGGACAGCGTGATCCACACTGGCGACGACCCGGCAGACGCGATGCATGCCGACTACGTCGACGCCCTCGCCGAGATCACCGCCGATCCCAATGAGGAGATGATCGTGGTCGAGGAGAACGGCGCGCCCGTCGGCTGCTTCCAGCTGAGCTACCTGCCCGGCCTGATGCGGCGCGGCATGAAGCGCGGGCAGATCGAGGTGGTGCATGTCGCCGCGTCCCATCGCAACCGGGGCATCGGCGGCGACATGATGCGCTGGGCGCTCGAACGCTGCCGGCGGAATGGCTGCGCCATGGTGCAGCTCACCTCCAACAAGAAGCGTCTCGACGCGCATCGATTCTACGAGCGGCTGGGCTTTCTCAAGAGCCACGAAGGCTTCAAGTACTATCTCTAGCGCTCGATCGCGCCGAGCCGGAACATCACCTCGTTGGTGATCCCGTAGTCCTTGATCACCCAGCGATGGTCGCGCATGCCGCACATCTCGCGCTGGACGAAATACGACCACACGGCCTTCGACGCCCGCTTGAGCAGCGCCTCGCGCTCGCCGGCACTGCCCTGACCCGCCGCATCGAAGGCGCGAAGCGCGTTCATGGCCGCCTCGACCTGCCGCCCGTGATGTCCGAGCGAAGAGGCGCTCTCGGCCACCAACTCGGTCTTGAGCAGATCGAAGGCGCTGCCCAGGTTCCTGAGCGCGGCGATGCGGTCGGCAAGATCATGGCTCATGCCGGAAATCTAGGCCGTCGCCGCGCCATCCGCAATTTCCAAAGCCGCGACAAATCGGCTAGAGGCTTGCCCGTGCAGGTCTTCATCCGTGAGCTCTGGATCTATCCCGTCAAGTCGCTGGGCGGCGTGCCCGTCGACCGGGCGGTGATCACGCATGCCGGCTCGCTGGCGCTCGACCGCGAGTGGATCGTCGTCGACGCCGCCGACAAGATGGTGTGGCAGGGCGACATCCCGCGCATGACGCTGGTCCGCGTTGCGCTCGACGCGGACGCGCTGACGCTGTCGATGGCTGGCATGGAACCGTTGCGGCTGCCGCTCGACCATGCGGGCGCGACGCGCGACCTCACCATGTACAAGCGCGCCTTTCGCGGCATCGATGCCGGCGAGGCGGCTGCCGGCTGGCTGACCCGCGCGCTGGGCCAGCCACTGCGGCTTGTCCGGATCGGCCCGGCGGCCCATCAATGGGACGGGCTCAACCCGGTGCATGTGGTGACCGACGCGTCGGTGACCGCACTCAACCAGGCCCTGCTGGCGCAGGGCGACGACGCGGTCGTGCCGATGCGCTTCCGGCCCAATGTGATCCTCGGCAATGGCGGCGCGTTCTTCGAGGAAGAGAACGCCGTTCTCGACTTCGGCGCGGCGCGCCTCACGCTGCGCGAGCCCTGCGTGCGCTGCGAGCTGCCCAATATCAGCCTCATCGACGCCTCGCGCGGCAAGCAACCGCTCAAGCTCATCGGCCGCCTGTCGCAGGATCGGCCCAGTGCCCCGCCCGCGGCCTTCGGCACCTATTGCACAGCCGCCGGCGACGCGCTTCGCGCCGGCATGACGGCGGAGATCGCATGAACCGGACGACTGCAACTGCCATCGGCTTTGCCGCAGTGCTGCTGTGGAGCCTCCTCGCCTTCTTCACGGCGGCGAGCGGCGCCATGCCGCCCTTCCAGCTCACCGCGATCACCTTTGGCATCGGCGGGCTCGCCGGCGTCGCCCTGTGGGCCGTCCGCCCGTCGGCGGCGAAGGCGCTGCGCCAGCCCTGGCCGGTGTGGCTGCTCGGCGTGGGCGGGCTGTTCGGCTACCACGCGGCCTATTTCATCGCGCTGCGCAACGCCCCGGTGGTCGAGGCGGGCCTCCTGAACTATTTCTGGCCGCTGCTGATCGTGGTGTTTTCGTCGTTCCTGCCCGGCGAGCGGCTCAAATGGCAGCACATTGCCGGCTGCCTGCTGGCGCTGGCCGGCGCCGTGCTCGTGGTCACGCGCGGCCAGGGCTTCAGCTTCGATCCGGCCTACCTTTTCGGGTACGGCGCGGCCCTGTTCGCGGCCGTCACCTGGGCGGCATATTCGGTGCTCTCGCGCCGCCTGCCGCATGTGCCCAGCGATGCTATCACCGGCTTCTGCCTCGCCACGGCGGCGCTCGCCGCCCTCGTCCATGTCGCCATCGAGCCCACCGTGTGGCCGACCGATACCTGGCAATGGGCCGCGATCGTCGGCCTCGGCCTCGGGCCCGTCGGCCTTGCCTTCTATGTGTGGGACATCGGCGTCAAGCATGGCGACATCCAGGTGCTGGGCGCGGCGTCCTACTCGGCCCCCCTTCTCTCGACCGCCATCCTCGTCGCCACCGGCTACGCCGCCTACAGCCACACCCTGCTGGTCGCCTGCCTGCTGATCACCGCGGGCGCCGTGCTGGCGGCAAGCGACCTGCTGTTCAGGCGTCCTTCCAGTCGCACCACGCCTTCACCAGACGCCTGAGTTCCGCGGACTTGGCCCTGAGCTCGGCAGCATCGGCGAACTTCATGACGCGCGACACGTCGCCCGTCCCCTCGAGTGAGGGAAAGTCGCCCGGGATCTGCGCTCCGACGTGGAACATGAGGCTCACATGGGCCCGTGACTTCGGATAGAAGCTCGCAAGGTTGCCCTTGTAGGTGAAGGTGGGCGCCTGCCACTTGATCGTTTCGCCGATCCGCTTGTCGGCCTTGAGGATCGCCTGCCGGACCGCCTCCACCAGCAGCTTCTGCGGATTGTCGTATTTGGCCATCCACTCGTCGACGACGTTGCCCATGCCAGCCTCCCGATCGGCCGCATTTTCGCGCCCGCCGGGATGGCGCGCAACACTAGAACGTATCGTTGTTGGTGGCAGGATTGCCGCCGGTGCGGCCGGCCTCTCCCCTGTCGAGACCCGAAATCGCTCTCATCTTGTCCTCCGACAGCTCGAAGTCGAACACGTCGATGTTCTCGCGCTGACGCTCGGCATGCGTCGACTTGGGGATGACGATATTGCCCTGCTGGATGTGCCAGCGGACGACAGTCTGGGCGATCGACTTGCCGTGCGCCTTGCCGATCCCGCCGATCGTTTCGTCCTCGAGCACGTCGCCTGAACCGAGCGGGCTGTAGCTCTCGATGCGGATGCCCCTGCCCTCGAGATCGTCACGCTTGTCCCGCTGCGGAAAGTAGGGATGGAGCTCTATCTGGTTGACCGCCGGGGTCACGCCGGTCTCGCCGATGATCCGCTCGAGATGGTCGCGATTGAAGTTCGACACGCCGATCGAGGCGATGCGGCCCTGCTGCTGCAGTTCGACCAGCGTCTTCCACGCCTCGACATATTTATCCTGTCCCGGGACGGGCCAGTGGATGAGGAACATGTCGAGCCGCTCGAGCCCGAGCTTCAGCATGGTCTCCTCGAAACTCCCAAGGGCGAGGTCGCGCGCATGCCCGCCATTGCGCAACTTGCTCGTGATGAACAATTGTTCGCGAGCTACGTCAGCGGTGCGGATCGCCTCGCCGACGCCCTGCTCATTGTCATAGCCCTCGGCGGTGTCGATCAGCCGGTAGCCTGCGGCGATGCCGTCGCGGACGACACGCGCCGTAATGGCCGGCTCGACCTGCCATACGCCAAGCCCGAGCTGCGGGATCGTGTTCCCATCGTTGAGAGTGAGGATGGGGACGCCGGCCATGGTGGACTCCTTGGGTCGCGAGGGTGCTCGGACAGGAATTCGGCGGGCCGGTGATGGTTGCCGCCTTCATCATGTCAGGGCTTTTCCTTGTTTTCCCCCGCTCCGCTGCTATTTTGCGCCGGATTTCGCCGTTACTCGCCTGACTGCGGAGAACAATTGGTGCAGCCGGAGCGACTCGTTTGCGTGTTGCAGCCTTAGCCTTTGGCGTTCTGGCCGGCCTGGTCGCCTCGTTGATCCTGGCTCTGGGCGGACTGGACGTTGCCGCCGACCTGGGCGCGACCGCCGACCGGCAGTCGCAGGCGATCCGCTTTGGTCTCTTTGTCATCGGCAATCTGGGCATCTTCGGCGCGGCGCTCGCGCTCGCGGCGCCGCTACTGGGCGGCGTCTTCCTGCTGCTGGCCGGCGCGGCCTGGGTGGGTGCGGCACTGCTGATGCACCACACCACGGACCTGGTGCTCATCACGCCGCCGGCGCTGCTACTGATCGCCGCCATTTTCGCCTTCATCGCCCATTTCCGGCGCCGCCGTCCGGAGCAGGAGGATGAGCCCGACCTCGAGATCATCGCTCCCGCGCGCTCCCGGCCGACGGAAACGGCGGATGAAGACGACGAGGACGAGGAAGTCGGGATCCCCGCCTTCGCCGCGGCCGAGGCCAAGCCGGAGCCGGCCGCGCGCAGCGCGTTCGGCGACGACCGCCTGCGGCCGCAGGACGACGACTGGAACCCGCGCCGCCGCCAGCCCCCGCCGCCCCGCGCCAAGGCGGCCTTCCGGCCCGTCGAGGACGAATACGAAGATGACGAGCCCTCCGGCTTCTCGCGTTTCGCGCTGGGCCTGAGCAGCATCCTGAGCTTCGGGCTCTATGCCGCCCTCGCCGGAGCGGCTGTGCTCATCGTGTGGAACCTGCGCGGCGAGCCGGAACAACCCGCCGTGACGGTCGCCGAAATGTCGAGCGCCGTCTCATCAGCGGAGGCCCGACTGCCGCCTCCGTCCGAGGAGAACCCGGCGCTGTCCTCGGAAGAACCCACGCTCGAGCCCATCCTTACTGCCGAACCCATCCGCGAGGCCGACACCGCGCCGACCGCCCCGTCCACGACGCCGAGCGAACTGGTGGCCGAAGCACCGCCTGCATCCGATCCCGGGACGTTCGGAACCGTGCAGATGCCGAGCGGGCAGGTTACGGTGCCGACCCTCTCCGACGATTTCTTCAGCGACGACGAAGCCGAACCGCTCCCCGCGGTTTCTGCCGCGCCGCCGGCGCTGCCATCCGTCGAGCCCGCAGCGGCAGAAGCAGCATCCGCCGCGCCCGCGGCTCCACAGCCCGAACCCACGATCCCGGCGGCGGGCCAGCCCTGGCCGCTTGCCGTTCCCGCCGCCCTTGCTGCGCAGCGCCTCGCTCCCGGCACCGGGCCGACGACGGTCGCCGTGTCGCGCCCGGCGAACACCAACAACACCGGTCTGTGATGTGCTAGGTGTCGAAGCTATGAAGGTTGTTCATTCGGAGAGGGACTGAGAAGCTGGGGTTGCGAAGCCAACCAGCCTTCAGCGGAGCTCCCCGAATGAACGTCCACAAGAATGCGCGCCTGACGCCTGCAGGTCG